>Ga0067045_1028591_pt1 | contig 30631 bp, 26 predicted proteins | sample TerdegcTABiofilm_FD_59184 | JGI IMG/M metagenome (GOLD analysis project Ga0067045, IMG submission 59184) | Combined Assembly of (Gp0054472, Gp0054536) Wastewater bioreactor microbial communities from Singapore -Terephthalate degrading...
GAGCCCGCCGCTTCCTCTTTCGCGCCGCCGGGAAACCGGCGGTTTTTTCATTGCGACCGCCGAAATCGCAAAAACGGTCAAGCGGGCCGTCCGGTCTCCTGCTACCACGGTCCCAGGAGGCGACATGGCATCACGGCACGACGGCTACCGACGGCGCATGGCCAGGGTTCTGTCGTTTCTGGAGCGCAATCTGGACGATCCGCCGTCCATGGACTACCTGGCGGGGCTGGCCCGGTATTCCCCCCACCACTTCCACCGGGTGTTCACCGGCATGGTGGGGGAATCCCTGGCCGCCTACGTGCGCCGCCTGCGCCTGGAGCGGGCGGCCATGTTCCTGGCCCGTACCGGCCGTCCGGTGACGGACATCGCCCTGGATTCCGGCTACGACAGCCACGAGGCCTTCACCCGGGCCTTCAAGGGCCATTTCGGGGCCTCGCCCAGCGCCTACCGCGAAACGGCCCGCCGGGGCCTGCCGTTGCCGAAAAGCCATGCGGCGCCTCCCAAACCACAAGGAGACAAGACCATGGACGCGAAAATCATGCTGTTCCCCAAAACCCGCGTGGCCTACGTCCGGCACGTGGGTCCCTACGCCCAGTGCGAGGCGGCCTGGACGGCCCTGTGCGCCTTTGCCGGCCCCAAGGGGCTTCTCGGCCCGCGGACCAGGTGCATCGGGGTCTGCCACGACGACCCCGAGGTCACGCCGCCGGAAAAGATCCGCTACGACGCCTGCATCACCGTAGCCGATGACGTCGCGGCCGAAGGCCATGTTGGAATCATGGACATCGGCGGCGGAGAGTGCGCCATGGCCCTGCACGAAGGGCCGTATTCCGGGCTGCACGCCAGCTACGCCGAGTTGTGCGGCGTGGTCCTGCCAAAGCTCGGACGCGAGCCGGGCTACGCCCCGAGCTTCGAGATATACCTCAACGACCCGTCGACGACCGCGCCGCAGGACCTGCGCACGGAGATCTACATCCCCTTGCTCGCCAAGGCCTAGCCCGTTCCCCCGCATCGAATGAAACGGCCGGGGGCGAGCCCCCGGCCGTCACAACATCTTCCTCTCGTGTCCTCGAAATTCGTGAACAAACCTTGAGGCGAACGATCTCCGACAGGGTATTTTTCGGGACGCACCGCTACAGGGCCTTGATGGTCTCGACCAGCAGCGTGGTCACCTTCTCGGCGTTCTCCTTGAAGATGCGCACGATCTCGTCCCAGGTCACGGGCGGCTCGTCGGTCTTCCAGCAGTCGTAGTCCGTGGACATGGCCACGGCCGCGTAGGGGATGCCGGCCTCGTTGGCCAGGCCGCATTCCGTGGAGATGCTCATGTTGATGACATCCGCCCCCCACATCCGGAACATGTTGGACTCGGCCCGGGTGGAGAAGCGCGGCCCCTCGATGGTCACCACGGTGCCGCGCTCGTGGTGGCGGTAGCCGAGCTTTTTGCAGCCGGCGATGAGCGTCTCCCGAAGCCTGGGGGTGAACGGCTCGGCCATGGGGGTGTGCAGGGGCTCGTGGGGCTTGAAGTGGTCGTGGAAGGACAGGCGGCGAAGCCTGGTGAAATCGATGAACTGGTCCAGGATGACCAGGTCCCCGCGCCGGATGTCCTCCCGAAGCGATCCCACGGCGGTGGTGGCCAGGATCAGGGCGCAGCCGGCCTCCTTGAGGGACCAGATGTTGGCCCGGTAGTTGACGTGGGTGGGCGGCGCGGTGTGCTGGCGGCCGTGGCGGGCCAGAAGCGCCACCTCGCTCCCGGCGATTGTCCCCAGCCGGATGGTGGAGTTGGGAGGCCCGAAGGGGGTATCCATCTCCAGGTCGGTAGAGTTCTCCAGGATGTGCGGATCGTCCAGGCCGCTGCCGCCGATGATGCCGATGCGCATATGTATGGTCCTTTTGCGGTCGCCCCGCCGCGCCCGGTCCGGCCGCGGGGGATGGTATGTGGTGCTGCGACAGGTTACGGGGCGCAGGAGGGTTTGGGGTCCGGAGTGCCCACATGAACCACGCTTTGCACGGTGTAGCCGTTGAGATGGTCCTTGCCGTTCAAGAAATCGAGTTCCACCAGCACGCCCACGCCCGCGATCTCGGCCCCGAAGGACTCCACCAGCTTGAGCACGCCCTTGAGGGTGCCTCCCGTGGCCAGAAGGTCGTCCACCACCAGGACCTTCTCCCCGCGAAGGACGGCGTCCTCGTGCATACACAGGGTGTCCGTGCCGTATTCCAGGTCGTAGGTCACGGACTGGGTCTTGTAGGGCAGTTTCCCGGGCTTGCGCACGGGCACGAAACCGATGCGCATCTTGTAGGCCAAGGCCGCGCCGAAGATGAACCCCCGGGCCTCGGCGGCCACGATCTTGGTCGGACAGGCGTCCGCGAAGCGGGCGGCCATCATGTCCACGGCATGATGAAAGGCCTTGCCGTCCCCAAGAAGCGGGGTGATGTCCAAAAAGACGATGCCTTCCTTGGGAAAGTCGTAAATTTCCCGCAACAACGCGCGCAAGTCCATGGAGCCTCCTTGTCACTGCACGTAATAATCTACCCTCGGGCTCGTACCGGGTTTGCCGCAACCCGTCAACAACACACGTGGTTGCTGGATTTCTCGGACGGTCTTTGGCATACCCCGGACCGACACGAAAGGAGTCGCACATGCCCACACCTTGTGATCTGCTGCTTTGCGCATCATGCGTCGTCACCCAGAATCCCGCCCGGGAGATCATCGACAACGGGGCCGTGGCCATAAGTTCCGGCCGCATCGCGGCCGTGGGACCGCGCTCCCGCATCACGGCCGCCTTCGTCCCGAACCACACCATCGATCTGGGCCGGGCCATGCTCCTGCCCGGCCTGGTGAACGTCCACACCCACGCGGCCATGACCCTGTTTCGCGGCCTGGCCGACGACCTGCCCGTCACGGTCTGGCTGACCGAGCACATCTGGCCCGCGGAGCGCCGGCTCACCCCCGAGGCCGTCCTCCTGGGGGCGCGTGCGGCCTGCGCCGAGATGCTCGCCTCCGGCACCACCTGCTTCGCGGACCTGTACTTCTTCGCAGCCGAGACCGCCCGGGCCGCCGACGCAACCGGCATGCGGGCCGTGGTCGGCGAGGGCGTGCTCGATTTCCCCACTCCCTCTGCCGCCTCCCCGGCCCAGGCCCTGGACCTGACCAGGGACCTGTTCGCCTCCCTGCGGGGGCATCCGCGCGTGCGGCCCATGGTGGTGGCCCATTCGCCCTACGCGGCCTCGGCCGAAACCCTGCGCTCCTGCGCGGACTACGCCCGGGCCCAGGACGCCGTTTTCACCCTGCACGCCGCCGAGGGGGTCACGGAAAACGCCGACAGCCTGAAAAACACGGGCAGACGGGTCATCCCCCACCTGCACTCCCTGGGGGTCCTGGGGCCGAACTGCCTTTTGGCCCACTGCGTGCACACGGACGCGGCCGACCACGCCCTTTTGGCCCAAACCGGCACGAAAGTGGCCCACTGCCCCAAAAGCAACGCCAAGCTGTCCTCGGGCGCGGCCCCGATCCCGGCCATGCTCGCGGTCGGGGTGACCGTAGGCCTGGGCACGGACGGCGCGGCCAGCAACAACGCCCTGAACCTTTTTTCCGAGATGGGCTTCGCCTCGCTTGCGCACAAGCTGACGACCGGCGACCCCACGTCGTTTGCGGCCCAGGCGGCCCTGGACGCGGCCACGCTCGGCGGGGCGGCCTGCCTGGGCATCCCGGATATCGGGGCCATCGTGCCCGGATACCACGCCGACCTGACGGCCCTGTCCCTGGACCGGCCGAACATGACGCCCCTTTTCCACGCCCCCTCCCAGGCGGTCTACGCCGCCACCGGGGCCGAGGTGGTCCTGACCATGGTTGGAGGCCGGGTCGTCTACCGCGACGGCCGGTTCCCGGACCTGGACTATCCGGCCCTGGCCGCCGAGGTCCGGGACATGGCCCGCCGCCTGGCCCAGGATCGTCCTTGACAAGACCGGCCAAATGAATAAAAGGGCCTGTTTTCCATACAAACACAGTGGACGCCGCGCGCGCCCTTTTCCGGAGGAACCCCCCATGTCCGCCCAGACCATCATCGTCAACGGCGTCGAATGCCATCCCATCGTCGAGAAATGCGAAGGCTGCGAGCGCACCAAGGAAGTCGACGGCGTGAAGTACTGCGCCAGCTATCCCTTCCCCGAGCGCAAGTGGTCCCAGAAGGTGTGCAACTTCGCCACCCATGTGAAGCTTGAGATCGACAAGGGCGGCAAGGTGAACATCAACCCGTTGAAGGCCTCCAAGCGCGCCGCCCGTGGCCGGTAACAGCCCAATTGGTTGTTTATAAAAAATACGGGCGTATTTTTTGAGGTGAGCGCGCCGCCCGGGGCCGGTAGGTCGACGGGCAGATGCGGCGGGGGTGAAGAATGCCCCCGGCGGCCAAAGGGGCGCGGCCCCTTTGGAATCCCCGAATCAGGCGGGCCGGAGGTCGCGGCACGAACCTCCTGGCGATTGCCGCGTATTTCAAGCTTACGCCGGGGGAACCGAAAGGTTCCCCCGGCTTTTGACGTTCCACGCCGGCCGCGATTGCCTCGGGCGCGGCAACCGGCTATCCTCGTCCCGGCCGCGCGCATCCGGATCGCCCGAAAACGGCGCGAGTCCACGATGCCGCAGCCTGGAATCGTTACGGGATTCCAAAGGGCGAAGCCCTTTGGCCGCCGGAGGCTTTCTTCCCCCGCCGCACCGCGCCGCACCATGCTTTTTTCGCGGCCACACCCCAAGCCCCGAGGTTTCCATGCTCGACACCGTGCTTTCCTTCCTCGACGCCGGCCGCGACGAGATCATTGCCCTGCAACGCCGCCTGACGGCCATCCCGGCCCTGGGACCGCTTAATTCCGGCGACGGCGAGCGGGCCAAGGCCGACGACCTGGTCCGCTATCTGCGCGGCCTTGGGTTGGCCGACATCCGAGAGATCAATGCCCCGGACGAACGCGTGTCCTGCGGCCACCGGCCGAACATCGCGGCCCTGATCCCCGGGGCCGACGCCTCTCGCACCTTCTGGGTCATCGCCCACCTGGATGTGGTCCCTCCCGGGGACCTGTCGCTTTGGGACAGCGACCCCTACGAGTTGATGGTGGACGGAGACCTGATCCGGGGCCGGGGCGTGGAGGACAACCAGCAGGCCATCGCCTCGGCCGCGCTTCTGGCCAAGGCCCTGCTTGCGCACGACGTCACCCCGCCCGTCAACTATGGCATGCTCTTCGTCTCCGACGAGGAGACCGGCAGCCGGTTCGGGCTGGATTACGTCGCGGCCAACGCCCCGGGGCTTTTTTCCCGCCGCGACCTGTTTCTCATCCCGGACTTCGGCCGCCCGGACGGGGAGATGGTCGAGGTGGCCGAGAAAAGCATGTTGTGGCTCAAGTTCACGGTCATCGGCCGGCAATGCCACGCCTCCACCCCGGACGAGGGCAGAAACACCCTGGTGGCCGCCTCGGACCTGATCCTGCGCCTTGCGGCCTTAAACGACCGCTTCCCGGCCGAAAACGCCCTGTTCGCCCCGCCGCGCTCCACGTTCTCGCCCACCAAGAAGGAGGCCAACGTGGAGAACGTGAACACCATCCCCGGCCGGGACGTGTTCTGCCTGGACTGCCGGGTGCTGCCCGAATACGACCTGGAGGACGTGCTTTCCGCCATACGCGAGACGTGCGCCGCCGTGGACGCGGCCCGGGAGGTGAAGACGGAGGTCGAGGTCCTGCAGCGGGTCCAGGCCGCGCCGCCCACCCCCCTGGACAGCGAGATCGTGACCCGGCTTCTGCCGGCCATCCGGGCCGAATGCGGCAACGATCCCCGGCCCATGGGCATCGGCGGCGGCACGGTGGCCGCCTTCCTGCGCGAGCGGGGCTTTCCGGCCGTGGTCTGGTCCTGCCTGATGCACAACGCGCACCAACCCAACGAATGTTCCAGCATCGCCAAGACCATCGTCGACGCCAAGGTCATGGCCCGGGTCCTTCTCAATCCATGACCGCGAAAAAGCCCTCCCCGCCGGACCGTTTCGACCTGGTGGTCGTGGGCGCGGGCCACGCCGGATGCGAGGCGGCCATGGCCGCCTCGGGCCTGGGGCTGACCACGCTTCTTCTGACCATCAACGCGGACCGCATCGGACATCTGTCCTGCAACCCGGCCATCGGCGGCCTGGCCAAAGGCCACATGGTCCGGGAGATCGACGCTTTGGGCGGCATGATGGGGCTTTGGGCCGACGAATCGGGCATCCAGTTCCGGACCCTCAACACCCGCAAGGGCCCGGCCGTACGGGCCACCCGGGCCCAGATCGACCGCGACGCCTACCTGCGCGTGGTGCGGCGCGACGTCTTTTCCCGGGACAACCTGTGGGTGCGCCAGGACATGGCCGAGGACGTCCTGACCGAGGACGGCCGGGTGTGCGGGGTGCGTACCCGACTGGGGCAGGTGTTCGCGGCCCGGGCCGTGTGCCTGACCACGGGCACGTTTCTGCGCGGCCTTATGCATGTCGGGCTGACGCATTTTCCGGGCGGCCGGCTGGGCGATCCGCCCTCCGAAGGGCTTTCGGCCAGTCTCACGCGCCTGGGGCTGTCCCTGGGGCGGCTCAAGACCGGCACCACGCCAAGGCTTCTGCGCGACAGCGTGGACTTCGGAAAAACCACGCCCCAGCCCGGCGACGATCCGCCTCCGGGCTTCAGCTTCCACGGCCCCGGCCCGGTTCTGCCCCAGGTCCCGTGCCATCTGACCTACACCAACCCGGCGGCCCACGCGGCCATCCGCGAAGGCTTCGACCGTTCGCCGCTTTTCACCGGGGTCATCCAGGGCACCGGGGCCCGCTACTGCCCGTCCATCGAGGACAAGGTGGCCCGGTTTCCGGAAAAGGAGCGCCACCAGATCTTCATCGAGCCCGAGGGGCTGGAGAGCCCCGAGGTCTACCCCAACGGCATTCCCACCAGCCTGCCCCTGGACATCCAGAAAAGGATGCTGGCGGCCATCCCGGGCCTGGAAAACGCCCAGATCGTGCGCCCGGGCTACGCCATCGAATACGACTTCGTCTACCCCACCCAGCTTGCGCCCACGCTCGAGACCAAGGCCGTTCCCGGCCTGTACCTGGCCGGGCAGATAAACGGCACCTCGGGCTACGAGGAGGCCGCGGCCCAGGGACTGTGGGCGGCGCTGAACGTCTTTTGCAGGCTTTCCGGCCGGCCGCCCTTCCTGCCCGGCCGGGACCGGGCGTACATGGCCGTGCTGGTGGACGACCTGGTGACCCTGGGCACCACCGAGCCCTACCGCATGTTCACCTCCCGGGCCGAGCATCGGCTGCTTCTGCGCGAGGGCAACGCCGACGCCAGACTCACCCCCCTCGGCCGGGAGCTTGGGCTGGTGGGCGACGCCCAGTACGCCGCCTTCGAGAAAAAGACCCAGGCCGTGGAGGCGCTTTCGGCGGACATGGCCGCCGTGCGCGTGCGCCTGGACGACGCCCCCGAGGCCCTGCGGAGCCTGATCGGCCCGGCCCAGGCCCGTTCGGCCCTGCTCGTGGAGCTTGCGCGCCGCCCGGAGATCGGCATCAGCGATCTTGCGCCCCTGCATCCGCCCATCGCTTCCGCCGCCCCGGACGTCCTGGCCGAGGTGGAGACCCGCATCAAGTACGAGGGCTATCTCAAACGCCAGGAGGACCTGGTGGCCCGGGCCGGCCGCCGCGAGGGCACGGCCATTCCGGCCGACCTGGACTACGCGGCCATCCCCGGGCTGTCCCGGGAGGCTGTGGAGAAGCTTTCGCGCGTCTCCCCACTGACCCTGGGCCAGGCCGGGCGCATCTCGGGCATCACCCCGGCGGCCCTGGCCTGCATCGAGATTCGCCTGAAAAAGCTCGGCCTGCTGTAAGGACCCGCGCCAAGGCCGGGCAGGGAACCATCGCCGATGGCCCCGAACCGCGAAAGGCCTCAGCCCCCGGGTGCCGGGACCTCCGGCACGAAGCCGCACAGGGCCTTGGCCATGGTCTCCATGAGCCCCTGGTCCCGGTGGTTGTAGCGCAACTCCCATTCCTTGAGATGCAGGGGAAAGTGCCCCGGATCCACGCCGCGCAGGAAGGCCAGCCTCCGTTTGGCGAAGGTCCAGAAGCCCGTGGCGTCGGCCGGGAGATTTTTGTCCTCATGGCGGATGAGCCGGGACGGCCACAGGGAGGGACCGCAGCACACCAGGGTCCGGTAGTTCCTGTAGGGCGCGGTGTAGACCACGCCGCCGACGCTGGCGGTGCGCAGACGGAAGTTGCACTTGAAAAGAAGCACGTCCTCGGGGGTAATGTCGGCCATGACATCGCAGATGGCCAGCCCTCCGACCTCGATGAGCCCGAAAACCGGGGAGTCGGCCATCTCCGCCACAGGCCTTCCGGCCCCCGGCCCTGGCCACAGGCCGGCCCGGTACAGGCGGCCGGCATCCAGGGCCGTGGCCAGGATGGCCCGGCGCAGGACGTCCTGGGCCTTGAGCACGGTGTGATAGGCCACGCGCATCTGGACGGCCATGTCCCGGGGCGCCACCCCCAGTTCGAAGAGTTTGAGGAACCACAGCCACTGCCGGCAGTCGAAGGCGCAGGCCCCGATGAACCTGCGGCTGAAGTCGTGGAAGGTGTAGCCGCAGCGGGAGCAGCGACGGCGGCCCCCGGCCAGCCGGTAGAGATGGCGTTCCCGGCAGCGGGGACAGAAACGCTGATGGTTTTTCCAGCAAAATCCCAAAAAATAGCGGCGCGCCGCGCTTTCCGAGGAAACCAAGTCGTTGAAGCCGATTACGTCCATGCCCACCCTGTCTGTGGCCCTGCGCCGTCCCTCTTCCTCTGTCAGTTTTGACATATATTAACCCGATTTCCGGATTCGTCCCACCCCGCGCCCACCGCCAGTTCCTTGTGCCGAAACGCGGACCAGTCCTTTCCTGATCGCTTGTCCCGGACCGTGCGCCGCGCATACAGGGCGGGAATCACGGAAATCCCCAGGCGCGTGCCAGTGGGACGGTCCATGCCGACCCTGGGGAGAAACGTCAATCCGGCCATCAAATAGCAGCGATTGACTGTGCCTATATGTCCACGTTCGAAGGAGGTCAACGCCATGTCTCTCAAAACCACGATCCGCCTGCACCTGTGGCTGGAGACCGGAGACACCATGGTCTTCGGCATGGGCCGGGTGCAGCTTTTGGATCTGATCGAGCGCCACGGCTCCCTGCGCAAGGCGGCCTCGGAACTGGGCATGTCCTACCGGGCTGCCTGGTGCAAGCTGCGCGCGACAGAACAGGCCCTGGGGGTCAGGCTGGTGGAGGCCCGGGAACGCAAGCGCGACGGCGTGCGGCTCACGCCAGATGGACAGTTTTTCCGGGAGATGTTCCGCCGCTGGTTCGACGAGGTGGAGAACTGCGCCCTGACCAAGGCCGAGCGGCTTTTCCCCTGGCCCGTGGCGGGCTTTCTGGAGGAGCGGGAGCAATCGCCGCCGCCGGCGTGTCCGCCACCTGGGCTGTCCGTCGCGGCCACCTGAACCGCCGCCTCCCCCTCCCCGGTCCGGGGATGGATGGACGCGACCGCCCGCACAGGCCCGGGAGAAATCCCGGGCTTTTTTGCCCGTGCCCCGCGAGGCGCGGCATCCGGGGCGGCCCCGGCCCGGATTTTCTTGACAGCCGGCCCCCGCCCTTTCCCTCGGATTCCCCCGCATCGCGCCCGCTTTCCGTTCCCCTGAAACCCGGGACGGTTGACCCGCTTCCGCGCGCGCCGGGGATATGTATTAAACAAAATACATATAACTAACCGAAATTATTGATAAAAAAGTTGACGAGACCATTTTGCAAGGCTAATGAATTCGCACCAGGGCGTGCCCCTCCGCCTCGCCATGATCGTCATGACGGATGGGGGCACACCGGAATCGATATCGCGCTTTTCAACCAAGGAGGCTGCCATGGGACTGTCGCGTCGAGGGTTCCTGAAAGTGACCGGAGCGGGCGTCGCGGGACTGGCGCTCGGCCGGCTGGGGATCGATCTGGCCCCGGTTTCGGCCTATGCCGCCGGGCTCAAGATCGAGGGCTGCAAGGAGTTCATCTCCATCTGTCCCTTCTGTTCCTGCTGTTGCAATACCCTGGTCCATTCCAAAGACGGAAAAATCATCAACATTGAGGGCGATCCGGACTACCCCGTAAGCGGAGGCGGTCTGTGCGCCAAGGGCGCGGCGCTCAAATCCCTGCACACCAGCCCCGAACGCCTGACCAAGCCCTTGTACCGAGCCCCTGGCAGCGACAAATGGGAAGAAAAAGACTGGAACTGGATGCTGGACCGCATCGCCACGCGCATAAAAGAGACCAGGGACCGGGACTTCAAGCAGAAAAACGACGCCGGACAGGTGGTCAACAGGGTGGAATCCATGTTCCATCTGGGTTCTTCCCAGGTCTCAAACGAAGAGGCCGCCGTCCTGCACCAGATGGTCCGGGCGCTTGGCATCGTGCACTTCGACCACCAGGCCCGGATATGTCATAGCGCCACGGTGCCGGCCCTTGCCGAGTCCTTCGGCCGCGGGGCCATGACCAACCACTACACGGACATCGGCAACGCCGACGCCATCCTGATCATGGGCTCCAACTGCGCCGAGCACCATCCCATGACCTTCAAGTGGGTCATCAAGGCCAAGGAAAAGGGCGCGGTGGTCATGCATGTGGACCCGAAGTTCTCGCGCACATCGGCCCGCAGCACCTTCCACGTGCCCATCCGTTCCGGCACGGACATCGCTTTTCTGGGCGGCATGGTGAAATACATCCTGGAAAAAAAGAAGTACTTCGAGCAGTACGTGATGGAGTACACCAACGCCGCGTTCATCGTTGGCGAAAAGTTCGCCTTCAACGACGGCATCTTTTCCGGATACGACCCCAAGGGCAAAAAATACGACAAGTCCGCCTGGGCCTTCGAGAAGGACGAGCAGGGCCTGCCCAAGCGGGACACCACCCTCAAGCACCCGCGCTGCGTCTACAACCTGCTCAAAAAGCACTACGACCGTTACGATACAAAGACCGTATCTTCCGTGACCGGCGTGTCCGAGAAGGACATCCTTCGGGTCTACGAGGCTTATGCGGCCACAGGCAAACCGGACAAGGCCGGCACCGTGATCTATGCCCTGGGCTGGACCCAGCACAGCGTGGGCGTGCAGAACATCCGGCTCTCGGCCATGGTGCAGCTTCTTCTGGGAAACATCGGCATCGCCGGCGGCGGCATCAACGCCCTTCGCGGCGAACCCAACGTCCAGGGCACCACGGACCACGCCCTGCTTTACGGCTATCTGCCGGGCTACCACAACACGCCCACAGCCAATCTCCAGACCCTGGAGGAATACCTCAAGGCCGAGACGCCCGTGACCAAGGACCCCAAAAGCGTCAATTGGTGGAGCAACCGGCCGAAGTACATGGTGTCCTTGCTCAAGGCCTGGTATGGCGACAACGCCACCAAGGACAACGACTTCTGCTATTCGCTGGTGCCCAAGCTGGACCCGGGCATGGACTGCTCGCACCTCTACATCTTCGACCGCATGTACAAGGGCACGATCAAGGGCGGCCTGATCTTCGGCCACAATCCGGCCCAGAGCGTCCCCAACACCCACAAGGTCAGAAAGGCCCTCAATTCGCTGGACTGGCTGGTCATGGGTGACGTGTTCCACAACGAGACCACGGACAACTGGCGCGCTCCGGGATTCGACCCCAGAAACGTCAAGACCGAGGTGTTCCTCCTGCCCTCGGCCTACCGGGCGGAGAAGGACGGCACCGTCTCCAACAGCGGCCGCTGGCACATGTGGCACTACAAGGCCGCCGAACCCCTGGGCCAAAGCCGGAACATGGGCGAGATGTTCGTGGAGATGATGAACCGGGTAAAGGCCCTCTACGTCAAAAACGGCGGCACGTTCCCGGATCCCATCCTGAAGCAGGATTACCCCGAGACGTTCGACGCCGACGCCGTGGCCAAAAAGTGCAACGGCTGGTTCACCCAGGACGTGAAGATCGGGGACAAGGAGTTCAAGAAGGGCCAGCAGGTCCCCGGCTTCGCCCAACTGGCAGCCGACGGCTCCACAGTCAGCCTGTGCTGGGTCTACTGCGGGGGCTACACCGACGCCGGAAACCTGGCCAAACGCCGCGACCTGACCCAGACCCCCATGCAGGCCAAGATCGCCATGTTCCCGGGATTCGCCTGGGCCTGGCCCATGAACCGCCGGGTGCTCTACAACCGGGCCTCCGTCGACCCCAACGGCAAGCCCTACAATCCCGACAAGGTGGTCATCGCCTGGGAGGACGGCAAGTGGGTGGGCGACGTTCCCGACGGCGCGGCCCCGCCCATGGCCATGGAAAAGGGCACCTATCCCTTCATCATGACCGTCGAGGGCCGCTCCCAGCTCTACGGCCCCGGCCGTGCCGACGGCCCCTTCCCCGAGCACTACGAGCCGGCCGAGACGCCGCTGCCCCAGAACCCCTTCTCCAGGCAGATGCACAATCCCTGCATGAAGGTCATCGAGAGCGACATGGATCATCTGGCCAAAAACGGCGACCCGCGCTTTCCCATCGTGCTCACCAGCTACAGCCTGACCGAGCACTGGTGCTCCGGGTCCGAGACCAGAAACGGCCCGGCCCTGCTTGAGGCCGAGCCCCAGCAGTACATCGAGATGAGCCATGAACTGGCCAAGGAAAAGGGCATCGCCAACGGCGACGTGGTGGAGGTCGAAAGCATGCGCGGCAAGGTCCAGGCCGTGGCCATGGTCACAGTGCGCATCCGGCCCTTCCAGGTGGCCGGCAGGACCGTGCATCTGGTGGGCATGCCGTTCGCCTTCGGCTGGACCAAGCCCAAGTGCGGCGACTCCATCAATCGCCTGACCGTCTCGATAGGCGATCCCAACACCACGATCCCGGAATACAAGGCCTGCCTGGTGAACCTGCGTAAGGCCGACACGGTGACGGAACTGTAGGGCCGACCAGTCTCCACATGACGCAACCCGGGGCGGCGCGCGCCGCCCCGCCAAGCCCACCCAAGGAGAACCGAAATGCCCAAGGCGTTTCTTATCGATACCACGCGGTGCACGGCCTGCCGGGGATGCCAGGTGGCCTGCAAGGAATGGAAGAACCTGCCGCCGGTGCCCACCAAACAGACCGGCAGCCATCAGAACCCGCCGGACCTGACCCCCTTCAACCTCAAGCTGGTGCGTTTCAGCGAGCATTTGGAAAACGGCGTGGTGTCCTGGTATTTTTTCCCGGACCAGTGCCGCCACTGCCTGGACGCGCCGTGCAAGATGGCCGCAGCCGACCCCGAGGCCATCATCCAGGACACCGAGACCGGGGCCGTGATCTACACGGACAAGACCGCCAAGGAGGACTTCGACGTCATCCGGGGGGCCTGTCCCTACGACATCCCGCGCCAGAACCCGGACACCAAGGTCCTGGTCAAGTGCGACATGTGCATCGACCGGGTCAAGGCCAACATGCTGCCCATGTGCGTCAAAAGCTGCGCCATGGGGGCCATGAACTTCGGGGAGCGGGACGAGATGCGAAAGCTCGGGGAATCCAGGCTGGCCGAGGTCAAAAAAAACTCGCCCAAGGCCCAGCTCTTAAACCCCAAGGACGTGGCCGTGATCTACCTCGTGGCCGACGATCCCAAGAGATATTGGAAAAATGCCATGGCTGAGGCGCCTTCGCCGCTCACGCGCCAGCAGTTCCTGGTCAAGGCGCTCGCACCTGTGCGGGGTATTGCCCGCTCGATCTCGGGGTAACGGGCGGACTCCTCCATGCCCGTGCGGCCGCCTTCCCTCGGGGGCGGCCGCGCGGGACTTTCGCGAACAGGTGGATGGGGGGATGGCTCCGGCGGCCAACGGGCTTCGCCCTTTTAAATCCCGCAACAGGGAGACGAACGCCTCGGGGTATGACCCTTGGAACGTTCTTCGCTCACTTTCCCAGGAGACGTGTATGACGCCCGACTGTCCATCCGATTCCGACGAGGCCCGGACCATCCGCGCCGACGCAAGCCGCCTTAGCCGCGAGATACCCCCGCTGGCATCCCTGCTTGACGGCTTCGCCCCGCTTTTGGCCGGGCAGGCGGCCCTCAAGGCCGAGGCCCCGGGATGGATCGGGGATGCGCCCGGTTTCGATCCGGAGCTGTTCTGCAAGGGGAAGCCGCTTCTGGCCGAGACCGGATTCCAGGACGTCACGCCGGATATTCCCCTGGCTGCAAAGCGGCTCTTGCCTGTCATGGCCAGGTGTTTCCCCGGTCTTGGGGCCGAAATCGACGCCCTGGCCCGGGCCATGTCGGCGGACCCCGGCCGGACGGCGGCCGCTTTGGCGGATGCGCCCCGCACCGGCGATGTCGAAGCGCTTGCCGGCGTGTCGCCCGAAACGGCGGCCTTCGTGGGGCAGGAACTGATCCGGCCGCTTATCCACCGCCAGGCCGAGACCCTTTCCCCGATGATCACGGACCTGCCCTGGCGCTTCCCCGTATGCCCGACATGCGGCGGCCGTCCCGGTTTTTCCTGGTTCCGGAAGTTCCGCGACGAGGCGGAATACATCACCGGGCACGGCGGGCCGCGATATCTGCGTTGCGGCGGGTGCGGCACGTGGTGGCGCTACAAGCGGGTCTCGTGCCCGGGCTGCGGGAACGAGGAACCCTCGAAGCTGTCGTTTTTGCGCAGCCCCGAACGCCCCTATGAACGAGCGGACGTGTGCGCCGCGTGCAACAGGTATCTCTTGTGCCTGGACACCACGGAGCTCATCCACATCCCCCATCCGGACGTGGCGGCCCTGGCCATGCTGCCGCTGGAACTCCTGGCCCGGGACCGGGGCTACCGTCCCTTTGCCGGGGGCTCCTGGAGCGCGACGGCGGACGGCCCGGACGCCCCCCTGGGGATGATCTTCAGGTCGAAGGCCGCGATGGAATAGATGACCGGGACCATGAGCAGGGTGATGAAGGTGGCGGCCGTGAGTCCGCCGATCTGGGCGTAGCACAGGGGTTCCCACAGGGGGCCGCCGGAGGTGGCCAGGGGAAAGAGCGCGATGACCGTGGCCCCGACCGTGATCATGACCGGCCGCAGGCGCAGGATGCCGGCGTCGAGAAGCGCCGTGCGCAGGTCCTCGCCCTCCTCCAGTTTCTCCTCGATGAAGTCGAAGAGCACGATCACGTGGCTGACGATGACCCCGATGAGGCTGATGATGCCCAGAAAGGCCATGAACCCGAAGGGCGAGCCCATGACGTACAGGGAGGCGATGGCCCCGGCCGCGCCGTAGGGGATGCCCGAGAACACGATCAGAGGCTTGACCGCGTTTTTAAACTGAAAGAGCAGGGCCATGTAGATGCCGGCCACGGAGACGGCCAGGACCACGGCCAGGTCCCGAAAGCCGCTGACCTGCTTTTCGTGCTCCCCGCCGATCTGCATCCGAACGCCCGGGGGGAGACCCTTTTCCAGGTCTTCAAGCAGAGGCATGGCCGCCTCCACGACCTCGGAGGGCAGGCGCCCGGGCGTGGGGAAGCAGGAGACCACGATGGTCCGGTACTGGTCCCGGCGGGCGATCTTTTCCGTTTCCACGGCGAAGTCCAGGGAGGCCACCTGCCCAAGCGGCACGCGTTTTTCCGGATTGATCCCGGAATAGACGTAGAGGTTTTCGATGTCGTCGAGCTTCGCCCGTTCCTGGGCACGCAGCCTGAGGATGACCGGGATGCTCAGGCGGCCGTCGAGCATGGTGGTGGCCTCCAGGCCGTTCATGGCCGCCATGGAGGACCGGGCCACGTCCTGGTTGGTCACCCCGGCCAGGTTGGCCTTGTCGGGATTGATCCGAAGCTTGGCCCCGAGGATCTCCGAACCCCAGTCGTCGCGCACCCGGTAGGCCATGGGCAGGGATCGAAACAGGACCTTGACCTTCTCGGCCTGCAGGCGCAACTCGCGCATGTCCTCGCCCAGAAGCCGGATCTGCACCGGCACACCCACCGGCTCCCCGCTCTCGAGCTGGCGCACGTCGATGCGCGCCCCGGCGATGGCCGAGGACAACGCGGTCTGGAGCGGCTCCTGGAGTTGTGGGGTCAGCCACTTGTCCGTGACCTCGATGAGGATCTGGGCGTAGTTTGGCTGGGACTGCTCCGGGGATACCGAGAACCAGAACCGGGGTCCGCCGCCGCCAACAAATGTGGTCACCTGCCTGAGCACCGGCACGGGCTTGCCGTCCTTGTCCGGGTGGGCGGCCTCATAGGCCGCCATGGTGTCCCGGATGACGGCCTCGGCCCGTTTGGCCGCGAGGTCCGTGGTCCCGATAGGGGCGTCCTCGGGCAGCCAGACGTCCACGTAGAAGAGATAGGACAGGTCGTTGGGGAAGAACTGGGGCTTGAGCTTGGTCTGGAGGTAGAAGCCGCCGGCCACGGGCACAAGCGACAGGGCCAGCACCCAGTAGCGATGGTCGATGAGAAAACCCCCCAGCCGGTAATAGAAGCCGGAGAACCCCTTGGTGCGGCGCTCCTCGTCGGACGGCTGCGGCGTAATGGAAGGTTTGAGCAGATAGCGGCCGAGAAAGGGGATGAAGGTCATGGAGGCCAGGCGCGAGGCCACCAGCGACGCGGCGATGACCACGGGCATGGCGTAGAGGTAGCGGCCGGTGTCGCCTTTGAGCAACAGGAAGGGCAGGTAGGCGATGCAGTTGGTGATGGTGGCGTAGAGGATGGCCCGGGCCAGCTTGGTGGGACCGAGCCAGGCCGCGATGCCCCGGGGATGCCCCAGGGCCAGGTCGCGCTTGATGGCGTCGTTGGCCACCACCGGATCGTCCACCAGAAGCCCCAGGGCCAGGATGAGGGAGGCGATGGACACCTGCTGCAGATCGAGGTGCATGAGGTGCATCATGCCGAAGGTCATGGCCAGGGTGATGGGGATGGACAGGGCCATGAGCAAGGCCGAGCGCCATTCCCAAAAGCCGATGAAGGACACCAGGACCACCAGCCACACGGCATCCCCCAGGGCCTCCATGAACAGTTCCACGTTCTCCTCGACCTGCCTGGGCTGGTCCGAGGTCCGGGCCATGATCAGGTCCTCGGGAAGCCTCGCGGCCACCTCGGCCAGGGCCTCGTCCACCTGCTCGGAAAATTCGTCGATCTTGTGCCCATGGCGCATGTTCACGGCCAGGGTGATGCCCCAGGCCCGCCGCCAGGACCCGTCCTTATCCTTGTACATGAAATAGTTGAGGTTCTCCGGAGGGGTGCGGTAGCAGCGCTCCATGTCCACCAGGTCGCTCAGATAGGCCCCGGAGCCGGACCCCGAGGCCTCGACCATGATCCGGCCCAGTTCTTTTTCACTGGTGAAGCGGCCGGAGGGATCGATGACGATGTTCTGGCCCGAGAACTCGATGACCCCGCCGGATTCGGAGACGTTTCTGGCGCTTAGGGCGTCCTTGATGCGCCAGGGGTCCACGGCGTGGGAGGCCAGGCGCTCCTGGGAATACTCCAGGTACACGGCCTCCTGCTGCACGCCCCAGCGCGAGACCTTGGACACGATGGGCACGCCGAGCAGGCGGCGCATGATCTGGTCGGTGTAGGCCTCGAGCTGGCGATAGCTGTACTTGCCGCCGGCGGCCCGGGTCAGGGCCTCCCGGGCCTTTTCGGGATCACGGATCACGGCCGGCTCCCAGATGTCGGGGCTGATCTCTGAGACGTGGGATTTGGTCAGGGCGTAGTCGTAGACCGCGGCGCGCAGTTCGTCGTCCGTGGCCCGGGAGGAGCCGTCTATGACCACCAGGTTCGGTCCGGCGTAGGCCAGGGTGTCGGCGAGCATCCCCTGTTCCCTGAGGTGGGCGGCCAGCAGGTCTGTCAGGCGCCGGACCAGGGAGTGGCTGGCGGAATGGGAAAAGACCACGGCCAGGCTGACCCGGCCGCCGCCGTGGCCGGCCGCGGCGGCCTTGGCCCGCAGATCGTTCATGACCCGGACCACCTCTCTTGAGCGCAGGTCGGCCTCGACCTCGGACACTGGGGGCGAGGCCACGGTGAGCATGAGCGCGGCCGTGTCCCCGAAATCCTTCATGAACGCCACCGGGCCCGCTCCCTCGGGCAGATCGGGGACCGCGCGCAGGCGCATGTCGATGTCGTCGAAGATCTCGCCGGTCTCCTCGATGTCCTCGGTGAGCTCCACGGTGATGACCGAAAGCCCGGTCCGGGTGGTGGATAGGATGCGCTTGACGTGGGTGTTCCCGGCGATGGCCTGCTCCAGGCGGCGGGTGACCTGCTGCTCCACGCGCTCGGCGTCGATGCCCGTCCAGGGGCACAGGACCATGGCCACGCGCACGGCCAGATAGGGGTCCTTGCGCTGGGGCATGCCGGTCAGGCCGAAATAGCCCCAGACCATGACCAGAATGAGCAGGATGGCCGATATCTGGGGATTCTCGACGAAGTACCGGGCCAGATTCCGGGTGCCGGCGATGCGTTCGGCGTCGCTTTTGTGGGTGCTCATGGCCGTCCCCCTACTTGATGACCCGCACGGCGGCTCCGTCGTGGACCATGGTCGCGCCGGTGGTGACGACCTTCTCGCCCGGGGCCGGCCCGTCGGTCAGGATGGCCCGGTTGCCGGCCACGTCCCCGACCGCGACCTTGCGGGCCGCGACCTTCCCGCCGGCCTCGTCGAGCACGTACACCATGAATCCGGCCGGGTCCGTGGTGTCGCGGACCACGGCGCCTATGGGCACCACCAGACGCGGGGGCGAATCCCCGGAGAGCCTGGCCGAGGCGATCATGCCGTCTTTCAGGCGCAGGTCGGGATTGGCGATGCGCACCTCCACGTCGAAGACCCGGCTTTTGGGGTCGGCCGAGGGGGCCACAGCCAGCACGGTTCCGGGAAAGACCTCGTTCCCCAGGGCCTCCACGGTGATCGGCACGGCGTCCCCGGGCGCGATCAGGGGCAGGACGAAGTCTGGCACGCCGAACACGGCCTTGACCGTGGACAGGTCGGCCAGGACGAAGGCCAGGGTTCCCGAGGTCACCAGGGCGCCCTTTTCGATGGACCGGGACAGGACCAGGGCGTCGAGGGGGGCTTTGAGGACCGTGTCCCGCAACTGGATGCCGGCCTCCTCGATCTGATGGGTGGTCCGGTCCACGGTGGCCTTGTAGTAGTCGAGCTTTTCCCTCGCCTTGTCGTATTCGCTCCTGGCCACGACCTTCTGACCAAAAAGGGTCTGGTAGCGCTCGAAATTGACCTGGGCCTCGCGCAGCGAGGCCAGTTCCTCGTCCCTGGCGGCCGAGGCCTTGCGCAGGGCGGCCTGGTAGTCGTCGTCCTTGAGGGCCGCCAGGACCATGCCCCGGGAGACCTTGTCGCCCTTTTGCAGGCTGCGGGGCCTGCCGTCCGGTCCCGGGACCGCGGCAATATCTTTGACATAGCCGCCGACCTTGAAGGCCAGCTCCACGCGTTCGTTGGGGATGAGGCTCGCGGAATAGACCAGGGACTCGCCCACGGGCGTGGCCTCCACGGCCACGACCTCCACCGGGGTGGGCGGCTTCTCGAAGGACGGCGCGTCCTCTGAGCAGGCCGCAAGCCCGAAAAGCGCCAGCGCGACGAAAAGCCCCCTGGCCGCGAAACGCCGCATCCGTCCGTGATTGCCCGCTGTCACGATCACGCCGTCATCCCCCTTCATGAGATATGGAACCGCATCGATTTCCTGCGGATTCCGCCACAAAAAACCGCCCCGGACACGGCCCCGGATCAGTACATGGTCGTCTCCCAGGCCCATTCCACCAGCGGAAAAAGCGCATTGCCCGGGGCGCAGACCGCAAGGCACGTGACGACAAGGCCAAGGGCCATTGCGCCCCGGGACCAAAGACAGGGACTCATCCCTCGACCAGTTCCACCAGTTCCCAAACCGGGAAGGGTCTGGGCAGGGTGCAATAGGGCGCGAAAAGCCCAAAAAACGCGTCCGGATCAAAGGCCCTCTCCGGGGCCATGGCCCCGGTTCCGGCGGTCCGGCCGCGCAGATGCAGAAGCGCCCCCAGGGCCAGGGGCACACCGGTCATGGAGGCCATGTCCGGAGGCGTGGCCCGTAGCGAGGCGGCCACGGTCCTCTCCCCGCCGTCGCGCCGTCCCGTGCCCAGGACGAAGAACAGCGGCAGCCTGGGACCGTCCGTCAGCCGGGAGAGGGCGGCAAGCAGGGCATCGACGAGGCCGCTTTTCGCCGCCGCGTCCACCAGGTCCCGGCCGGCGTCCTCCAGGGTCATTTTCCCGGCGTCGATGGCGTCGCGGTATTTCCGGAAGGTCCCGATCCAGGCCGAGGGCATGACCATGCCGCAGTGGGTCTCACGGACGTCCGGCCAGGAATAGTGGAACGAGACCGGCTCGGGATGGCCCACGGTGTAGATGGTCCGCCGGCCCCGGCCCCCAGAAGCAGAACGTTCTTTCCCATGGTCACGACTCCCTGGATGGAGGCATCAAGCCCATCCGACATGCCCGGGCGCTTCCTGGCGACGGATCGCGTTCAGGCGATGGGCGGCGTTTCGGCCCCATGCCATTCGAAAAGCCTTCTGAGGCGCTCCCAGAATTCCCCGCCGAGCACGAGAAGGCTCACGAAAAAAAGGACCTCCCCCGAAAGCAAAAGGTACAGAAGGGTCCGGATGTCGGATACCCCGGGACGAGCGAACAGAAGGACCGCCAGCACGGCGTAATAGGGAGCGATGCTGGCGAAAAAAAGCGCCACGCCCACGCGGTGCCGGGCCCGGCTCACGGGACGCGGCGGGGCGGGGGCCTTTCTCCGGAAAAACCCCAGGATCTTTTCCTTGACGGCCGCGATGAAGGGTTTGCCCAGAAGGGCCACGGCGGCAAGCCCGCAGATCTCGCCCGAGGCCAGGTAGACGGCCCCGAAGGTGACGGCCTGGGCGGCGGTCAGCGGCAAAAGGGCCACCAGTTCGATGGTGCAGATGGGAATGCAGCTTGCGACGAGAAGACCGATTCCCAGGCGGTACTTCCAGTTCTTCCGCATGGTCGGCGGCGTCTTGGACATCGGCATCGGGTCCTCGTTCGGGTTGCGGCGGGCGGACGAACCGGGAAAGGCCATCAATGTCCCCTTCCTTAATCATATGTCCCCGTCTTCGGCAACCGCCCGGACGGCCAGCGACATGTCCCCGGCCCGGACCCGGGCGTTTTCAGACTTCCGCCCCTTGACACCACAATCAAGTGGTGACATGGTGTCACCACAACAAGGTGGTGACACATGACCGACCCCGCATCCCTGGCCCGACTCGGGCTCAACGCCTACGAGGCGGCGGCCTACCTGGCCCTTCTGGGCCGCCCGGAGCTGACTCCGGCCGAGGTGGCCGGCCTGGGCAAGATCCCCCGGCAACGGGTGTACGACGTGCTGGAGTCCCTGGCGGCCAAGGGACTGTGCCGGGAGTTGGAGAGCGCGCCCAAAAGCTACGCCGCCGCGGACCCGCGGGCCGCCCTGGAGATGCTCGGGCAGGAACGGCTGGCCGAGATCGAACGCGAGCGGGTCCGGACCCGGGCCGCCGTGGACCGGCTGACCGAGGAACTGGGGCCGGTCTTCGCGGCGGGCAAGCGGCAAAACGACCCCCTGGCCTACGTGGAGGTCCTGTCCGGTCCGGCGCGCATCGCCCACCGGGCCATGGCCCTGGCCGCGGCCGCCGCAAAGAGCGTCACCTCCTGCGTCAAGCGGCCCCTGATCCTCACCCCGGAGCAGAACTGGGCGTTTCAGACCACGCCCCTGGGCCGGGGGCTGTCCTACCGCGCCCTGTACGACGAATCCGCCCTGGCCGATCCGGAGCTTTCCGGATGGATGTCCCGGCTTGCGGACAGGGGCCTGTCAATCCGGCTGTCCCCCGAGGTGCCGCTCAAGATCCAGTCCTTCGACGACGAGGTGGTCCTTGTGTCCATGCAGGACCCCACAGCCGGGGAGCCGAGCTTCACGGCCGTGGTCATCCACAACCGGGGTGTCGCGGCCATGATGGGTCTGGCCTTCGAACACCTGTGGGAACGCGCCCGGCCCTTCCCGGAGAAGGCCGGAAAGGAACCGCGGGGCCTGCCGCCGGATCGGGGAAGCGCGCCATGACCGCGACGCTCCAGGTGACGTTGCGCGAAGGCTACGAGCCCGGCGCGGTCGGCCGCATCGTGGAACTGCACGGCCGCTACTACGCCCGGGCCTGGGGCGCGGGCGCGCCCTTCGAGATACTCATGGCCCGGGACGTCAGCGATTTCCTGGAGCGCTACGACCCGGCCTTCGACCTGCTTGTCACCGCGCATCTCGGGGAGGCCATGATCGGCTCCCTGGCCGTGGTGGGCCGGACGCCGCGCCCCGGCTTCGCGCAGATCCGCTTCGTCATCGTGGATGCGGCCGCGCGCCGGCGCGGGGCGGGCAAGGCCATGCTTTGCCGGGCGCTGTCGTGGTGCCGGGAGCGCGGCCTTTCCGGGGTGTTCCTGTGGACCGTGGACCATCTGCCCGAATCCCGGAACATGTACGAAAAGGCCGGATTCCGGGTGGTGGAGCGCTGCCCGGACGCCAGGTACACCGTGCCCCGGGACAACCTGCGTATGGAGTTGTCCCTGGCGTCGTGTCCTCGACATTCGGATATATGAATGTTGAAAATAAAAATCTGAAATAATTCTTTTTCCAAAAAATACCGGGGTATTTTTCAAGAGGCGCACCCCCGGCCGACCTGCCTGACCGTCGCCCCCCCTCCCCGACCGGATCGCCTTTTTCCCCGCCGTGCATTTTTTTACGCAATGCTCCGCTTTTTCGTCGCCGAAACGACCTTTTCGGCTTCGCTCCTGGCCTTGCGTCCGTTAATGTGTTCAAAATAACATATTAAAATCATTGAAGAAATTTCAATTTTTCATTGACCCGAACCTTCTCCTTATGCCAATGAAAGCAGAACACCGATCGGACACGGATCGATGCGGACGGCACATGTCCGCAGACCTGGACAAGCCATGGAGACGCGGCTTTTCCGAGGCGGCGGACAGAACGACCGGGGGAGCGCCGCTCCCCGCTGCGGGGTGCCCGGGCACGCGGTTTCACGTCCGGGCGGGCGCAACTCGCCGAAAATGTACGTCAAATGGTCAAGCTCCCGGCCGACATCGCGTGGTCGGCGCGGGACCGGGCCGGAACGAGGAGGAACCATGAAGCTGACCAGACGCGGATTCATGAAATGGACCGGAGCGGGCGCGGCAGCCCTGTCCCTGTCCAGACTTGGCTTCGATCTCAAGCCCGTCGCGGCCTACGCGGCGGACCTAAAGATCGCCGGGGCCAAGGAGGTGGTGTCCATCTGTCCGTTCTGTTCGTGCGGGTGCAACATCATCATGTACATCAAGGACGGCAAGTTCATCAGTTCCGAGGGAGACCCGGACTATCCCGTGAGCGAAGGGGCCCTGTGTCCCAAGGGCGCGGCCTTCCATTCCATGCACATAAGCGAGCACCGGGTTTTGAAGCCCCGCTACCGGGCCCCGGGCAGCGACAAGTGGGAGGAGAAGGACTGGGACTTCGTCCTGGACCGCATCGCCCGCCGGGTGAAGGATGTCCGCGACAAGGATTTCGTGCTCAAGAACGACAAGGGCCTGGACGTCAACCGGGTGGAGACGCTCTTCCAACTCGGCACCTCGCAGATGGACAACGAGGAATGCGCCGTGGCCCATCAAATGCTCAGAAGCCTGGGGGTCGTGTATCTGGACCACCAGGCCCGGGTCTGACACAGCCCCACCGTACCGGCTCTGGCAGAGTCGTTCGGACGCGGCGCGATGACCCAGCACTGGATTGACATCAAAAACGCAAACGCCATCCTGATCATGGGGAGCAATGCCGCCGAGCATCACCCCATCTCGTTCAAGTGGGTTTTGAAGGCCAAGGACAACGGCGCGACGGTCATCCACGTCGATCCCAAGTTCTCCCGCACCTCCGCCCGTTGCAACTTCCATGTGCCGCTTCGTTCCGGCACGGACATCGCCTTTCTGGGCGGCATGATGAAGTACATCATCGACAAGGGCCTCTACGAGAAGTTCTACGTCGAGAACTACACCAACGCCGCCTTCATCGTGGGCGAGGGATTCGAATTCAAGGACGGCATGTTCTCGGGCTACGACCCGGCCACCAAAAAGTACGACCAGAAGAAATGGGCCTTCGCCATGGATGACAAGGGCGTGCCCAAGAAGGATCCGACCCTCAAGGATCCCCGGTGCGTCTTCCAGCTTCTGAAGAAGCACTACAGCAGGTACAATCTGGACGACGTGTCGGCCATCACCGGCGTGTCCAAGGAGAACCTGCTCAAGGTGTACGACGCCTACGCGGCCACGGGCAAGCCGGACAAGGCCGGGACCATGATGTACGCCCTGGGCTGGACCCAGCACAGCGTAGGCGTGCAGAACATCCGCCTGGGGGCCATGATCCAGCTCATGCTCGGCAACATCGGCGTGGCCGGCGGCGGGGTCAACGCCCTTCGCGGCGAGCCCAACGTGCAGGGCTCCACGGACCATGCCATCCTGTGGCACATCATCCCCGGCTACCATAACGTGCCCAGCACGGCCTGGCCGACCTTCGAGGACTACCTTAAGGGCAACACCCCCAAGAGCAACGACCCCAAGAGCGTGAACTGGTGGCAGAACCGGCCCAAGTACGTGGTCAGCCTGCTCAAGGCCTGGTTCGGCGAAAACGCCACGGCCGAGAACGGCTTCTGCTACGGGCTTCTGCCCAAGGTCGATCCGGGCGTGGACTACGCCAGCATGGTGCTCTTCGACCGGATGCTCAAGGGCAAGGTGAAGGGCGGCTTCATCTACGGCCACAACCCGGCCCAGAGCATGCCCAACACCCACAAGGTCCGCAAGGCCCTGACCCAGCTCGACTTCCTGGTCGTCGGCGAGGCCCACGACACCGAGACCTCCTCGTTCTGGCATCAGCCCGGGGTGGATCCCAAGGACGTCAAGACCGAGGTGTTCCTCCTGCCCTCCTGCCAGCGCGGCGAGAAGGACGGCACCATCTCCAACTCCGGCCGCTGGCACATGTGGCACCACAAGGGCTACGAGCCCCGGGGCGAATCCAAGCCCATGGGCTGGATGGTGGTCGAGATCATGAAGCGCATCCGCGGCCTGTACGCCAAGGAAGGCGGCGCGTTCCCCGAGCCCATCCAGAAGCTCGACTGGTACGACGCCTACGACGCCGACCTCATCGCCAGAAAGACCAACGGCTGGTTCACCCGCGACTGCACCGTGAACGGCAAGGACTTCAAGAAGGGCGACCAGGTCCCGGCCTTCACCTTCCTGACCTCCGACGGGTCCACCGTGAGCCTGAACTGGCTCTATTCCGGCGGCTACCCCGCGCCGGACAAGAACCTCAGCAAGCGCCGCGACCTGGCCCAGACGCCCATGCAGGCCAAGATCGGGCTGTTCCCGAACTTCTCCTGGTGCTGGCCGGTCAACCGCCGCATCATCTACAACCGGGCCTCCGTTGACCTGGAAGGCAAGCCCTTGAATCCCAACCTGCCGGTCATCGCCTGGGAAGGCGACAAGTGGGTGGGCGACATTCCCGACGGGCCCGCCGCGCCCATGGCCGCCGAAAAGGGCGTCTATCCCTTCATCATGCACACCGAAGGCATGGGCCAGCTCTACGGCCCCGGCCGGGTGGACGGCCCCTTCCCCGAACACTACGAACCGGCCGAGACGCCCGTGACCTCGCATCCGTTCTCGAAGCAGTTAAGCAACCCCTGCATCAAGATCATGGAAAGCGACATGGACGCCCTGGCCAAGCCGGGTGACCCCAAGTACCCGATCGTGCTCACGACCTACAGCATGACCGAGCACTGGTGCGGCGGCGGCGACACCCGCAACACCCCGGCCCTGCTCGAGGCCGAGCCGCAGCTCTATGTGGAGATGAGCCAGGAACTGGCCAAGGAAAAGGGCATAAAAAACGGCGACCCGGTGATCGTGGAGAGCATCCGGGGCAAGGTCGAGGCCATCGCCATGGTCACGATGCGCATCGTGCCCCTGACCGTCAAGGGCAAGACCGTGCACCTGATCGGCATGCCGTTTTGCTTCGGCTGGACCACTCCGGGCGTGGGCGACGCCACCAACCGGCTGACGCCGTCGGTGGGCGACCCCAACACCACCATTCCGGAGTACAAGGCCTGCCTTGTCGACATCCGCAAGGCCGACAAGGTCACGGAACTGGCCAGATAAACGCTGGTTTTGAAATAATATATAAAAATATATTATTTCTCAGCCGGGGGCGGGGGAAACCGCCCGCCCCCGAACCACATGGAGAGAGTCATGCCCAAGGCATTCTTTATCGATACCTCGCGTTGCACGGCCTGCCGGGGTTGTCAGGTGGCCTGCAAGGAGTGGCACAATCATCCCGCCGTGCCCACTCTTCAGAAAGGCACGCACCAGAATCCCCCGGAACTGACCCCCTACAACTTCAAAATCGTGCATTTCTCCGAGCAAAAAATCGACGGCAGGATCCATTGGCTGTTCTTCCCGGAGCAGTGCCGCCACTGCATCAACCCGCCCTGCAAGGACGTGGCCGACGGTTACGTCCAGGGCGCGGTGATCCAGGACGAAGCCACCGGGGCGGTGATCTACACCGAGAAAAGCAAGGAACTGACCGCGGAGCAGTGCAAGGACATTCGGGAACTGTGCCCCTATCTCATCCCCCGCCGGGATGACAAGACGGGCCTGCTCACCAAGTGCGACATGTGCATCGACCGGGTCCAGGCCGGCATGAAGCCCGCCTGCGTCAAGACCTGCTGCACCGGGGCCATGAACTTCGGCGAGCGGGCCGAGATGGTGGCCCTGGCCCACGAGCACCTGGAGAAGGTGAAAAAAGAGCATCCCAAGGCCGAACTCCTCGACGAGGACAGCCTGAGCGTGATCTACCTGGTCACCCAGCCGCGCAAGATGTACTACGAGAACGCGGCCAGGGAGGCCACACCCATGACCCGCCAGGCCTTTCTGCAAAAGATCGTCGAGCCCGTGCGCCGCATGGCCGGCTAACGGATGAACAGGGGCGTTGCGCCCCGTTGCGACACCGACCCGGGAGGGGGAATCCCCTCCCGGGCCTGTGACGACACATCCGGCATCCCCACGCGCACCATCCCGGCATTCCCGGAAAAAACCGGCCGAAAACGGCGGATCACCCCGGCCAACACGGAGTACGGACCCATGCGTGACGATGTGCACACCCACACCTCTTCCGGCAAGACCAAAAAACCGGCCCGGTCCCGACGGCCCAAGGCCACGGCGCCCATCGTCAGGATATTTTCCGCCCTGGCCGACAAAAGAATCGCCTGCATGGCGGAACTGCCCAGCGACCCTCCGGTCCTGGAACTGGCCTTCGATCCCCAGCGCTTCCAGGAGGGAACCTCCCTTTTGGCCGACGTCGACGCCGGCGTCTTCCGAAACGTTTTCCCGGCCGCCGCGTCCTGCCTGCTGCCGGGCATGGCCGAGCTTTTCCCGCCCGTCTCCGGCGAGCTTCTGGCCCTGGCCGACGGGCTTTCCCACAATCCCGCCCTCGTCGACTCCTGCCTGGCGGCCCTGTGGGGCCCGCAGGCCGGGTCCGAGGCCGCCTGGGAAAAAGTCGCCGCCCTCTCCGGCGTCCCGGCCCCCATCGCGGCCTTCGGGGCCGAGGAGGCCTTCAAGGTCTGCCTGACCCGTCTGGAGCCGGTCGTGGCCGGACACATCATCGAGGACTCCTGGTTTCGCGGCTACTGCCCCATCTGCGGCGCCTATCCGGACCTGGGCTTTCTCACGCCCAAGGAGCCCGAGCCCACGGAATACCTGATTTCCAAAAGCGCCCGGATGCACCTGCACTGCGCCCGGTGCGGCCACCGCTGGCGCTTCGTACGCATCAAATGCCCGTCCTGCGAGACCACGGACCATGAAAAGTTCACCAGCCTGTGCGTGGACGACCATGACGGGGAGCGGGTGTACACCTGCCAGGAGTGCGGCAAGTATTTTCCCTGTGTGGATCTGACCGAAGGCGAGAACACTATCCGCTTCGACACCGCGGCCCTGGACCTCCTGCATCTGGAATACGTGGCCTCCATCCGGGGCTTCGCCCCCCTGGCTGTCCAGGCCTGGAACATGTTTGCCTGACCACCCTCGGGCAATTCGCGGGCGAGCGCCCGGCGCGGCCCCCCGGACACGGGCCGCCCGGGCGCTTCCTGTCTCCGGATGCGCGTTTCTCGATTTTTCTTCCCTTTTATGCCATACGTGACACAACGGCCCGGACATACCCGGCGCACGCTATGGCCATGAAAAAATCGCCCCTGACCGAACACATACCCACCGTCCGCCTGCACCTGTGGCTGGACACCGACGACGGCCTGTTCTTCGGCACGGGCCGGGCGCTTCTGCTCGAACGCATCGAGAAGCACGGCTCCCTCAAAAAGGCCGCCGAGGAACTGGGCATGTCCTACCGGGCGGCCTGGGGCAAGATCAAACAAAGCGAAAAGATCCTGGGATTCGAGCTGATCACCCGCAACAGCCGGCGCGGCGGCTACGAACTCACGGACTTCGGCCGGCTCGTGCGCGACAGGTTCAGCCGCTGGTTCGACGAGGTGGAAAAGGCCGCCCTGGCCAAGGCCGCCGAGATATTCCCCTGGGACGTCAAGGGCTACCGGGGGAATACCCCGGAGGAAGAGGACGGCGGGACGGGGCAGGAAGGAGAAAGGGAATAATACCCTCCGGGGGCCAAAGGGCTTCCGCCCTTTGGAATCCCGAAAAGGGCACGGGGGGAAGGACTGAACGCGGAAGGGACAGGGGCGTCAGGGACGGAAGGGGTCAAAAGAAACGGAAGGAGGGAGGTTCACGCGCGCGACCGTGGGGGTGTCCCCGGAAAAGTCCAGAAGATTCAGACAGGCGTACTCCTGGCCCAGACGGAAAAGATGCCCCAGGGGCATGCCCAAAAGATGGCATAACAGGCAGCGGTTGACCCCGCCGTGGGCCACGACCAGCACCTCCCCCCGGGACGCGCGCACGATGGCCTCAAGGGCCGCGACCGCCCGTTTTTGCACGTCGTGGAAGCTCTCCCCGCCGGATGGCCGGAAACCGGCAATATCCTCGCCGCGGGCCTCATAGTGTCCGGGGAAACGCTTACGGACCTCGGCCACGGTCAGCCCCTCCCACTCCCCCAGCCGGATCTCGCGCAATCCGGCCTCGATCCGAAGCGGCACGTCCCGGCCGGCCAGGATGATCCGGGCCGTCTCCAGACACCGCGCAAGGTCCGAGGACACGGCCGACTCGAAGGGAATGCCGGCCAGGGCCGAGGCCAACCCGACGGCCTGCTCCCGGCCCTGGTCCGAAAGGGCGATGTCCGACTGGCCCACGAACCGGCGCGGAAAAACCTGGGGCAGCGCGCCGTGGCGCATGAGCCACACCCTCACCCCGGACACGGCCCGCCCGTCACGTCGATGCCGGCATCGGCCAGGATACGCTCCACGCCCAGACCCGCCTCATGCTCCACCCGGGCCAAAACGACCCTGGCCCTGCCCCGCCGCCCCCGGATGGCCGCCTGGGCCTCGGGGTCGTCCGCGAAGAGGTCCAGCTTCTCCCGGAACCGGGCCTCGAGCCCCACGTACCGGTCGCAGCGCACCAGCTTGTCCGCCAGATACACGATCTCCTTCTCGGTCACCCGGGCTCCGTCCGGGAGGGCCAAGTCCCGATGGCAGGCCACGATGTCCGCCACCACGGGGAACCCCAGACGCAGAAGCTCCCGACCGCCCTCGGCCTCGTGGTTCTTTCTGCCCTTGGCCAGATCGTGCAGAAGCGCCGCCGATTCCACCAGGCGTTCGTCGAGCCCGGCCCCCAGGCGGTTCAGGGCCCGGGCCATGGCCACGGCCGCCCGGGCCACGGCCCGGCCGTGGGCCAGTCCCTTGTCGCCCACCCCGAAATAGGACCTGAGCATGACCAGGGCCTCTTCGGGCGTGGGCACGGCCAGCCGGGCCAGAAGGGCCATGGCCTGAAAATAGGCCGCGTCGTCGTCCATGTCGAAATGGATTTGGGCGCAGGCCGCCTCCACGTCCTGCGCGTCCATGGTCGCCAGGGCCCCGCGCAGCCCCCCGCCCCCGGAGTGGGCCAGGACGTCCCGGACCCGCGAGGTCCGGATGAGCGGCGGGTGCCCGCGCCGGCCGTCGAAGACCGGATACAGGACAGAGGCCTGCGAGGCCGCGAAATGCTCCATGAGCCGGACATGCACGTGTGAACGCACCAGGGGGATGTCCACGGGGTGCACGAACACGCCGTCCACGCCGTCCGGCAGGGCGGAAAGCCCGGCGCACACCGAGGAGAACATGCCCCGCGTGTAGTCCGGATTGTGCACGGCCCGGACCCCGAGCCGCCCGGCCTCGGCCGCGACCTCGACGGCCCGGTGACCGGTGACCACGAGGATGTCCCGGACCCGGGCCTGACGGCAGGCCCGGACCACCCGTCCCAGGGTGGTGGTGTCGCCCAGGGCCAAAAGGGGCTTGAAGGCCGGGAGCCTGGAGGACAGGCCGGCGGCCGGGATGACGGCGGCGAAGGCGTGCTTCATGATTTCCCCACGCGCGAGGCGATCAGTTCGGCCACGATGCTTATGGCGATTTCCTCGGGGGTCTCGGCCCCGATGTCAAGCCCGATCGGGGCATGCACCCGGTCCAGGTCGGCCCGGGCCACGCCCGAGGCCACAAGCCGGTCG
>Ga0067045_1028592_pt1 | contig 30630 bp, 29 predicted proteins | sample TerdegcTABiofilm_FD_59184 | JGI IMG/M metagenome (GOLD analysis project Ga0067045, IMG submission 59184) | Combined Assembly of (Gp0054472, Gp0054536) Wastewater bioreactor microbial communities from Singapore -Terephthalate degrading...
CCCGTGAATCCGCGCCACAGAAAGGTCCAGGGCCGTGCCCTGGCGCAGGGTGCAGGGGGCGCGCAGCCCCCTGCCCGCCGGAGGCATCCCAAGGAGTGATGCACATGCTGGTTCCTTTTGCGCGGCCGTGCGTGGAGGCGCGGTTCGTGTCGCGGCACAAGCGTTTCACCGTGCTGGTGGAACGCGGGGGAAGGCGGTTCGCGGCGCACACGAACAACACGGGCTCCATGCTGGGGCTCTTGCGGCCCGGGGCGCGGGCGCTGTTGTCCGAGTCGGACAATCCGGCGCGCAAGCTCAAGCACACGCTGGAGATGGTGGAGTGCGGCGGCCTGTGGGCGGGCGTGAACACGTCCGCGCCGCTGCGGCTGCTGCGGGCCGCGTTCAAGGCCGGGAGGCTGGAGGACGCGGCAGGCTACGGGGCGTTCCGCAGCGAGGTGGGGTTCGGGGATTCGCGGCTGGACGCGCTGCTGGAGGGGCCGCGCGGGCGGCTCTGGGTGGAGTGCAAGAACGTGACCCTGGTGGAGGACGGCGGGGTGGCGCAGTTCCCGGACGCGGTCACGGAGCGGGGGCGCAAGCATCTGTGGGCCTTGGCGCGGGCCGTGGAGAGCGGGGACCGGGCCGCGCTGTTCTTCTGCGCGCAGCGGGGGGACGCGGCCTGCTTCGGCCCGGCCTGGGCCGTGGACCCGGCGTACGGCGAGGCCCTGCAGGAAGTGCTGGACAAGGGCGTGGAGCTGTGGGCATACCGGGCGCTGGTCACGCCCCGGGGCCTGGATCTGGGTCCCCGCTTGCCCCTGGTCCGGGGCTGATCCGGAGAATCCATGCTGCGGCTCGTGCTCGGGGCCTTCATCATCAGCCTGTCGCCGGTGTTCGTGAAGCTGGCCCACGTGCCGCCGGACGTCTCGGCCTTCTACCGCATGTTCTTCGGCGGCCTGGGGCTGTGGCTCGGGGTGCGGCTGCGCGGGGCGGAGCTGCTGCCGCCGCCCAAGGCGCGACCCGCGGCCCTGGCCTGCGCCCTGTTCTTCGGCCTGGACCTCATGTGCTGGCACCGTTCGGTGCTCTTCATCGGCCCGGGGCTGGCCACGGTGCTCGGCAATTTCCAGGCCTTCCTGCTGGCGGCCCACGGCGTGCTCGTGCTCAAGGAGCGGCCCGGTCCGCGCTTCCTGCTGGCCCTGCCCCTGGCCCTGGCGGGTCTGGGGCTCATGGTGGGGCCGCAGTGGTCCCAGGCCCCGGGCGACTACCGGCTGGGCGTGGGCTTCGGCCTGCTCACGGCGGTGTGGTACGCGGGCTTCCTGCTCTCGCTCAAGCGCGCGGCCGTGCGCGGCGGCAACCCGGACCCCATGAGCGTGATGGCCGTGGTTTCGCTGGGGTCGGCGCTGTTCCTGGGCCTTGAGGCCGCAGCCACGGGCCAGTCCTTCGCCATCCCGGACGCCCAATCCTGGGCCGCGCTGCTGGCCTACGGCCTGCTGGGGCAGGTGCTGGGCTGGGTGCTCATCACCACGGCCATGAAGACGGCGCGGGCGGCGCTGGTGGGGCTGCTGCTCCTGGCCCAGCCCGCCCTGGCCTGCGTCTGGGACGTGCTCTTCTTCCAGAAGCCGTTCACGGGCCTGGAGGTGACGGGCGTGGCCGTGGCCCTGGCGGCCATCTTCCTGGGGGCCACGGCCCGGGGCGGGCGCGGGGCCTGACCGGGCCGCGTTGTGTTTTGCCCGGAACTCTGGCAAGCAGGAGCGGCAATCAAGGGAAACAGGGCATGATCGACACCCGCGCGCCGGAAAAGACGGAAATCTTCCCGAAAAAAGTGAGCAGGGCCCAGGCCGTGGACACGGGCATGGCCCTGGTCCTGGCCTGCCTGCTCCTGGGCCTGTTCCGGGAGCGTCCGGGCTGGTTCGCGGCGGCCGCGGCCCTGCTCGTGCTGAACATGACGGTCCCGGCCCTGTTCAAGCCGGCGGCCAGGGTCTGGCTGGGCCTGGCCCACGTGCTCGGCTCGGTCATGTCGCGGGTGCTGCTCACCGTGGTCTTCTGCCTGGTGGTCACGCCCATGGGCCTGGCGCGCCGGGCCATGGGCCGCGACAGCCTGCGCCTGCGGCAGTTCAAGAAGGACGATTCCTCGGTGTTCCAGGTCCGGGACCAGGCCTTCACGGCCAAGGACCTGGAGCATCCGTACTAGGAGCGCACATGGATTTTCTCCGCGACCTCTGGGGCTTTCTCAAAGTCCGCAAGAAGTTCTGGCTGCTGCCCATCATCCTGACCCTGCTCCTGTTCGGCGTGCTCATCGTGCTCTCCTCGGGCTCGGCCATCGCGCCCTTCATCTACACGCTGTTCTAGGGGGCCAGGTGTCCGGCGCGATCCTCGGCATTTCGGCCTTCTACCACGACTCGGCAGCGGCGCTGCTGGGGCCGGACGGCCGCATCCTGGCCGCGGCCCAGGAGGAGCGCTTCACGCGCAGGAAGCACGACCCGGGCTTCCCGCGACGGGCCGCGAAATACTGCCTGGAGGAAGCGGGCCTCACGCTGCACGACCTGGCGGCCGTGGCCTTCTACGACAAGCCCTACCTCAAGTTCGAGCGGCTCCTGGAGACGTACCACGCCTTCGCCCCGCGGGGGCTTGCGAGCTTCCTCTCGGCCATCCCGGTCTGGATCAAGGAAAAGCTCTTCATGCGCCGCATGCTCATGGAGGAGCTGGAGGGCCTGGGCCTGGACCGCGGGCGGCCCGGACCCCGGATCCTGTTCCCGGAGCACCACCTGTCCCACGCGGCCTCGGCCTTCTATCCCTCGCCCTTCGGGAGCGCGGCCATCCTCACCGTGGACGGGGTGGGCGAATGGGCCACCACCACCATCGGCCGGGGCCGGGGCGCGGACGTCGCCATCCTGCGCGAGCTGCACTTCCCGCACTCCCTGGGCCTGCTCTACTCGGCCTTCACGGCCTGGTGCGGCTTCAAGGTGAACTCCGGGGAGTACAAGCTCATGGGCCTGGCGCCCTACGGCGACCCGGACGGCGAGCGCACGAAGAAATACCGGCGGCTCATCCTGGACCGGCTCCTGGACCTGCGGCCCGACGGCTCCCTGCTCCTGAACATGGACTATTTCCAGTACGCCACGGGCCTGACCATGTGCGCCGAAGGCCCCTGGCAGGAGCTGTTCGGCCTGCCGCAGCGCGCGGCCGAGAGCGAGATCGGCCAGGAATACATGGACCTGGCCCTGGCCATCCAGCAGGTCACCGAGGAGGCCGTGTTCCGCTTGGCGGACACGGCGAAACAGCTCACCGGCGAGGACAACCTGGTCCTGGCCGGGGGCGTGGCGCTCAATTGCGTGGCCAACGGCAAGCTGCTGCGGCGCGGGCCGTTCCGGGACCTCTGGATCCAGCCCGCCGCGGGCGACGCGGGCGGGGCCCTGGGCGCGGCCCTGGCCGCCCGGCACCTCTGGCTCGGCGCGGCGCGCGAGCCCCGGCCCCGGGACTCCATGGCCGGGGCCTACCTGGGGCCGGAGTACGGCCCCCTGGACGTGGCCCGCATGGCCCGGCGCTTCAACGCGCCCTACACCACCTTTGCGGACTTCGACGCGCTCTGCTCCGAGGTGGCCGGGCTCCTGGCCCAGGGCCAGGCCGTGGGCTGGTTCCAGGGCCGCATGGAGTACGGGCCGCGGGCGCTGGGCAACCGGAGCATCCTGGGCGACCCCCGGCGGCCCGAGATGCAGAAGAAGCTCAACCTCAAGATCAAGCACCGCGAGGGCTTCCGGCCCTTCGCGCCCTCGGTCCTGGAGGAGGAGGCCGCGGCCTGCTTCGACCTGGACCGGCCCTCGCCCTACATGCTCCTGGTGGCCCAGGTGGCCGAGTCCCGGCTCAGGCCCCTGCCCGGGGGCTACGCCGCCCTGCCCCTGTGGGAGCGGCTCTACGTGCAGCGCTCGGACCTGCCCGCCATCACCCACGTGGACAACTCGGCGCGCATCCAGACCGTATCGCGCGAGACCAACCCGCGCTACTGGCGGCTCCTGGACGCCATGCGGCGCGAACAGGGCTGCCCGGTGCTGGTGAACACGAGCTTCAACGTGCGCGGCGAGCCCATCGTGCGCACGCCGCTCGACGCCTACACCTGCTTCATGCGCACGGAGATGGACGCCCTGGTCGTCGGCGACGCGCTGTTCCGCAAGGAAGAGCAGCCCGAGTGGCGCGAGGACGTGGACTGGCGGGGCGAGTTCGCGCTGGACTAGGCCCGGACCGCGACGAAAGACGAAAGGGCGGCGCTCCGCGAGGAACGCCGCCCTTTTTCGTGTGCGGAGCGGAAAACCCTACTGCACCAGGACCCAGGTGCCGTCGTCGTTGCGGTAGGCCTTGGCCTTGACCTTCTGGGGCTTGCCCTCGGAGTCCGTGGTCTCGATCCAGATGTCGCGGTAGGTCCGGTTGTCCGGGCCGGTATAGGCCGGTTCGGGCGTGGCCGAGTAGTAGCGGCCCGAGTCCGGGTTCTTCCACGTGGTGGTCTGGCCCGAGGGCTGGGTCTCCAGGGTGTGGTTGATCTGCTTCTGGTCGTTCTTGTCCAGCTCGTTGCCGATGACGTAGCCCAGGAGCAGGCCCGCGCCCGCGCCGATGGCCGCGCCGGTGAGCTTGTTCTTACTGGTCAGCGCGCCGACCAGGGCGCCGGCGGTGGCGCCCGCCGCCGCGCCGCTCTGGGCCTTGTTGGCGCAGCCCGCGGCCACCAGGGCCAGGGACAGGACCAGGATCATCGGGAGAATGCCTTTCCTCATCGCGTCATGCCTCCATATTTCCGCCGGAGCGGATCCCTGTCCCGCCCGGCCTGTGCTGCGTGATTCCCTGGATCGCCGAAGCAATCCGCGTGCCACGCCTGAACAAAGATATTTTACCCGATCCTCCGCAGGGCGCAAGCGCCCGGCCCGGGGCCTGACCCGGGCCGAAAAACGCCCCGCCGGAACGGTTCGGGGGATCGTTCCGGCGGGGACAGGGGGGGTGGACCGCTAAGCGGCCCAGGCATCGGCCGGGGAGCCGATCCAGGGCAATTCTATACATGCGCGGCAAAGAAAATCAAGCAACACGATAATTGCCCGCGTCGGGCCAGCGCGTGGGGGGAAGCCTCATTCTTGCGCACCCATGAACGAAATTTGCCCGCTAGACCGTCTCGCGCTCGCGGAAGCCCATGAGGAAGAGGATGGAGTCCAGGCCCAGGGTGGAGATGGACTGGCGCGCGCCCTGCTTGACCTTGGGCTTGGCGTGGAAGGCGATGCCCAGGCCCGCCAGGCCCAGCATGGGCAGGTCGTTGGCCCCGTCGCCCACGGCGATGACCTGCTGCAGGCTGATGTTCTCGGCCTTGGCCAGCTTCTTCAAGAGCTGGGCCTTCTTGGCCCCGTCCACCACGGGTCCGGCCAGCCTGCCGGTGAGCGCGCCGTTCTTGATCTCCAGCTCGTTGGCGAAGACGTAGTCGATGCCCAGGCGCTCCTGGAGCCGTTTGCCGAAGTAGGTGAAGCCGCCGGAGAGGATGGCGGTCTTGTAGCCCACGCGCTTGAGCGTGGCGATGAGCCGCTCCGCGCCCTCGGTCAGCGGCAGGGTCTCCGCCACCTCGGCCAGCACGCTCTCGGGCAGGCCCTTGAGCAGGGAGAGCCGGGCCGTGAGGCTGGCCTTGAAGTCCAGCTCCCCGCGCATGGCCCGCTCGGTGATGGCCGCCACCTTGGCCCCGGCCCCGGCGCGCTTGGCCAGCTCGTCGATGACCTCGGCCTGGACCAGGGTGGAGTCCATGTCAAAGGCCACCAGGCGGCGGTTGCGGCGGAACACGTTGTCCTCCTGGAGCGCCACGTCCATGTCCAGGTCCTGGGCCGCGGCCAGGAAGCGCGCGCGCAGGGCCGCGGGGTCCCGGGGCGTGCCGCGCACGGAAAGCTCCACGCAGGCGATGCGCGAGGACCGGCCGTCCAGGGGCACCCGGCCCGAGAGCCGGGTGATGCGGTCGATGTTCAGACCCTCGGCCGAGAGCGCCGAGGCGATGCGCTCGATCTGGGCCGCGTTCACCCGGCGGGCGATGAGGGTCACGATGTGCCGGGCCTTGCCCTGGGCCTTGACCCAGGCTTCGTAGCGCTTGGCCGACAGGGGCAGGAGCTTCAATTCCACGCCCAGCTCGTGGGCCTTGAAGAGCACGTCCTTGAGGATGGGCGCGCTCTCGGACTGGGCCGGGATGTGGATGAGGATGCCGAGGGTCAGGGTGTTGTGGATGACCACCTGGCCCAGGTCCAGGATCTCGACCCCGTAGCGGGCCAGGACCCCGGTGAGGGCCGCTGTGATGCCGGGCCGGTCCTCGCCGGTGACGTGGATGAGGATGATCTCGCGCATGGCTCCCCTCGGCGTTTGCGCCAGCCTTGCCACAAAACGCCCCGCCAGTAAACGCCGGAACACGGCCCAGGCCCGGGGAAAGTCCCGCCTGCGTGATTTGTTACTTTTTTCACTTGACGCGCGCGCCCTTCACTGATTTCCTGTGCCCACGGAAGATTGCGGGTTTCCGGTCTTGAGTGCGTCCAAATCCCGACCCCGGGCCGCCATGCGGCCTGGCATCGCGCGAGGGCACCATGAGCGCTCCGAAAAAGACCCTCTCCCCGTCCGCAGCCGTCCTGGGCCTGGGCCTGGGGCTGGCCGCCCTGATCGCCGCCTCGGCCTTCCTCGCCAACCTCTACGCCACCCTCGCCCTGGCCGCGCTGGCCCTGGCCGCGGCCCTGGCCCTGGCCAAAATCCTGGCCGGACCGGCCCGGGGCTTTGCCCAGGCCCTGCGCCACATGGACCAGAACCGCCGCGACCTGGCCCTCAAGGAGCAGTGCCGCGCCTGGGGCCAGTGGGGCGAGCTGCCCGGCCTGGCGGGCGACCTCTTCGCCTACAACATCGAACGCCGGGAATACTACCGGGGCGCGGTGGTGGGCATGGGCAACCCCTTTTTCCTGGCCGACTCCCGGGGCGTCATCAGCCACGCCAGCCGCACCCTGTTCGAACTCTTGCGCAAGACCGAGAAGGAGGTGGTGGGCCAGAGCGTGGGCTCGGCCTTCGAGGGCCGCGACGGCGGCTCGTTCGCGGCCGAGGTCATGAGCCGCGGGACCAAGGCCCACGGCGAGCGCGACCTGGCCCTCTGGGACGGCCGTCACCTGCCCGTGTTCCTCTACGCGGACTGCATCCGCGACGGCAAGAACCAGGTCATCGGCTGCGTGGCCTCCATCGTGGACCTCACGCTCATCAAGGAGCAGGAGGCCAAGATCCGCCAGAACGAGGCCCAGATGCTGTCCCTGGGCCGGGAGATCAACGAGCTGGCCCAGCGCGCGGCCTCGGCCGCCGAGGAGCTGTCGGCCTCGGCCGACGAGCAGGCCCGGGGCGCGCAGCACCAGAAGCAGCAGACCGACTCCGTGGCCACGGCCATGGAGGAGATGCGCGCCACGGTGCTGGAGGTGGCCAAGAACGCCGGGGAGACCTCCCAGGCCGCGGGCGAGGCCAGCGAGTCCGCCACCCGGGGCGGCGGCCTGGTGAGCCAGGCCGTGGCGGGCATCGAGCAGGTGGCGGTCTCGGCCCGCAGGCTGGCCGGGGTCCTCTCCCAGCTCCAGGAGCAGTCCGCGGAGATCGGCCGCATCATCGGCGTCATCAACGAGATCGCGGACCAGACCAACCTGCTGGCGCTCAATGCGGCCATCGAGGCGGCCCGGGCCGGCGACGCGGGCCGCGGCTTCGCCGTGGTGGCCGACGAGGTGCGCAAGCTGGCCGAAAAGACCATGACCGCCACCAAGGAAGTGGAGGACGCGGTGAAGAAGATCCAGTCCGGCTCGCGCCAGGCCATCGACTCCATGGCCGAGACCGAGGCCCAGGTGGCCAGGGGCACCAAGCTTTCGGGCCAGGCCGGGCAGGCCATCTCCGAGGTCATGGGCCGCATCGAGGACATGACCTCCCGCGTGGCCCAGATCGCCACGGCCGCCGAGGAGCAGTCCGCGGCCGCCGAGGAGATCAACAAGAGCGTGGAGGAAATCGCCCACGTGGCCCGGGAGGCCGAGGAGGCCGCGGGCCAGACCGCCGCCGCCACCCGCGAGCTGGCCCACCTCTCGCACCAGCTGCTGACCCTGTCCAAGACCTTCGGCGCGTCCTGACCGGCTGCGCCGGATCCACGGCGAACAGAAAGGCGGGGCCGCGGCCCCGCCCTTTTACGGCGCTGCCGCGGGCGGGCCGCCCAGGGCCTTGTACAGGGCGATGACCTGGGTCATGAGCTCGGCCTTGCACTGGTCCAGGTTGTCCTGGGCCGTGTAGAGCGTCTTCTGGGCCGTGAGCACGTCCAGGAATCCGGTGAGGCCCTTGGCGTAGAGTTCGCGGGCCAGATCCAGGCCCTGGCGGGCCGAGGCCTCGGCCTGGGCCAGCAGGTCCAGGCGCTCCTGCTGGGCATAGGACCCGGACAGGGCGTTCTCCACGTCCTCCAGGGCCGTGAGAAAGGCGGCCCGGTACGCGGCCAGGGCCTCGTCGTAGAGGGCCTTCTTCTGCTCCACCTCGGCCAGGGTGGAGCCGCCGCTGAAGATCGGCACGTTCACCCCGGGCACGACGGACCAGTAGCGGCTGGCGCTCTCCAGGAAGGTCTTGTCGTCCACGCTCTGGAGGCCCAGGCCCAGGGTCAGGTCGAAGCTCGGATAGAGCCCGGCCTGGGCCACGCCGATATTGGCCGAGGCCGCGGCCAGGTTGCGCTCGGCCCGGCGCACGTCCGGCCGCCGGGCCAGGAGGTCCGAGGGCAGGCCCGTGTCCGGCAGGGCCTTGACCGGCTCGGGCAGGGGCGCGGTCCTGGAAAGCTCGGCGTTGAGCGCGCCCGGGGCCAGGGCCAGGAGCACGGCCAGGCGGTGCATGGCCTCCCGGGCCGAGGCCTCCAGGGCGGGGATGTCCGCGGCCGTGGACGCACGCTGGGAATCGGCCTCGGCCACGTCCAGGTAGCTCGCCAGCCCGGCCTGGAAGCGGGTCCGGGTGATCGCCAGGGTCTCCTCCTGGGCCTTGAGGTTGGCCCGGGCGATGGCCGCCCGGCTCTGGGCCGAGCGCAGGCTCACGTAGTTGGCGGCCACCTCGGCCAGGAGCGTGCGCAGGGTGTCGCCCAGCTCCTCCTGGCCTGCGTCCAGCTCCGCGGCCGCGGCCTCGCGCCGGCGGCGCACCTTGCCGAACACGTCCAGCTCCCAGGAGGCGTCGAACCCGGCCTGGTACAGGGTGCTCGTGGCCCCGCTGGAATAGGACGAGCCCGCCACGGCGTTCCTGCTGTCCTTGGCCCGGGTCAGGGAACCCGCGCCCGAGAGCGTGGGCCAGAACCCGGCCGTGGACGCCTTGAGCGCGGCGCGGGCCTGCACCACCCGGGCCTGGGCCTGGGCCAGGTCCAGGTTGGCCCGGGCCGCCCGCTCCATGAGGCCGGAGAGCACGGGATCGTCGAAGACCTTCCACCAGGCGGCCAGGTCCAGGGCGCGGGTCTCGCGCTCCCGGCGGATTTCGGCATAGGCCTCGGGCGCGGGCAGCACCGGGGCCTGGTAGTCCGGACCCACGGCGCAGGCCGCGCAGGCCAGGGCCAGGACCAGGCCGCAGAGGCGCGCCTGCGCGCTCACCGCGCCTCTCCCCCGGCCGGGGCCGCCGCCCGGGCCGTCAGCGAGGAGGCCGTGGGCGCGGCCTCGATGAAGGCGTCCACCTGCTGGCCCGCATAGGCCGCGGGCAGGTCCGCGCGCTTGAAGCTGTAGATGACCTGGAGCACCCGGGTGTCCACCTGCTCGGTGCTGCTGCCCGAAAGCGAGGTCTTGGGCCTGACGTAGGGCTCCACGCGCACAAAGGCCAGCTCGGCCCCCAGGTCGCGGTTGCCGCGCAGGTAGGCCACGGCCCGCGCCCCGGGCACGAAGCGCCAAGCGTCGTTCTCGTCGATGTCCACGCGCACGTGCAGGTCGTCCATGCTGCCCAGGAGCAGGAGCGGCGTGTCCAGGACCCCGGTGGCGGCGTATTCGCCGGGCCGGATGTTGACCTGGAGCACCTCGCCGTCCAGGGGCGAGCGCACGGTGAGCAGGTCCAGAGCGGTCCTGGCCGCGTCCAGTTCAGCCTGGGCCACGGCCACGTCGGCCTCCGCGCTCTTGACCTCGGCCCGGGCCAGGAGTTCGGCGTTGCGCCGCTTCTCCAGGTCGTCCAGGCTCACGGCCCGCAGGTCCGTGACCCCGCGCATGCGCTCGTACTGGGTGCGGTAGTCCCGCCAGTTGGCCCTGGACTGCTCCAGGGCGGCCCGGGCCTTGAGCAGGGACGCCTCCTTGAGGGCCACCGCGGCCCGGGCGTCGCGGTCGTCGATGGAAAAGAGCAGGTCGCCGCGGCCCACCTTCTGGCCCACCTTCACGGCCACCTCCCGCACCACGCCCCCGGCCGGGGCCCCGACCTCCACGTTGTCGCTGCCGGCCTCGATCATGCCCGAGCCGCCGATGTAGGCCGCGAAAGGGGCGCGGGAGGGCTGGGCCACGGGCTGGGCCGGGGGCGTGGCGCGCTGCTGCCGGACCGCCACCACGGCGGCCACGGCCAGGCCCAGCAGGGCCAGGGCGGGGAGGATCTTGTTTCTGATGGTCATGGCGTGGTCCTTGTCTGCCGGGACGGCTCCTCGATGCGCTCGATGCGGCCGTCGTCCATGTGCGCGATGCGGTCGGCGTAGCCGAAAATGCGGGAGTCGTGGGTCACGATGATGAGGGTGCGGCCGTCGCCCGAGCACAGGGCGCGCAGGGTCTCCATGACCTGGGCGCCGGTCCTGTGGTCCAGGGCGCTGGTGGGCTCGTCGCAGACCACCAGCCTGGGCTCGTGCACCAGGGCCCGGGCAATGGCCACCCGCTGCTGCTGGCCGCCGGAGAGCTCCCCGGGCAGGGCGCCTTCGCGCCCGGCCAGGCCCACCCGCTCCAGGGCCAGGGCCGCGCGCTCCTCGGCCGCGGTGCGTCCGGCCTTGTTGATGAGCAGGGGGATGGAGACGTTTTCCAGCACGGTGAGGGTGGGGATGAGGTTGAAGGCCTGGAACACGAAGCCGATGTTCCTGCCGCGGAAGGCCACGCGCTCGGCCTCGGCCATGGACTGGAGATCGCGGCCGTAGAGGCTGCATTGGCCCTGGTCGCGCTCCAGGATTCCGGCGATGACCGAGATGAGCGTGGTCTTGCCGCAGCCCGAGGGTCCCACCAGCATGAGCAGCTCGCCCGGGTACGCGGCGATGTCCACCCCGCGCAGGGCGGGCACGGCCGTGGCCCCGCTGCCGTAGGATTTGGTCAGGCCGCGGCAGAGCACGGCCGGTTCGCGCGCCGCCATGTCTAGCCCTTGAAGACCACGGCGGCCTCCAGCCGGAGCACCTTGCGGATGCTGACCAGGGCCGCTGCAAGCACGATGAGGAGCACGGCCCCGCCGCTGCCCAGGAGCAGTTGCCAGGACAGGCTCATGGACGGGCCGTGGCCGCCCTTCATCAGGATGCCGAAGGCGGCCGTGACGCCCGCGCCCAGACCGAAGCCGATGAGCCCCACGGACAGGGCCTGCGCCAGGATCATGCCCACGAGGAGGCCCGGCCCCGCGCCCATGGCCTTGAACACGCCGAAGTAGCGCAGGTTGTCCAGGGTGAAGTTGTAGAAGATCTGGCCCGTGACCGCCGCGCCGATGACGAAGCCGATGAGGACCACGAAGCCGAAGTTGATGAGCACGTTGGTGTTCTTGATCATGTAGAGCAGGGACTTCTCCTTGAATTCCTCGGCGGTCCAGGCGGCCAGGCCGGTCTGGGCCGTGATCCGGCGGGCCACCAGGGCGGCGTCCTCGCCCTCCCTGGCCTGGGCCAGGACAAAGGCCAGGTTCTTGCGCTCGGACAGGGCGAAGGTCTTGGCCCGGCTGTAGGTGGTGTAGATCACGGGCTGGCCCATGAACGAGGGCGTGCCCTTGGCGATGCCCACCACCACGGCGCGGCGGTCGTTGATCTCGAGCACGTCGCCCACCCGCACCGGCACGGCCGGCTGGCCGGGGATGTCCGAGGGCTGGGCCAGGCGTCCCTGGGCCCCGGACTCGTCCACGATGATGGACTCGGGCTCGCGCAGGTCGGAGAGCGAGCCCTGGAGCATGACCGCAGGTCCGCCGATGAGCGTGGCGTCGTCCAGGCCCAGGAGGTTGCAGCTCACGCTCTCGCCGTTCTTCAGCCGCACCTTCTGGCTGCCCTTGTACAGGGGCACGGCCCAGCCCACCCCGGCCACCCCGCGCACGCGGTAGAGCTGGGTGTCCTGCATGTTGCGGGCGTCGTCCACGTGGCGCACCTGGGGGTCCATGACCCAGATGCCCGGCAGGGACACGTCGGTGATGAAGCTGTAGGTGTGGGCCAGCATGGACAGGAGCATGCCCGGCTGCTGGATCATGATGACCGAGGCCAGGGCGATGCCGATGATGATGCCCGCGTATTTGCCGCGGTCGCCCACGAGCATCTTCCAGGCAATGCGCAACATGAGGCTTGAACGTCTCCAACAGGCCGCGGCCGGGCCGGGCACGAACGCCGGGCCCCGGACAGCGACCGGCGCGACCCTACCCCGCCGCCCGGGCAAGGGCAAGCCGGGCCGGGCCGGGCCGCGGCCTTCTCTGGAAAACCCTTGAATTGCAGGTTTTTTTGCGCGTCGCCCGGAAAGACCCCCGGCCTCCGGAGCGCGGCGCTCCGGCCCGCGGCCCGGCTGGAGGCCGCGCTATGGCCCTGGAAAAGCGGAGCATTTCCAGGCACGGCCCGGCAGTGCGCCGCGCGCAGCCGGGAGGGGGGAAAAACCACGCCCCGCTGCAACAATTATGATTTCTTAAGGTTTCCGCAGGGCTGCGCGCCCCCTGCCGGGCCGCCCCGGAAAAGCTTTCAAGAATTTTTCTAGAGCTTTCCCCAGGGCCGGGAAGTCCGGGGGAAGGAAGGCGGCAGCGCCGCAAGACCCGTGTGTCCGAAGACCTGCCGGCCCTGTCCGCGCCGGGCGCGGGCGGGCGGCTCAGCCCGCTTCCAGGGCCTGACTCGGCAGGGGCGTGCAGGTCCCGCCCGCGGCCTCGATCTCGCGGAGCACGAGCCGGGCCAGGTCCGGCAGCCGCCGGGCCACGGGGGGCGTGAGCTCGCAGGCCACGCTCAGGATGTCCGCGGGCTCCATGCCCAGGACGACGACGGGCGGCCGCCGGCCCAGGACCTCGCAATAGACCAGGGTGTCCATGAGGTCGGCCTGGTGCGGCGACTTGCCCGGGTCCAGGCGGCGGGGCAGGTCCTGGTCCGTGAGCCGGTAGATGGAGCCGGGTTCGCCGCCCCCGAGCACGGCGTCGGCCACGATGAGCACGTCGGCGTCCAGGATGGGCCCCATGAGCAGCATGCCCATGGTGCCGCCGTCCAGGATCGCCACGTTGTCCGAAAAGGCGTGCGAGGCGTGGAGCAGCTCGATGCAGCGCACGCCCAGGCCTTCGTCGGCGGCAAGGATGTTGCCCACGCCGAGCACGAGGATGCGAGGATGTGTTTCATTCATATGCGGTTTGAGTATATGAATATTAAATAAGTAGCAAGATCGGCACGCCCCCATCTCCCGCCGCTCCCTCGGCGCGGCATCAAGAATTTTTCTAGATTTTTTTTTGCCCGGACCCTGCCAGCCCAGGACCAGGGCCGGAAATCCCTGGAAACCGGCTCAAAATTGTAAAACTTATAATTAATTATTTCGGCCTCCTATCTCAGATAACGAGAACGAGTCGCAGTTGACAAAGGCCCTGCCCTGCTCCCATAGTGCGGACGAACCGGCGCCCGGACGGCCTCCGGGTGAAAAGGGAACCCGGCGTGAATCCGGGACTGCCCCGCAGCGGTGAACGGGAACGACCCCCGCTCCAGCGACACTGGCCCCAGGGCCGGGAAGTCCGGGGGGAAGGAAGGCGGCGACGACGCAAGGCCCGTGAGTCCGAAAACCTGCCGGTTCCGTCCGCGCCCGGCGCGGGCGGCGCAGCCGCCATGGCCTCGCGGGAGGCGCGGCGGGACGGAGCGCCTCCGGCGTCCGGCCCCCGCCTTCTGCCGCCTCGCGCGCCGCTCCCGCCGCACCGGACGTTTCCGCCACCTGCAGCACAAGGAGCCGTCCATGCCGAATACCGCCGAAACCCTGGCCCAGACCCCTGTACAACCCTCGGACTCCGAAGTTCTCCGCCCCCTGCGTCCCATCACGCCGCCCGCCCACGTCCAGAAGCGCAGCGGCGAGATCATCCCCTTCGACGCGGGCAAGATCCGCTCGGCCCTGCGCCGGGCGGGCGCGGCCACGGGCGAGTTCGACGACGCCGAGGCCGGGCTGCTCACGGCCCAGGTGGTCAAGGTCCTCTCCCACCGCTTCGCGGGCCGGGTGCCGGACATCGAGCGCATCCAGGACGCCGTGGAGCAGGCCCTCATCTCGGCCAACCACTTCCTGACCATGCGCGCCTACAGCGTGTACCGCGAGCAGCGGGCCAAGCTGCGCCAGGACAAGAAAACCGTGGTGGACGTGGCCTCCTCGGTGAACGAGTACCTGGACCGCCACGACTGGCGCGTGAACGCCAACGCCAACCAGGGCTATTCCCTGGGCGGGCTCATCCTGAACGTCTCGGGCAAGGTCACGGCCAACTACTGGCTGAACCACGTGTATCCCGCCGAGGTGGGCCGGGCCCACCGCGAGGGCGACCTGCACATCCACGATCTGGACATGCTCTCGGGCTACTGCGCGGGCTGGTCCCTGCGCACGCTCCTGGCCGAGGGCCTGAACGGCGTGCCCGGCAAGGTGGAGGCCACCGCGCCCAGGCACCTCTCCAGCGCCGTGGGCCAGATCGTGAACTTCCTGGGCACGCTCCAGAACGAATGGGCCGGGGCCCAGGCCTTCAGCTCCTTCGACACCTACATGGCCCCGTTCCTGCGCAAGGACGCCCTGCCCTACGAGCACGTGCTCCAGTGCATCCAGGAGCTCATCTACAACCTGAACGTGCCCTCGCGCTGGGGCACCCAGACGCCCTTCACCAACCTGACCTTCGACTGGACCTGCCCGGACGACCTCAAGGCCCAGCGCCCGGTCATCGGCGGCAAGGAGATGCCCTTCACCTACGGCGAGCTCCAGCCCGAGATGGACATGATCAACCGGGCCTACATCGAGGTCATGACCGCGGGCGACGCCAAGGGCCGGGTCTTCACCTTCCCCATCCCCACCTACAACATCACCAAGGACTTCCCCTGGGACGGCCCCAACGTGGACCTGCTCTTCGAGATGACCGCCAAGTACGGGCTGCCCTACTTCCAGAACTTCGTGAACTCGGACCTGACGCCCAACATGGTGCGCTCCATGTGCTGCCGCCTCCAGCTGGACCTGCGCGAGCTGCTCAAGCGCGGCAACGGCCTGTTCGGCAGCGCGGAGCAGACCGGGTCCCTCGGCGTGGTGACCATCAACTGCGCGCGGCTGGGCTACCTGCACCGCGGCGACGAGCGCGGCCTGTTCGCGGCCCTGGACCGGCTCACGGACATCGCCCGCACCAGCCTGGAGATCAAGCGCAAGGAGATCCAGAGCCGCATGGACGCCGGGCTCTTCCCCTACACCAAGCGCTATCTGGGCAGCTTGCGCAACCACTTCTCCACCATCGGCGTGAACGGCGTGAACGAGATGATCCGCAACTTCACCGGCGACGCCGAGGACATCACCACCGAGGCGGGCTACGCCCTGGCCCTGCGCTTCCTGGACCACCTGCGCGAGCGCATCACCGCCTACCAGGAGGAGACCGGGCACCTCTACAACCTGGAGGCCACCCCGGCCGAGGGCACCACCTACCGCTTCGCCAAGGAGGACCGCCGCCGCTTCCCGGACATCCTCCAGGCCGGGACCCCGGACCAGCCCTACTACACCAACTCCTCCCAGCTGCCCGTGGGCTTCACCGACGACCCCTTCGAGGCCCTGGCCCGCCAGGAAACCCTGCAGCGCAAGTACACCGGCGGCACCGTGCTCCACCTCTACATGGGCGAGCGCGTCTCCAGCCCCGCGGCCTGCAAGAGCCTGGTGCGCGCGGCCCTCTCCCGCTTCGCCCTGCCCTACATCACGGTCACGCCCACCTTCTCGGTCTGCCCGGGCCACGGCTACCTGACCGGCGAGCAGGAGACCTGCCCCAAATGCGCGGCCGAGGGCCGCATCCAGCCCTGCGAGATCTGGACCCGGGTCATGGGCTACTACCGGCCCCGCTCGGCCTTCAACATCGGCAAGAAGGGCGAGTACGACGAGCGGGTCTGCTTCCGCGAGCCCGCGGCCGAGGCCCTGGCGTGAGCGGGCTCCCGTCCCGCGGGACGGGGATGGCCGTGGCCGGGCTCACGCCCCTGAGCAGCGTGGACTGGCCGGACCGGCTGGCGGCGGTGGTCTTCTGTCAGGGCTGCGCCTGGAGCTGCCCCTACTGCCAGAACGCGGACCTGCGGCCCCTTGGCCCGGGCGCGCGGGACTGGGACGGCATCCTGGACTGGCTCGGCACGCGGCAGGGCCTGCTGGAAGCCGTGGTCTTCAGCGGCGGCGAGCCCCTGCTCCAGCCCGGCCTGGCCCGGGCCATGTCCGGCGTGCGCGGCCTGGGCTTCCGCGTGGGCCTGCACACCTCGGGCCTGGCTCCGGCGGCCCTGGAGACGGTGCTGCCGCTCGTGGATTGGACCGGCCTGGACCTGAAGGCCCCGCGCGCGGCCTACCCGCGCGTCACGGGCCGGGACGGCAGCGCGGACGCAGCCTGGCAGAGTCTCCTGCTCCTGCGCGCCTCGGGCACGGATTTCGAGCTGCGCACCACCTGGCACCCGGCCGTGCTCTCCCAGGACGAGCTCCTGGACCTGGCCCGCGAACTGGCCCCCCTGGAGCGCGGGACCTGGGTCATCCAGGCCTTCCAGCCCAAGGGCTGCGCGGACGAGAGCCTGGCCGCCGCGGGCCGGGCGGCCGTGCCCCAGGACCTGCTGGCGCAGTTGCGCGAGGCGCTGCCGGGGTTCGAGGTGAACGTGCGGGAATGACCCGACAGGCGTCGCCACGCAAAAAGGCCCGCTCCTTTCGGAGCGGGCCTTTTCATTCAGGCTATGGGCCTCAGCCGCTAGGCCTTGGCGCAGTCGCAGTGGTCGTCGCTGGAGCAGCCGCAGGGCAGCTTCTGGGACACGCCCAGCTCGGCCTTCACGTCCGTGGCGATCTTGAACAGGATCGTCACCACCAGGGCGCCCGTGGCATAGACCATGAGCGACACCAGCAGCTCCTTGCCCGTGGGCCAGTAGGGCGCGATCTGCTCGAAGGGGTTGGGGTTGAAGCCGCCGATCAGAAGGCCCAGGCCCTTGTCGATCCAGGTGGCCACCACCAGGATGGCCAGGGAGAACGGCAGCAGCTTGTGGTTGTCGCGCAGCGCCGGCGGGATGAGCAGGGCCAGGCTGGCCACGGCCAGGACCGCGAAGGTCCACATCCAGGGCACCAGCTCGGTGTGGCCGTGCTCGCCCACGAAGAGGTAGGCGATGGAGGCCGTGTGGCCCGGGATGCTGGAGTAGAACGCCGTGAACACCTCCAGCAGGAAGAAGAAGATGTTCACGCACATGGCGTAGGTGATGATCTTGGCCAGGGTCTTGATGCCGTCCCTGGGCATCTTGAAGCTCGTGACCTTCTCGGTGAGGAACATGACCAGCATGAGGATGGCCGGTCCGGAGCAGAAGGCCGAGGCCAGGAAGCGGGCGGCCAGGATGGCGGTGAGCCAGTAGTGGCGGCCCGGCAGGCCCTGGTACAGGAAGGCCGTCACCGTGTGGATGGAGAAGGCCCAGATGATGGAGGTATAGACCACGGGCTTGAGCCAGCCGGGATGCGGCAGGCGCAGGCGGTCGGTCTCCAGGCTGACCCAGCCGGCGATGATGTTCAGGAACAGGTAGCCGTTCAAGACCACCATGTCCCAGAACAGGATGGAGTTCGGCGTGGGGTGCAGGAGCACGTTGAGCATGCGCTGCGGCTGGCCGATGTCCACCACGATGAAGCCCAGGCACATGACCACGGCGCCGATGGCCATGAACTCGCCGAAGATGACCATGTGCTTGAATTTCTTGTAGTGGTGGAAGTAGTACGGCAGCACGATCATGACGCCCGAGGCGGCCAAACCGACCAGGTAGGTGAACTGGGCGATGTAGAAGCCCCAGGACACGTCCCGGCTCATGCCGGTGATCTTCAGACCGGTGAGCAACTGGTAGATGTAAACGGAGCCGCAGCCGGCGATGATGACCAGCAGGAGGCCGATCCAGCCGTAGTATCTGGGGCTCCCTTTCAGTGCACGTTCCAGCATGACTGTCCCCCTAAATGATGTAGTACACGCTCGGCTCGGTGCCGAGGGACGGTTTGCGACGAATCGTGTAGTTCTCGCGCAGGGCCTTGCGGGCCGGGGACTCGGCGTCGGCCAGGTCGCCGAAGGCGATGGCTCCGTTCGAGGCCTCGGCGCAGGCGGGCTGCTTGCCCACCTCCAGCCGCTCCACGCAGAATGTGCACTTCTCCACCACGCCGCGCATGCGGGTGGGGTATTCCTTGTTCAGCTTGGTCAGGTCCAGGTAGTCCCGGGGCTCGCCGAAGTTGAAGCTGCGCGCGCCGAAGGGGCAGGCCGCCATGCAGTAGCGGCAGCCGATGCAGCGGTGGTAGTCCATGGTCACGATGCCGTCGGGCCGCTTGAAGGTGGCCTGGGTGGGGCAGACCCGCACGCAGGGCGGGTTCTCGCAGTGGTTGCACAAAAGCATCACGCGCCGGTGCTCCACCTCGGGGCTCTGGTACCGGTTGGGGAAGTCCGGGAAGGCCTCCTCCATGGACGCGGCCCAGAGCCATTTGACGTTCTGACGGGTGGGGATGTCCGGCACGTTGTGCAGGGAGTGGCAGGCTGCGGCCAGGGGCGCGATGGCCTCGTCCGTGTTCAGCTTGCGGGTGTCGATGACCATGCCCCACTGCTTGGCGTGCAGGGTCTCCTTGTTCGGCTTGGAGGGCTCGCCTCCACCGGAGGAGGCCAGGACGCCGCCAGCCGAGGCCGCGACCAGGCCCGCGGCGGTCAGCCCCGCGAACTTGAGGAAGTGTCGTCTGCTCTCGTTCATTTCTTCAACCCCTCCGGCTGCGTATGGCAGTCCCAGCAGTAGGGGACGACTGCCTGGTCATTGTGGCATTTGTCGCAGAACTCGGCCTTGTTGTCGTGGCACTTCATGCAAGTGTTCTGCAGGCTGATGGTGTATTCCTTGCCCTTGGAGTTCACGTAGGTGCGCTTGCCGTCACGCAGGGCCCAGTCGCGCCAGTCGTTCAGGAGCTGCATGTGCTCCTTGCGCATGAACTCCTTGGACTCGATGCACTCCTTCTCCTTGGCCGGGAGCTTCACTTCGGGCTGGGAGTAAGCCTTGCTGCCGGCATTGAACCAGAGGGGGAAGGTGACCAGGCCCAGGAAGATGACCAGGCCGGTCAGGATGCTCCCGCCGTTGTAAAGTTTCATTCTATTCCTCCTCCTGGGCGTTCAGTTCCTCGAATTCCTCCTGGCGGAGGTTCATGGTCCGCTCGCCCTGGCCCTCAAGGTTCAGGGCGTTGGCCACCAGCTCGTGCAGGCCGGTGATGCGCACCCCGGGGGCCCAGTAGTCGGCCAGCGGGATGAGCGTGGCGCGGTCGATGGCGCAGACGCAGGCCATGGTGTTCACGCCGTGCTTCTCCTGCACGTACCTGAGGGCGTTGCCCCGGGGCAGGCCGCCGCGCAGGCGGATCTCCATGATCTCGTCGGTGTTGAGCCCCGAGCCGCCGGCGCAGCAGAAGGTCTGCTCGCGGATGGTGTTCTCGGGCATCTCCCAGAAGTGGTTGCAGACGTTCTTCAGCACGTAGCGCGGCTCGTCCAACAGGCCCATGCCGCGCGCCGGGTTGCAGGAGTCGTGGAAGGTGGCCTTGACGTAGTCGTTGCGGCTCTTGTCCAGGTTCAGCTTGCCGTGGCGGATGAGGTCCGCGGTGAACTCCGCGATGTGGACCATCTTGGTCTGCTTGGCGTTGTGGAACACCGTGCCCGTGATGGGGTTCACCGGGGTGCGCATCTGCGGGCCCTGGAGGTAGCCGTTCATGGTGTCCATGTACTGGTTGATGACGCGCCACATGTGGCCGCACTCGCCGCCCAGGATCCACTTGGCGCCCAGGCGGTTGGCCTCGGCGTACATCTTGGCGTTCAGCTTCTTCATCATGTCGGCGTTGGTGAAGAGGCCGAAGTTGCCGCCCTCCGAGGCGTAGGTGGACAGGGTGTAGTCCAGCCCGATGGCGTCGAAGAGCATGAGGTAGCCCATGAAGGTGTAGATGCCGGGGTCCGCGAACACGTCGCCCGAGGGCGTGATGAAGATGACCTCGTGGCCCTTCTCGTTGAGCGGGGCCTTGATGCGCTTGCCGGTGACGGTCTCGATGTCGTCGAGCATGAAGTCGACGATGTCCTTGAAGGCGTGGGGCTGGATGCCCAGGTGGTTGCCGGTGCGGTTGCAGTTGGCCACCGGCTCCAGGATCCAGTTGATGTTGATGCCGCAGAGGTGCAGGAGTTCGCGGGCCATCATGGTCACTTCGGCCGTGTCGATGCCGTAGGGGCAGAAGAGCGAGCAGCGGCGGCACTCGGTGCACTGGTAGAAGTAGAGGAACCACTCCTTGAGCACGTCCTCTTCCATGACGCGCGCGCCGGTGAGCTTGCCCAGGATCTTGCCGGCCAGGGTGAAGTCCTTGCGATAGACCGAGCGCATGAGCTCGGCGCGCAGCACAGGCATGTTCTTGGGGTCGCCCGAGCCGATGAAGAAGTGGCACTTGTCGGCGCAGGCGCCGCAGCGCACGCAGACGTCCATGAAGACCTTGAGGGAGCGGTACTTGTTCAGCCGCTCCTTGAAGCCCTCATGCACGATCTCCTTCCAGTTGGCGGGGAGCTTCCAGTCCGCGTCGCCGGGGCTCCACTCCCGGGGGTTGGCGAAGGCGCCGGGCAGCTCCTTCATGAGGTATTCGACCTTGTCGGCCTTGGCCGGATAGGCCCAGCGGCCGTCGGAGAAGTCGTTGGGCGTGCTCATCCAGTCCGTGCGCGGCGGAGTGTAGTCGATGGACTGCAACAACTCGATCGGTTTCTTGGAAAACTTGGCCATATCGTCTCTCTCCAGGTGCTTGGTTGAGCGTGGCTCGGCTTAGGCCTTGGCCTCTTCCTCGGCGCCCTCGGGCAGCTTCTCCAGGGGCAGACCGGCCTCGTACATGGGCTCCCGGAAGTCGTCCTCGTAGTGCTCGTAGCTGTGGGGCATGATGGACTTGTCGTTCCAGGGGTTCTCGTGGTGCCGGATGCGGGTGTCGTTGGGCAGGTTGCGCGTGGGCGAGAGGAACACGCCGCCCAGGTGCATGAGCTTGGAGAACGGGAAGTAGATGAGCAGCACGCTCACCAGGAAAAGATGCACGAAGAAGCTGTTGTCGATGCCCGCCGGGACCTTGAAGCGCAGCTGGGTCAGGTTCACCACCAGGTCCTTGATGGCGACCACATCGACCTTGGCGAAGTAGCGCATGTAGATGCCGGACAGGGCGATGCCGATGAGGAGGAAGAGCGGGAAGTAGTCGTTGACCAGGGAGATGTAGCGGATCTTCGGGTCGATGAGGCGGCGGCCCAGAAGGAAGAGCAGGCCCGCCAGGATGAGGATGTCGCTCATGTACAGGCGGGGGATGCCGATCTGCATGATGCCGTCCCCGAACTCCAGCCACTCCAGGGCCATGGGCACCTTGGCCAGGAACAGGCGCATGTGCCGGGCCACGATGATGAAGAAGGAGTAGTGGAAGAGGATGGCGAAGAGCCACAGCCACTTGGCCGAGGCGTAGGCCACCACGTTGTTCTTCACGTCCAGCTTCACGGCCGTGTTGCGGAACAGCGAGCGGAAGCAGAGCACCTCCAGGAGCATGCGCATGGCCGTCTGCGGGCCGGTGGAGGGGTTGTCCCACTTGTTCTGCTTGAACAGGGCGGGATCAAACGGTTCCTGCTGGCCCCCGGTGGTGGGGATGCGGAAGGGCACGGGACGTTTGGCCCAGCCGTAGATCTTGCAGACGAACCCCGCCAGGAAGACGAGGAGCGCCGTCGAGGGGATGCAGATGCCGAAGAAGACGTTGAGCTTTGCCGCCCCGACCCCGATCAACGGGACGAGCACCAAGGCAAAGACGAAAACCAGCGCGTACAATGCATTCATCTCCCGTCACCTCGTTTGAGTGTTTGGCCCCTTCCCGGGGCCCGCCACTATTCCTTGCCGGCCTCCTCGGCCGAAAAATCCCCGCGCGCCCTGTTGGCCAGGCGCACGATGTTGGCGTGGGCGCGCTTCACTTCCTTCACGCGCATCTCATAGACCTGGCGGCGGCTCTCGAAATAGACGTCGAAGGCCAGGAGCGCCATGTTGTCGATGCGCGTCTCGAAGGCCATGAGCTCGGCCAGGCGGCCCGCGGCGTCCAGCTCCCCGGCCAGGGACTCGCGCACGGCCTTTTTCAGCAGGAACACGAAACTCAGGGCCACCGAGGGCGCGAAATCCTGCACCGCGCGGATCTTCACCAGCCGCTCCAGGGCCCGGCACAGGGCTTCGGCGTCGTCCCAGGCCAGGAGCAGGTCCAGGGCCTCGCGCGCGCCCAGGCGCACGGCCTCGCCCACGGGGTTGGTGAAGCGGTCGCGGTTGGAGGCCCAGACCTTCTGCGCCTCCTCGGGATAGGTGCCGAAGATGAGCTCGGTCCAGCGCTCGGCCAGGGCCTCCCGCCGGGAGCTCAGGAGGTCGGGAAGGGGCGAAAGCCGCTGGTCCTCGGTCCGTGCCATGTCGCGCCAAGGCGGCGCACGGCGCATCAGACGCCGCGCCCGCTCGTGTGGATCATTTTTCGGGGGTCGTGAAATCTCTCACGTTTGAACACCGTCCTTATTCCAGAGGAAGGGCAAAAGGTCAATCCGTTTTCCGGCTTTTCCCGGAGGCATTGGCCCGTGACTGGCGGCCCGGGGCCGCTGTCCGCGCCGCCCCGCACAGGTGCAGATTCCTGCACCTGTGCATGTGCCGGAACCTGCACAAGCTCCGGATCCGCGTTTTGACAACAGTCCGGCATCACGACGTTTTCCACTTTGGCACAGCCCCTGCTTCAGACCCGGGGTCCAGCGCACGCCGCGCACAGGAGGTTGGTCCATGCCGTCCCACGCCCTGTCCCCCTGGTTCCTGGCCCTGGTCCTGGCCCTGGTCTTCGGTCTGGCGGCCCTGTCCCACGCCTTCGCCGCCCCGCAGCGGGTCCCGGCCCGCGCGGTGATGCGGCTGGACCGGCCCGGCGACCGCTAGCCCCCGGTCCCGCGCGCCGGGGTCTCTCCCTGCCCCGGCGCGCGGGACGCGCCCTGTGATTAATTCCGACCGGGGCACTTGTCTTTATCCGGAGAGCGCCTACTTCCCTGGCATGGAGGCCCCATGAACAAACGCTTTCTCACCCGTTTCGCGTTCCTGGCCCTGCTGGCGGCCCTGGGTCTGCTCCTGGGCGGCGGCCTGTCCGGCAAGGCCCAGGCCTTCCTGGGCCTGTTCGGCGGCCCGCGGAAGGTGCAGCCCAAAAACGGCGAGGTGCGCCTGTCCCTGGACGGCATGAACGACGGCAAGGCCCGCCACTACGTCTATGCCTCGGCCAAGGCGGAGATCCCCTTCTTCGTGGTCCAGAGCCCCGACGGCGTGGCCCGCGCGGCCTTCGACGCCTGCGACGTGTGCTTTCCCGCGCGCAAGGGCTATTCCCAGGACGGCGGCTTCATGGTCTGCAACAACTGCGGCCAGCGCTTCCACGTGTCCCGCGTCAACGAGGTCAAGGGCGGCTGCAACCCCGCGCCCCTGGAGCGCCGGGTGGACGGCGGGGAGCTCGTGATCCGCACCGCGGACCTGGACGCCGGGGCCGCCTACTTCCAGGGACCGGCCGCGCAGTGAACCTGCTGACCATCCCCCTGCGCTGCCTGCGCCGCAAGTGGCCCAGGAACCTGCTTTTGGCCCTGGTCTTCACCCTGGGCGTGGCCTCCATCACCGCCCTCACCGCGGTCTCCCGCGTGGTGGGCGAGAGCCTGGAGAAGAAGCTCACGGCCTTCGGCGCCAACATCCTGGTCCAGCCGCGCACGGACCGCCTGGGCGTGAGCTACGGCGGCCTGTCCCTGGGCGACATGCTCTACGGCCTGGAATACCTGGACGCGGCCCACGTGGACCGGGCCATCGACGGCATCGCCCTGCGCAGGAACGTGAGCGTGGTGGCGCCCAAGCTGGTGGTCCCGGCCAAGTCCGGCGGCCTGGCCCTGGCCGTGGTGGGCGTGCGCTTCGAGCGCGAGAAGCTGCTCAAGGGCTACTGGGCCGTGGACGGGGCCTATCCCGCGGACGAGGGCCAGGCGCTCCTGGGCGCGGCCGCGGCGGACCGCCTGGGCAAGAGGCCCGGCGACCCCCTGGACCTCTCGGGCCGCACGCTCCGCGTGTCCGGCGTGCTGGCCCCCACGGGCGGCGAGGACGACAACGTGGCCTTCGCCACCCTGGGCCTGGCCCAGTCCCTGGCCGGACTGCCGGGCAAGGCCAACCTGGTGGAGGTGGCCGCGCTCTGCGCGGGCTGCCCCATCGAGGACATCGTGGCCCAGATCGGCGCGGCCCTGCCCGGCGTGGAGATCAAGGCCCTGCGCCAGGTGGTGGAGCAGCGCATGACCTCGGTGCACTTCGTCAAGAACCTGGCCCTGGCCGTGAGCCTGGTCATCCTGCTCACGGCCTGCGCCATGGTGGCGGCCAGCATGCTCTCGGCCGTGAACGAGCGGGTGCGCGAGATCGGGCTGTTGCGCTCCCTGGGCTTCTCGCGGGCCGCGGTGTTCACCCTGTTCAGCGCCGAGGCCCTGATCCTGGGCCTGGCCGCGGGCCTGGCCGGGCACCTGGCCGGATTCGCCGCGGGCGGCCCCATCCTGGCGGCCCTGCACGCCGAGGGCGCGGCCCCGGCCTTCAGCGCCCAGGCCCTGGTCCTCACGGCCCTGGCCGCGGCCCTGGTCTGCGTGCTCTCCACCCTGTTCCCGGCCTGGAAGGCCTCGCGCATCGACCCGGCCCAGGCCCTGGTGTCGCTCTAGGAGGTTCCGTGCTCAGCGCCACTGCTCTCGTCAAGACCTTCCACGCCGGAGGCGCGGACGCCCCGGCCCTGCGCGGGGTGAGCCTCACTGTGCCCGCGGGCCGCTTCATCGCGGTGGTGGGCCGCTCGGGCTCGGGCAAATCCACCCTGCTCCACGTGCTCTCCACCCTGTCCCGGCCCGACGCGGGCTCCCTCACCTGGCACGGCCTGGACCTGGCCCGGGTGCCGGAATCCACCCGCGACGCCCTGCGCCGCCGCGACTTCGCCGTGATCTTCCAGCAGCACCACCTGCTGCCCTATCTCACGGCCCTGGAGAACACCCTGCTGCCCTTCATGACCGGGCTTTCGCCCGTGAGCGCGGCCCAGCGCGAACGCGGCCGCTCGGCCCTGGCCCGGGTGGGGCTTTCCGGCAAGGAGGACCGCCTGCCCGGCGAGCTGTCCGGCGGGGAGCAGCAGCGCGTGGCCATCGCCCGCGCCCTGGTCAAGGACGCCAAGGTGCTCTTCGCCGACGAGCCCACGGGCAGCCTGGACAAGGCCACGGGCCTGGGCGTCATGGAGCTGCTGCGCGGGCTGGCCCGCGACGGCCTGGCCGTGGTCATGGTGACCCACGACCCGGAGTGGGCCGCCCTGGCCGACGAGGTGGCGCACATGGAGGACGGGGTCCTGGTCTGGCCGGACCGGATGGTGTAGAATGATTGCGATTCCTGGAGGTGTCCCATGTTCGAGAGCGTTTCCAGCGGCCTGCGTTTCCTGTCCCAGCAGGCCTGCCCGGGCTGGGGCCCGGGCCAGGGCTACGGTCCCGGCGGCTGGCAGATGATGTCGCCCCTGGGCGGAGGTCTGTTCATGATCCTTGGTCTCGTGCTCGTCATCGTCCTGGCCGCCTGGGTCCTGCGGCGGCCCTCGGGCGGGCCCCCGTCCCAGCCCTCTCCGCTGGACATCCTCAAGGCCCGCTACGCCCGGGGCGAGATCAGCCGCGAGGAGTTCGAGCGCATGAAGCAGGACCTGAGCTAGCAGGCCGTTGAAAAATCCGCGACGGCTGCGTTGTTTGCCGCAACGCAGCCGTCGCGGGGTTTCGGGCGGCCTGCCCGGTTTGACACCCCTGCCCGGATGTCGGATAAGGAGCCCCATCTGCAAAGGGGGCTGCGGCCATGACCATCCTCTACATCCTGCTCGGCATCAGCGCGGTGATCCTCATCTGGCTCGTGCTGGCCTACAACCGCCTGGTGCGCGGCCGCAACCTGGTGCGCGAGGCCTGGAGCGGCATCGACGTGCAGCTCAAGCGCCGCGCCGACCTGGTTCCCAACCTGGTGGAGACGGTCAGGGGCTACGCGGCCCACGAGAAAAGCGCCCTGGAAAAGGTCACGGAGCTGCGCGCCAGAAGCCTCACCGGCGCAGGTCCGGCCGAGGCGGGCCGGGTCCAGGCCGAGATGGGCCGCGCCCTGGCCGGCCTCTTCGCCGTGGCCGAGGCCTATCCCGAACTCAAGGCCGACGCCTCCTTCCGCCAGCTCCAGGCCGACCTGGCGGGCATCGAGGAGCAGCTCCAGCTGGCCCGGCGCTACTACAACGGCGCGGCCCGCGACCAGAACATCGCGGTGGAGTCCTTTCCCACCAACCTGGTGGCCGGGGCCTTCGGCTTCGACGGGGTGGAGTATTTCGAGCTGGAGGACGCGGCCGACCGCAAGGTCCCGGGCGTGTCCTTCCACTAGGTCCATGCGCCGCGCCCTGTCCTGCCTGGGCCTGCTCCTGGCCCTGCTCTCCTGCGTTTCGGTCCCGGCCCGGGCCGAGGAGAGCGTGCTCTCCTTCGAGTCCCGGGTGCGCGTGCTGCCCAACGGCTCCCTGGACGTGACCGAGACCCTGCGCGTGAAGGTGGAGGGCAAAACCTTCCGTCACGGCGTGTTCCGCGACTTTCCCACCGACTACCGCGACCGCCTGGGCAACGCCGTGCGCGTGGGCTTCGCGGTCAAGGCCGTGCGCATCGACAACGCGCCCGGGGACTGGTTCGAGGAGCCCGCGCCCGGCGGCCGCCGGGTCTATATGGGCGACAGGAAACGGCTCCTGCCCCGGGGCGTGCACCGCTTCGAGCTGAACTACGTGACCTCGCGCCAGGTGGGCTTTTTCGCGGACCACGACGAACTCGGCTGGAACGTCACGGGCAGCGGCTGGAGCGTGACCCTGGACAAGGTCCGCGTGGTCATCGAGCCGCCGGGCCAGGTCCTGGAGAGCGCGGCCTGGACCGGGCCGCCCGGGTCCCGCGAGAGCGCGGCCCAGGAATTCCGCGAGCACGGCAAGGTCATCTGGCAGACCACCCGGGCGCTCGATCCCGGCGAGGGCCTCACCGTGGCCGTGTCCTGGCCCAAGGGCCTGGTGCACGAGCCCACGGCCCAGGACCAGGCCGCGGAGATCCTGGCCGGCGACGCCCCGGCCCTGGCCGCCCTGGCCGGGCTGGCGGCGGTGTTCGTCTATTACCTGCTCGCCTGGACCCTGGTGGGCCGCGACCCGAAGAAAGGCCCCATCGTGCCGCTCTTCGCCCCGCCGGACGGGCTTTCGGCCGCGGCCTGCCGCCGCGTCTGGCGGCTGGGCTGCGACCGCGCCTGCCTGGCTGCCACGGTGCTGGCCCTGGCGGCCAAGAAGGCGCTCACCATTTCCGGCCAGGACGCGCGCACCCTCACGGCCACGGGCCAGGTCCCGGCCGACCTGTGCCCGGACGAGCGCGTGGTGCTCGCCAACCTCTTTCCCCTGGGCGCAGGCAGCCTGGAGCTGGGCGCGCCGGACAAGGCCGTGCGGAACGCCCAGGCCGCCCTGGTCAAGACCCTGGAGTCCGGCGCGGCCAGGGACGCCTTCCGCGCCAACCGCCAGTGGCTGGCCCTGGGCCTGGGCATCACGGCCCTGACCCTGGGGGCCATCGTGCTCTGCCTGCCCCCCGGGGACCGGCAGGTCCAGGCCGGGTTCATCGGCGTCTGGCTCACGGGCTGGACCGTGGCCGTGTGGAAGCTCTCGGCCCGGGTGCGCGACGGATTCGCGGCCGGGTTCTTCCGGGGCCTGGGCGCGCTGCTCGTGGCCCTGCCCTTCCTGGCGGGCGAGGCCTTCGGCCTGTTCCTCCTGGCCCAGGCCATGGGCGGGGCCGCGGCCCTGCTCTTCCTGGCCTCGGCCTGCCTGGGCGCGCTCTTCTCCCACCTGCTCAAGGCCCCCAGCGTGGCGGGCCGCAGGCTCATGGACCGGATCGAGGGCTTCCGGCTCTTTTTGTCCGTGGCCGAGGGGCCGCGGCTGGCGGCCCTGAACCCGCCGGACATGACCCCGGAACTGTTCGAGAAGTTCCTGCCCTATGCCCTGGCCCTGGACGTGGAGAGCGCCTGGGCCGACAGGTTCGCGGCGCGGCTGGCGGCCGCGGGCCAGGACCCGGGCAGCTACCGTCCCTCCTGGGGCGCGGCGGGATTCGGCCACGGCGGCGTGCGCGGCCTGTCCACCGGGCTGGCCTCGGGCCTGGCGGGCGGGCTGTCGGCCTCGGCCTCGGCCCCGGGCTCGCGCTCGGCCTTCGGCGGCGGAGGCGGCGGGGGCTCGGGCAGCGGAGGCGGGGGCGGCGGGGGCGGCGGCTGGTAGCGGGCCGTCTCAAATTCCGCGCCCGCTGCGTTGCCGCAAACCAGGCAAACCCTCGCGTATGTTCAATACGCGTCGGGCTTGCCCGGTTTTTGCGCCTTGCGGACACGGTTTTGAAACGGCCCGCAAGAAACGCTTTTCCTTCTGAACCATGCGCAGGCGGAATCTCCGCCGCGGGCAAAGACAAGGAGCATTGATGCAGATCGTGTTGGCCACGCGCAATGCGGGCAAGATCCGGGAATTCTCGGCCCTCATGGCCGATATGGGCGTCACGGTCCTGGGTCTGGACGCCTTTCCCCAGGTGGAAGAAGTCGAGGAGACCGGGACCACGTTCGAGGAGAACGCGCTCTTGAAGGCCCGGGCCGTGGCCGCGGCCACGGGCCTGGTCGCGGTGGCCGACGACTCGGGCATCGTCGTGGACGCGCTGGGCGGCGCTCCGGGCGTGTATTCCGCGCGCTTTGCGGGCGGCCACGGGGACGCCGAGGCCAACAACGCCAAGCTCTTGCAGGAACTCAAGGACGTGCCGGACGCCAAACGCACGGCCCGGTTCGTGTGCGTGGTGGCGGCGGCCAAACCGGACGGGCAGGTCATCACCGCGCGCGGGGAATGGGAAGGCCGCATCACCCACGGCTATGCGGGCAAATCCGGGTTCGGCTACGACCCCATCTTCTTTGATCCTGAGATGAACATGACCGCGGCCCAGATGACGCCGGAGCAGAAGAACGCGAGATCACATAGGGGCAAGGCGTTGCGGGAGCTGCTCACGAAATGGGCGGGGTTCGCTGGAAAGTAGCAGGCCGCTGCACAGGACCGCCTCTTCGCAGGCCGTTCAAAAACCGCGTAGGCGCGGAATTGGGGAGCAGCCCGAAGGCTACTGCGCCCGCGCGCAGCACGGAGCCAGGAACTCCAGGAGCAGGTCCTGCCGCGCCGGGCCCGAGGGCTGGAAGTTCAGGGCCAGGGTGAAGCTGCCGTTGGGCTCGCGGGTCACGCGCACGGCCCTGGCCCGCAGGGGGTGGCGCGATTCGCGCCCGCCCCGGCGCAGCACGATGTCCACCTCCGTGCCCAGGGGCAGGGCCCCGTCCGCCTCGCAGAGCAGCCCGCCCAGGCTCATGTCCCGGGTCTGGCAGGTGCTGACCCCGCCCTGGGCCAGGTGCAGCTCGGCCTCCAGCCGCACCGGCACGCGCGGGTGCCTGCGCGACTCGTCGTGGAAGGCGAAGACCGTGTTGCGCGTGGCCTTGGCCCGGTACAGGGCCTGGTCCGCGCGGCGCACCAGCCCGGCCGTGGAATAGGCGTCCTCCGGGAAGCTGGCCACGCCCGCGCTCACCGTGACCCCGCCGCAGTCGCGGCCGAAGCAAACCACCCGCTTCTCGGCCACGGCCTCGCGCAGCCGCTCGGCCGCCACCAGGGCCTCCTCCTTGCCGGTCTGGGGCAGGATGAGGATGAACTCCTCGCCGCCGTAGCGCACGCAGAGGTCGATGGCCCGGGCCGTCTCCAGCATGGCCTGGGCCACGGCCTTGAGGGCCTCGTCCCCGGCCTGGTGGCCGTGGGTGTCGTTGAAGATCTTCTTGAAGTGGTCCAGGTCCAGGAGCACCAGGGAGAAGGGCTCGCCGAAGCGGCGGTAGCGCTCCAGCTCCCGGGCCAGCTCCAGGTTGAAGTGGCGGCGGTTGGAGAGCCCGGTCAAGTCGTCGCGCAGGGCCATTTCCTCCTGGCGGCGCAGGAGGTGCACCTCCACGATGACCGGGTTCTTGACCCGCGGCGCGATGTTCACGAAGTAGTCGCAGAGCGCCACGCGCAAGCCCACGTCCCGGCCCAGGGCCAGGGCCAGCTGCTCGCGGTGGCGGAGCACGGCGCGCCAGTGGTCGCGGGCGGCCTCGGGCGGGAACTCCTGGCGGGTCAGGCAGTAGAGGATCTCGGCATAGGCCTGGACGCCCAGGGCCTGCTCCAGGCTGCGCAGGGCCTCGGTCTCGGCGGCCGTGCCATGGCCCTGGCCCGCCAC
>Ga0067045_1028593_pt1 | contig 30628 bp, 30 predicted proteins | sample TerdegcTABiofilm_FD_59184 | JGI IMG/M metagenome (GOLD analysis project Ga0067045, IMG submission 59184) | Combined Assembly of (Gp0054472, Gp0054536) Wastewater bioreactor microbial communities from Singapore -Terephthalate degrading...
TGGCCTCTTTGAGCTGGAGGTATATCTCGCGAGCACGGGGTGAGAGGTCCTCCAACCCTGTATCCATAACAGGCGGAGCCGGGCAGGCGGACGGCGCATCCTGGTTATGACGAGTGACCCTGCGATAAAACGCCCGGGCCTGCTCATATAGACCAAGGCGATGAATCCACTTTAAGGCCGTATTGTATAACCCAGGATGGTCTTCGATAAAATGAACGGCCTTAGCCCCCCCGATTTTCAAGAGGTTGCCGCTCACAAATTTCACACGTCCTATGAACCCCTGCTCTTTAATGCGTATTATCTGACGATAGACAAACCTCACAGGAGGTGTGCGCAGAGGTGCTGTGATGCGCCAGGAGATACTGTTATACAGGGCGGCCAGGCGTTGCTCGGCCTCATGGGCACGGGCCTCGGCCTGCATGACACGGTCGGTGAGTTGGGCAACAGCTTGCAATGCCTCTGATGCGCGTTGTTCCGCCTGATCTGCACGGGCCTGGGCCTTCCGGGCGTTGACTTCTGCCTGACTGGCACGTTCGTTGGCCTGGGCAGCCTGCAATTCCGCCTGATCTGCCTTTGCCTCCGCATGTTCTGCACGCGCCTCAGCAGCTACTGCATGCTCACTCGCCTCACGGGCAGCATCCTCAGCATTATGTGCCCTCTCCTCTGCCTGCTCAGCCCTCTGCAATGCCTCTGATGCGCGTTGTTCCGCCTGGTCTGCCTTTGCCTCCGTAACTACAACTTCTGCCAAGGCCTTACCGGCTTCGCTTAACGCCTCCGATGACTCATCTTTTATACCAATCAGTCTTGTCTCCAAGTCTGTATTAAAACGACTGATTATATCTTCCAGAGAGACACCATAATCTCTATTGAATGCCTCATCGAAAGGCCTCATAATCTGCGGTTCAGCCGCCTTTTGGGCGACAATGGCATAATCGGGGCTGACACTGGAAAAGATGTCCATCAATGAGATCTTGCTATTGCCTTGAGAAAGATTCAACGGCTCTTGAAGGCGCAATGTCTTTATGCGCGCAAAGCCATGGTATTCAGCCAAAAATTCCAATAATTGTGGCGGAACAGGTCGTATATGAGTTGGATCCAGATAAAAATTGACGGTGGCGACACGGATATTTTCAGGATTTGGTGTCTCCAGAATCAAAAGGCCACCTGGTTTCAATGCCCGTAAGGCCCCTGCAATGAGCTCATGCATCTTTGGCACAGGAAGATGCTCTATTAAATGAAAGGCACTTATAACTGAATAGGTTTCAACAGGGCAACGTTTAAGAAATACGATAGCATCGCATGTGTCCACAGGAAGATTCAGCCTTCGACATTCGCTCAACATGCCGTCGTCCAGATCCACACCAAGTGGCTTCATGCCATTTTCCTGCATGAGTTCCAGCCATTCTCCGCGACCGCAGCCCAGATCAAGCACTGTGGGCTCGTATATCTCCTTCAATGGCATCAGAAACGGCAGATATACCTTCAGCCGCTCCTTGATCAACTCCCTGCTTCCACGATGCCTGGTCTCAAAGGCATGATAAAATCCTCTATCCTGCATATTCATGCACAACCAATTACCTTTCTAAAAATTATGAACACAAAGCTATGCTGAGCCACAAGAGATCTCCACAGGCAGATGACAAACCCCTTCGAAAAGCGGGCCGTTATTCGGCAGACACTGAAACACCAAGGCCCGGTCCCACCAATCATAGTTGCCAGCCGTATGGGTATCTTTTTTGTGCAGGGCAGCTGAGACGCTGTAGGTGCCGCGGCCCAGAAGCAGCCTTGGAAAATAGAAATCCACACAAAAGGGCTGGCCAGGCGCCAATGAATCAATTTTTAGGCCATGCAAAAAGGTGTTGGTGCCAAAGACATCATTTCCAAGGCGATCTCGAATGAGGATACCCACGGTCAACTCATCCAATGCCTCTTGAGCCTTGCCGGATACCCGAATTACAACCTCTTCACCGGTCTGCACAGCCCGCACAGGCCTGCCCTGTTGAAGGAGCTCCACAGAGGTGATGACGGCCAGGCCATCTCCCGAGCGGGTGACCACTCTGCCACATTCTGTTTCCGTCTGCAGAATCTTTTGGTCCTCCTGTTGCTTGGCGATCATGGCGTTATAGTAGTCCAAGACGGTATCAGGGGCATCGTCCTTGACGAGGAGGCCGCCATCCAACAAGACAGCCCGATTACACAGGGTCTTTACAGCGCCTATACTATGGGAGACAAAAAGCAATGTGGTGCCTGCATCCCGAAACTTACGAATACGGTCAAAGCTCTTGTGTTGAAAGTAGGCATCCCCCACGCTCAAGGCCTCGTCCACAATCAAGATGTCAGGCCTGATGCATGTGGCCACGCTGAAGGCCAGGCGCACCTGCATGCCGCTGGAATAGACTCGCACGGGCTGGTCGATGTAGTCGCCGATCTCGGCAAACTCCTCGATCTCGCGCATCTTTTGAGAGACCTCGTCGTGAGTCATGCCCTTGAGCTGTGCGGCCATATAGACATTTTCCCTGCCTGTGAAATCGGGGTGAAAACCCATGCCCAGCTCCAGAAGGGCGGAGACACGGCCTCCCACTTCCACTGTGCCTGTGGTGGGTCTGATGGTGCCTGTGATGATCTTGAGGAGCGTGGACTTGCCCGCGCCGTTTATGCCTATGATGCCCACGGCCTCACCGGGCTCAACATCAAAGCTCACATCCTTCAGGACCAAGATGAGCTCATGATGCACGCCAAGGCCCAGCCACTCCAGCAAACGGCCTGATTTCCTGGAGTAGCGCTTATAGGCCTTGCCGATATTTTTTATGCGAATGTAACCCATGGATTTACTGATCTACAGACTCTTTGGCGACAGCTTCACCAATAATTTCAAACTCCCTTATCACTGCAGAAGTAGTCTTTCTATCATTACAAAACTGTTCAAAAGATAAACCAGTAGTAAATGACTGAATAGCAAGGGCTGATTCCAGAATGTCCATCAAATAGAGACGAGTATCTCGTTTAGACATATATAATCTGATCCTTTATTTTCTCTCTTACAAACGGTTTCAAGGAAGACTCGATGCCCATATCTATTCTGCGGGACAACCCATTTTCTAAAAATCTCTTGACGCCCAAAAAGGTATGCAAGTTCTTTTTGTCCTTTTCCATCTCGATCACCAGATCAATATCACTGGCATCTGTTTGTGTCTGGTGCACAAAACTGCCAAAGATACCGATACGAGTAACACCAAAGCGTTCCATTAAAAGGTGCTTATGCGCCCTTAAATAGGATATCACATCATTTATGGATAACGATGCCATAAAAAACCCCTTTGCCTTGAACAATTAGAAAAACCTTTTACAACTCATCCACCAGCTCACCGCCCAGCTTCCAAAAGGCATAGACCCCTGCATATAAAAAGATCAGCGCCAGGCAGGCGGGGTAGATGAGGTCCTGCCAGTCAGGGAATCGGGCCTCCAGAAAGATGGTGTGCATGGCCCGCACAATGGGCCACATGGGGTTAAAGGCCATGATATTCGCTACAAAATCAGGCAGTGTCTTTGTGGCATAGACGATGGGCGTAAGCCAAAACCAGAACTGCAGTACCACGCTTAGAGTCTGCTCCACATCCCGATAAAAGACATTGATGGTGCCCAAAAATATGCCCAATCCCACGGAAAAGCCCACCAGTATCAAGAGCACAGGAAAAAAGCCCAATATGGCCAGGCCAGGAAAATTTCCGCTTACAATCAAAAAGACCAGAAACAGGCCCATGACTATGGCAAAATTGATGAGGCTTGTGAGAATGACGATGATGGGCAGGCAGAGCCGAGGAAAGCTGATCTTCTTGATGAGATTTGCGTTTTGCACAAATACGCCTACGCAACCACTTAAAAGCTCGCTGAAAAAACCCCAGGTGAGCACGCCTGAGCAGAGATAGATGCTGTAGGCGAACTTGGAGTCATGGCCTGGCAGGGCGGGCTTCATGAGCTCGGCAAAGACCACGGTGTAGATCAGAATCATGGCCAGGGGCTGCAAAATGGTCCACGCAAGGCCGAACTGGGTGTTTTTGTAGCGGCTGTGCAGGTTGCGCTTGACATTTGCGGTGATAAAACCCCGAAATGCCCAGACATCCCGCAACATGCGAGATGAGATCATGGACCGGCTTATTCCTTTCTCATCTCGTCTCAAGGACCCGTTTCATGTCCGCTTCCACCATGATCTCCAGCAGGTGTTGAAAGGTGGTCCGAGGCTGCCAACCCAATCTTTCCCTGGCCTTGGTGGCATCTCCTATGAGGAGCTCCACCTCTGCAGGCCTGAAGAACTCCTCTGACACCTCCACCAAAACCTGACCGTTTTGGGCGTTTAGGCCCCTTTCATTTACGCCGGAGCCCTTCCAGACGATTCGATAGCCGGCTGCGGCAAAGGCACACTCGATCCACTCCCGCACCGTGTGTGTCTCGCCTGTGGCGACCACATAGTCATCCGGAGTCTCCTGTTGCAGCATGCGCCACATGGCATCCACATATTCCAGTGCATAGCCCCAATCCCGTTTGGCATTTAGATTGCCCACCACCACCTTGTCCTGAAGCCCTGCCTTAATGCGGGCGATGGCATGAGTGAGCTTACGAGTCACAAACTCCAGACCGCGCAGGGGGGACTCATGGTTGAAGAGGATGCCTGAACAGCAGAACATGCCGTAGGATTCCCGATAGTTGACGGTCATCCAGTGGCTGAACAGCTTGGCAACTCCATAGGGGCTGCGGGGATGAAAAGGTGTCTTTTCAGACTGGGGCACCTCTTGCACCTTGCCGAACATCTCGGAGGTGGATGCCTGGTAGAAGCGGGCAGACGGGTTATAAGTGCGAAGGGCCTCCAAAAGCCGCAAGACACCCATGGCGTCGATGTCAGCAGTGAGAATGGGCTGATCAAAAGAGACCTTCACAAAGCTCTGGGCAGCCAAGTTATAGACCTCATCCGGCCGAATCTTCTCTATGGTGCGCAGGATGTTGGTGAGCTCCAAGAGGTCCATGTAGATGATTTGCACATCAGAGTCGATGCCGAGCTCCTTGAGCCGCCAGTTGCTGGAATCGCCGCTGCGCCTGTCAGCTCCATAGACCTTATAACCCTTTTCCAACAATAATTTGGCCAGATAGGCACCGTCTTGGCCTCTAATCCCCGTGATCAATGCTGTTTTCATAGTATCCCTTTCAACCAATCAAAAGTATTCAACATGTGGCAAGACCTGACTGAGACCTAAAATTCATACGACCAGAAGTATAAAATCCCCTTGTCCTGAAGATAGGCCTCCACATTGGGGTGATAGTCGTTGGCCACAAACACCAAGACCCTGTCTCGAAAGCCGGCATCACGACAGACCATATCAGCAAGCTTCAAGAATTTGTCAATCTCCTTTTTGGATGGCCGCACCTTACACTCGCCGATGACAGCTATGTCCTGGCCGTCTTTTTGGGCATGGGCAAAGATGTTGATCTGTATCTCACCAAAATAACGCCGAATGACTCGGCTGGTCACACGAATGCCATGCGCCTCCAACAGGGATGGCATGGCCTTGTAGGCGCGATCCTCCAAGGAATAGCCCACGGAATTGGAAAGGCCTTCCAGGCGCTGCTCCACCTTGTCCACACGGCCAATCAGGGCCTGAAGACACTCCTCTGTCTTCTTTTGGGCCTGGGCCAGCTCCTCCATGCGCTGGGCCAGGGAGTCAACACGCTGCGTCAGGGCGTCCAGACGGGCATCAGTGCGACGCTGAGCCTCGGCTAACTCCTCCATTCGTTGGGTTAGTGCGTCCAGACGGGCATCGGTGCGACGCTGAGCCTCGACTAACTCCTCCATGCGCTGGGCCAGGGAGTCAACACGTTGTGTTAGGACATCCAGACGGGCCTCTGTGCGCAGTTGAGCCTGTGCCAGTTCATTTATGCGCTGAGCCACGACATCCAAACGGGCTTCTGTGCGCAGTTGGGCATCGGCCAATTTAGCCACAACAGCCTTTAGTTCGCCGAACTCCGTCTTGGTCACCGTATTTTGCAGGTCCTCATAGACCCGGCCCAGGGTCCTGGTCAAAACCCTGGCGGTATCATCTCCCATGGTCTGCAACAACTCTTCGTAGATTTGATAGGTGTTTAACATGACACTTCCTTATTCTATATTACGCTCTATTGTTGTTTCAATTCACGCTCCCCGTGGGGGGAGCGACAAATAAGGCTGTTATCTTGTCTCTCTTTGGAGTGTTTAGTTTTTATGGGGGTCAGTATAATTGTTTTGACAACAAATTCAATCCCTGTTTTGGCTCACCTAAACTCCTTGACATTCCCATCAATTCTGCCTACGATAGGCAAAATAAATTCTTTCAGGAGGGAATGAATGATGTTTCGGCGTGTTGTAGTGCTTTCGGCCCTGTTTGCATGTTTTGCATGGTTTCTCACCGTCTCGGCCCATGCGGCTGACACTATCAAAATCGGCTCGTTTCTGGCTGTCTCCGGCAATGCCTCCATTCTGGGCGATCCAGAGCTCAAGACCCTGCAGATGTATATAGAGGAGATCAATGCAGCAGGCGGAGTAAACGGCAAGAAGCTGGAGCTCATTCACTATGACTCGGCCGGCAAGACCAAAGAGGCCAATGACTTCGTCAAAAAGCTCATCAAAAAAGACAATGTGGACATTCTTCTGGGCGGCACCACCTCAGGGGAGACACTGGCTGTCATAGATGTGGTGGAGCAGGAACAGATCCCCTTCATCTCCTTTGCCGGCGCCATCGAGATCGTGGAGCCTGTAAAAAAATGGGTCTTCAAGACCCCTCACAGCGACAAAATGGCCGTGGCCAAGATATATGAAGACATGAAAAAACGCGGCATCAGCAAGGTGGCTGTGATCACAGGCAACAGCGGTTTTGACAAGTCAGGGCTCAAGCAGCTTCATGCCCTGGCGCCCCAATACGGCATCACCATCGTGGCGGACGAGACCTATGACAACAACGACACGGACATGACCACACAGCTCACCAAGATACGCGGGACAGATGCCCAGGCCGTCATCAACTTCGGGCTTGGCAAGGCCCCTGCGATTGTGGCCAAAAACATCAAACAACTGGGCATCAAACTGCCCCTCTACGAATCCCACGGAGTGGCCACCAAGGAGTTTTTGAACCTGGCCGGCGATGCAGCCGAGGGCATACGCCTGCCTGCAGCAGCCCTGCTGGTAGCGGAAAAACTGCCTGACTCAGACCCGCAGAAAAAGGTCGTAACCGCATACAAGGCCAAATACGAGGCCAAATACGGGCCTGTCTCCACCTTTGGAGGCCATGCCTATGACGGTCTGTTCATCGCAGTGGAGGCCATAAAACGCGCAAAAGGCACGGACAAGGCCAAGGTCAGGGACGAGATCGAAAAGACCAAGGGCTTCATCGGGACAGCCGGTGTGTTCAACATGTCTCCCACGGACCACATGGGCCTGGACCTCTCTGCCTTTAAGATGCTGGAGGTCAAAAACGGCAACTGGGAGATCGTAAATTAAGGCATTTCAAACCGACAGACACCCCCTGCACAAGGGGGTGTTTTAGTTTGCCTCATTAACCACATGTCTTCAGCAGAACTCTTGCAATTCCTCATAACCGGCATCACGGTGGGCTTTACCTATGCCCTCATCGCCATAGGCTTTTCCATCATCTACAACGCCTCGGATGTGGTGAATTTCGCCCAGGGCGAGTTTGTGATGATAGGGGCACTGTCCACCATCAGCCTGCACTCCAGGGGCCTGCCCCTGCCCATCGCCATGCTGGGCGGTGTGGCTGGCACAGCCCTTCTGGGCATTGCATTGGAGAAACTGGCGGTGGAACGGGCGCGGGGTTCCTCTGTCATCACCACGGCCATCATCACCATCGGCGCATCCATCTTTTTTCGAGGGCTGGCCATGGTGATCTGGGGCAAGGAGATCTATCAGATGCCTCACTTCTCAGGCGAGACCCCTCTGAGACTCTTTGGGGCCACTTTACTACCTCAACACCTGTGGGTCATGGCAGGGGCCGTCTCTCTCATGGCATTTTTCTGGTACTTCTTCAATCACACCCTGTTCGGCAAGGCCATGCGCGCCTGCTCCTACAACAAGACAGCCGCAAGCCTGGTGGGCATTCGAGTAAAGACCGTGCTGGCCTCGGCCTATGCCATCTCAGCCGCCCTGGGGGCCATAAGTGGAGTGCTGATAGCCCCTATCTCCTACATGACCTACGATGCAGGCACCATGCTGGGATTAAAGGGCTTTGCAGCCGCAATCCTGGGAGGCATGGGCAGCGCCTCAGGCGCCATCGTGGGAGGCCTGTGTTTAGGGCTTTTGGAGGCCTTTTCAGCAGGTATCATCTCCTCCAGCTACAAGGATGCGGTGACATTCATCGTGATTCTGTTGGTTCTGTTTTTCAAACCCAGTGGAATCCTGGGTAAAAAAGAGGCGGAGCGGGTATGAGACACAGGGGATTTTATGTCATAGCCCTCATTGTGCTGGGCCTGCCCATTCTCTTTCCCAGGAGCTATTTCGTGGAGGTAAACGGCACCGCCATTCTCTTCAACGCCGCACTGGCCATGGGATTAAACCTCCTCATGGGCTATGCAGGCCAGATCTCCCTGGGGCATGCGGCATTCTTCGGCATAGGTGCATATACTACGGCCATTCTCACCACACGCTACGGTCTTTCACCCTACCTGGCCATGGCGGCAGGGCTCCTTTTGAATTTCTGCATCGCATATGGGCTTGCCAGGCCGCTTTTGAAGCTCAAAGGCCACTACCTGGCCATGGCCACTTTGGGCATGGGCATCATCGTCCACATCTTTCTGGTACAGACAGGCAGGCTCACGGGCGGCCCGGACGGCATCTCCAACATTCCCAACCTGTCCGTCTTTGGGTGGAGCCTGAATACAGACCAACGCTGGTACGTGGCAGCGGCCCTCTGGATGCTCTTTGTGCTCAAGATGTCCTTAAATCTTGCCGGCTCCCGTATGGGCCGGGCATTTCGGGCCCTGCACACCAGCGAGGTGGCGGCGCAGATGATGCGCATTGACACCACCTCCGCCAAGACACAGGTCTTTGTGCTCTCGGCCCTCATCGCATCCCTCACAGGCAGCCTGTTTGCCCACCAGAAGGCCTTTGTAAGCCCGGATTCCTTTAGCTTCTTCTTTTCCATCGAGCTGGTGACCATGGTGGTCCTGGGTGGCCTGGGCTCCACCTACGGCGCCCTGTTCGGAGCCGCCTTCATCACCCTGCTGCCCGAACTTTTATCCTTTATCGAAAACTATGAGGTGATGATCTTCGGCCTGATCCTCATGGCCACCATGATGTTTTTCCCAAAGGGGCTGTATGTCACCCTTTTGGAGCTCATTCAGCGTCAAATGGGCATCAAAAGGGCCTTAAATGCCTGGGGCCCAGGGAAAAGGGGGCCGAAATGCTGAAGGTCACAGGGCTCACCCGCACATTCGGAGGGCTTACGGCCATAGCAGAGCTTGATTTTCAAGTATCTGAAAACACGATATATTCCATCATAGGCCCAAACGGTGCGGGCAAAACCACCCTCTTCAATCTGCTCACAGGGGTATATCGGCCCACCAGCGGCTCCATTCAGCTCATGGGACAGGAACTGGCAGGTCTGTCACCCCTGCAGATAGCACTCAAGGGAGTCAGCCGTACCTTTCAAAACCTTCAGATCTTTGCCGGCATGACCGCCCTGGAAAATGTGATGGTGGGCTGCCACGGCCATGGCAGATGCGGGTTGCTGGCCTCCTGTCTCGGGCTTCCGTCCCTGCAAAAGGAGGCTAAATACATAGAGGAACTGGCCAGAAGGGCCCTGGAATTCTGCGGACTGTCCAATATAGCCGAAAGGCCTGTCTCTGCCCTGCCCTACGGCCTTTTGAAAAAACTGGAGATCGCAAGGGCCCTGGCCACTCAGCCCCGACTGCTGCTCATGGATGAACCGGCGGCAGGACTCAACGACACGGAGACACGGGAGATGGTGGGCCTTATTCGGTCCATTCAGGCAACCGGCATCACTGTCCTTCTGGTTGAGCACAACATGGGGCTCATCATGGACGTTTCGGACCGCATTCTGGTCTTAAACTACGGTCAAAAGTTGGCGGAAGGCATTCCCTCCGAGATTCAGCGCAACAAGGCGGTCATAGACGCCTATCTGGGGAATGAGTGACGGGTGTGTTCAACGGTTCAAGGTGAATCAGCACAGAGATATTGGACATCTTTTTGCAAATCTCCCCCTCTACGAGTTCCATCAGGTCGTGTCCCCTCTGCACGGTCCAATCCGCAGGCACCAGCAGATTAAAAGAGACGAACCGTCTTGCACCAGCCCTACGAGTGCGCAGCTCACGGCACTCCAGGCCCTGTTGAACATACCTGTCGAGAATTTCATGCAGCACTCGCAGCTCCTCTTCAGACAAGGCGGTATCCATGAGACCGTTTACAGTCTCGCGCAGGATATGCACACCCGTCCAGACGATCTGGGCGGCCACCACCAGCGCCGCCACAGGGTCGAGCCAGAGCCAGCCGGTCACTCTCACCAGACCAACGCCCGCCAACACCCCCACTGATGTCCACACATCTGTGAGCAGGTGCTGGGCGTCGGCCCGCAGGGCGATGGAGTCATAGGCCCTGCCTGCCCGCAGCAGGATCAGGGCGGTTCCAAGGTTCAGGAGGGAGGCCGCCACAGAGACCGAAAGCCCCATTCCCAGCCTTTCCAGTTCTCTTGGTGCCAGCAGGCGTTCCACGGCAGCCCATCCTATGAGCACGGCTGCAACAAGGATCAAAATGCCTTCGAGCCCTGCCGCAAAATACTCGGCCTTGCCGTGTCCGTATGTATGGTCTGAGTCCTCCGGCCTGGAGGCGACATGCAGCATGGCCAGGGCCATCACCGCTCCCACCAGATTTACCAGGGACTCCATGGCATCCGATAGCAGGCCCACGGAGCCGGTCAGAAACCATGCCGCTGTTTTGAGCAAAATGGTCAGCACCGCAACGGCGATGGAGAGCCATGCGAAACGAGTCAGTGAGGCAGCACCACGGCCTTGTATGGGATTTTCAGGCATTATAACGAATCAGCTCGAGGAAGAGGTCTCCGGCGGCGGGTAGGTCTCCTGCACTCGAAAGGCGGTAGCCTTGACAAAGGCGACCTCTTTGCCATCTGCATTGCGCATGGAGATCAGATAGACTCCCGTATGCCTTCCACGATGCCGCTCCTCCGCCACGGCCAGAATACGCTCCCCCGGCATGACAGGCCGCATGTAATTGGCCGAGACCTCCAGCCCGACAGCCAGGCCGCCGTGGGAATTGGCCGCCAGGGCAAAGGCTACATCCGCCAGGGAGAACAGGGCGCCGCCGTGGCAGAAATTGGCTGCATTCAGGTGCTCCGGCCTGACCACCATGGCCACCTCTGCATAGCCGAAATCCACTTTCAGTATCTCCATGCCGAACATGCCTATGAGCCTGTCATACCGCTCTATGCGTTCTCTTATCCTCTGGCATATATTATTGTCGTCTGCCATTCCAAACCTCCTCAAGGAACCTCTACTAAATCGCCCTTTCGCCCGATAACTGCCTTTTCGCCTGCCTCGCGCCCTGTCCCCGAACGAAAATCTAATTTCGTGGAGCTGCTTATATATTCCAGTTTATATCTCCAGTTTCAATCCGTTTCCCCTGGTTTCAATACGCTGAGGCCTGCCGTTCTGTTTGTTCTGCCTCCATTTCCACATAAACCTGCCTCGCAGCTCCTCGGGCGCAAAGGCGCCTATTTCCCTGCTCAATTGACTGACAAGGGGATACAGGCTCGAATCCTTCAAAAAAGGATGCTGCGGCGGCAATGCAAAGGTCAAAACAAATATGAGGATGCAGGCCAGCAGAAGACCCTTGGCCAGGCCGAACACACCGCCCAGGGCCATATCCAGCCACCCGAGTTTCAGCATCTTGAAAAGGGAATTGAGTGTGGCGCCCACCAGATACATGACCACATAGATGGTCAGAAAGATCAAAAAAAAGGCCAGGGCCACTGCGAGGGTGTCGTTTTGCACCAGGGATGCCAGAAAAGGCGCCATGAATACAGAGCCATAGGCCGCTGTCACGAACCCCAGCACAATGCCGAGAATGGAGGCCACTGCCCGAATCAAACCGGTCATCAGACCGCGCAGGACAAACCAGAACAATATGGCCACCAGCAGCACATCCAGCCCGTTGAAGCTCCAATGCATAAATGATTCAGTCATTTCAAGGCATCCTCCGCCCTATGTTCCGCCCTGTTCAGGGCATCTTCCAATCGTTTCTTCCAAAACACAAGCCCCTCGCCCCTCGCCGATTCAGGCACGGCAAACGGCTCTTCATAGGCGATCACGACGCGAGCAAAGGGTAGAGGCACCTTTGTCCTGTCCCAGCTTCCGGCCCGCCACAGAGGCCTCGCGGCCATCGCCACAGGCAGCAGCCATGCCCCTGTGTCTCTGGCCAGGACAACAGGGCCATTCTGCGCCCTGCGGGCCGGACCCCGTGAACCATCGGCCACTATGCCGGCATGCAATCCCTTTGTCTTCATGAGATGCGCCATGCGCTCTATGGCCGCAAGACCGCCCTTCTGACGGGAACCGCGCTCCACCTCGTAACCGCAGCGCCCCAGCAGTCCGGCTATGATATCCCCGTCTTTGCTAGGACTGATTATAAAGACAGCCGGTTTCGGCACGCGAAAGCCCAGATACAGCACGTCCGAGTGCCAGCATGCACACACAAACCGCCTTCCAGAGCCCAACATGGCCTGCAAATCGTCCGCATTCAATACCGTTGACCGCAGGGTGGCAAACCAGCCTTTCAATAAACCGTACATCATGGCCTGGGAAAAAGTCAATTCATAAGGGCGTTCGCTGAATTGGCTATTGTCTTGTGCACCCGCAGGGGCTAAATTATTTCTGAGTTTCATACCATACGAGGTAACATAAACAGACCATGGCTTCAAGAAAATCCACCATGACCAGGCCCATGAATTTTGAAACAGCCTTCAAGGAACTGGAAAAACGCGTTAAAAAACTGGAAGAAGAGGATCTCCCCCTGGAGCAGGCGCTCAAGGTCTTTGAAGAAGGCGTGGCCTTGACCCGCTTCTGCAATCAGGCCCTGAATACAGCAGAGCAACGGCTTCAGGAACTCACGGCAGACCCGGCTGAAGGCGGCCCTGTGCTCAAGGACCTGGACCTGGCACAATTCCTCGACAACTCTGGCAAGCAGTCATGAACGCCGCTCCTTTTTCACTGAAGACATACCTTGAAGGGCGGAAACACATAATAAACGCCTCTCTCGAACGGCTCATTCCCACGGATCGCTCGCCGGCGGCCAGGCTCTTCGAGGCCATGCGCTACAGCCTGATGGCAGGCGGCAAGCGGCTGCGGCCCATTCTGACACTGGCCGCCTTTGACGCCACCAACAAAACCGGTTTGCCATTGGAGAGGGCCATGCCGTTTGCATGTGCCATGGAATGTATTCACACCTATTCCCTGATACACGATGACCTGCCTGCCATGGACAATGACGACCTGAGACGCGGTTTGCCCACATGTCACAAAAAATTCGGCGAGGCCCTGGCAATCCTGGCTGGAGACGGGCTTCTGACCCTGGCATTTGAAATCTGCTCCGCTTTTGAAGAGGGGCATGCCGCACCTGCCGAAGTGAGGCTGCGGGCCATACACGTAATTGCACAGGCCGCAGGCATGAACGGCATGGTAGGCGGCCAGACCGCCGATATGGAGCTGGAGGGCACGAATATCTCCTTTCAGGAACTGGACTATATCCATGACCGGAAGACCGGCGCCCTGCTTCGGGCGTCTGTGCTGCTGGGGGGAATCCTGGCGGAGGCAGGCCCGCGGGACATGCAGGCCCTGGCGGATTACGGGACCCGCACAGGACTTGCGTTTCAGATTCGCGACGACATACTGGACATCGAAGGGGACGAAAAGACCATGGGCAAGGCCAGGGGCTCGGATGAACGCAAAAAAAAGGCTACATGGCCTGCTGTTCACGGCATGAAACAGGCAAAAGAAAGGATGCAGGAACTCTGTGAACTCGCCATTCAGGACATTCAGATACTGGGCGACCAGGCCACACCACTCAAGGCCATAGCGGAATATATAATGAAACGGGACCACTGACATGTATGGAATACTTTCAAACATAAAATCCCCTGACGATCTCAAGGGCCTGAATATCAAACAAATGACACTTCTGGCCCAGGACCTGCGCAGAAAGATCGTGGAAACAGTGGCCGAGACCGGCGGCCACCTGGCGCCGAATCTGGGCGTGGTGGAGCTCACCATAGCGCTTCACTATGTATTCGATGCCCCCTTCGACCGCATCATCTGGGATGTGGGCCACCAGGCATACAGCCACAAGCTGCTCACAGGCCGCATGGACAGGTTTCATACGCTGCGCCAATACGGCGGCATCAGCGGATTTCCCAAACGGGCCGAAAGCCCCTACGACTGCATAGACACAGGCCATTCCAGCACATCCATCTCCGCTGGTCTGGGCATGGCCACCGCGTTGCAATACAGAAAGGCCAAAAATCATGTCATAGCCGTAATAGGTGACGGCTCCATGACCGCAGGCATGGCCTTCGAGGCCCTCAACAACGCAGGGCACCTCAAAAAGGACCTCATAGTCATACTGAACGACAACGAGATGTCCATCTCTCCCAATGTAGGCGCCCTTTCCTCCTTTCTCAGCAGAAAACTCACAGGCAAGTTCGCATCCCGCATAAAACGGGATATGGAGGGCTTTCTGAAACGCTCCGACATGGGAGAGCAGATATGGAGTCTGCTGAAACGCAGCGAGGACTCCCTGAAGGCCCTGCTGACGCCAGGCATGCTCTTCGAGGCCCTTCAGTTCGAATACATCGGTCCGCTTCCGGGCCACAACCTGGAGGTGCTCATTGAAACCTTCAAAAATATCAAGGGGATAGATGGGCCTGTGCTGGTGCATGTGCTCACGAAAAAAGGCAGGGGATACGCACCCGCCGAGGAACATCCCGAGGCATTTCACGGCGTAGGACCATTCGACATAGCCACAGGCAAACCAAAGGCAAAAAGCACCTCCTCTCCTCCGTCATACACGGAGATATTCGGCCAGACCCTGGTGAGGCTTGCAGGAGACGACGACCGCATCATGGCCATCACAGCCGCCATGCCCAGCGGAACAGGGCTTTCTGCATTCGCCAAGGCATTCCCTGATCGATTTTTCGATGTGGGCATCTCGGAACAGCATGCGGTGACATTTGCGGCAGGTCTGGCATTAGAGGGCATGAGGCCGGTGGTGGCCATCTACTCCACATTTCTACAGCGGGCATACGACCAGATCATTCACGACGTCTGTCTCTCCAATCTGCCCGTGGTCTTTGCCATAGATCGGGGTGGTCTGGTGGGAGACGACGGCCCGACACATCACGGGGCCTTCGACATCTCGTTTCTCAGGGCCGTTCCGAACCTCACTCTCATGACCCCCAGGGACGAAAACGAACTGCAATCCATGCTCTACACCGCGCTTCAGCACAACGGCCCCACTGCCATACGTTACCCGCGAGGCGCCGGCATCGGAGTCAGCCTGGACTGGCGCTGTACAAGGCTGGAACACGGACGATGGGAGCAGATCAGACACGGCTCGGACCTGCACATCCTGGCCGCAGGGCCGCTGTCACACACAGCCTTACAGGCAGCGGACATCCTCATAAAACAGGGCGTCTCCGCCTCTGTCATAAACGCACGGTACATAAAGCCCATGGACACCCAAATGTTGAGAAACCTCGCCCAGCAGCAGCCCAGGTTTCTCACAGTGGAAGAAAACGCTCTGATGGGCGGCTTCGGCTCAGCAGTCATGGAGGCATTGCACGACATGGACATAACGGCGAAAGTGAAACGGCTCGGCATTCCGGACCGGTTCATCGAGCACGGAAGCCCTGTAAGACTCAAAGAGCTCATAGGCCTTGACTGTAATTCCATGGTGGAGGCGGCCCTTCAGATGGTGACGTCATGAACAGCGCTGAATGGCAAGCCGGATTGCACCACCTGAAGCACCCCCTCTGGCCCCTGACAAAACTCTGCATCCTGCTCTACCTGACCAGCCCTTATGAGACATGGGAGGAACTCCTGCAGGCGCTTCCACCGGAATTGAGCGTGGACGAAACGATATATGAAGACCCCGCCTCAAAACTCACTCATGTGCACATGAACACTCAATGGCTCGGGCTTCTGCGGCAGGGGAGCGGCGGCAACGGGCTTCCTGTGGTGATAAACGAAGGCAATGACACCCTGGACATGTTCTCAACCGTATTGTGTCTGCTCAAGCAACAGGTCATGGAGGCGGAACTGGAGACAGTCAATTCCCTGTTCTGTGCCTCCATGAAATGCGCCCTATGCTGTAAAGGGCCGGAACCAGACGCAGTGCAGGAATTCTTCGAAATCCCACTTCAGCCTCAAGAGCTTTCACTTTTTGCATTTCAGCCCATCGAAACCCCGTTTCAGGGCGGTTTTGATGCCTGTTCCGCCGATATTTTCCAAATAGACGAAAGGCCGTTCTACCTGCTGCCGCCTGCGGTTTATCACTGGCGCCATGGCTACAGCCTAATCCTCACCAAAGGCGCTTCCTGCCCGCATCTCACTGGGAATATGCGCTGTAATATCTATGAAAAACGCCCGAATGTATGCAGAAAGCCGCAAATCTTCGCCTATGTGCTGGAACAACAGCCGGATAAGCCCCATGTCTCCCTGGAACGGGACACGCTGCTGGCCATTACCGACTGTCCATATGTGCGCCTGCTGGAGAAGGAACTGGAGCGATATGCCGTACTGAACGAGGTAACCCTCATGCTCAAACCCAATAAGGCCTGATACCATGCACAACACGACACACCCCTATCATGACGCAAACTACATCTTCAATCTGCTGCGCAGCCATAACCTGCTCACACAAGAGCAGATACTGCAATTGACCCCGCGCACAGTAGTGGCCCAAAGGAGGGGACAGGACCTGGTACAATGGTTGAGCGGCTTGCACATGAACAAGGCCGACGGCAAAGGCATTCTTGAAGAGGCCGATATCCTGAGCCTGATCGCACAGGACAGGGGCTGGCCTTTCATGAGACTTGATCCCCTGAAACTGGAGATGGATACGGTCACCAGGCTGCTCCCTGCCTCTTTTGCACGAAAAAGGCTGGTCTTGCCCATAAAAATGCAGGACGGGCTGTTGACCGCCGCCTGCTACAACCCCCTCGACAAGGAACTGAAGGAGGATATCGAACGGGTCTTTCACGGTGAGATACAGCTGATAACAGCGCCCAAGGCCGATATCGACTATATCATTCGAGACTTCTTTGACTTCAAACGCTCCATTCTGGCTGCTGAAACAGCGCTTTATGATCCTAACGCCGTAGATATCTCCAATCTGGAGCAATACATCTCCCTTGCATCCCCGGAAATCGCGGCATCGGACAAGCACATTCAGAAGGCGGTGGACCACCTGCTCCAGTATGCCATGGAGCAGCGGGCCAGCGACATACATATAGAACCCAAACGAAACGAGACCTGGATCCGCCTGCGCATAGACGGCATGCTGCACACCGTCTATCGTCTGCCCCGAACAGTGCACGAGGCCATCTCCACTCGCGTAAAGGCCATGTCCCGTCTGGACATAGCGGAAAAACGCAGGCCCCAAGACGGCAGACTCAAGATCGCATGGAAAGGCCAGGAGGCGGAGGTGCGTGTCTCCACAGTGCCGGTGGCCTTCGGCGAAAAGGTGGTGTTGAGGCTGCAAAGCGCCGATATACTCTTCAAGGACCTGACGGAACTGGGCTTCTCGGAGCATGACCTTCAAAGCTATCAAAAGATACTGCAACACACCCACGGCATCGTGCTCATGACAGGCCCTACCGGAAGCGGCAAGTCCACCACGCTCTACTCCACCCTCAGGCACCTGAGTACACCCGCTGTCAACATCGTGAGCATCGAGGACCCCGTGGAGATGATTCACGAGGACTTCAACCAGATAGCCGTACAACCGCATATCGATGTGACCTTCTCCAGCATCCTGCGCAACATCCTGCGCCAGGACCCTGACATCATAATGGTGGGCGAGATCCGTGACCTGGAGACCGCCCGATATGCCATTCAGGCCGCTCTGACCGGCCATCTCGTGTTCTCCACCCTGCACACCAACGATGCAGCCGGCGCCGTCACAAGGCTCAAAGACCTGGGGCTGGAGGACTATCTCATCTCGTCCACACTGCTCGGCGTGGTGGGCCAACGCCTGGTGCGCATGATCTGCCCTGCCTGCAAGACCGAACTGACCGTAACCCCTCAAGACCTGGCGCCGCTGGGCTACCTGCGCGCATACCCGCAAAATGCCCTGGAGAAGCCCACCATCGCCTACGGAAAAGGCTGCACAAAGTGCCGCAATACGGGTTTTTGGGGCAGAATAGGCATATATGAGATATTGACTGTGACCGATGCCATCAAGGAACTCATTCATGGCCGGGCCAGTGAACAGGCTATCTATGACCAGGCGCTCAAGGACGGCATGACCTCCATGCAGCATGACGGCCTGCGGAAGGTACTGAAACACATCACCACACCCGAAGAGGTGCTGCGAGTCATCAGTATCTGATTCAAACAGATATGTTAGAACGAATATACAGGGTTGTCTCACCATAGGCAAAGCGACGTTTTTGTCGAAAAAACAAGACAATTGTCGAAAAAACCCAAGACCTCCACTTTTAACCTATTGTTTTTGTTGGCTTTTATATTGGCATGCTTTTGGCTTTATAAAAAAACAACAAAAATAAATCAATAGGAGGATCTCTTATGAAAAATGGAATGCAGTTTGTTTTCGGCGGTATTGCAGCTGGTCTGATGACCATGGCCTTCAGCGCCCATGCGGCCATGGCGCCCAATGTTCCGGATACAGGAAACGGTGTCACTCAGCAGGTCACAAGCATGGAACAGACCACAAGCATGGTCCAGCAGAACAGCGGCATGGGTGCCATGCACAACTTTCGTGGGGCCAATGGGCCTCAGAACTATCCGGCCTTCTCCGTGGATACCTCTCAGGACCCCTTTATGAATCGCGAGACCTTTCGTCAGATTACAGGCGGAATGAACTTTGTGGATGAAAACGGAGACGGCATCTGCGATATCGTGCAGGATACACCCACATATCAGGCCTTCGGTGTGCCATTCGTGGATGAAAACGGGGATGGCATCTGTGATATCTTTCAGACTCGGGAGGCCTACCAGGCCCTGCATCTGAACAACTTTGTGGATGTAGATGGAGACGGCATCTGCGACAACTACGAACTGATTCCGAGATAATGCGCTGACCTAACCCCTCCCCATCCCTCCCCTTGTCAGGGGAGGGGGATGACCTCCAACTCGTGCTGCTATCAGTGTTGATTTCTTTTGTGCTTGATTCCCTTTGTCAGGGGAGGGGGATAAACTCCAATTCGTGCTGGGAGATAATCAGCCCTCCATGATGCAAGACCCCCTTACAAGGGTGAAGTGAGTGGGTTGATACAGCAATAAAAATGCAATAAAAAAGGGCGGTTATCCGCCCTTTTGCATTTCAGTGGATTATGCCCCATCAATATGGATGGAATTCCCTTACGCGATACTTGCCGTCCTCTCTGAAATCAGGTGCATAGTCCTTTTGAAAATCTGCATACTGGGCAGTAAAATGCCCCATGAACTGGTTGACCAAGGGGTATCCGGCCTTCATCCATGCCACCATACCGCCATCTACAACCCACAGGTTTTTATAGCCATACTGCCTCAAAAAATGGCCGACATAGTAGGCCCTGTGGCCTGTGCGGCAGAGCAGATAGATGGTGGCATTGGTATCCTTGATCTTGCCGGGTATGGTATAGACATGGCCGGCATGTATGTGGTCTGCCCCCTCGATATGAAATGTGTTGAACTCGGGATGAGTACGCAGGTCCAGAAGATAGGTATTGGGCATCTTGCCTGCCAACACATCCTCCCAGACCTTTTTGAACTGCTCCACGCTTATGATGTGGTCCTTTGGGAACTCCTCTTTGAGCTTGGCGAACACGGCCTTTTCACCGGCAACCGGGTCATCGGCCGCCACCTGCGCAGGGGCTGTGCTGTCGGCTGACCACACAGGCAAGGCCGTTCCTGCGATGCCAAACATGCAGGCGGCTGATACCATTGCGACAAGCTGTTTTTTCAGATTCTTCTGCATAGAACACCTCCTTGAGTGAAGTTTATACAAAAATGACCATAACCCATTGTTTCTTTTTTGCAAGGGGATTTTTATGTGGAAGATTTGAAAATCTGGCTTAAAATACGGCCATGTGGCATCAACTCAGAACCATTACATTACGGGGCCATTCCATCTATCGCATCACCGCCCTCATCATCCTGGCGCTCTTTTCGGCCTTGACCGTGCTAAGCGCCGTCAGCACGCACCGCATCTCCCGTGAGGCATCCCGCAACCTGCTGGAAAAGAGTGCCCTGGGCATAGCCGTAAACGTGGGCATCACTCTGGAAAAACTGGGGGTGGAACCCACTGTACTCAAGCAATTCCTGCAGGAAGCCAAAAATGAAGAGATCGCCTTTCTCGCCTTTTATGACGAAGATGGCACCATCATACTGCATTCCAACGAAAAATTGCGAGGCCGCAAAATAGCGGACGACAATATAGAAAAGGTGGTGGAGCGAAAGCAGCCGCTGTATTATTACACGCCCCTGGCCACTGGAGAGATGGTCTTTGTGCTGGATTTTCCTGTCAACATAACGGATACGGTTTACAAGAAGACCGCCATCTCCAAACTGGATTCTGCAGACGAAGAACACCCCATATCTGAACAGATAGAAACCCGTGAAAGAACCGCTGTGTTGAGAATAGCCATTCACCCCTATGAAGCAGAAAACATAACACGCAGGGCCAATGTGCAGCTTATACTCATGTCCTTTTCCCTGCTCACGCTCTGGGCGCTGACACTTATCTTCTTTTTGGAATGGAAGCGCAATGAAAATCTGGCGGCCAGGCTTCAACAGCAGGAAAAGATGGCGTTTCTGGGAGAGATGGCAGCCACTCTGGCCCACGAGATTCGAAACCCCCTGGGCAGCATAAAGGGTTTCGCCCAACTCCATCTCATGGAGGATCTTCATCAGGAGCTGCGGGATGACCTGGAGATCATAGTCAAGGAGGCCCAGCGCCTGGAACAGCTCACATGGGACCTGCTCACCTATGCCAGACCTGCCCAGACCGGGCTTGGCCACATGACCCCCAAGGCATTCTGTGATGAACTCATGAAAAAGATGGCCGCCTCCAGGCCGGATAGGCATTGTGTCTGTGTGTGCGAAGGCCCTGAAACCCTCTTTGACTGGGCAAAACTCACACAGATCTCAACCAATCTACTGAACAACGCATGTGATGCAGTGGCGGACCAGGCAAATCCAGAGGTGCGGCTTGAGATTAGAGTGGAAAACGACCTGCTGAAATTAAAGGTTAACGACAACGGCCCCGGTATTCCTAAAGAAATGCAGGAGCGCGTATTTGAACCATTTGTCACCACCAAGACACGCGGAACAGGTCTGGGGCTTGCCATCGTCAAACGCCTTGTGGAGGACATGGACGGCCAGATCCTGTTTCGCAATTCTGATGCAGGAGGACTTGAGGTCACGGTACAGTTGCCTCTGCCTTCACAACCCCATGGTTCAGAGACCGGAGGGACGCCATGAGCAAAGGGATAAAGACAGCCTTTGTATGCCAGAATTGCGGCCAGGTATCCCCTAAATGGTTCGGACAGTGCCCAGGCTGTGGTGCATGGCATACAATGGTGGAAGAGGTTCAGCAGCCCCAAACCCACGGCAGCAGGGCCGAGGACATCACTCCCTGGGCTGACGAACACGCCATCAGCCTGTCCAGCATTCCATGTGAGCTGAACGGCAATCGCATTCGCACAGCAAGCCAAGAGATGGACCGGGTGCTGGGCGGCGGTCTGGTGCAGGGAGGCGTTGTGCTCATAGGAGGGGAACCGGGTATCGGGAAATCCACCCTCCTTCTGCAGGTACTGTGTAATCTGGCCCATCGAGGGCTGTCATGCCTGTATGTGAGCGGAGAGGAATCCCTTGCCCAGATCAAGGCCAGGGCACAACGCTTAAAAGGCATACAAACAGAACCACAGCCTTCTCAAAAGGATACGACTGAAGGATCAAAACTCCTTTCTGAACCATGGTTTTTGTCCGCCACCAACCTGGAACACATACAAGAGGAGGCGAAGGCCGTTAAACCGCAAGTCATGGTCATAGATTCGGTGCAGACCCTGATCTGCCCTGACATCTCTTCGGCCCCCGGCAGCGTGGCCCAGGTACGCGAGGCCACCTTTAGAATGGTGCAGTTCGCCAAGTCCCTCTCCATCTCCCTGTTTTTGGTGGGGCATGTCACCAAGGATGGGGCCATTGCAGGGCCGCGGCTTTTGGAGCATCTGGTGGATACAGTGCTCTATTTTGAGGGTGACCGTGGCCAATCCTTTCGCATTCTGCGCACTGTGAAGAACCGCTACGGCCCAACCCATGAGATCGGCGTCTTTGAAATGACCTCGGCAGGGCTTCAGGATGTGGCCAATCCCTCTCACTTCTTTTTAAGTGAACGGCAGGCCAATGTCTTTGGCTCTGTCATCACACCCTGTATAGAGGGCACCAGGCCCATTTTAGTGGAGATACAGGCCCTGGTCACTCGCTCCTATCTGACAAACCCCAGGCGCACCTCCACCGGCTTTGATAGTAACCGCTTGGCCATGCTGCTTGCCGTATGCGAGAAGTATCTGAACCTGCGGCTCTACGACCAGGATGTCTTCGTAAATGTGGCAGGCGGATTCCGCATCACCGAGACAGCGGCAGACCTGGGAGTGGTCATGGCCATTCTGTCGAGCTTCAAGGCCATACCCCTCTTGTCGGATAGGGCCGTATTTGGTGAAATCGGCTTGACAGGCGAGATTCGCCCCGTAACCCAGTGGGAGGCACGCATGAACGAGGCGGTGCGAATGGGCATCAAGACCTGCCTCATACCCTTTAATCCACACGCCAAGACTCAGGTCCCAACTCAGGCAATCTGCGTAAAGCGCATCGAAGAGGCGGTCAAAATCTGTTTAGATTCCATCGCGAATTCCCCTTGTGCCAAAGGCACTCCGCAAGCTCCAGCCCCGTAAGAACCTTGTAACATCTTTAACAATCCAGCAATTTCATTCAACACACATTTACTCATTGTCACAGTATGATGGGAACACAGTGCTGAAGGTGTCTTTTCTCATACCATGGCATAAGGGCATCTGAAGGCAATGAAAACCCATAGAAAGGAGGAAGGCATGAAGGTCTATGTAACCGTAGGGTTAGTTGTAGTGGCTGTTTTGGGCCTGGTCATGCTCATGACCGTTCCCAAGATCATGGCCAAGACCAGTGAACCCGTGTATTGCGCATCCTGCCATGTGATGGAGGCGGAGTACACGGCCTGGGGCAAGGCAGGCGCACACAGTCGAAAATGGTGCGTGGAGTGCCATCTGCCGCATCAGAACCAGGCAGCCTATTACGTCTGGAAGTCTCTGGACGGCATGAAGGACATGTATGTATTTCACTCAGGCCGGGTGCCGGACGAGATTCATGCATCCGAACACGCCAGGGAGGTATTGCAGGCCAACTGTATCCGCTGCCACGCAGAGGCGGTGGCGCACATTCAAAAGGATCGGCAGTGCTGGAGTTGTCACAAACGCATCACTCATCGCTATTCAGGCATGAGGGATACCATTTAATTTTCAGAAAGGAGCGAAAGAGATGAAAAAATGGCAGACAGTTTTGATGGTTGGCACGGGGTTATTGGCAGGTCTCTTAGTGACTGCCTGCAGTGAACCCCCCAAGACAGAGGCAGTAAGGCCGGTGAAGATCGCAGACAACGAGATCGACCCAGAGGCATGGGGCAAGGCATTCCCCATAGAATATGAACTCTGGAAAAAGACGCAGGAACCCACGCCTGTGGCCAAGAGCAAGTGGAAGAAGGGCTGGGACTCTGACAAGATCGTCTATGACAAGCTTTCGGAGTATCCGTTTATGGCCCTGCTTTTCAAGGGCTGGGGCTTCGGCATAGAGTACAACGAGCCTCGGGGACACTGGTACATGCTATCAGACCAAACAGAGATAGATCAATCCCGTGTCAAGGCAGGGGGTGGTTGTCTCACCTGTAAAACCCCCTATGCACCTGCCATGGAAAAACAAATGGGCAAGGACTACTACAAAAAGAGCTACAAAGAGGTCTGGTCCCAGATTCCGGAAAAACATCGTGAGCTGGGGGCTGCCTGCATAGACTGCCATGACAACAAAGACATGTCCCTGCGTCTTTCCAGGGGCTTTACACTGGTCAAGGCCTTAAACGACATGGGAGTAGCCCCAAAAGACACCACTCATACTCAAATGAGAAGCCTGGTCTGCGCCCAATGCCATGTGACCTACATCATGAACAAAGACAAGGACATGAAGACAGAGGGTGTGTTCTTTCCCTGGCAGGGCAGCAAGATGGGTGCCATCACCATCGAAAACATCATAAAGGTCATGAAGAGCGACCCTGCCTATCTGGAGTGGAAACAGGCGGTCACAGGCTTCAAGGTGGCATACATACGCCATCCCGAGTTTGAACTCTATTCCAACAACAGCGTGCACTGGAACGCTGGCGTCTCTTGCCCCGACTGTCACATGCCTTACACAAAGGTTGGGACGGCCAAGGTCTCTGACCATCGCATCATGAGCCCCCTCAAAAACGATCTGAAGGGCTGTGTGCAGTGTCATGCCGAAAGCCCTGAGTGGCTGCGCCAGCAGGTATTTGCCATTCAGGACCGCACCGCCTCCCTCATCATTCGAGCGGGCTATCAGGCCGCCACTGTGGCCAAGCTCTTTGAGATGGCCAACAAGGCCAAGGAAGAAGGCAAGGCTATAGACCAGGCCACCTATGACAAGGCCAAGGACCTCTATCTGGAATCCTTCTATCGTGTGATCTTTTTAGGTGCAGAAAACTCCCTTGGTTTCCACAACCCCACGGAGGCCATGCGCATGGCAGGCGATGCCACCACCTTCGGATTTAAGGCAGAGGTGCTTTTGAGGGACGCCATGGCCAAGGCAGGGGTGGCTGTGCCTGAGAAGATAGACCTGGAGCTGCCCAAGTATCTGAACAATCGCGGGGACAAGAAGCTCAACTTCAGACCCGAACAGGAACTCAAGGACCCATTCGGCACACAGGACAGGCTGTAGGCCTTTAACATAAGGGAAGGGAGGCCACGAGCCCACCCTTCCCTTGCCACTTTGAGGAGGTGTTTATGTATCTTTTGAACAAAAACCAAGGCATCTTGTTGGCCACCTTTATCATGCTCTTCTTGTCATTTTTAGCATTTACCGCAGAGGCGAAAAGGGAAGCAACAAAAAAGGACACACATCCCATGGTCACAGAGCAGGACAAGCTCATGCCCTGTCACGAATGTCACAAGACCTCCACACCCCGAGTGTATCAGGAGTGGTTTGAATCGGTGCACGGCATAGGAAATGTCAAGTGTTACCAGTGCCATGGCACATTTGAAAACATGCAGCGTGTCCCTGATGTCAACCGCTGCGCCGTATGTCATGCTGAGGCCTTTGGTCACTCTGAAAATAAACCCTGCTGGCAGTGCCATAAGGCACACAGATTTCAGGTCTCAAAATAGAGGAGGGAAGAACCATGCTTACTCGTAGAGAATTTATCAAAAGGAGCGCGGCACTCACAGCCGCCTCTTTCGTGGGTATGAACCTGCCCTTTCAATTGGACAAGGCCTTTGCAGAAACCGAGGCCGACAAATGGGTGCGGGGCACCTGCCGCCTGTGCGGCACCGGCTGCCGAGTGGATCTGGGGCTGAAAAACGGAAAACCTGTGGTGATTCGCGGAGTGGCCGACTCCCGCACCAACCTGGGATACCTGTGTATGAAGGGCATGCTCTTTTACAAGGTCATGGGGCATTCGGACCGCCTGAAAAGGCCCTTGTATCGCGCTCAAAAGACAGAAAAATTCAAGGAGATTTCATGGGATCAGGCCCTGGATATAGCAGCAAAGGCCTTTGCAAAGGCGATTCAAACCCATGGCAACGACTCGGTGGCATATTACGGTTCCGGTCAGGCGCAGACCGAAGAGACATATCTCTTTCAGAAGGTCTTTCGCGCAGGGCTTCGCACCAACAATGTGGAGGGCAATCCTCGTCTCTGTATGGCCAGCGCAGCAGCCGGCTACATGACCTCCTTTGGTGCAGATGAGCCCATCGGCGGCTACTCCAACATAGAAAAGGCCAGGTGTTTCTTCATCATCGGCAGCAACATGGCCGAGGCCCATCCAGTTGTTTTCCGCAGAGTGATGCGCCGTAAGCTGGACAATCCCAAAGAGGTCACGGTCATAAACGTGGATCCCCGAATATCTCCCACCTCCCGCATAGCCGACATGCACGTACAGTTCAGACCAGGCACTGACCTGGCCCTGTTAAACGCCATGGCCCATGTCATCATAGAGGAAAAACTCTATGATGAGGCATTTATCAAAGACTATGCAGTCTTTAAAAAACAGGGCGAAAAAGGGCCTGAAAACGTGGATTTTGAGGCATATAAGGCATTTTCAGCGGATTATACGCCGGAAAAGGCCTCCAAGATATGCGGCGGGAACGTCACGCCAGACCTTATTCGAAAGGTAGCCCGCGCCTTTGCCCAATCGGGCGCCACTGTCAGCATGTGGACCATGGGTCTGAATCAGCGCCTGCATGGCGTCTGGGCCAACAATCTGGTGCACAACCTCCACATCCTGACAGGACAGCTCTGTAAACCAGGGGCGGACAGCCTCTCCCTCACAGGTCAACCCAATGCCTGCGGCGGTGTACGAGAGGCCGGCGGCCTGTGTCATCTCTTGCCTGGCCACAGACTGGTAGAGAACGAAAAACATCGGTCAAGGGTAGAAGAGTTGTGGGGCGTGCCCGCAGGCCGTATTCCCCCAAAACCAGGCCTACATACCGTGGCCATGTTCCAGGCAGTCAATGAAGGCAAGGTCAAGGCCATCTGGATCAACTGCACCAGCCCTGCCCAGAGCCTGCCCAACATGGAACCCTACAGAAAAGGCATGGCAAGAGAGGATGTCTTTGTCATGGTCTCTGACATCTTTCCCACTCGCACCACAGAACTGGCCAACCTCATACTGCCTGCTGCATTCCACTTTGAAAAGACAGGTGTCTATGGCTGCACCGAGCGCAGAAGCCAGCTTACTCCAAAGGCGGTGAATCCACCGGGTGAGGCAAAACCGGAGGTATGGATGGTGCGCGAATGGGCATTGAGATTGGCGAAGGAGCTGAACGATCCGGTCATTGCCAAGTGTGTCGAGCCATTTGTGGGGCTCAAGGAGGACTATGACCTGCCCAAGGCCATCTGGACGGAATACAGTCAAAAAATCACCGCCGATCAGGACAATGACCTGCGCGGGGCCACCTATGAGGTGCTTGCCAAAATGCCTGATGGCGTCCAGTGGCCTGCGCCCACGGAGGAATTCGCCCTTAAGGGCGGCACTGTGACCAAATTCCTTCGGGGAGCGGACCCAATGGCGGACAAAGAGGCCAAAGACGACAAGCCGTATCAATTTTACGGCAGACCTGACCGCAAACTGTATGTGTGGCTGCGGCCATACAAACCTGCCGCTGAGGAGCCGGATGCAGAGTATCCCATGTATCTCTCCACAGGCCGCATCATCGACCACTGGCATACCTCCAGCATGACAGGCCGCATTCCCGAGCTCATGCGCGCCAACCCCTATGCCTTTGTGGAGATCAACCCCAAGGATGCCCAGAAAATGGGCATTGCCCCCAACGACATGGTGGAGGTGGAGTCCCGCAGAGGCAAGTGCGTGTTGCCTGCCAAGGTCTATGAAGGCCCCATTGAAGGCATGGTCTTTGTCTATTGGCACGATATGGCGGAGGAACGCATGATCAACAAGGTCACCAAGGATGCCTTTGATGCCATTTCAAAGGAACCTGAATTCAAGATCTGCGCCTGTCGCATTCGACGCCTATCAGGTCCGCAGGCATTGAAACCCTTTGTAGTGACCATGTAGTAGCGGTCTTATACAAGAACCCCAGGGGGCGGTTTTTTGCCGCTCCCTGCACAAAAAGGAGGAGCACCATGCCCATAGCAGGTCTTGTGATAGGAATAGAGCCTCAAGTCATGCACCAGGCCACACAGGCCATCTCGGCATTAAAGGGCATAGAGATATACGGATGGAACGAAGACAACATAGTGGCAGTGGTCGAGTCCAAGACATCCAATGAGATAGAACTGGCACAGAAGGAGATTCAACGGCAGCCTGGAGTGCTTTCAGTGACCGTCACATATCTAAATGTTGAGGATGAGGTCAATCCATGAGAATATCTCGAAGGGGCTTTTTAAGCGCCGGCCTGGCCGTTACGGGTTGTTTTCTGCTGGCACCGCAAAAGGCCATAGCCGCATCCCTTTTTCGCTCACCTGTTGCCACCAACATGCTGAGACCACCTGGAGCGGTAAAGGAAGATATCTTTGTGGGCAAGTGCATTCGCTGCGGCAGGTGCGTGGAGGTCTGCCCATATCGCTCCATACAGCCATTAAGCCTGAAATATGGCGTCTATGCAGGCACTCCCATGGTCTTTCCAGCGGAAATCCCCTGTTATCTCTGCATGAAATGCGTGGAGGTCTGTCCCACCGGCACATTGCTGCCCATAGCCAAGGAGGCAACTCGAATGGGCCTTGCGGTCATAGACCGTATGCGATGCGTCACCTGGAAGGGCGAGTCCTTGTGCCATACCTGTTATAATGTCTGCCCATACAAGGAACAGGCCATTCGGCTCGATGAATTCAGGCCCGTGATCGACGAAAAGGCCTGCACAGGCTGCGGTATCTGTGTGCATGGCTGCCCTGTGAGCACTGAAGAAGGCAAAAAGGCCGTCAACATAGAGCCCATCTACAGCGGAGTGCGGTCATGAATGAACACAGACCGTCTTTGAGCAGGATTCGCCTTCTTATACAGGGCATGGCCTTTTCTCTCATTCTCATAAATCCATTTCTGAATTACTACCTGCACATCAATTTTGTGCAGGGCTGGTATCAGTCCCTGGGCATAGGCAAGCTCTGGTTTGTATCGCCATTGGAAGGGCTGGAGAGTATTCTGGTCTCAAAGGTCATTTATCTGCCGCTTGTTATCGGCATGCTATCACCCGTTATACTGGCCTTTCTGCTGGGCAGAGTCTTTTGTAGCTGGGTCTGCCCCATAAACTTCCTTTCGAGTATCCTGGACAGGCTGGCGGCTGTTCTTGCCAGGACAGGACGAAAGGATCGCTGGTTGCTTTCGCGCCATGTGCTGTGGTTTGCGCTTCTATTGGAGGTGATTTTGGCCATGGTGATGGGAGCGCCGCTTTTCGTTTTTCTGTCTCCACCTGGGCTGGTTGGACGAGAGCTGATGCTTTTGGTCTTCTTTCATACCGTGGCCGTTGAAGGCATTATCATTCTCATTGTGCTGACGCTGAACCTTATAACACGCAGATTTTATTGCAGATATCTGTGCCCATTGGGCGGGCTTCTGGCCCTTTTGGGCGCCAAAAGACGGCTTCAAGTGCAGCAGGATGAGACAGCGTGCACAAAATGCAGACAGTGTGACAGGGCCTGTCCATTGGGGCTCGAACCCTCAAAGGGAGAGGGTGCATCTATCTATTGCTGGAACTGCGGGGACTGTGTGGATGCATGCAAATTCAACGCATTGAATTTTAAGTGGCAATAATGAATACAATCCCAAACCCCACGATTGAATTTGCCATAAGAGTAATAACTCATTGTCTAACCTTGATTTTTGTTTTTAGGGCGATGAGCAGGACAGGGAGTTGTCATTGCGCCACGCGCCGAGGCCTCGGCCCGAAGGGCGCTCGCGCCGAGGCGAGCGAAGCGAAGCAATCCCCTGCACAAAAGAATGTAGGGGCGACCGGCCGGTCGCCCCTACTTCTAATAACATGTTTTTTGTTTTAGGGCGATGAGCAGCCGATATTTGTTCCATGCCCCACATAACCGCCCTCCATGGCGGTAATGTGGGGCCGGCGCCCTCGTGGCGCCTATTCCACAAACACCGGCTGCCCTCGCCCCTCCCCACCTCCACATTCCACCTCAGAAGCCGCTTAAAAAAGGCATAGATCCCCTGAACTTTGCTTAACACCCTTTCTGAAACCCCACGCCCAAACGACGCGTTAACCAAATTACATACTTTGAATTTTGGTTAATATGAGGACAAAGGCCAATTCTGCGTTTTTTATGGGCAGCAGTGACAGTTCAACCAGCGTTTTTTATTGGCAGAAACGCCAGGTTGTCCATCACAGCAGGGCAATCCGTCATTAGTGAAATTACATCAGGAATGAATAGGGCACCCTTTATGGACATGTGGTTCCGCAGAGACGAGAAGGGCGGCAGTGGGGGGTATTTGTGAAATAGGCGCCACGAGGGCGCCGGCGGCGCATACTGCCATGGAGGGCAGTTATGCGACGCATGGAACAAATGCCCC
>Ga0067045_1003254_pt1 | contig 30627 bp, 20 predicted proteins | sample TerdegcTABiofilm_FD_59184 | JGI IMG/M metagenome (GOLD analysis project Ga0067045, IMG submission 59184) | Combined Assembly of (Gp0054472, Gp0054536) Wastewater bioreactor microbial communities from Singapore -Terephthalate degrading...
TAAGAAGAAATTTCATATCCACATACTTTGCCAAGTAAATCGATATTTGTTTTCCATGCGGGATTAGATAAATCAGTTACACCATCAGGCCTGAAACATGGAATTACTCTTCCATTCCAACCCGAACTTTTTATTTTTTGATGAGGTTCAAGATTATCTGTAGAAGAATCTGTTGTTGATAGAACTTCTATATTAAATTTCTCGAACAACCTTCTTGGTAAGAATTCCGTTGACTGTAATTTTTCATTAATCTCGTCGTAAATTTTATCTGCATTTGTTCCGTTAATTTTTTCTTTAATGCCGAACACAACGGAGAATTCGTGATTTAACCAGAGACCCGTGGGTGTTCCAAGAAAGAGATAATAATTTTGTGCAAATAACCTCCATATTTTTCGAGGGTCCTGTTCAACTTTTGTCCCGTTGATTGGTGGAACTCCCAATGCTTCCATAGGAATTCCTTGCGAATAAAGCATTCTAAAAAGATAATGATCTGGCGTAATAAAAAGTTTAGTTGGATTTTCAAATGGTTTATTATCAACAAATATTTGCGGATCGACGTGACCGTGTGGACTAATAATTGGTAATGATTTTATGTGATTATAAATATCGCGTGCATAACCGCGTATTATCGGATCGGGATCAAAAAAACGATCTGGGTGAAGTTCAAAAATTGACATTTCCTTTCCTACAATTAAAATTCAACGACCAGTGGATTATTAAATTTGATTAAAAGATCATCGAGATATTTTACAAACTCATTCTGATTTTTTATTCCATTTGGTTCCTGCACCCATGCGGCTGTAAAGTAATAATCTACTTTTGAGTTGATGGGTTTAAGTTTTATTACATGGCTTAATTTATCTTCAGTTAGCTCAATAGCATTTTCCTGATTGTAGAGAATTGCGATGCCTAAATCATCATTAGCTAATGTTTGTTTACCATATAATCCAATGTAATTCCATCCTTGAGCGTTTCCACTCTTAAGAAAATTTGTTCCTTCATACTTAGCAAGACCGGTTACTAAATTTTCAGCATTATTAATTGTGAGCTCGCACTTTGTAAGTCTGCATCTGGCATTAATAGAAATGTTAGCGTTGAGATCATATTTGTTTTTATCAACAAGCCATCCGTAATAATCAATTGAGAATTCGGATTTAATCGGACCGTTCTTAAGAAGATTATATTTCACAGAATCAGTTACAGATACCATGTTTACCTTGTTATTACTCCACATACCAAAGGAACCGATTCCGAGTGAGCTGCCAACTTTAAAAATGTCCATTCCCCATTCCTGCATATTGTGGTATGAATCATCCTTTGCAACCGTATCATGAATTCCAACTTCCTTTAAGACAAGTTTTTTCATTTTCTTACCGAAAATATCCGTTGCATTACGCCAATCGAGATAGAGACGATACCCAACTAATTCGCTTTCCCAGCCCGGACCTTCGTACTTAAATAATGCATCGTGATCTTTGTGAATTGAAGGGACCTTGTAACTTTCAACTACTTCAAACTCTGGTCCACGGAATTTACCATCAAAATAAATTCCTCCTTTTTTGGGAGAGAGCTCAGCGTATGTTTCATTTTTGAAATTAGATACGCTAACATCCTTTCCATACTCAACCGTGACTTTCCCTTTTTCATTTGGATTTAGCGAGATTACAATACTAACAAATTGTTTTCCTTCATTATTCTCTAACTGGTAAGGAATTTCTTTTCCCGCAAAGAGAACCCTGAAAGAACTTACATTAAAATCGGGATGATTTTTCAAGATCTCATCTAAGCTTATTGAAACCAACTCATCAGTTCGATCAATCGATGTTGGATTTGCTACAAAAAAACTAAAGGTTTTTTTATCGGTAGAACATGAAATGGAAATAGTAACAAGCAACAGAATTACAAATATTTTTTTACTCATGTTAAGACCTATATTAATTTTAAAAAACATTCAGGGATGGCACTTAAACTTTTGATTCAGCCGCCATCCCCTTTCATGGGAGGCACCATGAAAAATTTTTTAATAAAAAATCTTTTATAAGAACAATAAAAATATTAATAGCCGAAAATTCTTGGGATAAACATGCTTATTTCGGGAAAATATGTAACAGCCAATAACGTAACAGCCATAGCTATAAACATTGGTATCAATGGTTTAATCACTTTTGTAATTGGTAGATCAGCAACAGAGCATCCAATAAATAAAACACTACCAACCGGAGGTGTACATAATCCAATACTAAGATTCATAACCATAATTATTCCAAAATGAATAGGATTAATTCCTAACTGAACTGCAACTGGTAAAAATATTGGTGTAAAGATTAAAACAGCCGGAGTCATATCCATAAAGGTTCCGACTATTAAGAGCACAATATTAATTATGATTAAAATGACAAATTTATTATCAGATAATGAAATCAATGCGGCGGCAACATTTTGCGGGATATTTTCATAAGCCATTACCCAGGACATTGCCATAGATGTTGCAACAAGAAGCATTACTACTGCAGTTGTTGTTGCACTATTTAATAAAATTGCAGGAAGGTCTTTAAACTTAATTTCACGGTAAATGAATACTGACAGAACAAAAGCATAAAGAACCGCAATAGCAGAAGCTTCAGTAGCAGTGAAATATCCGGCAACTATTCCGCCAATAACAATAATTATCAGAAGCAAGCTTGGAACAGCATCGAAGAATTTTTTAAGTGCATCGCTAAATGTAAAATGAAGAGTAACTTTATATTTATTTCTTTTTGCATAAATACCGGCAACAACCATTAGAGAAATACCGAGTAAAATTCCTGGAATATAACCGGCAAGGAAAAGAGCTGCAATTGAAACACCTCCGCTCGCTAATGAATAAACAATCAATATATTGCTGGGAGGAATAATCATTCCGGTTGTGGCTGATGTTATATTTACAGCAGCAGAAAAACCGCGATCATAACCTTCCTTTCTCATAATCGGCGTCATAAATCCGCCAATTGCAGAAGCAGCCGCAACTGCAGAGCCCGAAATAGCTCCGAATAACATTGCTGCCATTATATTTACAAAAGCCAAACCACCGGGTAATTTGCCGACAAGAATTTTTGCAAAATCAATTAATCTTCGAGCAATTCCACCACTGTTCATCAGTTGTCCGGCAAGAATAAAAAATGGAATAGCAAGCAATGCAAAACTATCTATGCCGGTAGCCATTCGTTGAGCTACTGTAGTTAATGAAGGTAAAGTCTTAATGCTAAACAGCATAGTTATAAGACTTGAAATTCCAATACTGAATGAAATTGGAACTCCGGCAGAGAGCAGGATTGCAAATGTTAACACTAATACAATTATTTCTATTGATTCCATATAATGATCAGTTGGTTATTATAATTTTATTGTTCTTTCAACTTTCTGATAGCATCTTTTATAAAATAGACCGAATAAAAAATTATTAATGCACCGCTAATTGGAACAACAAGGTAAACATACCCAAGCGGAACCTGAAGTGCGGCTGAAATCTGATTAAGACTAAGAGTAATTAATACCAATCTATATCCGCCAATAAGCATAACAAAAAGTGCAAAAAAGAATATTGAAACCTGGATTAAAATTTCGAGATAAAGTTTGGATTTACCTTGTAATTTATGTGACAGAAGATCGATTGCTAAATGCATCTTCTGACCGGCAACATAACTTGAACCTAATATCCCAAGCCACACAAGTGTATAACGGGCTAACTCCTCTGTAAATGAACTTGGATTATTTAATATAAATCTTGAAAACACCTGCCATAAAACATTAATAGTCATTAATGAAATAATAAAGACAAGAAACCATTTCAAAACAGTATCAATCCAATTTTTTAATTTATTCATTATTATCTACCATTTTGATTTTCTTAATTAGATTATAAACAGAAGGTTCGTTTTTAAATTCATCTAAAAGCGGTTTTACCTTTTCTTCAAATGGAGCTTTATCAGGGTAGAAAATTTTAACACCTGCTTTTTGAACTTCGCGGAGAGCTTCTTCTGTAGCTTCTTTCCATAATTTTTTCTGATATTGATAAGATTCATCAGCAGCTTCCTGAATCCATTGCTGTTCCTGTGGTGATAAATCGTCCCATATAACTGTACTGATCAATAAAACATCCGGAACAGAAGTATGTTCATTGAGAGAATAAAATTTGCAAACTTCATAATGCCGGGATAAATAAAAACTTGGAGGATTATTTTCTGCTCCATCAACAACACCCTGTTGAAGTGCAGTGTATAATTCGCCCCATGCAATTGGAGTAGCCGAGCCGCCCAATGCCCTTACTAATTTTACAGATGTAGGACTTTCCTGAGTTCTTATCTTAAGTCCTTTCAAATCATCCGGAGTTAAAATCGGTTTGCTCTTAGTATAAAAACTTCTATTTCCGGCATCGTAATAACATAAACCTCTCAACCAGAATTTTTGTGTACTCTTTAATAAATCTTTGCCGTCTGAACTTTCAAAAAAATCGAATTTCTGTTTTTCAGTTGAGAAAATAAATGGTAAAGAAAAAACTTTAAAGTCGGGAACGAAACCTTCAAGTACAGATGAAGAAACTTTTGTCATTCCCAAACTTCCTATTTGAAGAAGTTCCAAACATTCACGTTCAGTACCGAGTTGCTGACTTGGATAAACTGTAATTTGAATTTTACCGTTTGATTTTTCGGCGGCACGTTCAGCTAAATAGAGCATTGCTTTATGAACAGGATGAGTTTGATCTAATCCATGACCAATTTTGATTCGTTTTATACCGCTCTCCTTTGAACAGGCAGAAAAGAGAATTAAGATTGCTAAAAGAAGTAATTTTAATCGAGATGTCAGTTTCATACTCAAAGCTCACATAAAATGATTTCAAAAAAATATCGAAAACGAATCAATTACTAAAAAAACTGCAAATATGAAATCCATATCGTTTACTTAATCGTTTAACTAAAAATCCTAAAAAAATCCTTCTTAGTCAATTTTTCAATCGAAAAAATATTGGTTAACTAATAATTCACACGAAAAACAAAGAAAATTCTTATAATCTATTTTAATAAAACAAGTCTTTTTGTTATGGAAGATTGTCCTGTAATTAATCTGTAAAAATATATTCCTGATGAAATCCCTTGAGCATTAAATAACAAAGTATGGGTTCCACTATGATACTTACCTTCTGCTAGTAATTTTATCGAACGACCTAGCAAGTCAAATACCTCTAATTTAATTTCCATTTCATTGGGAAGAGAAAATGAAATTGTGGTTTNCGGATTAAATGGATTAGGATAATTCTGATGTAGTACTACAGATNTTGGAATTNTATCATAATCATGAATTGANGAANGTCCATCGTATTCAAATGCACCAAGATCCGGAGCTAAACCTTTAAATGGCAATCCAACATCAACACCAGCATCAATAAATTGGCTACCCGATGCTAAATTCATAAAAGTAATATCAGGTAAACTTCCATCTTCTTTTCTTGGACGAGTTGCTTGCGTAGCATCTAGACTTACAAAATCATTTGCAGAAACATTAAATGGAGAACGCCAACCATTTTTTTCCTGAACTACAAAATTTTCTAAATCGACGGCACCAAGATATGCCAATGAGTTCTTAATAATAACCGATTGCCCGGTATTAACTTGACGTGTAATACGATAATCTGCTGATAAATTTCTGAATCCCGTACAGTTTAATAACGTCATTGTTCCATCATTATTGTTCTGATCGAAACCTTTCACTTTGTTATCGAAAGCGAGACATCTTTTCAGTGTTACATGATGCATCAATCTATCGCTGTTAGTATTGTCGCCACCACCCATTTTGAAACCATTACCGTTACTTCCAGTGCCCGGATCAGTCCCATCTTTTAAATAACCATTTTTAAATGACCAGCAATTTTCTAAAATTGTTGTTACATTGTTTGCACCACGCAAGTATCCATCCCAACCATCATCACAATTGTTCCAAGCTCTGCATCCGTAAAAATAATTTCCGCTTCCAACCGTTAGTTTTGGAGCGAATCCATCAGCATCATCATATCCTCGGTCAGTTGGTGAGTTTGGTGGATCAGCATTATTATAAGAATCGCAATTGATTATTTGATTGTTGGATGTGCTGTTGCTTAACTGCAAACCGGAATCTCTATTTTCATAAAAAGCACAGAACTCTATAATATTATTTGAGCCGCCGCTGATTTCCATTCCATTATCACCGGCACCTTTTATATCAAGTCCTTTAATGTACCAGTAGCTTGCATTACTTAGACGAATGCCTCGATTGCTTCCTCCAAGAGCCTGAGATGAAAAATCTAGAACGGGTCGTTCTTTATTATATGCAAAAATATAATATCTAGATTCTGCCGTTCCGCTTTTGGAAATAGAAATAGTTGCGGTATAATTGAATGTTCCCCCTCTTACAAATATAGTATCACCGGCTTTGGCTTTGGTAATTGCAGCAGATAAATTTAACAACGGTTCGTTAATTGTACCGGAATTTGCATCATTCCCGTTTGGTGCGACAAATAAATTTTGACCATATATACTAACCACTGAAATAAAAAATAGTTTTACAGAAAATTTTATTGCAAACTTTTTCAAATCTTTCACTCCTATCAATTAAGAGAATTGATTATTTCTCAATAAGAAATTCAGATAATTGCAGATTCTGATTTTTTATATCATCTACTACTAATCCGGCAATAACCATTGCTCCATAACCATTAAAATGAGTATCGTCTTCTTTCCCATCAGGGTATTTCTTGTAAATACCGGGTTTTACATGTAGAAATATTTTTTTTGTTTCCTCTGCACCAACTTTTGAAAATAGTTTAAGACTGCTTGCATGTAAATCGATTAACGGTACATTCATCTCAAGAGCAACTTCTCTAACAACTCCGGGATAATCGCCATGTTGATCTATAAAATTTCCGGACTCAACAAATTTTCTTCTGTTGACAGGTGTAATAAGTATTGGACTTCCACTTTTATTACGCACATCATTCACAAATTTTCTCAAATTATTTCGATATGTTGTATTTGCTTCTGCATATCGAGAAGTATCCGCAATCTTCGAATCGTTATGACCAAATTGTATAAGAACATAATCACCCGGTTTTATTCTATCAACAACCTTTTTCCACAATCCTTCATTAATAAAACTTTTTGTGCTACGCCCGTTCCTTGCATGGTTTTCAATATTAACCCGGTTGTTAAAAAACTCCACAAAAACTTGTCCCCATCCTTTCTCCGGTTCATCATCTGGTGTTTTAATTGCCATTGTAGAATCACCGACTAAAAAGATGGTTACTTTTTCAGGAAGAAAAAAATTCAGTGTTATTATCAAAGTAAAAAGAACAAAAACCAATTTGAATTTTAAAGCTGAGAACCTTCGCATCTTTTTCGAGTTGATCATAAAAGTATTAATCGGCTTTTTGTAATTCGATCGAGTTAAATTTGAATCCGGCTTTATCAAGTTCTAATGCAGCAAGAATAAATGGTCCATATCCTTTAGGATCATTCATTTTTCTTGGTTCGCTAATGTAATATTCAAAACTGCCGTCGCGATACGGAGTTCCGCCAAGACCCGCACTTCTGCAAATATTATATAGATTAATATAACCAGTCTTTTCAATTTTACATAAATTTATAAGCAGACCTTCAAAACTATCTTTTGCAATACTTAAATATTTCTTATTTAGATAACCTTTATTTGCTCCTTTAGCTAAAGCATAGGTAAACATAGCAGTAGCAGAAGCTTCTAGATAGTTTCCATCTCTATTAGGTTGATCTATCACCTGGTACCAGATATTTGTTTTTTTATCACGGTAATTAACAATTGCTTTTGCAAATCGTTGTAGAATTTTTTCCAATTCAACACGTTTTGAATATTTCTCTGGCAGAATATCAAGCACATCTACTAGAGCCATAGCATACCACCCCATTGCTCTTCCCCAGAAATTGGGTGAACGCCCGGTTTTAGGATCGGCCCATTTCTGTTTTTTGCTTTCATCCCATGCATGATATAGAAGCCCAGTTTTTTTATCCCTTGTTTTTCTCTCGATCAAAACAAATTGGTTGACAATATCATCATAAAACTGTGGCTGGTTATTCATTTTTGAATAAAGAGCATAAAAAGGTTGACCCATATAAAGTCCATCCAACCACATTTGATTTGGATAAATAAATTTGTGCCAGAATCCACCGCTTTTTGTTCTTGGATGATAGGTTAATTGTTTTCTTAATGTATCTGCAGCAATCTTAAATTTTTCTATTCCAGTTTTGCTGTATGTATATAGAAGTGCTCTACCTGGATTTACAAGATCGATATTGAAGTTCTCGAATTTATAAGTCTTTATTTTTCCTTTTTGATCAATGTATTGATCTAAATTATCTTTAATAAACTGAAAATACTTTTCGTTGCCTGTATAAAGATAAACTTGATAAAGTGCCTCCAATAAAAGTCCTTGCTCGTAGTTCCATTTGGTTTCAGTAAAAATAGAATCGTAAGTAACTGCGCCGGGGTGTCGTAACAAAAACGAATCAGCTAATCGAACAAACATTGGTAAATTTTTATCAACCAATAATTTGTTGTGTTCCTGAGAGTAAGAGAGGATATTTGTGCAAAGTATAATTACAAGAACAAAATATTTTTTCATGGGTACTCCGGTTTTATAAATAAGCATCTTATTTAATTTCTTTAATCAATTCTCCGTTTACCTTTACATTATTAAGAGTAATTGATTTAACATTTTGTAAAAAATTCCCTTTTTCAACATTATTGAATTCACAGTTAGCAACATAGATCCCTTCAATTTGCGGATTATCAATACCGATTAACTGCAATGCGTATTCACTTTTATTGCTTTTAACATTCTCTACAGAAATATTTCTTACAGTAGGAGGAAAATTTCCCTTTTCTCCTTCTTTCATTTCATAAAGAAGCTCTATTAAAAATATTGCATTGCTCACGGTGCCAACTTCTATATCCCTGACAAAAATATTTTCTACAAATCCGCCGCGCAGAGAATTGGATTTTATTCTAAGCATCCGATCCAGATTCGGGCTATCCATTTTACAATTTTCTGCGTATACATTTCTGCAGCCGCCTGATACTTCGCTCCCTATTACAACACCGCCGTGCCCGTCTTTCATAACACAATTTCTAATTATTATATTTTCGCTTGGTACAGCAATTCTTCTTCCATCAAAATTTCTTCCTGATTTTATGGCAATGCAATCATCTCCATTATCAAAGTAACAATCTTCAATTAAAACATTACGGGACGATTCCGGATCACATCCATCTGAGTTAGGACCATGACTGACTGTCTTAACATTTTTAATTGTAATATTCTCGCAAAGGACAGGATGAATAACCCACATAGGTGAATTAATCAATTTGATATCGCTAAGTAGAATATTTTTGCATTTATACAATTGAAGGAAATTAGGACGCAAATAAAATCCCTCACCAAAAACTCTTTTAGATACATCAACCTGTTCTTCATCAAATTTAAGTAACCGTGGGCGTGCATATTCATCAAGTTGACTCGGCATCCCTTTTTTAAATCCATACTCGGTTTTACCTTTCCATGGCCACCAGTTTTCGTTATCTGCCTGTCCATCGAGAGTAGCATTACCAGTTATGGAAATGTTTTCCTGTTCATAAGCATAAATTAATGGGGAGTAATTGTAACACTCCACACCTTCCCACCTTGTAAAAACAACCGGTAAATAATCTTTTGGATCATTACTGAATTTTATTACAACACCATCTTCAAAATGTAAGTTGATATTACTTTTAAGATGGATTGGACCATTTGAAAAATATTCACCTTTAGGAATAATAATCTTTCCACCGCCCAATGATGAACATTTCTCAATTGCCTTATCAAGGTAAGGTTTTATATCTGTTGTTAATTCTTTAAGCGAACCAAACTCTGTTAAATTAAATTGTGCTGATGGAATAACCGGTAACTTAATTCCGGCTATTATTTTATCAACTTTATCCCACTCACTATTATTTTGAATAGTTTGATTACTACACGAAATACTTGTAAAGGCAATAAAGAGGATGGAGATAAAAATTTTATAATTTATCATTTCTTCTCGAATATATTTTTAATATGATATAAAAAATGCGATGACCATATCTCAGGTCACCGCATTGTTGAATAGAAATAAAAGAACCAGATTACTTCAAGAGCATCATCTTCTTAGTAACAGAAAAGTCATTTGTGTTCAACTGATAGAAATAGATACCGGATGATAAACTACGTCCACTAATATCTTTTCCGTTCCATGTAAAGTTATAATTTCCGGCATTGTACTCTTTGCCTTCAATTAATGTGGCAACTTTCTGCCCTAATGTATTATAGATTACTAGAGAAACTACTGAAGATTTTGGTAAACTGAATTTAATATTGGTAGTCGGGTTAAATGGATTAGGATAGTTCTGTTCCAAAGTAAATTCAGTAGGCATACCTTCAATAGCCTGTACACCAGTTCCGCCTTGTGCTAACCAGTCAGCTTTTTGAGTCGGGAACCAGTTAAGATCGCCCACAGGGAATCCTTTTTGTCCACCGCTGAACGCCGGAGACTGAATAGAATAAGTGCAGTTAAGAGTATCTGTAAAATACTTATAAGTTCTTCTATCCATATCATGAATTAGATAGTTATAACCCGGTTTATTCTTTGTATAATTACCACCTGTTGGACTAACATAATAATCCATTAAGTTAGTCATTAGACGTGGTGTGCGTACAAACGAAAAGTTATTCAGATCTTTAAATGCATTAGAGGCTTTTGCACCCAATTTGTTTTTAATAAATTGTGTCGTAGGTTCACCAGGGGAATGACGTGGATTTGATAAAAACCAATTTTGACCTAACGTAGAAATTCCTACATAATTATTTTGAATATCATAAACCGTAGTATCGCTAGGTGCAGTGAAAATCATAGGCATAGTGTTCTTGCCATTAGGATATTTTTCACCAGTATTATTAAATTCAACCGAACGAGTTTCATCAAGGGAATCCTGACCTAATGCATAAGCATCAAAGAAAAGATTATTTGTAATTTGAACTCTCTTTCCAACGTTTCCTAATGAAAGTACTCCATGAAATCCCATTCCGTTAATGAACGTGTTGTGATCAATAATACATACATTTAGAATACCAGTTACAGTGTTACCGGCAGCAAGGTTTAAGTGGCGAACCGCACGGTCTTGTGAATTTACAAAAGTGTTATTAACAAGTATTAAGGTATCACAAGAAACTTCTCGAATGTCAATTGCCTTTCCAGCCCCAAAATTAGAAGTTGTTAAAGATCCCATATTGGCAAAAATAGAATTTGTAACTTTTATCAAGTTTGATCCGCTTCCAGTTCGAATATGATTACCATTTGTGTTAGTTAATAAACACTTATCAATCTTAATTCTTGATCCAACACCGGTAGTATTAATTAAACCTCCCTGCATATTATTTATATTTGTCCAAACAGGTTCAAATATGCCGGAAATTGCAATATTCGTGAATTCAATATGGCCGCCATTTAATACGACAAAATTACCTGGAGGATTTTGTGGGTTAGAGCCTGTTCCTGTTGGATATAAATAAATAATTGGTTTGGGGCCATCTGGTGCTCTTAAACGCAGAGTTCTGTTTTTTACAAGAGTAAGAATTTCTGTGCTTAAATAGATCCCGCCATTCTCAAGTTCATAAATTCTTGTAGCCAAAATTCCCGGGTTTGCAGTTGTATCTGCTCTAATTATTGCAATAATTGATCTTGGATCTTTGTCATATGGTTGAATCTTTAAAACCTGCCCAAAAGAGAATGTTGAAATAAGTAATGTAATCATTACTAATAAAGTTAGTTTCTTTTTGTTCATATTTCTTCCTCCTGGTTAATTGATATTTTTCTTATTCCTAATTGATAGAAATAAAATTATTTTACTCACATAGTATTAGAGAGTAATTTTAACTCCAAATTCAGCTGTTAAACCATATAATTCGCTAGTGTTAAGAAGTTTGTATCCGTTAACACGATTATCAATCAATCTTTCTTCTTTAATATTAGATAAATTACTTATATTAAGCACTAATGATAAGTAATCAAAAAGTTCCTGTTTTAAAGCAAGGTCGAATCTTGTATATCCACTAACTATATTGTCACTTCTTCCGTTTGCAGAAAAAGAGCTATAATATTCGGCTTGATGATACATCGAAATTCTGGCCGAAAAACCTCCAATATCATAACCAAGAGCAATATTACCAAAGAACTTAGGTTGATTTTCAAGTTGCTGTTTTCTCTGGACAGGGATTTCAACATATTGTGGGGTTTTGGGGAAAGGTGGTGGTAAAACTTGTATCCACGTTGTATCAATTCTTGATCTAATCAACCAAGTTTCCGATTTAACAAAAGAGGCGTTATAACTTAAAACAATATTTTTAAACAATCCGGGTAAGAATGTAAAGTTTATTTGATGTTCGAATTCAAACCCCCATAATTTTGTTTTTTCTGGAGAATTATATGGAACGGTTAACTGATATGTACCTGAATGCAGTGTCTTCCAATTGAGTCCAACAGATTCTATCATTACATTGCCAGAAGTATTAAAACGATTCAACATGTGATACATATCTTGTATTTCTTTATAAAATGCGGAAATTGATATCAAACCAATTTCGTTTCCATAAAAAGAGGTATTGATTTCAAAATTCCATGCTTTGGCAGTTTTTAGTAATGGGTTACCTAGGATCAATTGTTTATCTGAACCAACAAGAGAAGGTCTCCAAGCAAAATATGAATTTAATCTCATATTAAAATCTGGCCTAGCTAAAGATTTGTAAGCTGCCAGTCTTACATTTAAAAAGTCGGTAGCTTTTATATTCAGATGAAAATTAGGAAGTAGGATTGTTTCTTTATATGTAGATGTAGTATCGCGAGTAAAGTCTGCCGGAACTGGGAACCCTGAAAAATCTACAACTGAATACTTATTCTTATAATCATTATTTTCTGATTCAACTCTTAATCCTGCTATAAATGTAATTGATTGACCTAACTTTAGAGTATTCATTGCATAAAATGATGAAACAGTTTCAACTATATCATAAGAATATGCATTTACCGAAGGGTCGTTATAATATTCCGGAGCTAATCCATTCTTATCAATTCCATTTTTATTAAGATCATACCATTGCCTTAATTTATCTCTATTAATTAAAGGATACATTTTATATAAATCATACATATTCCTTGCTTCAGGTGTAGAATCTAAAAATTCACTAAGGGATAAAGTGTTAATTCTTGGATCTGCTAAATACCTTTTATAAAATGATTCGAAGAAAGTACCATTAAAATTTTTAGCTATAATTGTACCATTTGCTAATTTTTCGTAAGGCCTCCAATAACCAAGATAATAAGGTGAATACAATTCTGTATTAGCATTAGTTCTTGTTTTAGCTTTGTAACTCGATCCAAATTTAAACTCACCAGCTATGTCGTTACTAAATGCGTAATTGTAAATAGCATTTAAGAAAGCAGATTTATCTTTATCTAGATTATTTTGTGTTCGATAGTAAGCATTATATAAAGTTGAACTAGGAAAATTATTCCATGCCTGATCAATAATTTTTTCTGGATTGGTTTTTACTCTGGGTGGATTTTTCATACCGGATGTATTGGTTGATGCTTCAAGGAAGTCAAGTTGATAATCGTAAGGAAACTTTGATACAGACTGTGCGAATGATAAACCCCAGTTAAGCCGTAAATCAAGCAGATTATTATCTCCTGTTAATGCTGTATTAAACTGACTAATTTCTCTTTCTCTATCTCTATACGTATAAGTTACAGAACCACCGGTACCGCCTCCAGCGGGATAATCTCTAGAGTGAAGAATATAATCACGGTTAGTGCTATTAAATACTGTGTTTAGTTTTATTGACCCATTATCGGGTGTGTTATAATCGAGTAGTAAGCTAAAACCATTTCTTTTTCTTATTTCATCTGTAAATTCAAGAGTAAAATTATTTATAACATAGTCTGTTTGATTATTCAATGTTTGGTCGTAATCAAGATCAATTCTTTCGTTGCTTCTAATTTTCTGTTCTATGTTTCCTGTTACCTGTACACCAAGAATATCGTCAAAAAATCTTTCGCCATATTTGAACGAAAAATCGTACTGACCGAAAGATTGCATTAAATCATTATAATTACCTTTAGCCAGCACATTAATTTCTCTTAATGAAGGAGCTTTCTTTGTCACCAGGTTTACACTACCTGCAATTGCATCTGCATCTTTATCACTAGTTAGTGCTTTAAATAATTCAATTCCGGCTAAAGAACTTTGGGAGATAGTTGAAAGATCGAGTCCACGACTTGTTGCATCGGTTGATGCTATTTTAATTCCATCAATCGTAAAATTTGTATACTTGTCTTCTAATCCTCTCAAAATAATTTTGTTAGCTTCGCCGCCTGAACGTATAATAGAAACACCGGGTAAACGTCCAATAGCTTCTGCCGCATTAACATCTGGTAATTCTTTTATCTTCTCTTCCGAAACAACATTAACAATTGTATTAGAAGTTAGTTGCTGATTAATTGCAGCTGCCTGTCCCAATGCTTGAGCAGTAACAACAACAGTTTCGCCTTCCAGGACATCTGGAACTAAACTAACATTTAATTCAAGTGTTCTGTTATTTTGAATTGTAATTGGAATCTGCTTGGTAACATAACCAATATAAGATACCCGTAAAGTATATTGCCCTTCCGGAATCTTGACAATCCTATATGTTCCTTCAATATCTGTTGCGCTGCCCAATGAAGTGCCAAGAATAAAAACATTAGCACCAATCAACTCTTTATTATTTGTGGAATCCTTTACAACTCCCCTTAGATTACCCTGGCCATAAATCAAATTAGAAACAAATAGGAATATTAAAATAATCGTAAAATACTTCTTCATAAAATCTCCTAATCCATAATGGTTATTTTATTGTGTTTTATTATATAGGTGTGTAATGATTTAAGGAATGGAAAATTTGAAGCAATAGACAAAAACCTTTTACAAGGCATTTTAATCATTTTTATCTCGGATAGAAAGAGTTTACTTTATTGTTTACTTTATTGCTAACTAAATCTGCTCAATAATTTTCAAATTGTCAAGCAAAAAAGAATTCGCTGCATATTTTTACTTAAGCGAAAGAGGAAGAAATTGAAAAATGCTCTAAAAAACAAAAAATAAAGTGAATTAATTTTTAAGAAATGGAGAATATTTTTCAAGTTTTATTACATAATTTAATATAGGATTATTTTTTATTACAGGAAATACATGTACCTCGTAAAATCAATTGAGTATCAATAATAATATTTTTAGTGTCTGGTGATTCCGGATCTTTAATACTTTTCATAAGAAGATCCATAGCATTTTCACTTAATAATTTAGTAGACTGATCAACACAACTTAATGGCGGTGATAAAAAGTTTTGAACTTCGGCATTACCAAAACAGATAACGTCAATGTCATCAGGAATTTTAAGTCCAACTTCTGCCGCAGCAATATATACACCCAAAGCAACAGGATAAGTCACAGTAAAAAATAAATCGGGTAAGTTTTTTTGATTGTATAATTTCATGAAGGCATCATAACCATACTTTTCACCAAACCCGCCTTCAATAATCCAATCTGAATTTATTTCTATTCCATAATGATTCATTGCATCAATAAAACCAAGCTTACGGTCCTTACCAATATTAATATTAGTATAACCGGCAAGATGCCCAATCCTACGATAACCTAATTTAATTGCATGTTCTATTGCTTTAAAAGCACCGTGTCTATCATTGATACCAACTGAATTAATATTTTCAATTTTCGGAATACGATCCATAAAGACAATTGGTATTCCTCTTCTTCTTACCATTTCAAATATTTCATAATTGTGAGTTTCTTGTGTAATCGAAATAATTATTCCGTCAACTTTCATTGCCATCAAGGTGTGAATATGTTTTCTCTCACGTTCAGGATTTTCCTGGGAGACAGTAAGAATTATTTCGTAATTATTTTCAAATGCTACGTCATAAATATGTTCGATGATAGATCCGAAGAAGAAGTGGGCAATTTTAGGAATTACAACTCCGATCGTATTAGATTTACGTGCTGATAAATTTCTTGCCATGATATTAGGGGTGTAACCCAATTCTTCGGCAACTTGCTTAATCAATTTGGTTGTTGCCGGGGAGATATCCGGATGGTTTCTAAGCGCCTTCGATACAGTAACCGTCGATACATTAAGCTTACTTGCAATATCATTAAGCGTAATAGCTTTATCTTTCATATAATTCTCATTTATCTAAATTTTGTTAAAATTCTCAACTTAATCGAATTACTTTATGGTTTACTTTATTGATAACGCAACTTCAGTAATATTACCAATATTGTCAAGTAAAATTTTACTATTAAACATCAAGATGTATCTGATAATTAATTAAGTGAGAAAATTAGATATATAATAGATTGGTAAGATCAGATTTAGCATCAATTATTTAATTTATTAGCAATCATCTCCTTTTCATTAACAATAAGTCCTAAACCTGGAATTGTGGGGATTGTTAAATAACCTTCCTTAAATTCGAAATAATTTTCGAACAATTTATCGAGACCCATTTCCGGACGAGCGCCAGCATACTCCTGAACACGAGAAGCATTAGGTATCGAAGCTACAAGTTGGAGACTTGCAGCAGTTGCTAGTGTAGGTCGAGTATTGTGGGTCATTATGTATCGATCGAATGCATGAGCCATATAAGCAACTTTTCTGCACTCAGAGAATCCGCCGCACTTTATCAAATCTGCATTGATAAAATCCGCTTTGCCAATTGTTATTAAATCTCTCATTTGCCAACGATTGAATTCATGTTCACCAGCCATTACAGGAATATCAATTGCTTCAACAACCTGACGCAATCCTTCATAATTATGATATGTAACGGGCTCTTCGACAGAGGCAATATTAAAATGCTCTACAAGTTTTTTAGTGAGTGTAATTGCCTTGGCAGGTGTGAATCCATTATTATAATCGACAAAAATTTCTATATCATCTCCGACTGCTTTCCTGATTGCTTTGATTACTTCAAATGTATCATCGGGATCAGGATCAATATTCAATTGTCGTATTTGCATTCTGGCTTTAATAGTTTTATATCCTTGCGATACAAAATCCAAAGCAGCTTTTGCCATTGCTTCAGGTCCCTTCCGGGTTTTCGGATTATCACCCCTCCCGAAGCTACCATATACTCTAACCTTATCAACATTAAATCCACCTGAAATTTTATGAACTGGGAGTTTCAGTAATTTCCCTTTTAAGTCCCACAAAGCATTATCAACACCGGCAATAGCACCGGGGAGCAATCCAGTACTTCCAGCATCTTCACCTTTAAACATCATATGGTGCCAAAGGAATTCTGTATCGAAAGGGTCCTTTCCAATAATAATTGGTTTACAAATCTCTTCAATTACAGATGAAGTCAATTTAGGATAATCATGGTCTGCTTCACCCCAACCGGCAATTCCCTCATTGCACTCAATTCTTACAAATGTTGCATTGCGGAAAACGAATGTCTCGAGTTTTGTAATAATAACACCCGATTTTTCATTGTTGGATTTCATTTCAAATGATTTTTTAGAAAACGAATTTGAAATCGGGAAAACAGTAGCTGCAGCCCCGAGAGATAATGTTTTGAAAAAATCTTTTCTCTTCATATGTAGCTCTTAGTAAATGTAAATTAAAGTTTTACTTCCAATGCAGATGAAATAAAATCAGAATCAATTTCAATTCCCAAACCGGGTCCGGTTGGAACTGTCATTTTTCCATTGACAGCTTTGAGAGATGAAGTTGCACATACAAAAGGTACTTTGTCGTCATCTCCTTTAAATTCCTGATGGGGTCCGCAATTAGGAACAAAAGAAGCAAAATGGAGAACATACAAAAATCCCAGCCCATTACCGGACATGTGTGGTGTACAATCAATTCCGGCAGCTTGTGCCATTCTTGCAACTTTTACTGAACGTATCAATCCTCCAAAGTAAAGAAGATCCGGTTGTACCACTTGGACAACATCATTTTCTATCATCCATCTAAACATTCTAAGACTGGATTCCTCTTCACCTCCGGCAATCTTAATTTCAAGTTTGTCGGCAATTTCTTTAGTCTCTTCATAATAATCGAATGGGCAAGGTTCTTCAAAAAAACCATACTTATATTCTTCCATCAATCTACCAATTTTCAAAGACATACGTATATCATAAGAACCATTCGCATCTGCATAAATTGTAAAATCGTCACCAAATGTTTTTCGAACAAGGGGTATTAGTTCAAGATCTCTTTTCGTTGAATTATTATCATACCGCATTCTTGCGCCAAGCCGGAATTTAAGTGCTTTTGCACCAATTGGCTCGACAATTTTTTTTAGGTATTCAATTTCATCTGCTGGTTCGTTGCCTCGCCTTTCGCTAGCGCGGTAAACATCAATTTCTGTTTGTAATACTCCTCCAAAAAAATCACCTATGGACTTTCCAGCAACTTTGCCCAGAAGATCGAGAATTGCAAACTCAAGAGAAGCAACAGGAACCCAGAAAAGGAGTCCTTGCTTTTTATAATTACTATCAAACAAATACACATCCGTCAATAGACTTTCAATTTCCCTTGCATCTTTTCCGATAAAAGGTGGAACAACATAATTTAGAAATACCGGCCATAAGGTATCCATGAACTTGGGATGTGAAACAGCATAACCTTCTGCACCCTCTTTAGATCTTACAACTACTATATAGACTTTACCATTTTTTATTAATCGGATCGACTCAATGATCACCGGACTTTTTATTAATGATTTATTAAAAACTTCTTGATAAATATTCTCATCAATCATTGTTTTCTTTTTATCAAGATTGCCAAGCGCCAAAGCCGGTGTAGATGATAACGCTCCAATCAGGGCAGTATTTCTAATGAAATTTTTTCTATTCATAAACATCCCATTAACGGATATTTCTAGCTTCCATTATTTTAGACTTACTTTTATTGTTGATTACTTTTTTTACATTCGGCAATACATTATTAATTACTACAATGTTTTTGCTTTGATTTCCTTCTACTTCTATGAATGTATTTGCGCTTTTAGATACAGATGACAATTGAATGATGCCACAGTTTACATTTCTAAATGTAATTACATTTGAAGCACTAAGATCCGAATCAACCTTTAAACCGGTTATTTTTATTTCTTTTACATCATCCGCAATTATAGCCGGACGCGCATCAGGATTTTTTAAGCGGAGTTCAACGTTATTAAGATTAATATTCTTAGCATGTCTTATAAAAAATCCGAATGATGGAAGCGTTCCCCATTTAGTACTTTCTGGATAATTATCTTCAAGTTCAGGGATAATTTTCATTGCATCTTCTAAGGTTCCTCCACCAGGAAATTCAATTGAGATATTACTTAGAGTAACATTATTTACATAGTGATCAGGAATTCCAGTTATTGAACAACCAATGGGTGATTGAACATGCGTAGCTATAATATCACTTATTAATACGTCCTTAAATACTCCAACACCCGGTGCCGGCTGATCATCATAAAACTTACGTGCACGGTTTCCAAGACGCATATAAATTGGTACATGAGTTCCTTCGATTCGAATATTAGAAATTGTTACACCTTCAAGAATTCCGCCATCTACCATACCAAGTGTAATTCCGCTTATTCCTTTTGGGTGACCGTAAATCGGTTCTTTATCAGCAGAAGATTTTACAACAATATTGGAAATGGAAATATTTCTGAAACCGCCATGAGATTCGGTACCAAGTTTAATTGCGTTACAATGACTGCTAATAACACAATTAGTAATTACCACATTTTCAGTAATGCTAAATGATGTACTCTTAAGTGTAATACCATCGTCATCAGTGTCACCGATACAATCAGAGATTATAACATTTTTACAACCGTCTATATCCATCATATCATTATTCTGATTGGCATGATTATAAACACGTATTCCACGAATAAATAAATCTTCGCAAGCAAGATACTGCTGCATCCACATAGCAGAGTTCTGCATTGTTATGTTTTCTACTCTAACATTTTTACATTCTACAAAACGAATTACATAAGGACGGTTTTTATAACGCTCCGGTTTCTCTCGTGTTGTTACCTTATAAGCACTTCCCTGTCCATCAATTATGCCTTCACCTCTAATCGAAATGTTCTCAGCTCTTTCCGCATAGAAAATTGAATGTTTGAGGAAAGCATCATTATACGATTTCATCTTAGGAATAAATTCCTTGTAATCGGAAATATTTGTACTGCCAAGAATCATTGCACCAATAGAGAGATAAATATCAACATTACTTTTCAGTTCTAAAGAACCCGTTAAATATTTCCCAGGCGGCAAGTAGACTGTTCCACCAGTAATTGAACATTTATCAATTGCTTTCTGAATTGATGTTGTTTCGAGTGTTATACCATCACCAACTGCTCCGAAATCTTTTACATCATAAAAAATGTTTTGGCAAATTATTGATTGAGCAAGCAAGACAGAGAATGCTATTATCAATTTTAATTTCACAAAATTTCTCCTTTTTATAAAAGTAATATTATCAACTAATATTGGAATACTTTCCCCTCAGCTAATACTTCCTGTTTAATCTTATCAAATGTAACATATTTTTTAGTTCTTAAAGCAGCAGTAACCATAATATTAGCAACCGAATGATCATACCCAGCTTCTACTGGCGCATTAGGTTCTTTTCTTGAACGGATTGATTCCATCCAGTTTAACATATGTAGTGTAGTCATCAGATCTGCACCAGTGTTTGCAGAAGTTTCTGCTTTAATATCTGGTACAGATAAATCTAATTCCGGTAAAAGATTTGGTTTCATTTTCATTGATTCGGCAAATCTCTCTGTTAGACCGCCATTGGAAGAGACTTTATTTGTATCGAGATTTAACTCGCCTCCATTCGAGTAATAAATTTCTTTTACTCCTCCGGCAGAATTAAACATCCTTGATGAATATAAAACTTGAAAACCCTTTGTGAGATCATCCTCAGGGCCGTAATCAAAAACAGCAGTAATAGCGTCATAATTTTTTCTGCCGTCATTCCACATATAAATCCCGCCATTTGCTGAAACACTTCGAGGGTATTTCAAACCGCTGAACCAATGAACAGTATCAATTTGATGCGCCATCCACTGGCCCGGAATTCCGGATGAATAAGGCCAGAATAACCTATACTCTATATATTTGCGGGCATCCCATGGTTCATAAGGACGATTCATTATATATCTTTTCCAATCAGTATCCGATTCCTTAATAGTTGCAACAAGATCCGGTCGTCTCCATCTTCCTGGCTGATTAACATTCCACGTCATCTCAACCATTTTAATATCACCAAATTTACCGGACTTAATAAACTCAAATGCCTTGTGATAATTAGGACCGCTTCTTCTTTGCGAACCGATCTGGCAAATTATACCGGATTCTTTTACAGCTTTAAGTGCAAGCCGGTTATCTTCCATTGTTTCAGCAAAAGGTTTTTCAACATAAACATCTTTCTTCTGTGCAGCTGCTTCAATTGTATGAAGAGCGTGTTGAAAATCAGCTGTAGAGATAATTACCGCATCTATTTCTTTGTCTAAATAAAGTTCTTCATTATTCACATAGGTTACTATTTTCTTTCCATATTCTTTATTGAAGAATTCAACGCCTTCATCTCTTCTTCTATTCCAAATGTCAGATACACCTTTAATTTCGAAATTCATTTTCTCAGCATAATTCATGAATGCAGGAATTAGTGATTGACGGGCACGATCCGAAAAGCCGACAATCCCAACAACAACTCTATCATTCGAGCCAATGATTCTCGCATAACTTTTTGCATTTAATCCTAAAGAACCAATAGCAACACCGGCAGTAGCTAATGCTGATTTTTTGATGAAATCTCTTCTTGTGTTTTTCATATTCTTTAACTCCTCTTAATCAAGTTCTCTAATTTTAATATTCATAAAAGAAACAGCATCTCCATGATCCTGAAGAAGTATATGCCCTTTTTCAAGTTCTCCGAATTTAGGCCATACTTTATATTTACTATAGTTAACAAGTGCACGCCACATCTGATTGTTTCTTTCATATTCAACTACTTTAAATCCGTTCAGCCAGTGCTCAACATGATTTCCTTTAACAATTATTCTTGCGCGGTTCCACATACCAATTCCGTTAAAACGTTTTCCAACCGGTGGAATAAGATCATAGAGAGAACCAAGAGTTCTATTACCTTCTACTCCAAGTTTTGCATCAGGATGTTTGGCATCATCAAGTATCTGAAATTCGCAACCGATTGCCGAACCTTCTCCTTTATTTAAATCCGGATCTACAAAATATTTTATTCCGCTATTTGCGCCTTCGGTAATATTAAAATCAACAACAAGTTCGAAGTTCTTATATTTTATTGTTGTAATAATATCTCCACCGTTTCTCGATTCAGCTCCACCTGAAGGGAGAACGCTTAAAATTCCGTCCTTAATTTCCCATCCATACTCAGGGAATTTGTCAAGCTTAGCACCCCGCCATCCATTAGTAGTATTTCCATCCCATAATAATTTCCATCCGTTTTTCTTCTCATATTCTGAAATTGTGTTTTTGATATAGTTGTATTGCGGAATATTAGTTTGCGGCGACTTATACTTTTCAAGATCCTCGGTAAGTATTCTTATATTCCTCCACATCACCTTAATTCCATTTTTTGCCGGATCATTTTTAATATCATGGACCTGTAATGCGAAGAATCCTTCCTTTGTTAAGTCATCTATAATATCAGCGCATGGAACACCGTTAATCCATGTTCTAATTGAATTACCAATTGCTTCGACACGTACTTTATTCCATTGATTATTTTTGAATGCCTTACGTCCAGCGGGATTTTCATCTAAGGTATATAACCAGCCACGTCTCGCTTCATCATATATTCCGCCGCTCCAGGCTCTTTCACTCGGATCAATTTCCACCTGATAACCATGCACTCTGCCATCTTTAAAATCTTTTCTGCTTTCACTTCTAAATTGAACTCCCGTATTCAATTCCGGATCTGTTTTAGTTTCAAATTCAAGAATGAAATCAGAATATTTGGCTTTTGTACATAAGAAGGAATTGGGTGAGCCGACAACAGCTTCACCGACAAGGATTCCATCTTCTACAAAATACTTTGCATATCCGTTTAACACTTCCCAGCCGGTTAAATCTTTTCCGTTGAAAAGAGACCTCCAATTAGATTGAGAATTAATTGTAACCTGAAACAGAATTACAATAAGGATAATCAGTTTTGATTGTGTTTTCATTTCTTTACCATTTATTTTTTATCGAGATTAATTTTTATTGTATAGACTTGCGGTTGACCAGTTCTATCAGAACTAAAGAGAACATATTTCCCTTCAGGACTAATGCGAGGATGAGGATGTGATTCCTGTTCTATTAATGTTGAATTGTGACGAAATAAAAGTTTTACTTCTTCAATTTTTCCCTTACCACGCTTAAGAAGTGCAAGTACCGGTTGATCATTATAGAGATCGACAATCCAATGGTAATTGTCTTTAAACAAATTTTGATGTGCTGGAGAAACACGAACTTCGAAAGTTTGATTTACTTTGCCATCAATGGATTGAAGCCCAATAAATTGTTCCCCCTTTTTGGGTCCCCATCTGTATTTGGATACATATGAAATCAATTTTCCATCGGAGCTCCATGTTTCATGTGTTCTTTGTGTACCATATTCCTGAGGAATTGGTCCACCGTCGCTTCCATCTAGCTTAACCCACCAAATTCTAATAGGTGAATGTCCTACTAATTTTGGTCTGCCCGGTTTATCCCACTGCCAGCAATACATAATAAGTTCCGGATTAACCGGATTTGTCTGAACGTGACCTATGTTGAATCCGAGATCATGTGTAATAGGAGAAATTGATTTATCCGAAAGGTTGAACTTGTAAATAGCAAATGGTCCATATTCCGGACTTTTCGGTGATGCTTCCTTTTTATTAACCGAAAAAACTAAAAACTTTCCATCGCATGTTACCGAAAAAGAAATTATGCTAAATTCAAAATCCGAAAAATCATAAATGAATTTTGATTCCAATGTTTCAACATTGAGGGAAAAAAGGTTTCTATCATCATAATAGTATATTGTCTTTAACCTTGGAAGGAAATATATGCCATCAGTATTCAAGTACGCAGCATTTGTCATCTGAATCATCTCGCCATTATTCAGATTAAGTTTGTAAAGCTGCTTCTTACCTGTTCTATCTGAAAAGATAATAACGGTTTCTTCATCAATAAACGACTCAACAGTAAAATAGGGATGGTTGTTATTTCCGGATTTTGTCCACTGGGTAATTTCATAACCGGTTGTATCATCTATCCATGTTAAGAACTCTGCTGGTATTGACTTACCAACATAGCCAGAAGAATCTGGTCTAACTGAGATTGAATAACAGTTTGAATATTTTAAAATGAGCAGAATCAAAAAAAGTGTGTAACGACTTAGCATATATGATTTCATTTTGCATTTCCGATATTGATTCTAACAGTATAAACCTGCCCTTTACCTGTTCTATCCGTACCGAACAAAACATATTTCCCATCCGGACTGAAGTGTGGATGGGGATGACCTTTCTGTTCATTCCATGTAGAATTATGCCTGAATAATTTTTCTTCTTTAAGAATTTTATAGCGATCAAATTTCCATAGAGTAAGAATCATACCGTCATTCTGATCAGCAACCCAGTGCTGATTATCTGTAAACACTTGCGAATGAGCCGGACCAACGGGAGCTTCGAACATGAAATTATCTGAGCCATCATACTTACACGAACCTAAAAATTGTTTCCCTTTATCAGGTCCGAACATATAACGCGCAGAGTAACCGATTCGTGAACCGTCGTAAAACCAGAATTCATGTGTTCTATGAATACCAAACTCTTGCGGTATAACCGGACCGCCCGATACACCATTTACATTAACCCACCAGATTCTTATTGGCGTATTACCTACTGTTCCGGAACCTCCTTCTCTATACTGATGCTGCCATGCATAAATAACAATTGAAGGATCTGTAGGTGATGCCTGAAGATGATTAATTGTGAATCCGTAATCAGGTGTAATCTGTTTTATTTCCGAACTCGAAAGATTGTAACGCATTATTGCGTATGGCCCGGTGCTGTGTTCAGTGGTATATCCGGGATTTTTATTAATCGAATAGAGAAGATACTTTCCATCGCATGTTACAGTAAATGAGCGGATATCAATTTTGTTATCCGAAAAGACTATTCTATTTTCCATTGTCAGGTAATTCAATTCATGAATGGTATTATCAACCTCGTACCAGACTTTGTGAAGTTTTGGTAAATGCCAGACAGTTCCAACTCTTCCTGTATGATTTGTTAATTGAGTTATTGTTCCATCAATAAGGTTTAATCGGAAAAGGTTAACACCACCGGCACGTGTGGAATAAATCAAAACATTATTTTCATCAATAAAGGATTCAACATTGAAATAGAGATGCCAGCTTTCATATTTCTCCGAAGTCCATTTTGTAATTTCGTGACCAAATTCCTCATCAATCCATGTTTCTTTTTCGCTTTCCCATTTTTTGCCCACATAAAAATTTTCTGTTCCATTTTTCTCCAGACGGAATTGTACAGGTGTTTCAATCCAAATCTCTTCATCAATTCCAACTTTCTCCAGAGGATAGTATTTTATTTTTTTTCCATAGATTATTGCAGCATCATCAAGAATTTTATGACCAGAACTGTTTTTCACTTTTACATCATGTACAAAACCTTCTTTATTTATAAGTAAAAGTAATTGAACATCGCCTTCAATATTTTTTTCAATTGCTTCAGCCGGATAATTCTTCTCAGGTTCAAATTCAATTTCCGGAATTAATTTAGAACCTGTGCTGCATGCAATTAATCCAGAGAAAAAGGAAAAAAGTATTAACAGATTAATTTTCATTATGCTCTCTTTCAGCAATCATTTTTATTTTTTCTTTTCTAAATCTATTATTAACAGTTGCCCCGGTACTAAAGAAAGTTTAATCCTCTGACCGACTTTAGTAATATTTATTTTTTCTTTGGCAAGCACTTTTCCTTTTTTATTTTTATAAGAAAGATGATACTCGCCGTTTTTCAATTGCCATATTCTTGCAATAATGTTGGTCTCTTTTTTATCAAACAAAAATGTTTCTATTGTAAGCCGTTCTTTATTCGATTCGGTTACAAGTGCAGTAAAATTATTATCAGTATTTTCCCAGGAAACAGCGTAATAGGGAGAGCTTCCTTCTGGTGTTCCATCTCCGGTAATCATTGCTTTAAGAAGATCTGCACCTTCAGTTCTAACTCTATCAGTGTGGAGAACTAATGTGGTTCTTAACGGAGTATTGTAGCGCACTTCTTCAAGAGCTTCAGTTAAACCATCGACAAGGAATTTGTAGTTCTTACTAATTCTGAATTTGGTATACTCATTTCCATATTGAAGGAGTATTGAATCATAGGTTTTATTTTTAGAATCGAGCCGCCATTTACTAACCACTTCCCAAAAACTCTTTTTATTTATCATCATCTTAACGGCCCATAATTCACTTCCCTGTTTTTCATCGCTGCTGTTAATCAGATTAATATTTTTACTTATCATTTCCATTAATAAGATTATCGGTTGCAAAAGTTTTGCATTGTTGTTCAATGTATAAGTAAAGAACATCTGATCAAGAATCATTGAACCGACTGAATGTTGCCAGTCGAAATAATCCCAGAGCATATCTGCCTTATACCAGGAATCGCTATCACCATTTATAGCTTCGTCATACCATCGGACAGAAGGAGGAACAACTCCCTTCGGTTTACCTTTAGCAGTGCTGAGTGAAACGTTTAACCAGGCTTCAGACCATTCGTTAAGGAGATTTACAAATCCGGGATTTCGTGAATACCATGCAATATAACGGAGCGGTTTTACTGCACGCGTATTATAATCAACGTCGCGGTTGCGCGGCGGACGCTCATCCACTTCAGTTGCTCCAAACCATGCCGATTTCAAAAATCTTCTTCCAAATTTATTCTTTGCCGACCATAAGTTTTCGAAATAATCGGCTGTATAAAGTAATCTTTTATAATAAGTTGAGTCATCATCAACAAATAATAATTCCGGGGTTGAATCTGAAATAAATTCTGCTGCATGTTCAACATCAATCGGATATTTAGAATATCCTTTATAGACTTTGGGACTTCTCCAGACTTCATCGGCAAGTTTTTTCCAGCCCGTCATTGCAAACTTATTACCTGATAAAAGGAAAGGAGACCACCATCTAAGTAGCTCAACATCATCTCCAATTTTTCCGCCGAGTTCACCATTAGGAGCTTGTCTTTCAGTAACCCACCATTTTATTTCGGAACTTAATCTGCAAATCAATTCTCTTTGTAGTATTGCCCACTGAGGTGCGCCCGGTTCCGAAGGTAAGTTATCACAATAATCAGGTAAGTCAATTGTAGCACCATTTAACATGGCAAGATTTTCATCATCGGGATATAATTCGACTAATTCCGATAGATCTTGTTCGGCATATTCTTTTTCATGTTTGCCGCCTCTTTCGCGATTCAAATCGTAACCGAGTTTTCCACGCATCCAGAGAGCACGTTCTCTATAAGGATTTATTTTATCATAATCATGTTCAAGTTGCGCATCTAAAAGAGAGATAACTTGATGAAGCCGATCAAAAATTCCTAAACCGGTCAATTGCGAAGCCCATTCCCATCCCATCATTTGCAATATTCTATCAGCCTCAGCAAATAATGAAGTCTGTAGATATGCATGCGTTATATATGAATCTGATGGGTTTAACGAGGATTGTTCAAAAAGATATTTCTCGAGATCGAATAAGGAAATTTTCGATTTGTATTTACCGGCTTCAAGCATAAACTTTTGAATGCGCAGATGAAGATCTGTATTGGGTTCTTCATATGGGACCAAAGAAAATCCAAGTAAACGAACCGAGTCTTTTCCAGCGGTAATATTGAATGAAAAATTATTTTTATCAACAACAGTTAATGAATTATAAACACGGTAAAGTTTAGTTTGTTGATCTTCTCCCTCTTCGCCGGCTTTGATACGAAACCAGTTTATAGGTGTTTCTCTTTCATTCATTACTAACTTTGCTGAATTTATATAATCATTTCCGGTTTCCATCCAGAATGTAAACCACCATTTACCATTCGGAATATTGATTTTGAATTCAACTGCTTTGCCTGTTAACCCATCAATAGTCAGATCATTACGCAACGTAGTTGTCGCCATCTGAATTCTTTCGAATGAGTAGAGCGGAGCGATTACCCATCCAAATCCTTTTTCAGAATTGAATAGATCTCTTTCACTGAGAATAACTGAATTGTTAAATTGTTTTGAGCTGATTGGTCCGGTATCAAAAATGTAAGGTGTCTTTTGCAGAACTTTTTCCTGACAAATAGCAACACTTGCTTGCAAAAAAAATACCTGAGTAATTACTAACAAAAAAAATCTTAAATAATTTTTCATAGCATACTCGAAGAATCTTCATCGAGGTATAAAAAAGCATTTGGGTGTGTTCGCAAAATTGAAGCTGGACAATCCGTTGTAATTTCACCTCTTAATGTATTTTTTACAGCTCTTGCTTTTCTTTTACCTGTTACCATTATTGAAAGCAAATTCCCGGACATAAGTGCCGGAACAGTAAGTGTAACAGCATGAGGAGGCACTTCGTTGATACTATTAAAACATCCGTCGTTAACCTGCTGTTGTTTACATGCATCATCAAGTTTAACGACTTTAACAAATTTCTTGTCATTGAAATCAGCAACCGGAGGATCGTTAAACGCAATATGTCCATTTTCTCCTATTCCCATACAGACTAAATCGATCGGTTTTTCCTTAAGAAGTTTTTCATAACGCAAACATTCTGTTTCAATATTTTCTGATTGTGAATTAATTAGATGAACTTGTTTGAAGTTTACTTTAGAAAAAATGTTTTCATCTAGATATTTGCTGAAGAGTTGCGGTGAATTTTTCGGTAAGCCGATATATTCATCCATGTGGAATGCTGTAATACGGCTCCAATCAATTTTCTTGATGGAAACAATTTCCTTTAAAAATTCATTTTGAGAAGGGGCAGCTGCAAATATCATTCTCACTTCATCTTGAATTTCTAAAAGATTTGAAATCAAATTCGAAATGTTTTTGGCAGCCATTCTACCAAGTTCATCTCGATCATTTGAAATAATCACATTCAATCGGTCGACTAAAAAGATTTTCATTTATTACCTATTAATAAGTTACTTCTATTTAACAGTTAAATAGTTCTCCATTTCCACAGCCGCAGTAATAACTGCGCCTAATCCTCTTGGATCATTATTATATCTATCTCTCTTAAAATAAAAATCAAGCTCGTTACCAATTCCTGTACCACGTGTAATATCTTTAACAATTCCATCATTACTGATATTTCTTTTAAGAGCATTCCATGCAATCATAAGATTTTTTTCATATGACCTGCTTATCCATCCGTTTTTAATACCTCTGACCATACCGATTATAAACATTGCTGTGCAGGAAGTCTCTTCAAAAGAATCGTTGCGATCAAGTACCTGGTGCCACATACCCGATGGGTCCTGAAATTTTGCCAGACCTTCAATATGTTCTTTGAAGATTTTTTTTATTCTGCTAAACTCTTTATGGTTCTTGGGAATAATTTGCAAAGCGTCCGAAGTAGCCCAAATTATCCATCCATTTGCTCTTCCCCAGAATGCAACTGATCTTTCCTTGGCAAAATCGAACCAGGCATGTTTGTATAACTTTTTATCTTTATCATATAGATACTTGTTGAAATTAATTATCTGCTTTGCAGCATCATCCAAATATTCGGGATTATTAAAAAGTTTTGCAGCACGCAAAAGATATGGAACAGACATAAAAAGATCGTCGGCCCATACAGTCATTTTCTTTGGTTCAGGACGGCAAAGCGTACCGTCGCTTAATCTTGTCTGACCATTTGAAACATAATCAAGTACTGTTTTAATAACGGTTTTATATTTAGTGTCAGATTTATCCAGCATTGATTGAATGTATGGAAGCGCTGGTGCAGATGCATCATCAAGCATTCCCATTCTGAATAACCGGTGATTCGAAGAACGGAATCCGTCATTATCGAAATACTGTTTGCGAAATAGATCGTAGTGTGAATATGTAAAGTCGGTGACATGTTCAACGTAGTCGGAATATTTTTTCTCGCCGGATAATTTCGCAAGATGTTGAATTCCGAAGAGAACAGTTCCGGTTGGGTACATCCACTCGGCAAAAGATTCACGTTTATAAACTGCATCATCTTTAATTACAAACTCGAGAAGAAGATTCTGCTTTCCAATTTGCCAGGTCAACAGATCTTTTCCCAATTTATAATATGAGTCGATACTACTTTCAGGTGGAAATTTCTTATCCATTAATTCAAATTTATTCCCTGTAAACGCACCGATGTAAAACCAGTTTCCCGATAAA
>Ga0067045_1003089_pt1 | contig 30606 bp, 25 predicted proteins | sample TerdegcTABiofilm_FD_59184 | JGI IMG/M metagenome (GOLD analysis project Ga0067045, IMG submission 59184) | Combined Assembly of (Gp0054472, Gp0054536) Wastewater bioreactor microbial communities from Singapore -Terephthalate degrading...
TAACCAAGCCCCAGCATGATCCTGGCAATACCATTCATACCAGAGCCACCGATTCCGATAAAATGAACATGCTGTACTTTCTGCACCAATCACATCTGCCTTTCTAAATATATTTGAGCGTAGAGGTCTCCGTTTATCACCACGGTATTTTTTTATCCAAAACATAGAATATACTATGCATATTTCAGAAAAATGTTACAACACTCAGCCCCACACTTGTCCACATAAAACACAGACTGATGCAACTGTTTTATCCTGCATCAACGGCATTATCTTTTTTCATCCTTGACCAGCTCATCCACACAATCCATTATATCTTCCAGAGCACGTTTTTTGCCCATCCTTTTGCTGGCAGCTCCCATAGCCGACAACCTGCTCCGGTCACAAAGCAACTCAGTTATTATACCGCAAAGCATATCTCCACTCAGCTCGTGGTCCAGCACCATCAACGCCGCTTTTTCCTTCTCCAATGCGCGCGCGTTATACTCCTGGTGATTTTCCGAAGCGTGAGGGTAGGGAATAAGAATTGCAGGAATTCCCAGGATAGTCAATTCTGCTAAAGTAGATGCCCCTGCCCGGCTAATAACCAGGTCAGCCGCCGCCAGGACATCTTGCATATTATAAACATAGGACATAATGGTAACGTTCCCAATTTTGTCCAAATCTATACCTAAAGCAGCACAGCGCTCAAGGAACTCGCCATATCCGGAGTTCCCAGTTACATGAAGGATATGCAGGCGCGGATCATCTGCAAAAAACTTGATCACATGCACCATGGCTTCATTAATAGTACGCGCTCCCCGGCTCCCCCCAAACGAAAGCAGGAATAGTTTATCATTATTTAACCCCAGTTTTTTTATAGCAGCATCCCGATCTGCCGATAAGATTTCCGGCCGCACAGGTAATCCAGTGAGCCTTACCTTATCACGGCGGGGGAAATATTTAACCGAATCGGCAAAAGTAACAGCAACCCGCCCGGCAAAGCGTGACAGGACCCTATTGGTAATACCGGGAAATGCATTCTGCTCGTGGATCAAAGTAGGTACCCCGCTCAGAGCAGCTGCCAATACCACTGGACCGCAAACATACCCCCCTGTTCCGATCACCACGTCGGGCTGCCAGTCCCGGACGAGCCTGAGAGACTGCAGGAAACCACGGCCGGTCTGCCATAACACTAACAGATTACGGATTGATAGCTTTCTTTCAAGACCGGCAGCAGCAATACCTTGAAAGGGAAGTCCCTCTTTGGGAACAATGTCAGCCTCCATCCCGCGGGCAGTTCCAATATACAGGATTTCTGCGCCAGGATACCTGTCTTTAAGACCCTGAGCAATAGCCAGGGCAGGGTAAATATGCCCCCCCGTTCCCCCACCGGCTACTATAAATCGCAACTGTGCCCACCTCATTCCTCATCGGGCAGCTGTAAATTGAGATATATTAAGCAATATCCCCACCCCGATCATGGTAAAAAGCAAGGATGTTCCCCCGAAGCTGATAAAAGGCAGGGGGATACCTGTAACCGGTAATGAACCGGTCACAACGCCAATGTTAATCACTGACTGTACGCCGACCCAGGCGGTAATTCCGGTTGCCAGCAGGCTGGCAAACGGATCGGTTGAAGTAACAGCTATTTTCAAGCCTCTCCAGATAAAGAGGATAAAAAGCACTATTACCAGTGAAGCACCAATAAAACCCAACTCCTCCCCGATAATTGCAAAGATAAAGTCAGTGTGATTTTCAGGAAGGTAAAGGAATTTTTGCTTGCTCTGGCCCAGGCCTAACCCAAACAGGCCGCCGGAGCCGATAGCATAAAGACCTTGGATAGTATGAAAGCCAGCGCCCTGCGGGTCGGCCCATGGGTCTAAAAAAGCCAGAAAGCGCCGTAAACGGTATGGTTCCATGGCAATGGCCAAGCCCACTGCCGCCAAACCGACTGCTACGAGGCTGACCAGGTGAGTCATCCTGGCACCAGCGGCAAAGATCATCACAAACACTATTCCCGCTAACGACATAGCTGTCCCCAGGTCTGGCTGGATTAAAATAAGACCCGCAGCCAAAGACATTACGATTAAATATGGCAATACTCCTTTCGTGAAGTTCCGGACTGCGTCCTTCTGCCGGGACAGTCCATAGGCGGTGAAAATAATTATACATAGTTTAACAAGCTCAGCAGGAGCAAAAGGAATCGGGCCAACGGCAATCCAACGCCGTGCACCGTTAACTTCCCTGCCGATGCCGGGAATCAAAACCAGGATCAGTAGAATAAAAGCAACTATTAAAATTGGCAGAATATAGTGCTTGAGGCGCCAGTAATCATATTTCATTGCAACACGCATGGCGATTAAACCAAGCAATGCCCATACCAACTGGCGCTTGAAAAAATAAAAGCTGTCGTTGTAGTTCACCAGGGTACTGTATTCACTGGCACTGAAGACCATGACAACGCCAAGGCTCAACAGACTCATTACCGTTAAAAAGAGGATAAAGTCCGGTGATTTCTTTTTGTACCGCATGGTTTTAGGCCTCCCCATTTGGTCATCAGTCCATAAATGAAAAACAGATTGCTGGTATATTTTTCATCATGTTTTAAAACTCATAACGATTTCTTTAAACAGATCCCCTCGCTCTTCGTAACTCCTGAACATATCCCAACTGGCACATGCCGGAGATAAAAGCACTATTTCACCGGGACGGGCAGCCTGGCGGGCCAAGCATACAGCCTCCTTAAAGTCACCTGCATAAAGAATATTCCAGAATCCCGCAGCTCTGGCGGCATCTGCGATCATTCCAGCACTCTGCCCCAGAACTATCAGAACCCTGACCCTTTCCTTTACCTTTTCGGCAAACTCCCTGAAATCACTGCCTTTGTTTTTGCCGCCAGCAATCAGCACGATGGGTTTATCATATGCTTCCAAAGCTTTGATAGAAGCATCGGGATTGGTACCCTTCGAATCGTTGATGTACTGTACACCATTGATTTCTGCCACAAATTCCAACCGGTGGGAAACCCCTCCAAATTCTCTTAAAGTACTGGTTATAACATTGTTTTCAAGTCCCATCGCCTTAGCAGCGGCAACTGCCGCCAGGGCGTTTTCCAGATTGTGTGCCCCAGGAATCTTTATTTCGCCTGTTTCGCAAATTATTTCCAGGCTTCCATTTAATTTTGTTAATATTTTTCCTTCATGGACATATACACCATTCTCCAGTTCTTTGTGCCGGCTAAAAAAGATAATCTGCCCGCGCGATTTGCCCTGCAAAGCAGCAGTCAGAGGATCATCATAATTTAGCACAGTAAAGTCGTCAGGCCCTTGTTTGGCAAATATCCTGGCCTTGGCCGCAACGTAGTTTTCCATATTGCCGTGCCGGTCCAGGTGGTCTGGGGTGATATTTAAAATAATTCCTACTTTAGGTTTAAAAATACCGGTGGTTTCCAGTTGAAAGCTGGAAACCTCAGCCACTATCACGTCCCCGGGACCATACTGATCAACTTCCTCAATCAGGGGACGACCAATGTTACCACCTACCATAGTGTTCTTACCGGCATTCTTAAAAATAGCACCGAGCAGAGTGGTTGTGGTAGTCTTACCATTGGTCCCGGTGATGGCCACAATGGGAGCCCTAGTAAAACAATAGGCCAGTTCCAGTTCACCAGTTACAGGAATCCCAGCTCTCAGAGCAGATCTGGCCGGCTCCACTGTAAGGGGAACCCCGGGACTCATTACCACAAGATCAAAACCACCCCACTCCACCTCAGGATAGCCGCCTAAAGAAAGCTTAACCCCTTCAGCAGCCAGTTTATCTAACTCACCTTCTGGTATTACCGGATTACCGGCATCGGTCAAAACAACAGAGGCACCTTTTTTAACCAGAAAACGGGATACGGCCAAACCACTCTTGCCGGCCCCGACAACCAAAACCTTTTTACCTTTTAGCTTCATTAAAGACCCGCCTTTCCGCTAACCCCTGCAGTATTAAGGTGATACTTCCTCACCACTGACCCAGCCGGTATAATCCTGCCAGTCCAATCATGACAAATACCAGAGTAGCCGCTGCGAAGGTAAGTACGACCCGATTTTCACCCCAACCGCCTAATTCAAAGTGATGGTGTAACGGGCTCATGCGAAAAATTCGCCGTCCCCTGGTCTGAAAGGAGATAACCTGAATAATTACGGAAAGTGTTTCCACAACAAAAATTCCGCCGAGAATAATTAAAAAGAGTTCACTGCCGCTTACCACCGCAGCGGTGCCCAGCCCCCCACCTAGAGCAAGGGAACCAGTATCACCCATAAAAATCTTTGCCGGGTGGCGGTTGAAAAACAAAAAACCCAGGCAGCCGCCCGCCAGCGCTGCCATACTCACTGCCACCCCAATTTTATTCATGATTATAGCAATTACCGTCATACCAAGCGCCACCAAAAGGCTAACACCGGCAGCCAGCCCGTCCAGCCCATCAGTAAGGTTAACAGCATTAGCCATACCGACAACAACCAGCACAGTAAAGATTAGAAACAGCCACCAGCCCAGGTCCAGGTGTACACCTCCGGGAGTTATCAAGCCTGAAAAGGGTAGAAGCAGACTGGTGTCCCGGCCTGACATAAACACCATCCAAAAGGCCAACCCAGCTGCCAGAAGTACCTGTCCGAAAAGCTTCTCCCGCGCTCTCAGCCCGAGCGACCGCTTCAACACAACCTTGATATAATCGTCGAGAAATCCAATCAAGCCGAAACTTAGGGTTACTATCAGCACTATGATACCATCCTTCATCCCGCGGGCTGGTAAAAATATTCCCGCAGTTGTGCCGGCCAAAAACATCACCCCCCCCATAGTGGGAGTACCGGCTTTCTGAAGGTGCCGCAAAGGTCCATCCGACCGGACATTCTGACCGAACTTTAGCTTTTTCAAAGCTGGTATAAGCAGAGGACCAAGAAGTATAGTTACCAGCAGTGAAGTAGCAAATGACGCCCACAGTTCTTGCATGAAAGCCTCCACAAATTAACAATTAATTATCCGACAGTGCAGCCCCAGGAATTGATCAGGTATTTGACAATCTGTTCCATTTGCATCCCTCTGGATCCCTTTATCAGAACAACGTCACCTTCCCTGACAATACTGTCCAGGGCCTTCATTGCCTGCTCATTCACGGTACACCGGTAAATCTTTTCGGCCGGCAGGCCGGCACTTACTGCTCCATCCGCTATACCCTCAGCCAGGTCCCCGACCACCACCAGGCAATCTACTCCCAGCTTGGCTGCTGCTGCCCCAACTTCCCGGTGCCCATCTGCAGCCCAGGAGCCTAGCTCCAGCATGTTACCAAGGACTGCCACCAGCCGTCTCCCACCTGCCACTTCCTTCAATACCTGGAGGGCAGCTTTCACTGAAGCCGGACTGGCATTATAGGCATCATTGATAATTCTTACACTTCCAGCATCAACAATCTCCTGTCGCATCCCAGTCAAAGTAACTGCCGCCAGTCCCCGGGCTATTTCATCCTTAGATAAGCCAAACTCCCGACCTACTGCAATCGCAGCGAGGGCGTTCAATACATTGTGGCGGCCTGGAACCGGCAGAAAAAAATCCCACTTTTCCCCATCTACTACCGCGCTAAAATAGCTCCCGCTACCCTCACATCTAATGTTTTTGGCCACTATATCACAGGGTTGCTCAATGCCAAAAAAAATAACTTTGCCGCAATAACGCCCTGCTTCCCGCCTGATATATGGGCTTTCGGCATTTAGCACGGCAAAACCACTAGAGGGAATATATTCCAGTATCTCCCCTTTGGCAGAGGCAATGTTGCTTATACTCCCCAGCATTTCCAGATGAGCTTCTCCAATATTGGTAATCACAGCCCCAGTTGGCCGCGCAATCCGGCACAGCGCTGCTATCTCGCCCGGTCCTCTCATGCCCATCTCAACTACTGCCACCTCACAACCGGCATCCATAGCCAGCAGTGTCAGAGGGAGCCCAATTTCATTATTTAAGTTCCCCTCAGTTTTTAAAACACGGAACCTGGTGCTCAAAACTGATGCAATCATATCTTTCGTTGTTGTCTTACCAGTACTCCCTGTTATGCCAATCAGCGGCACCCCGCACAGCTCTCTGTTTGAAGAGGCCAGTGCCTGCAGTGCAGCCAGCGTATTACCAACTTTTACCACCGGTATCCCGGCAGGTATGTCCACTACCTGGTCGATTATCAAGCCACCTGCTCCGCCACATACAGCTTGTTCCAGGAACTGATGCCCATTATGCTTTTTCCCTTTTAGTGCCAGGAAAATATCACCGCGCTTTATTTTGCGGGTATCAGTGGCAACCCGGGTAAAAACAACCCCCGGCTTTCCCTGGATTATTTCACCACCAGTAACTCTGGCTATTTCTAATAAGGTAATCGGTCTCATTTTAACCCCCACATATCTCTTCCAGAGCAGCCATCGCTACCCGGCGGTCGTCAAAAGGTAACTTTTCCATTCCGATAATCTGGTAATCTTCATGCCCTTTGCCGGCTATAACTACCACATCTCCTTCACTCGCCATACTTACCGCCAGGCGGATAGCCTCACGCCGATCCTGCTCTATAGTATATTTATCTTTTCCAGCCAAAGGGCGAACTCCTTCTTCAATATCCCGGATAATCTTCACCGGGTCCTCCGTACGCGGGTTATCCGAAGTGATAATTTGAAAATCACTGTACCTTGCAGCTATGCCGCCCATTAAAGGCCGTTTGGACCGGTCGCGGTCTCCCCCGCATCCATATACTGTGATTAAACGGCCCCGGGCAATCTGGCGGGCTGTTTTCAGAATGTTCTCAAGGCCGTCAGGAGTGTGAGCGTAATCAACAATTACGGTAAAATCCTGGCCGATGTCGATACGCTCAAAGCGTCCCGGTACTCCCTCAACGTTCTCCAGGGCATCCTTGATTATCCCGGCAGGCACTCCCAGCACCGCCGCAGCAGTAAAGGCACCCAATGCGTTATACACATTAAACAGACCGGTCAGCTTGAGGCTCAGGGAACAGCGGCCCCACTTCCCGATGGCTGTAAAGCTAACTCCCCTGGCATTGATCTCGATGTCAGCGGCACACACATCAGCTCGATTTTTCACCCCGAAAGTATAAACCGGACCGCTGGCAGCTGTCATAAAGCGGCCTGCAGCTTCATCGTCCGCATTAATTATTCCATATTTTATTTTCCCTTTTCTACCCGGTACAGTCAGTTCGCTGAACAACCTTAACTTCGCCCTCAGATACTCTTCCATATTCCGGTGAAAATCAAGGTGATCCTGGGTTAGATTAGTAAAAACCGATACGTCAAACTCGCATCCGTCCACACGGCTCAGGGCCAGAGCATGGGAAGAAACCTCCATAACACAAGACTCTACCCCGTCCTTCACCATCTCGTCCAGCAATTGTTGCAAATCTGTTGACTCAGGAGTAGTATGCTTGACCGGCAAAACGCGATTGCCAATCTTATTGCAAATTGTACCGATTAAACCCACCTTCTGCCCGGATGCATTTAAGATAGCGGAAATAAGGTTCGTAGTTGTGGTTTTGCCATTGGTACCCGTTACCCCGATCATTTTTAAGTGTGTTGAGGGATTGTTAAAAAAACATGCTGATAGCAGCGCCAAAGCACGCCTGGTATCCGGCACGAGAGCCCATGCTATGCCCGGCGGTATTTCGGCCTCCCGCTCCACCACCACCGCTACAGCACCTTGTTCAACCGCATGCCTGACATAGTCGTGCCCGTCAAATCTAAACCCCTTTATACAAACAAATAAAAAGCCCGGGCGCACCTGCCTTGAATCATAAGCTATCCCCTGAACATTGACATTGTGGTTACCGCCAGCAGCGCGGACATCGGTTACTAAAAGCAGGTCCCGAAAAAGCAATATAATATCCTCCCATTCCAGATTTATACGCAGATTTATATGTCATATTAATAATTGCATATAACTGCGCTAGTAAAAATATTGATCACCTGCATAGTATTTCCATAAATGGTTAAATTATGCCACTAATTTGCTTTTAGTCAGGCAGACCACGGTCAAGGTCCTCCTGAAATTCAATTATTATTGTAGATCCCCTGGCCACTTTGGAGCCGGGAGTTACTTGCTGTCCGACAGCTATACCTGTTCCTACCGGGCTAAATTTAAGCCCCAGTTTCTCCAAAACGCTTCCCGCTTCTTTTATTGTCAACCCCTTTAAATCCGGCACAGCCACTTCATCGGCTGAAGGCTGCAGCTCCAGAATCACGGTAGTACCGCTCATAACTTCAACCCCCCCTTTTGGCACCTGGCTGCCAACAATATTACCCTCTCCCCTGATCTGTACAGCGAAACCAGCATTTTTTAATATGCTTTGAGCTTCTTCCGACGGGTAATTCACTACATTTGGGACTTTTGCTTTTACCTTCGGCTCTTCAACTAGAAAGGGCATTTCTGGTTTTTCCAGCTGGATCCTTTCCGGAACCTTCAGGTAACGCAGGGTGTCTTGAACAACCGCCTTAAATACAGGTGCAGCAACTTGACTGCCGAAATAAACCGGACCGGTAGGCTCAGCCACCATTACCAGCGCCGCTATTTGCGGGTCATCTGCCGGCGCGAAACCCACAAAGGAAGCAACATACTTTCCATCAACATAACCTCCCGGCCCCACCACCTGGGCTGTGCCGGTTTTACCCGCAGCACCGTACCCATCCACAAAAGCGTTTCTCCCAGAACCTTTCAGAACCACACCGGTGAGCAGGTTCATTAAAGTCTGAGCGGTATTCTTTGAGATTACCTGGCGAACAGGCTCTGGCTTGAATTCCTTAATCACTTTCCCGTCAGGGCCAGTAATGGCCTTAACCAGCAACGGTTTGAGCATGACACCCCCGTTAGCTACCGCGGAAGCTGCGGTTATGAGCTGGATCGGGGTGACTGCAATGGACTGTCCGATTGACATTGTGGCAATATTCAATTCCGTTGCCTCATTTTGCGGAATTTGAATGCCTAGCTCCTCCCCGGGCAAGCTAATGCCCGTTTTCTGGCCAAAGCCAAATGCGTTTATATACTTATAAAATTTATCTCTTCCCAACCTCAGGCCAACTGTGATAAAACCTGGGTTGCAGGAATTCTGACAAACTTCCTCAAAAGTCTGAGAGCCGTGTCCACCATCATACCAGCAGCGGATATTCCGGTCGGCAACTTTAATAAAGCCAGGGCAATAAAATGTATCGTTAGGTCTGACAATACCCTCTTCCAGCGCAGCGGCAGCAGTAATAATTTTAAAAGTTGAACCGGGCTCATAATTATACCATATGCTTGGGTTGTGGTCCCACACCGACTGGGGATACTGCCGCCACTCACCGGGATTGAACCCTGGGCGGTTGCCCATAGCAAGGATCTCCCCAGTCTTAGGGTTCATTACAATGATTACAGCCAGCTTTGGGTTATGGGTCTCTACGATCTTATCCAGTTCCCTTTCCACAAAAAACTGGATGGTCTGGTCGATGGTCAGCACAAGGTTGTTGCCAGGCACCGGCGGGATATATTTATGTACCGCTTCGGGAATATTTCTGCCTACAGCATCCTTCTCAATTACAATTCTCCCGGGTATACCCTTCAGTTCTTTATCATATACACTCTCCAGGCCAATCAGGCCCTGGTTATCGTCCCCTGCAAATCCAAGCAAGTGAGCTGCCAGGCTTTCCTGACGGTAAAAGCGCCTGCTTTCTTCCACCAACTCAACACCGTCAAGCTTGAGTGCCTTAAGCTTTTGAGCCGATTCATAATCAATACGCCTTTTGAGCCAGACAAAACCCACATCTTGAGTGAGTTTTTTATATACATCCTCCTTATCCATTCCTAAAGCGTTGGCAATCTTGTCCGCAGCTTCCCTTTTATCTTTAATCTGAGAAGGAAAAGCATAAGCGGAATCTACACTTACGCTGGTAGCCAGTTCATTACCGTTGCGATCAAGTATTGCTCCCCGCTTGGCTTCCACCGGGACGTCCCGCATGCGAACCTCCAAAGCCTCCGCTCTTAACCTGTCTCCCTCAACCAGTTGAAGCCAGCCCAAGCGCAAAATCAGCCCCACAAAAACAGCTGAGGCTATAAGGAACAACCAGGTTATTCTTTTTCGAATCAGTACGTTTGTTGTCTGCATATGCCCCCTCCCAGAGGCCAGAGTCCTGACCGCCTCCCAGCCTGCTTTTGCTCCCCAACCGGTTGACCAGTTCGTCAAAGGCCCTTACTATGAGAGTTCTAGTTTTATCATTAGGAGCGATATCAGAAGATCGGCTGTTCTGGGCACCCCCGGCGGCTGCTGGTTCCTTTGTGGCCGCAGCAACAGTAACAAGCAATACTTTGTTGGCATCCGGCTTGACCATATTAAGTTTGTGAACGGCCACGGATTCAATGCGGTCGAGGGCAGCAAGCTGCTGAATTTCCTCATCCAGGTTGTGATTTTCCACGCGCAGGACATCCAGCTCCTTATTCAGCCGGCTGATCTGGTAACCCAGAGCAAATAACTGAGAATAATAATAAGTAATCAGGACACCCGTCAAAAAGATGGCCATAACCAGCCCGGTTAATGCAATTTTGCAATTTTTAAAAGCCTGCCTACGTCTGCGGGGTTCTTTTGGATATGGCAATTCACCCCAAAAATCATATTGGCCTGTCTTCTCCCGGGCTATAATCAATCTTATTCAACCTCCCTGAGGAATAGAACTTATGGCAGGACCATTGTTCTATAGTGTTAAGCTATATCTTTTCTGCAATCCTGAGCTTGGCGCTCCTGGACCTGGGGTTATGCTCCAATTCACTGGCGCTGGCAACCAAAGGTTTGGCCGTAATAATTCTAAGCACCTTTCCCCTGCCGCAAGTACATACCGGAAAATCTTTCGGACACAAGCAAGGTAACGCCAATTCGCGGAATAAATCTTTTATAATGCGATCCTCTAGTGAGTGGAAAGTGATCACGCAAATTCTCCCGCCGCTGCGGAGAGCCTGTACGGCCGAGCGAACGGCCCCGGCTAAAATTTCAAGTTCCCCATTCACTGCTATACGTAGTGCCTGAAAAGTTCGCTTGGCAGGATGCGGCCCACCCCGCCTGGCACGGGCAGGAACAGCCTTTTTGATTACTTCAACCAGCTGCCCGGTGGTCTCAATTGCCCGGTGTTCTCTTTCCATCCCGATAAAATCTGCAATCCGGGATGCCCAGCGTTCTTCACCATAATTTCTAATGATCCGGGCCAGTTCCTTTACCGGCAACTTGTTTACAAGTTCCCCCGCAGTTACTTTTTTGCCGGGGTCCATCCGCATATCCAGGGGGGCATCATGAAGATAGCTAAAACCTCTAACAGGATTGTCGAGCTGATATGAAGATACCCCCAGATCAAATAAAACCCCGTCTACAAATTTGATATTTAGTTGATTTAAAACTTCAGTTAATTTAGTAAAATTTACTTGTACCAGCTCTACTCTACCGCGATACGGAGCCAACCTTTTTTGAGCAAATGCGATGGCCTCCGGATCCTGATCGATTGCTATCAGCCGCCCATCAGGGCCGGTTCGTTTTAATATAGCCTCACTATGCCCGGCACCGCCTAGCGTACAGTCAACATAAACACCACCAGGCTTGAGGTTTAGCCCTGCTAATACCTCATCCAGCATCACCGGCACGTGAACAAAATCCATAAACCTGTCTCACTGCCCTTATATTACCATATTTATTGTTTTTATGGTATCAATTTGTTGAAATCTGTCTATATACCTAAAGATCCAGATTAAAATCGACAATTTTTTCAGCTATTTCCTCATAAAAAGATGCTGCTTTGGCCCTGTAACTTTCCCACATGGATGCAGACCAAATTTCAACACGAGTGGAAACACCTATTATTACGGCATCCTTCTCCAATTTGGCATAATCACGTAAATTACCCGGTATTAATATTCTTCCCTGCTTATCCACTTCACATTCCGTTGCTCCCGAGAAAAAAAACCGAACGAAGGCCCGGGCGTCGCTCCTGGTAAAAGGAAGCGACTTCAATTTCTGCTCAAGAGCCTGCCATTCCTGACAGGGATAAGCGAACAGACATCCGTCGAGACCTTTGGTTAATATAAAGAGGTCGCCCAGGCCTTCTCGGAGACGGGCAGGTATAAAAAGTCTTCCTTTGGCATCTATGGTATGCTGGTACTCTCCCATAAACATGGCAGTTTACCTCGCTTGATGATTGCCTGTTCCACTCCTCACCACTTTCCACCACATTTAATTCTAGATTTAAGTTAAAATCCCTTTAGTAAATTTAAAAAAATTACTAAAGAAACAAAAAACCGGATGATTCTTTATCTTCATCCGGAATGTGGTTTAATCTAGAGGGCTTAACAGATTGTTCTTTTGTATCTTCTCCGCTGTTCAAACAAGGTTATCTCTGTGTAACCAATTTTTCTTAATAAAGTAACAGCCTCAACCAATCCCGTGCCGACATGTTCCGGGAGGTGGGCGTCTGAACCTAGTATGACAGGCAGCCCATACCGGAAGGCAACTTTCAAGAAACTCTGGGAGGGATAAATCTCCCGCACCGGGTACCTGAGTCCCGCCGTATTAACCTCTACGCATACCCCCGCCTTTTTAAAGGCCTGTGCTGTATCCTCATACAAGGGTATTAAATCCCGGGAAGGAATAAAATTAAACTTTTTGATCAGATCAGGGTGAGCCATGACATCGAATAGACCGCTTAATGCAGCCTGCTGCACCAGAGCAAAGTATCTTTCATATAGTTCCCATATATCCCACTCGCTGTACCTGCCTATTTCTTCCTGCCTGTCGAAACTCCATCCCTCGATAAAATGAACAGACCCGATTATATAATCAAAGGGATAAGATTTTAACAATTTTTCCAATCTATCTTCATAACCGGGGATGTAATCAGCCTCCACCCCCAGCTTAACTTGTACCGACCCATCCTTTTTCTGCAGCTCTCTAACCGCGTCAACATATACGGGCATATCACTCTCCGGCATTGCATAGTCAGGAATTATCTCTTCAGGGGGTAGGAAGTAAAGAGGTAAATGGTCAGAAAAACCAATTTCATCCAATCCTAATCTTTGCGCCACAAATAGATATTCTTCAAGTTCACCTGTTGCGTGACCGCACATTTTGGTATGAATATGATAATCTGCCAGCACCTACCTTTAACCCCTCCCTTTCCCTGAAACACTTTGATAATAAAGCAGTCAGACTGTAGATTCTTTCCGCAATGGCAGGGTCCAGCAGGCCGGTACCACAAGCGGGGGTAAAAAGACACCGGCTGACTAGAATATCACGGGAAATTCCTCTCTCCAACAGCTCGGCCCATTCCCCGTCAAGGATTTTTAACAGAGAATTCATATCTTCATCCAACGCCCGGTCATTTAATGTAGGTACTAAGCCCCAGGCCAAAGCCCCCCCACGGTTTAAAAACTCTCTCAAGTGTGCTGCAAAAGGCACTATCGAGCTGAAATAATTATATGCATCGAAACTCACTACTTCCAAATCCAATTCAAAAAGTATAGACCAGTCGATAGCATCGCAGGAGTGTACCCCAGCCAGGCCCCCTGCTTTATGAATAGCCTCAATGATTGTCTTCAGGTCTTCCTTAATCATATCCCTTGTTATGGTGATGTAACCAGACTGACCAAAAACACCGAGGGCAGGGTCATCTATAAAAATCAATACGGGCCGGCCAAAACGCTTCATTGCGTCTGCCTGCCAGGCTGCGTTCATAGCAAGGGTTTTTACAATCAAATCACGAAGCTGTTCGTTATAATACGCAAAGTGCCCCCGTTCATCTTTAGCTTGCAGGGACACTGTAAGCGGCCCTACCACTTGCCCTTTTAAAAAAGAAAAACCCTCATTACCCTTTTCTATCTCATCCATAAATATATAAAAGCCCGCTGCTGCATCCTGCCGTAAAGCAAACTCATTCAATGCCTCGCGGTCACCCTCTTCACAGGCAAGATATACAGAATAAAATTCAGTCAAACTATCAGCCCAATCAGGCCTTGTTGTATCGAAATATATTTTATTTCCATCATCGATAAGCAAACCTGTCTTCACCAGCAGCTTCAATGACTGATTAACGAAGTGTTCCTGTCTCCCCCGAAGCGGTAACTGCGGCCAGTGTGGTATCTCAGGAAAGTATTTTTTGACCAGCAGCCACGCACGAGTCGGATCGGTATATGGCACGCTTCCTATTCCAGTGGCCAACCCCCGTGGTTCGAAAAACATTTATTAATTCTCCTCCCATTAAAAAATCCCATACCACATCCTTATTATGATATGGATAGACTGTCGATAAATCTATATATTGCAAAATCTAAAGGTATTGAAACCAGTTGTTCCGTTACGGAGCGTCGCCTTTGAACCAGGCAGTGCTGAGGAGCCAGGCGGGTTTAACATCTATGGACCTAATCAATAACCTGGCCATATCACCACATGATATGGATATATTTAGTGATACCGCATATCATGAGCGGCATTATTGTCTCTTATACCCTTCCTTTAACTTAACTTTTGGGGACTTATTCAGATACAATTCTTGCAAATGCCGAAGATTTTAAGCTGGTGATTGGTTATTTTAAATTCATACTGCTGGCTTACTTTGTTTTCGAGGTCCTCCAGCAAATCTTCATTAACTTCAATAATAGCACTGCATTTAATGCAAATGAGATGGTGGTGGTGATGGTTTAATCCTTCCTCATCGTTAAACTCGTAGCGTTTACGTCCGTCGCCGAAATCCATACTATGGATAATATCAAATTCCTGAAAAAGCTCCAGGGTTCTGTATACTGTGGCAAGTCCCATATCCGGTGCTTTTCTTTTAACCAGGTTATAAACGTCTTCGGCACACAAGTGTTTACCCTTGTTTTCCAAAAGAACTTTTAAAATGTGTTCCCGGCGTGTTGTAAACTTACATTCCTTTTCTCTAAGTTTTTCTCCGACATCGGAAATAACCTTATCCATTGAACCACCACCATCAAATACTTTTCTTGTAGTATATGTAAAGCGCTTTTACCTGTCAGTAAAGGATCAACAACATATTTTTATAAGTAATATTTCCGCCTATTAAACTTTTGATAATAACGTCGCCTGGATTTGCTATGGTAGCGAAATATCGCCCGCAGCGTTAACAGCGTTAATGCCAGTAAGAACCACGACCACCAGTAGACCGATATTTTTCTTGGCACAGCCTGCTGGCTCACCAAATCCACTCGCCCGATCTCCTGTTCCCCATTAAAAAAAGCAATTTCACCTAATTTTTCCCCTGCCTCAACCGGTGCCGTTATTTTCTCCCTCAACCTTACCTCCTGTCTTATTTCTAACGGCTCATCCCGGGGAAAGTCATAGAGGAGTGACCGACTGGCCAGAACCGGTACCGTGCCTGAGACTCCCAGTCTAACCTGCGCATCTGTGATATACTTTCCGTTTTCTATTACGGACATAGAATCAAATTCGTTAAAGCCGTAATTCAAGAGCTCTTTAGCGTCGTCCCAAATGCTGCTTCCCTCGCTCCCCAAAACTACAGCTATCAATTCCCTTCCCTGCCTGGCGGCGGCAGCTACAAGGCACTGCCTGGCCGCCTCTGTATAGCCAGTCTTAATACCAATTGTACCTTCATACTGCCAAAGTAATTTATTATGGTTTAACAGGTAGGTTTGTGCCTTTGGATCTTCGCGCTTGATGTTTTTCGTTTTGGTAGCGGCTATTTTTCGGAATTCCTGGTTCTGCATAGCATAACGGGCTATGAGGGCAAGATCATAAGCACTGCTATAATGGTTGGGATCAGGCAGACCATTAGGATTATTAAAATGAGTATCAACAGCCCCAAGCTCGGCGGCTTTTTCATTCATCAGCCTGACAAAGCCGTCTACAGAACCTCCTACGTGTTGAGCAATGGCAACTGCTGAATCGTTTCCTGAATTTAACATTAGCGCATAAAGCAGATCTTCTATGGAGATTACTTCGCCTTCTTGCAACCCGATGGCTGAACCTTCTATGTTACAGGCGTCTTTTGATACAATTGCCAGATCAGTCAGCCTGCTTTTTTCCAGAGCTATTATGGCGGTAAGTATTTTGGTAGTGCTGGCCGGGTACATTCTCCGGTGCGGGTTTTTTTCATAAAGCACCTGACCATTTTTGCAGTCGATAAGCACTGCCGTTTCCCCCACGACCTGGGGCCCGGCAAAAGCAGGCAGAGAGCCCGCCGCCAATAAAAAAATACAGATCATTATCAAAAAGGTTAACAGCCATCTATGCATTGCATTCACCGTAATTATGGAGGTACAATAACCGGTATTTTATTATAACATACTTTGTTATTCGTAGGATAAAAAAGTAATGATACAATGAACCTGCCGCATTCGTAAAGCACTGGAATGTACTGACGTGACACCATCTGCTTCAATAGTAGCTTTGATAAGCTTGTTAAAGAAAAAAGAGTTCAAGCTGCTTTCCCGAGATGAAACCGTTTAATTACTACCAGGAATGTGACTAAACCTGTAACAATAGTGCTGAATAATGCCAGAGCTTGAAATAAACCGGATCCACTGAGAGCCTCCAGCAGGCGGGTCACCGCTCCGCCGGTAACAAAAGCCAGGATAAGAACTGCCGACCAGATCAGCAGCCCTTCCCTGCAGCCTCGCTCCTTAAAAATCACCATCGTTGACGCCATACAAGGTACGGTAAGGGAAAGAGTAAGCAAAATTATAAAATTCTGTAATGGGAGCATTTGCAGGTTTAAGATGACAGCAGCACCAAATTCTTTCCTGATCAAACCCATAATGAAGATATCCGCCACTTCCGCAGGCAGGTGCAGCCAGCTTACGGTGATTGGTGCCAGGAGATTTCTTAACTTCTGTAACAGGCCAAATACATCTAAGATACTCAGTACAAGTGTACCCCCGGCAAATAAGGGAGTGGCTTCCTGAATAAACTGGAATGATCTTAGCCAGGTTTTTTTTAAAACATTTTGTAATCTTGGCATACGCAAGGGTGGCAATTCGAGCAGCAACGGAGACGTCCTGCCGGGTAAAAAGTGATCCAGCAGTACGCCGGTACAAAATACAATACAAAACATGAACAGAGCGTATAACAACATATAAGAAGCCCCCATACTGGCAAGTACTGCAGAAATAATAGCCATTTGTGCCGAGCACGGAATACCGAATGCCAGCAGGAATGTCGCAATCCTGCGCTCGCGTTCTGAGCCAAGAATCCTGGTAGTAATGCAGGCCATGGTAACACAGCCAAAGCCCAGGACCAGAGGGATAACCGCCTGGCCATTTAAACCAAGTCCGATTAAAATGCGGTCCATCAATGTAGCAATACGGGGCAAATACCCGGAGTCTTCCAAGATAGAAAGCACCAGGAAGATCCCCAGCACCAGCGGCAGCAGGAGGCCGATCAAGTAGGTGACGGTTAAAGTAAGCACCCCGTACTGACCGGTCAGGATTGTGATTAAAACCGAACCGGACGGTATAAATCCGCCAATTATTGACCGGATCGCAGGCTCATAACACCCTTTCATCACGTCCTCGGTAAACCCAACTATGAATTGGGCCAGGATAACCCCCACCAGTTCGTAAGCCATCCACAGAGTCAAGACGAGAAGCAGAAAGCCGGTTACAGGCTGAAGCATCCAGTGCCCCAATCTAGTAGCGATGCGCGCGCCCCTGCTAAATTCTTTTATAACCTGCGCAGCAATACGATTTGCTTTTTCCCGGCGGGCACGGTATATGGCTTCCCGTTCCGTTCCAGGCTTTATTCCACATCGCTGGCTGATCTCGGGGTCTCCCTCAAGGAGCAAAAGCGCCTCTCTCCTGCCTGCCGGTGGATTTATTTTATTAATTTTTTCGAGCAAGGTGGAGTCAACACGACCAGGCCGGGCAAAATAAATTTTCTGCTTTAACTCATCTACACCAATATTGCGAACAGCCACCGTTGAAAAAACGGGAACGCCCAGCAGTTCCTCCAAAAGGGAAACATTGATTTCAAGTCCTTCCTCCTTAGCCTCGTCCATCATATTCAGCACTACTACCATAGGAATGCCCATATCAATTATCTGTAAGGTGAGAAACAAGTCCTGAGCTAGATGAACAGAATTTACCACATTCACCACCATATCGGCAGCAAGGACAATATCACGGGTAATCTTTTCTTCCTCGCTGAAGAAAGAAAGCCCATAAACTCCTGGAGTATCTATTATGACATCGCCGTTGCAGCGGCCGCAGGCTATTTCGAGAGTAGTCCCCGGGTAATTTGAAACATCTACATAAAGACCTGTAAGAACATTAAAGAAAACTGACTTACCAACATTTGGGTTACCAGCCAGGACAATCTTTCTCCCCCCGGCCGGGATCTCAACATCTATCCCACCGTTTTCCACATCATCACCGCCTTTAGATATACTGTACCTATAACTGCCATGAATATGGAGATATCCTCAGCTTTCAACATAATACAGACTGCTTGTACCAGCACTCGACGAATACCTTTTTACCCTGAATCTACAACGGTTCTACTAAAATAACCCTGGCTAGGCTCCGGCCGATAGCTATTTCTTGTTTATTCATGGCGACAACCACCGGACCAGCCGGCACTATTTCCCGGCAAGTTACAACCGCTCCTTCAGATATACCAAAACGGATAGCCCGGGCTCTGATCAACTCATTGGGAATTCCGGTAATTTTCACCAGCTGCCCCTTTTTTGCTTTATCCAATGTCATTATCATCAATCACCTATAATGATAATCATTATCATTTAAAAGATAAATAGAACCATTCTCAATTAGATTATATATTAAGATTAAATAAGTATCAATAATTTGAATTACAATTGTTCCTAACCTTCCCAATAGTATATAATTGCAGTGATTACTCTTTTCAATATTACTCTTCCACTACTGGTAAAGGAGTGGCTTTATCCGTTGCACGAACTTAAAGCTATTCTTTCTTCCCCAAAAGAAATTGGTCTTTTACTGGTCCTTTTTTTAATAGAATTCGTACGTGGCGCTTTTTTCCTCACTTTTCTCCCACTTTATACTGTAAATTACTTAAGCATATCAGTCGCCACGGCCAGCTTTGCTGTATCTGCGCATTACCTGACAGAAACTTTCTGTAAAGGCGCGGCCGGGTGGCAGCTTGACCGCCGTGGACATTCGATTGTGCCGGCAGGACTCTTGCTGGGTCTGGCAGCTCTGCTGATGATGAAGCTTTTCCCATCGGCAATTGTCCTAACAATTGGCTCAGCTTTTTTGGGGCTGGGTGTGTCACCAATATGGCTTGCCGTGATCAGCAGTGTGGCACCAGTTCAATTGGAAGAACGTGCCGCCCGGGTGGGTGCCATTTTTGCAGTATGGCTGGCCGGCAGTGGCGGCGGCCCCGTGGTAATAAACTTTTTTATTGACGGGGGTTACAGCCTGGCTTTCTGGCTGTTGATCGCTTTATGGGGCAGTGCTCTAGCCGTGACTATAGCTCTCATCCCTGGAAAAACAAGTAATGCCAGAGAAAATCCCGGCTTTTCCATAAGGAAGGAAATCTCTAAGATGATAAAAAATCAAGCTGTAAAAAAAGTACTCTTACCCGGAATGTTCCTTCAGACCATGACGGGCGGCCTCCTGTTACCTTTACTGCCAATATACGCACAAAATAATATCGGGCTCGACTCAAAACAGTATGGCTTTCTTCTCCTGGTCGGCGGGGCAGCGGCAGCACTATCATTCCTGCCAATGGGACGGCTGGCCAAACGGGTTAAGCTAAAAACTTTATTGAGCGCAGGTTTTGGTATGAGCGCCCTGTCACTGGCAGTATTTTCTATTGTACACGATATCTTGAGTGCCTATTTACTGGCAGCTCTGGTAGGATTTTCTTATGCAATAGTCCTCCCAGCATGGAATAACCTCCTTGCTAAAGTTATTCCCCCAGAAGGACAGGCCTCCGGATGGGGTGTCTTTTCCACTATTGAAGGGCTGGGGGTAGCCATTGGGCCAGTTATAGGGGGTGTGGTAGCAAAATACCTGGGAATACATGCTGCCATCATTTTAAGTACAATATTGCTGACGATTATGTCCTGTTTTTATTTTTTATATCCTATAGAAAAACTCTTTTTAAGCAATCAGCTCTAAACGAAAAAAAACAGTAAAAAGTGGGGTTTTTAGATGGATTCTTCTTTACTAAACACATTTCTCGACATCTTACTCGCATTTTTACTGATATATAATATCATACCTACATTATTAACACGTTTCGGCCAAGTAGGTGTGATATCTCGTGCCCAGAAAGGAGAAGGCAAAATTGCCCTAACTTTTGACGACGGGCCAGACCCCTACTATACGCCGCAAGTACTTAATATCCTGGAGCGCTATCAGGTTAAGGCCTGTTTTTTTGTAAACGGTATTAAGGCCAGAGCCCATCCCGAATTGATAAAACAGATTGTTTTGGCCGGACATGAGATTGGCAACCACGGTTTCCATCATAAGGCTGCCTGGCTGCTGGGACCTATCGCCACAACCAGAGAAATAACGGAAACCAATAATATCATTGAAAAACTCACCGGGCAAAAAACTCGCTTTTACCGTCCAGCCTGGGGCCTCTTTAACTTGTTCTCGATATGGTATTACTGGCACAAGGGTTTTAAAGTGGTGCTTTGGACTTACATGAGTTGGGACTGGGGCAAACGCGCCTCTGCGGAGAGCATAACCCGCAAGGTATTGAACAAAATTAGAGACGGAGTTATACTAATCCTTCACGATAGCGATTCAAACCCAGGAGCATCACCAGGAGGACCGGCGCGGGTAGTGGCCGCACTACCTCAAATACTGGAAGAAATTAAACACCGGGGGTTGCAGGTGGTACCCCTGGAAGAAATCGTTTTTAGCAAAAGCAAGAGGCCAATCTTGAAAAAAATACTTTTATTGTTTTGGGGTTTGATAGACAGATTGATCCGGCGTCTGGCCGGGATCAAAGATCTCGGGAATGGTAGTACATCTATCTGGCGGCTGGCGCTTCGCCGTTACCGCGGGAAGGAATGGAAAATGCCAGGTGGGTTTTTACTGCGTTCCGGGGATTATTACATTGAGATTCACTTAAACAATGAGCGGTTGTTAAATCTGATTAAAGAAAACACATCAATTGAGCGCATGGCTTTAACCGCCATGCAGGAAGTGCGCAAGGGACTGCCTGAGCTGGCCAGTCTGATGAAAAACGACGAAAAATTCATCCAGGCTAAAGTGTTATTAGGAATCACCCTGCTGCACCGGGGCGCAGAGCGCTTCGGTTTTACGGTCTATGATCTAAAACCTGGTATTTTCTGCACAGTTGCCGGCTGGTATGAAAAAATGCTCCTGGTTCTCTTTCACCCCGGCGGTTATAAGAACCTGAAATCTTACCGAAATAAATTATCACCCAAATATGTGGTGATGACCAGGGAGGAATTAATGCACCGTTACCCGCCTGATTGCACAACAGATACAGAAATGCCACACCATTAAAGGCGTGGCGCATGAAATTTAAGTAATCCTTATAAATTTCCTTATAAATTAATGAAAATTATTGAAATATGCTACAATTATCTCATTAGCATATCTCAACTATCTCTTTAACTTACTTTATATTCTTTGGTTTTTCGGCTACTACAATGTATATTGGATAAAGCTGACGGTTGCGCACCACCAAAACACTTACCTTGCTCCCCACCTGAGCAGCCTTAATCGCCGCGACAAGTTCATCAGCATTGTTAACCTTAACACCGTTAAACTCCACAATCACATCCCATTGCCGCAGGCCAGCTTTTTGAGCCGGGCTGCCTGCCACTACGCCTACTACAACAGACCCCTTTGCTTCCGTCAGTCCAAGGTAGCGGACCATTTCTTCATCCACTGACCGGACCTGAACACCTATCCACGGGCGCGCATTAACTCCGCCACTTTTTAGGTCTTCAAGTACGCGTTGAACCGTACTGGTCGGTATGGCAAAACCGATCCCCTGGGCCTGAGCGTTAATGGCCGTGTTGATTCCAATCACTTCGCCCTGCAGGTTCAGCAGGGGCCCGCCGCTATTGCCCGGGTTAATAGACGCATCGGTCTGGAGCAAGTTTTCGTACTGACGGTCCCCCACACTTACCGGGCGGCCTTTGGCACTGATCACACCAGTTGTTACAGTATGATCCAGCCCATAGGGGTTGCCGATAGCTATCACCCAGTTTCCCACCCTGATCTGGTCAGAGTTGCCAAGGTTTAAAAAAGGCATGTCCGAATTAGCGTCAATTTTTAATAATGCCAGATCCAGATCATAATCGGATCCGATAACCCTTGCTTCAAACTCTTTGTCAAAACCGGTGACAGTAACTAAAATTTCGCTGGCACCATCCACAACATGTTCATTTGTTAAAATGTAACCGTCCTTTGAAATTATAAAACCGGAGCCAAGACCTTCCTCCTGTTGTTTTTTAACAAAAGGCGCTCCAAAGAACTGGCGGAAAAACGGATCGCTGAAAAATGGGTCGGCATTTTCACCCGAACTAACTTTTTTGGTCGATATCTTAACCACAGCCGGACTGGAACTGGCGACTACATCAGCAATAGCATCGGGACCCACGCCGGGAAGTGAGTCAGCATTTGCCGGCGCCCCACTCTGCATCCCCTGTTTGACCGGTAAAAAATCTTTGGCGAAATAACAGCCCCCGGTAAACATTATACCAGCTATAAAAGCCCCTACCATAATAAGTAACAGTAAACGCCGCCAATTGGTGAGCATTGTTCCAGACCTCCAACTTTTCTTACTATTATAACAAAAAATAATATAACATAAAAAGCTCGAACCAATGAGGTATATTGTTTATTTAATAAAAAACACAAAACCGGATAGCCAGAACAAGAGCATAGTTTCTGGCTTCCGGCTTCATGATTCTGGTTAATCGTTTAGGAAGTCGCCCGTACTACCAACTCGGCCACATCGTAAACCTTGACCCGGTCAACAGCGTCCTTATCCTTCAAGCCGTCCTCAAGCATAGTCAGGCAGAACGGACAGTTACAGATAATCGCCTGCGGGTCGGTTTCCAGTGCCTGCTCGGTACGCGCAATGTTGATCCGTTTGCCAATAACTTCCTCCAGCCACATGCGGCCGCCGCCCGCACCGCAGCAGAAGCCTTTTTCCCTGGATCTTTCCATTTCTACCAAGGAAAGCTCTTTGATGGCACCGATAATCTTCCTTGGCGCTTCGTATTCCTCATTATAACGCCCCAGATAACATGAATCATGATAGGTTACCTTCATCTTCTCGCCCAGGGAGCCGGGTTTAATCTTACCCGCGCTGATTAACTGCTCAATTAGCTGGGTATGGTGTATCACTTCGAAATCAGCACCGAACTGCTTGTAGTCAGTCTTTAAAGTAGTGAAGCAGTGCGGGCAGGTGGTAATAATTTTCTTAACACCATAGCTCTTGAAGGTTTCAATATTTTCCTCAACCAAGCTTTGGAACAGATACTCATTGCCCAGCCGCCGTGCCGAATCTCCACAACACTTTTCTTCCGTTCCCAGGATACCGAAACTTACACCGGCAGCCTGCAAAACCTTAACCAGAGATACTGATACTTTCTTGATCCTGTCGTCGAAAGATCCCGCACAGCCCACATAATAGAGATATTCTACATTGCTGCCTTCATCGCCGGCCTCACCAAGGATTTTAACCCCTAAATCAGCAGCCCAGTCAGCACGAGAATTCCAACCAATTCCCCACGGGTTGGAGTTACGTTCCATATTGGTGAACGTCAGTTGGGCTTCCGCAGGAAACTCGCTCTCGTCCAAAACATACGCTCTTCTGAGCTGGATTATCTTATTAGCATGCTCATTCATGTTAGGGCATTGCTCTCGGCACGCCCGGCAAGTAGTGCAGGCCCAGATTTCCTCTTCGTCGATTACCTCACCTACCAGCTTTTTGACGTCCTCATCATCTTCCGACTTCTGCGGCTCTTGATCAAAGATTATATGTCCGTTACTTAGCTTGATCCGTGGTTCACCTGGTACTATTTCATCCAGGTGCTCTTTAATTTTAGCCAGTAGCTTTTTCGGTGAAAGCGGCTTGCCTGTCAAATAAGCCGGGCAGTTATCCTGACAGCGCCCGCATTCGGCACAGGCATAACAATCCAGGAGATCCTTCCAGGTGAAATCTGATAATTTATTAACCCCGAAAGTTTCCCTATCCTCATCTTCAAAGTCAATCCTCTCAAGCGGCTCGATCTTATCGTCCAAGTACCTGAATATTATATTTAAAGGTGCCGCCATGGGGTGAATTAATGGAGAATAACGCGGTATCCCAATAAGGACAAAGGCAGCTACAATATGCACCCACCAGAAAACCATCTCAAGCTTGCCTGCCAGGGCAGGACCTACCCCTGAAAACAACGAAGCAACCAATAAGGTACCTGGTGCCAGGGAAAGTCTCCACTGGTCAAAATAATCAGGCGAGGCGATAAGCTTGAACCCGTAGGAAAGGAAGAATGCTATCACAACCAGGCTAATATCTGAAATAAGAAAAACAATAAACCTTTCTTCTTTCCAGGTTCCTACGTCCAGACGGGGAATCTTCTGGATATACCGCCGGACAGCTGAAAACAAAATCCCGAATAAGAGTCCAATACCGCCAATTTCAGTAATTAAATAAAAGTACGGCGACCCGAAAATAACCAGACCTAATACCTTTTCCAGAACCAGGTGAACAGCACCAAGAGCAAATAAAGCTACACCGTATAAAATAGGAAGGTGCATTAAGGCCGCAGCCGGTTCTCTCGCAATCTTGCGCTGACAATCCTGACGGCCAAAAAACCCCATAATACGTTCCGCCAGCCGGTCAGTGCGCTCTATCGGGCGACCTATCCTAACTTTGTTATAAAGTTTTGCTGCCCCCATGGTCATAAAGTAACCTGCTACTGCTAGAAGTAAAATAAAGACTATGATGCCTGTCGTACTGAGCATCCCCACACTCCCCCTTCATACAAGTAAACTTTTTCTATATAAGATAAAAAACAAAAACCACGATGGCCTTTTTCTCATGAGGGAAAAGACCTCCGCGGCCCAATCCTTACTTATATCTTCACCACCCCTCTTTCGCGGCAGGTTGTTTGTCCGCACTTCAGACAGGTCTTCCAGCTCATGTTCTCCACTTCGCTAAAAACTTTATCATATTTTTATTACCCTGTCCATAAAAATTTCGTTATAAAATGCACGCAAACTCCATATACTTTTATCTATCAACTTATATATACCATATATGGCCGGTGCCACCAGCAGGTAAAAGCATTTAGCAACAATAATACTTATCCATCGCTTATTACAGCATTGTTTGCCCGGCAAACCCCGTCAGGTAACCGACCAATAACCAGGTTATCATGCCTTCAAACGGCCCTTTTTATTCAACTTATAGTATCATATCCTCCTGATTCGGCCAACAGGTGCCGACGGCATATGAGCGGTTCCTCCGACAATAAGCTGTTTTATCGCCATTGTTGGCTGGGCATCGCTCACCGGAACCCCCTGGCCCTCTTTACCGCATGTGCCAATAGTAAAACCTAAATCATTCCCAACCATCTCCACAATGCGCAACACTTCCGGCCCATTCCCGGTCAGGGTAGCCCCCCGCACCATCGGGCCTATTTCCCCCTCTTTGATCAAATATCCTTCAGCTACATCAAAAACAAAATCCCCTGTCGTAGTATTTACCTGGCCACCCCCCATTTTTTTCACCAGCAGGCCTTCTTTTGTATCCCTGATGATTTTATCTGGATTCATCTTTCCGGGAGCGATAAAGGTATTGCTCATCCTCGGAACCGGCTTATGCTGATAAGACTCCCGGCGTCCATGACCATTCGAATCTCTAGTTTCTTTCATAGCGGTTAGCCGGTCGTATAAAAAATCCACAAGCTCACCGTTTCGGATCAGTTCAACTTTACGCGCCGGAATTCCTTCATCGTCAAAGCGGTAAGAGCCATACCGGTCAATCATGGTCGCATCATCGATCACAGTCACTTCGCGGGAAGCTACTTCCTGCCCTTTTTTCCCCGCATATACAGACAGGCCCTTTTGCACCAGATCAGCTTCGAGGCCGTGGCCGCATGCTTCATGTACCATAGTGCCCCCGGCTTCACCGGCCATAACCACGGGCATTTTACCTGCCGGTGCAGGTTTTGCCTTTAGCATCTGGACTGACCGGTACGCCGCCACCTCTGCAACCTGCTCGGGCTTATACTGGTCGAAAAGCTCAAATCCGCATAAACTACCTACAGCCTCATAACCTGTTTGAATCATAGCGTTTGCTGCCGCCACTGCATGCACCGATAAACGTGTACGAATGCGCTCATCTTCTACAAAAACTCCTGCACTGTTGGCTATAGTAACCCTTTGAATAATATCAGCGTAACTGACAATGACCTGCTTTATTTGATTACTGTCTACTGCACGGGCTGTACGGTCAGCGGCCTCTACTATGGCAACTTTCCGTTCGATGGAAACATCTTCCGGATGCTCTTTAAAAGAAAAATCAACAAATGGCTTAATTCTGGTAAAATCCAGATTTACTTCTTTTTTTCCGCCGTGTGCAGCATGACTGACTATCTTTGCCACTTCAACCAATCCCTTGCGGGTCAAATCATTAGTATACGCGTATGCCGTCGTATCACCCGAAAGGACCCTGATTCCCGCACCGGTATCCACGCCCGATTGCACGCGTTCGATCTTCCCTGCTTCACAGCCGATACCGGTAGTCTTTTTCTCTTCAACAAAAATATCAGCAAAGTCGCCGCCGTTGAGCATTGCCACATCCAGCACTTCTTTTAGAATTGCTCGATCAATCAATGATATCACCCCTGCGACTTTCAAGTAACAGTATTCTCTACATAAAAAAACATTCTATTCAACTTTTCCATATCAATTTCTCTCTAAAATCTTCTCTATAAAAATCCAAAACCCTTTTACACCACATCTAGGGGCAAATAAAAAATGCGGGTTTTTATGTCACGATTTTCATCCTATTGATAACAGGTACTATAGACTGAGCCTTTACTATCTAAAGGTTTAATTCCGGGACATGGTGATGTTATATCCGGTGTCAAAAAAGCATTACACCGTCCGACTGCCCAGCTCAAAACCTGCTCGATATACAACCTGGCCTCTGGTGACGGGCTGGTAAAGGTAACTATATCGAAAGTCGCCACAACCCTGCCATCCTGAAGGGAAATAACTTCAGCCGGAGCTTCCTCCGGAGAAGTTCGCTTTTGGGCAGAGGCCGCCGGCGCTGCTGCTATTTTCTCCTTAAAAGGCTCAATTTTTAACGTCCTGAGTTCAGACAGATCTGGTAAAGCTTCTATTTTACCAATGAAATTAATCACGTCGCGGTAATCGCCGCGGACTTCGAATTTAGCAGGCAACTCCAGGTAAATAGTTTTGTTCACAATAGCCGAAGGAACAAAAGATATAATCTCCACATTTGACTCCACGGCTATCAAGCCGATATGGACAAGAGCCAGCCCATCATTCATATCATTGTTAAAAAGTGGATTCAGCTCATTTAACTGTTCATTTACTCTGCGGGCAAGATCTATTTCCTGATTCTGTGATCTGACTACAGCTTCAGCAACCTGCACTTTTAACCGCAAATCCGCAAGTATGTCCTTATTTTCGCCATAAGCAATGAACTGAGGTATCAGCAAAAACTTAAATAAAATAAAGCACAAACAGGTAAACCCAAGGACGGCCAGCATAATTTTCTCCCGGAGCTGCAGCCTTTGCCACATTATCTGCCACCTTCCTTAGTCATTGCCGTTATTTTAAATTTGATAACTGCGTTATTTTCGTCCTCAGCAATTTCATTAAGCGTGACTTTAGTGAAATAAGGCATTTTATGCAGGTTATTTATAAAGATACCTATTGAAGGTACAGTGCGGGAATAGCCTACTACAGTCAGAGTATTGGGAACCGGCGGTGAAGCTGAAAGCAGAGGCTCTTTTTGTCCCGCGGGAAGAGACTGTCCACCAGGCACCGTCCTGGTGCCTGTCTGTGCTTGTGGAACATGCACCTTAGGTTGTTCCGGGGCTTGTCCGACGGTTTCGGTTGAAGCCTGCAGGTCGGTAAATGACAGTTCTATACTTGCCAACCATACATCTACCGGCAGATTATAGTTTAAATCATCCAGAACATATGACCATGTCAGCCTTTTTTTCAACCAGCTCCTTAAACTGCTGAACGGATTGTTCGTTTTTCTGGCGTTGCTCTTTTATATCTTCAATTTTTTTAACAGTCACCTGCAACTCGTTCAGGTATTTTTCCGTTTCAACTATTTCTTTTTTAGTAGAGAAGAAGCTATATAAAAAGATACTATAACCAAGAACCAGGATAATTACCACCAGAAAAATGGCCACCCTTTTGACCAGCCTCCTGATATCTATACTTATGTCTCTCTGAAGCTCGGGGGGCAGGAGGTTTACTTTATACATCACTCCACGACCTCCCGCAGCGCCGTGCCCAATACCACGGCAAAAGCCGGATCAAAAGGAATGTCTTCAGAATCGCCGCCCGGCAATCCGGGTACACCCGGATTGCCGGAATCCACCGGCACCTCCACAGCTTCGGCGAAAAACTCCCGGAATCCTTTCAACTTGCTGGTCCCGCCGCTGATGATAAACCTTTCAACAGGCGAAGCGCCCTCTTGAGCAATATAGTATTCAAGCGACCGGCGGATTTCACGAATCAGCACCGAAAGCCCTTCGCGCAAAGAAAAGTCCATCTGCATGGCGCTGGCGGTCGCAGACGCTGCTGCTTCCGTATTTAGCAACTCGCCCTCTTCTTCTTTCATCCGCTGCGCTTCCTGAAAATCAAGCCTGTAGTTTTCCGCCAGAGAATGAGTGAGCAGATTGCCGCCAACCGGCAGAACCCTGGTTAACTGAATCGCCCGGTTACGCACGACTACAAACTGGGTGACAGAGGCCCCGATATCCAGAATGCCGACCGTCCCTGTTCTGGCCGCAGAAGTTTCAAGACCGCAGAAGACCCGCCACAGACCCAGTGACTGAAGGTCTATAGCCGCCACGATCAGGCCGGCCCTGGTAAAAAATCCATAGTAATCGTAAACAAACGAGGTGGGCACGGCAGCCAGCAGCAGGTGGAGATTTTTTTCACCGCCGGATTCTATTTCACCCAGGTTAAGGTACCTGATAGTAAGCTCATCAACAGGGATAGGAATAAATTTCTCTGCTTCAAACTTAACGGCGGCTTCCAATTCTTTAACAGGCATCAAAGGTACTTTGATGTGCCTTGTGATTACCCTGTCGCCACTGATAGTGACAATTACTTCTTTTGTTTGGATTCCCGATGTCAGAACCACTTCGCTCAAGGCATTAACCAGGGCCTCTTCATCAACTGGATCAGCCAGCGCGTCCGCAGGCGTTGGAAACCGGCCAAATGCCGTCACCACAGGGATACCATCTTCAGTGCTGATTTCTATTATTTTAATCTCCCTGAAACCAACGTCTACCGCAGCAAACCGGGTCTTCTTGGGGGCCAGTTTGCGGAGCAGCCCTCCGGACAGCAACCCCTTCAGGTTAGGAAAGCATTTCAAACTATCTGCTCCTCCCACGATGTCTGATAAAACTAAAAGACTGAGTACTTTTCCTTCCATGAAGTTATACTAACGGCAGTTGTGATCCACTTGGGCTGGTTGTTTTGCATTGTATCATCGCCAGTAAGTGTTGCACCCTGCCCAATGTCGATGACATTACATACCACACTGCCATAAACATGAGTCCCGTCACCAATAGATACTTTATCGGGTGTATACAACAAAGCGTGTACTGTAAGGTTGTTGCCCACTTCTATACCTGCCGGGCTACCAAATGAAATAATGGCCAGGCTGGAGTTTGTATCCGCCCTGGTGAGGTCGCCGTTTATCGTTACTTTACCACCGGCAACAATGGCACCGGCTCCTGAGTAAATGCCGGAGATGCTGATATCACCGGAAACATACGAAATCCCGTCAACGTAAAACATTCCTGTAAGTCTGCCCGTCAAGATCCGATCGGCGTTTTCAGCATACCAGCTTTGCTCCAATGTAGGGAAAGACGGTAATGACACATTAACGGCGTGAGCCTCTCCGGGGTGCTGCGTGCCGGTCTGACCGTTATTGGTTATGATCCCGTTGAAGTAAACGTCCTTGCCGTGAAAAACTGTTGAATACCCATCACCTGTTTCATACCCGATCATGGCGCCGGAGCCTACACTGACATTCCCAACAGCATTAACCACGCCGTTTATCTGGGTATTGTTATCAAGAATAACATCCCCTGCTGCATCAACATCCATGATTGCCCGGGCGTTGTTGTTTATCAACAGGTTCCCGGCGGTTGTTATCTTCGCGGCTGTCATATTTTGCAAGATGGTAACGTCTTCCGCAGCGGTAATGTTGCGTAAAACGCTGCAGTTGTTTTCGAAGGTGATAGCACCTTCAACAACAATATCTGAATCTACTGTACTGTTTTGGCCAAACTGTGACAATGAAGACCTGAGCCATAATCCCCTCGAAAAATCAACGGGGTCATACATTTCGCCCTG
>Ga0067045_1028594_pt1 | contig 30605 bp, 24 predicted proteins | sample TerdegcTABiofilm_FD_59184 | JGI IMG/M metagenome (GOLD analysis project Ga0067045, IMG submission 59184) | Combined Assembly of (Gp0054472, Gp0054536) Wastewater bioreactor microbial communities from Singapore -Terephthalate degrading...
GGTTCACCACCCACTGCAAGACCCGCCGGTACGCGAACATCTCCTCAGGGTTGATTTGCAGGGTCTTGTCGGTTACGGCCTGGAATTCCTCCTCGATGGCGGCCCGTTCCTCGGGGTCCTCGTCGGTGGGACCCGTGGCAGCGGGCTCGGCCGGCGGCTCCTCCGGGGCCGGTTGGGCCGGGGCTTCCGCGCCCGGCTCGGCAGCGGCCGCAACCGGTTTGGCAGAGGGCGAGGTCGTGTCGTCCGCCTCCTCCACCGCCGCGGACTCTTTGGCCAACCACCGCCACACGCTCGGGTCCCGGGCGCGGGTGATGAGCATGTAGAGGACCGCCAGCATTAAGATCATCGACGAGATCCGCATCCAGTCGGAGGTGCGGAACCCGGGCGGAGACTTGGATCGTCGCGTGCGTCGCATCGGCCGGTTGTGAAGAGGTTGCAGGATATCTCGATAAGGCTGCGTGATCTCGGGAGGGCGAGGCCCTAGAACCGCGCAAACCCGCTCAACCGCCCGCCGGCCCCGACGGCATCTCGACAAAACTCAGCTTCGACAGGCGTGAGCCGTCGCGCAAACGTTGCTGGGTACAGACGTCTATGACGCGCATCAACTCTTCGTAACGCAACTCCGGCGCCACGTAGATGATGACCTGATCGTAGTCCGTATTGGCGAAGACGGTCCCGAGCCTGTCGCCCAGCGCGGGGAGGTTGCCTACGGTCGTCTCGTCCACCGCCAATTGGGCGAGCGAGCCGTCGCTCAGTGCAAACGCGCTCACGACCAGGGACTTGAGCGACTTAGGCGGCTCCTTGGCGTTGAAATCCGTGCCCGCCTGCTCCCCGCCGGACGAACGGCTTATTCCCATCGGCGGCGGGAGGCGGAGGTTGATCTGGCCTTCCACCGGCGCGGGCTTGAAGGTGAGGATGAAGAAGGTGAGCAACTGGAAGGCCATGTCGAGCATGGCGGCCAGGTTCAACTCGACTTCCTCGTCGGTCTTGCGTTTCTTGCGTCGTCTCATCGGTCCGCCGTCCCTCGCTGCCAGTCCCAGCCGAAGCGGCGGGCAAGCCCGCCCGCTACGCGGGAACCAACCGCCTCAGTCCGCTGTCCGCGGGATTCACTGCAACGCCCTGTCCCCTGTCCCCTGACCCCCGACCTCTGCCTCACCCCTTCTCTTCGCGGCTCATCGCCTTGAGCGCGAACTTGCGAAAACCGTTTTGCTGGCACTCCATGATCACTTTGTTGAGCGACTTGAAGGGCGTGGTCCGGTCGGCCCGGATCACGACCGTGGTCGGCAATTCCTCGCCGAACTCGAGGTCCGGCTGGCTCCGCTTCGCGCCGATCAAGGCGGCCATGGCCTCCTTGGCAATGTACTCCTTGAGCGGCTGCGCCCGGCCGTACATGTTGATGTTCCCTTCCTTGTCCACGTTGAGGATCAGGAGCGATTCCTGACCCTTGGTATCGACCGGGCGGGCGCTGCCGATGACCGGCAGTTTCAGCGAGAGGTCCAGGGCCGCCGACTTGAAATTGATGACCAGCATGAAGAAGGTGATGAGCTGGAACACCATGTCGAGAATCGGCGTCAGATTGGGTTTGGCATCTCCGCCTTCAAGTTCCGACATACGCCTTGTTACCTCCTAACGCCTCCAGACTTCCGAAGTCTTCGAGACTTCGGAAGTCTTTCGGGCGCTTGGTTCTGCTATTCGGACTTCGGGGCTGCCTTGGCCGCGCCCGCAGCCGGGGCCTTGGCCCGAGCTGCGTGGGCGAAGTGCCGCAGGAACTGGTCCGCCTCCAGCGTGGCCGTCGTCGAGATCACGGAGACCCGGTTCCGGAACAGCGAGAAGAAGTAGATCGCCGGCACGGAGAGCATCACGCCCTCGAACGTCAGCAAAAGGGCCTCGGAAATACCTCCGGCCACCTCGCTCGCCTTCATCTGGACGTCGGAGCGGGCGATGACGCTGAAGCTGGCGATCATCCCTTTGAGCGTCCCCAGCAACCCGATCATCGGCCCCAGGGTGCCGAGCACGGCCAGGATGCTGATCTTCTTCTCCATTTCGACGGTGAGCGACTCGGCGGTCCGCTCCATGACGTCGCGGGCCTCGGCCAACCCGTTGGGCAACTCCCCGATGCCCGTGCTCACCAGCCGGCTGAAGTACGAATCGTCCTCCTTCACCACGGCGAAGACACCTTTGAAGTCCTTCTGCTGAAGCAATTCCTGGGCGCGGTCGACGACGTCGGGCGGCACGGCCAACTGGAGCCGCAGTTCGAAGAACTGCCGGCACACGGTGGCCACGAAGTAGATGGAGAGGATGAGAATGAACGCCCCGATCGCCCCGGACGACTCCAGGAACCAAACCAACCACGGCTTCACCTTCTGGGCTTCCTTGTCGGAGGCCCCGCCTTCGGCCGGCGCGGCCTTGCCTTCGGCCGGGGCCTCCGGCGCGGCCTTGGCCTCGGCGGGGGCCGGCGCCGCGGCTTCCTTCTTCTCCTCCGCGGCCTGTGCCGACGGCGTCAGGAGACCGGCGCTCCAGGCGGTCAAGGCCACCGCCGCCAGTAGGAACCACGCCATCCTTCGCCCGAGAATCCCACGTGTGTAGCTCATGCGACCAACCCTCTTGCCTCTTGTGTGTTGAGCGTCCGCAGCCCGAACCCCAGGGCGCGGACCGCGCCGGAAGACGCGCGGCCAATGCGATTCGTTCTCGGACCATCCTCCCAGCAGACTGCCGCCCGGCCCATCCCCGGAAGCCGGTGCAACTTATCACACTACAGAATAGCTGAACCCCGGGGACAGTTCAAGCGTTCGACCCGAGCGCCGTCCAAAACAGGGCGTTGACCAGGAGACGCCGGAACTCCTCCTCGGCAAAATCGTCGGGATGGCCCAGCGACGTGTAGAAGATCCTGCCGCCCTTGTACCGCCGCGTCCAGGCGACCGGCTCGGTGTGGCCCGGGATCGTTCCGTTCAGGAGGATCGTAACATCCTGCGCGACCTTCGGGTTCTTGTAGAGGCTGCCGTGCGAAACATAGGGACGGAACCCCTCTAAGATCGGGTGCGACTTCGACGCGGCGATCGGCCGGATCTCCGGTCGCATCTGGTTGCCGTAATGGCCCTGGTAGTCGCCGCCGAACACCTCTTGGTCCAGGGCCAGCCAGTTCTGGAACGCGTGACTGGCCGTCCGCACCCCCACGATCGGCCGCCCGCTCAGGCAATACCGCTTGACTCGTTCGAGCTGCTCCCCGGTGATCCTCAGCCGCCTCGTGAAGAGGAGCATGCAGTCGCACGTGTCGAGGTTCTCCAGCCCGGGCAGGTCTTCCTCGGTCTTAATGAACGCGCGGGTACACCGCACCGGATAGCGGCCCTCCAGGTAGGTCTGGAAGGACGCGAGGGATTCGTCGGAACTGTACTCCAGGGAGCCCGACACCAGGCACACCCGGATCGGCTTGCGGCTCTTGGCCGCCGGCTCACCGGCGAAGAGCGATGGGCCGGCTCCCGGCCAGGCCCCGAGCGATGCCCACGCAGCCGAGACGCCAAGCGTAGCGCGGGTCGAGCGGGCGATGAATCTCCGTCGCGATAAACTGGTCATCGTTCGGACTCTCCGTCTAGAAATCAAGCCTTCATCCCATCGTTTGCCAAACGCTGCTTCCCCGATTCGACCCGAGGATTATCCCACCGGGCCATGCCCTTGTCCACCAAGGCAAAGGCTACCGGGAAGCTCTACAACAGGGCGGTCGCCAGGAGCAAGACGTCGTTCCCAGGTCCGGTTCCTCGCCAAGGCCACGCCCGTCTCCGACCTCCGACCTCTGTTCCTCACGTTCGCTTGAAGAGCTTGTCGAGTTCGTCACGGCTGAAAACCAACGCGGTGGGGCGGCCGTGGGGGCAGTGGTGTGCGTCGTCGATGAGGTGGCGTTGCTCGACCAGGGCGGCGACTTCCTCCGGCGTGAGGCGGTCGCCGGCCTTGATCGCCGCTTTGCAGGCGATGGTGTGCAGCAGGTCGTCGAGCAGATCGCGGCGGTCGGGGAGCTTCCCGCCGGAGAGCAGCCGGTCGACCAGCCCGCGGAGGACGTCCGCAGGGCCCATGTTGGCCAGCATCGCCGGGTAACCCGCCACGAGCACCGTGTTGCCGCCGAACGGCTCGATCTTCAGCCCCAACCGGGCGAGCAACTCGCGGTGTTCCAGGACGGCCGCGGCCTCGGCCGGCCCCAGGTCCACCGGCTCAGGCACCAGCAGGCTCTGCGACTCCACCGGCCCAGCTAGGATCCGCGAGCGCAGTCGTTCGTAGAGGATCCGCTCGTGGAGAGCATGCTGGTCGATGAGCATGACTCCATCGTCGCTCTCCGCCACAAGGTAGCGGTCGTGGACCTGGAGGGCCCTTGGAACATGGGGTAGGGGATAGGGGGCAGGGGACGGAGATTCGGGTGCGTGCGGGGCGGTAACAGTTGACGGACTCGACGGAATCCACCGGCCGGCGAGCGGCGTGAGTTCCAGAGGGCGAGGCGATGCCTGGCTCGGGTCCCGGGACGCGGCTTCGAAAGCGAACTCGCCGGCTGCGGCGCCTCCGGGCCGCGGGCCCCACGACTCCACCTGGCCCTTGGCCCAATCGACCAGTTGTTGCCGGGCGCGGTCGGCCGCTGCGGGATCGTGCGGCGAGTCGGCGTCGGTCTGCGACGGCGCCGGCACGCGGGTGGTCAGATCGGTCGTGAGGAACCGGCTCCGCAAGGTGGCCAACAACTGGCTGTAGAGGCGGCCGGAATCCTGGAAGCGGACCTCCAGCTTCGTCGGATGGACGTTCACGTCGGCCATCTCCGGCGGCATCTCGAGGGCGAGGATGGCAATCGGATAGCGGCCCGTCAGGAGCAGCCCCCGGTACGCCTCGCCCAAGGCGTGCTGGAGCGAACGGTCGCGGATGCAGCGCCCGTTGAGAAAGAGATACTGCATCCGGTTGTTGCTCCGGCTCTGGCTCGGATGGGCGACGTAGCCCGACAGACGCACGGGCCCGTCGGCGCTCTCCACCGGGATCAGGCTCTCGGCCACCTCGCGTCCGAAGACCCGTTCGATCCGTTCCAGCCAGCCCTGTTCACCGGAGAGTTCAAACACGGGCCGGCCGTTGTGCTGGAGCGTGGCGTGGAGGTGGGGCGACGCGAGGACGACACGCAGGAACGCCTCGCTCACGTGTCCCAGTTCGGTCTGGGTGGAGCGGAGGAACTTGCGGCGCACCGGGGTGTTGAAGAAGAGGTCGCGGACCTCGACCGTGGTTCCGGTCGGGCAGCCGCAGGGCGCCACGGCGGAGCCCTGGCCGCCGTGGACCGAGATTTCGGCCCCGCCCGCCGCGTCGGCGGTGCGGCTGCGGAGCACCAACCGGCTCACTTCGGCGATCGAGGCCAGGGCCTCGCCGCGGAAGCCCAGCGTGGCGACGGCGAACAGGTCGTCGGCCGTGGCGATCTTACTCGTGGCGTGGGCCGTGACGGCCAACTCCAACTCGTCCGCAGGGATGCCGCACCCGTTGTCGCAGACCCGGACCAACTCCGTCCCGCCCGATTCAATCGACACGTCGATCCGCGTCGCCCCGGCGTCGACGGCGTTCTCCATCAACTCCTTGACGACGCTGGCCGGCCGCTCGATCACCTCCCCGGCGGCGATCTTGTTGATCAGGGCTTGCGAAAGACGGCGGATCGTCGGCATGGCGGTGGGCAAGCGAGGCGTGTGGCTCCTTCGGCGGAGCGTCCACAGGAGGCGACGTCAGGGTTTCTCTTGGAACACAACGCTTGAGATCATCACGACAGAATGATGGCCACTCCCGTCCCCAGAGCAAAGAGGGGAAACAGAAGCCAGATTGGAACGAAGAAGAAGCAGCCCCCGGTGAACAGAGAGAACAGACGCAACCAGCGACTCGACTCTGGCTGTCGCAGTCGCCACCACAGATCAAACACCATGAGCGCTGCGACACCTGCGAGCAGACCAATCACCCTAACGATCATTAGAGACGATGGCAACACGCCAATCAGCCAGATGAACCCGATACTCGCGAAGATGTCTGGGAGCCCCAGGATGTTCGTCCCGAACGGCACGGCCACAATGCGGTGAAGGTGACGCAATTGCCTGTCCTCTCAAGTCGTCATACCACGGAGAATTCGCGGCGGCCGGCCGCCGGGGCTGTCGCGAATCCGTGACAATCGCCCCTCGCCGCCAGTTGCTCTCCATTCTACCGGCCGGGCGGATATCGCCAAGGCTTGTCCTGCATCTCCGCAGAGAGATAGACTAGGAGTTGCAGATGGCGGTCTTCAATCCCCCCAGGTGCGCAGATGATTCGAGAGTGCGACCCCATCGTGATGGAAGAGGTCACTGACCCGGCGGAGTTGGCCGAAGCTCGGGCGCAGCGCGAGCAATTCGACCGCAATTCCGCTTGGCTTCAGACGCATGCTTCGGAGGTTTACTCGAAGCATCGGGGCAAGTGCATTTGCATCGCGGGTGAGGAGTTGTTTGTTGCGGATACCGCCCGCGAGGCAGTTGCCCAGGCAACGGCGGCTCACCCCGACGACAAAGGGCGTTTCGTCCACTACATCCCCAAGCAGAAGCTGCCCCGGATCTATGCGCATCCACGGCGAGTGGTTCGAGTGTGACGATGGAGTCCGTTGAGATCGCCACGCAAATCCGGTTGTCGCGCGACGACGGCGGGAAGGCTGTCTTTCGAGGTCGCTATGCCGCATTCACGCGGTTGGAATCCCTCGACATAAGCGTCCTCGGCCGAGACATCATGCAGATGTTCGCGGTAATTGTTGACCGGCCCGGCGGAGTTGTTGCCTTCGTCAGGCCCAACCATCGATACCAGATCGAGACGGGCTGAGTCGCCCAAACCCGTCTTGCGGTCTCTGCGATACGGGCCCGCCCTGGGCGCGTGTCATGAGATTCGTTAAGAACTCCTTGTGCTTTGCGATATCCCCTTTCCTCCTTTCCCAACGGAGACCAAGCCAACTAGGCTTGCCGATCATCCGCTTGCACGACTCCTCTTGCGCTCCCGCTCGGCCAGCCAACGTTTCAGCGATTCGCCACTCTCCCCCGAACGGCGCCCGGCGAGCAGCCCGGCAACGCTCAAGTCCTCGTCGAGTCGGGGCCAGTGAACGTAGTTTCCGTCACCGATGATCTCAAAACAAGTTCGCTCTTCTTCGGTTCCGTACCAGAGTCGAGGGAACCATGCGAGCGGCACCGTCAGGGTGCGCCCGTCAACGAGTTCCATCACGAGGTTATCGGCGTCGACCCGCACATCCTGGGCCCGAGGTTCCTGAATCTCAGTTGCCGAAGTGTTCATGCCATCGCTCCAACAAGAGTCCCTGGTTCTCTTGCACCAATCGGCTGATCTTGTTCAACTCATGGGAACGGAAACCACCCGGCTTCTCCAAGACAAGAGGGTCCAGCCAGAACTTTGCGACCATCTTCTCTCGTTGCACATGCACGTGAGGCGGCTCTGGGAAATCCTGGGAGACAAAGAAGAACCGATACGGGCCTGCGATGAGAACGGTCGGCATAGCGGTTACAGTCCGTACTCTTTGATCTTCCGATAGAGTGTCCTCTCCCCGATCCCCAGGATCCTGGCGGCCTCTTCGCGGTTGCCGCCGGTGACGCGGAGCGTCTCGGTAATGAACATGCGTTCGACCTCCTCAAGCGACCTACCGACCAGGCCGGTGAGCGATTGCGAGGTGGGCGCGGCGACCGGTTCCGTGGGATCGGCCAACTCCTCGGGAAGGTCATCCACGTCCAGGAGCCCGTCGTAGTCGACCACGACCATGCTCTCGACCACGTTGCGGAGTTGACGCACGTTCCCTGGCCATTCGAAGGCCAGGAGCTTGCGGCGGGCCACGGGCGAGACCCCCTTGATCTGCTTGCCGTGCTTGCGTGAGAAGAGACGGATGAAGTGGTCGATCAGGATCGGGACGTCCTGGCTCCGTTCCCGCAGACTGGGCAGCCGGACCGTCACCACCTTGAGCCGGTGGTAGAGGTCGTTGCGGAACGTCCCCGCCTCGATCCCGTCTTCCAGGTTCCGGTTGGTGGCCGAGAGGATCCGCACGTTCACCTTGATCGGGTCGTTGGAGCCGACGCGCGTGATCTCGCCGTTCTCCAGCACGCGGAGGAGCTTGATCTGGGTGGCCAGCGGCATGTCGCCCACTTCGTCCAAGAAGAGCGTCCCGCCGTGGGCATACTCGAACTTGCCCACCCGGTCGCTCGATGCGTCGGTGAACGCCCCTTTGACGTGGCCAAACAACTCGCTTTCGAGGATGTTCTCGCTCAGGGCCGCGCAGTTCAGTGCGACGAACGGCTTGCTCTTGCGCGGGCTGTTCTGATGGATCGCCTGGGCCACGAGTTCCTTGCCCGTGCCGGTTTCCCCCTGGATGAGCACGCTGGCGTTGGTCGGGGCGATGCGTTTGAGTTTTTCGATCACGTCGCGCATCTGGGGACTGTCGCCGACGACGCCCTCGAACCCGAAACGCTCGTCCAAACGCCGCTGCAAATCGACGTTGGCCCGGCGCAGTCTCGCACTCTCGGCGGCCCGCTCCGTCACGGCCCGGAGTTGAGCCAGGTCCAGCGGCTTGAGCAGGTAGTTGAACGCCCCCTGCTGCATTGCCGTGACCGCCGAGGGAATCGAGCCGTGGCCCGTCATCAGAATGACTTCCGCATCCGGGAGCTCCTTCTTGGCCCGAGCGAGAATTCCGAGGCCGTCGATGTCGTTCATGACCAGATCGGTAATGACGACGTCATACTCCCCCTCTTCGAGGAGCCTTGCTCCCTGGCTGCCTGACGTGGCCACACGGCAAGAAAAGCCGATCCTTTGGAGGCTCTCGGCCACAACCTGGGCGTGAGGCTCTTCGTTGTCGACGATCAGGACTTCTACAGGGGGGCCTGATGCGCCAGCCGTCCCGTTTGCGTGTGATCCGCTCATGCCGAGATGATACCGCACAACCTGCAAAGGGACCAGAACCCAGCTTGAGTGTAGGCACAAAACTACCCATGCGACTGGTTTCAGCCTGGCGCGAATCGGCACCGTGGAGGGGGTGTCCAGCCAGGGCTGACATCGCAGGCCCCGTGATAAGTGACGGAATATCCAGAATATATCACAGGTATTCCGTGAATCCGCGAGGGACACCAGGGCCAACCCGGGGCCGAGCGATGGAAGAGCCATCCCCTTGCGGTGGCACACGACTTGCTTATCATTATGGCTTGCCGCCCGTGCTTTCTCCTGCGGTGACACTTCAGCCGCATGAAGTTGTCGGAAAAGGAAAAGGCGGGGAAAAGGGGAAAAGAAGAGGAGAGGGATTCCATTCAATACTGTGTGAACAGGGCACGGTTTCTTGCCTTTCCCATTTTCTCAGCTCTTTCCCTTTTCCCTTCCCCTATTTGCACTTCATTCCGCTGAACACTTAGCTTCTGCGTCTCTCCATGATCTGCCCGTCGTTAGAGTTGTGCGGCCGTCTCAACGCGTTCCAGAAGGTGATGCTTCACTGGAGTGAACTCTACCCGTACAACGCGGCCCACGTGTACAAGATCGCCGGGCCGCTCCGGCTGGAGGCGTTGACGGAGGCCCTTGACGAGGCCTATCGGTTCAACGGCATTGGGGCGGTCGAGATCGAGGACGACGGCGTCCGCTATCATCACGAGCCGGACGACGTGCCGGAGATCCCCGTCTTCCAGGGAGGCGAGGATCCGGAGGGAGTTCTCGCCGCCCAATTGACCCGCGAACTGAACCGGCCTTTCGACCGGCCGCGGTGTCAGCCGATCCGTTACAGCGTGATCGACGCCGGCCCCTCGGCCCACTATGTGGCAGCGACGTACGATCACTGGGTGGCCGACAGCATTGCGGCCCGGCTCGTTCTCCGGCACGTGCTGGGCCCGTACTGCGGTCTCTCCGTTCCCGAGAACCGGGTGCCGCTGGACCTCTATCCCGGCACGTACCGCGATGCGTTTTCGCACCAGCTTGGCGGTTTGCGGGTGGCGGCGGCCGCGGCCCGCGCCGTGGGCCAGTGGTTGAAGAGCGGCTCCTGCGCGCGTGTGGCCTATACGTCGGCGGGCCAGATGGCCGTCCAATGCGAGTTCCGTCGGCTCGGAGCCGAGAAGGTCGTCCGCCTCCGTGAATTCGCGCGCGGGCACGGGGCCACGGTTCACGACGTGATCCTGGCGGCCCTGGGCCGCGCCATGGCCGAATTCCTGCCGCGCCGCTGCCGCGTCCAGAACCCCGATCTGGCGTTGGGCACGATCGTCGACACGCGGGCCGATGCTCAGGCCGATCTCTCGAACTCGCTCGGCGTGTTCCTCGGGTACTACGTTGTGCGGTGCCGGCCCGATGGGGCCACGGGCCTCGGCGACCTGACCCGCTGCGTGGCAGGAGCGACCCAGCCTATCAAGGCCGGGGCTGGCTACCTCGATTCCCTCGCGGGCATGCAGGTTGTCAACGCGATCTGGCCCCGTCTTTGCCGCGCCACCAAGCCGCACTTCATGCGCAAGGTCTTCCCGGTGGTGGCCGGCGTGTCGAACGTCTTTCTCCGCGACACCTGGATCAATCGCCCGGGGACGGCGAAGGTCCTCGATTTCATGCGGGTCGCACCGACCGGACCCTCGATCCCCCTGGTGCTGACGCCCACGACGTTCGACGGGCAAATGAACCTCGGCGTCACCTACCGGGCAACCGGCTTCAGCCGCGTCAGGATCGACTGCATCCTCGACGCCTTTCTCGATCAGATCGATCGCGCGGGGCATCGAAGCCCCGGGGCCGCCGGTCGCGCCCCACACAATCGGAACCCGCGGATGCTCGTGGGCGTGTAGACGGTCGATCGGAAGAAGATCCGGGCGCTCGCGACGCCCGCCGCCCGAGTTGGGCCCGCGCTGCTTGACTACTCCACCGGACCGAAGGCCTCCACGCGGTCGGCGATGGCGCGCAGGCGGCGGAACTCAGCGGCCGGCGGAGTGGTGTCGGAGACGCCGAGAATCAAACGGTCGCCGCGCCCGATCTGCGCAAAAAAGTCATCGAGATACCGCTCGAACTGGAGGTCGGTCATCGACTCCCTCACAAGCGACACCGAAGGGATCCCGCCCATGATCGTGATCCGGCCGGCAAACGCCTCACGGACCTGGCCGATCGAGAGCCGGGTCATGGGGCTCGGGCAGACCGAGTCGGCAATGTCGAAGCCCGACGCGACGTAGTGTCCGAGCAGGCCCCGGTTCTCGCCATCGGTATGCGTGAGCAGGAACTTCCCTTGACGGTGCAGTTCCGCGGCGAACTCGGCCAGGGCGGGCTGAATGGACTCGGCGAAGAACCGCGGATGCTGGATCGCGGAATCGTAGTTCGCCCCCAACAAGAAGACCTCGGCGGGGCACCGCGAAGCGACCGACAGGGTCTCCTGCCAGTAGCCTTGGATCGCCTCGGTCAACCGGCGGACTTCGTCGGGCCGGTCGTGAAGCTCGAAGAAGAACGTCTCCAGGGGCATCAGTTCGCGTTGGATGAAGTGCATCGGCGAAGCGGAAGCCGAAACGTAGGCGACCAGAAAGCCGCGATCGCCGATCCGCTCCGCCTCGGCCAGGTAGCCGGCTTCGTTCGGCTCGGCGTGGGCGTGGCGGAACAGGTACTCCAGGGCCGCGTAGTCGGCAGGACCGCTGAACGGGTAGCGCTCGACGTGGGAAATCGTGATGCCCGCGGCCCGCATCCGCTCGTCGTACACCGTCACGGTCCGCAAGGACCCGACCGGCGTGTGGTACTCCACCGTCGTCCGGTCGTTCGCCCGGCTCCCATGGCAGTCGATCCCGTCGAACACGGTGCGGAAAGGCATTACGTGCAGATTGAAGATGCCCAGGCCGCGATGCACGTCGTCGTCCAACGAACGGAGATCCTGGTAGTTGGGCACCACGCCGTGGTAGCCCCAGCCCAGATCGTCGAGCATCTCCAGCAGGGTGGCGCGGCGATAGCGATCGGGCAGTGTCCCGGCCCGCTGGTTCGCACGATACCAGAGATCCAACCGCGGCACCCAAGGGATGCGCGGCGTTGACTTGCCCTCCACAACGGCGAGCATTTGCTGTTTGCGGTTCATGGATCCTACTGGTTCTCCGAGTGTCTCTGCCGGCTCGCAGCACGAGTGCCGCGGCGACACGGGCCTCGCTGCCAGGCTCCGCGGACGATCGTACCCCGGGTCTTTCGGGACCGCAACGTGCCTTTGGAGTGCGGCGGATCCCGCTTGACACAGCCGCGGAAGGCGAGTACGATGGGATGAAACAAACGTTTGATTCAAACATCTGGTGTGGTCAAGAAGCCGTCCGATTTCGCGAATACCGGGTATGGCGGAGCGTCACGACGATACGCGGCAGCGTCTGCTGGAGGCTGCCGGGGAGATCTTTGCGGAGAAGGGGTTCCAGGCGGCCACGATCCGGGAGATTTCCGGCCGGGCCGAGGCGAACGTGGCGGCGGTGAATTACTACTTCGGCGACAAGCAGCACCTTTACGTGGAGGTCGTGCGTTACGCACACCAAGGCCACGGCGACCGGCCACTGCCGCAGTGGCCGCCCGGCACGCCGCCGGCCGAGATGCTTCGCGGATTCATCGAGCACATGCTCGGCTCCATGCTTTCGGACTCGCGGCCGGCCTGGGGAAGGCGGCTGATGATGCGGGAAATGGCCGAGCCGACCGAGGCGTGCATGGCGGTCATGAGCGACTACGTTCGGCCCAGGGAGAAGTTGCTCCAGGAGATCCTCGGCGACCTCTTGCCGTCGCACGTCTCGAAGGCGGACCGGCACCTGGTTGCTTTCAGCATCGTCGGCCAGTGCCTGTTCCACCGGGTCCACGGGCCCGTCGTGAGGCTGACGGCGGGGGAGGACGTGTGCCGGTCGTTTGACGTGGCCAGGTTGACGGATCACATCACTCGGTTCTCGCTGGCGGCTTTGGGACATGCGGCGCCGTTGGGCGAGGGGCATGTCCGGCGCGAACGATTGGGGCAAGAAGCATGATCCAGGAACGTGTGGAGCAGCGGCACGAGGTGGCTTCGCCCGCCGCCTTGAGCGAGCGGGTCCGGTCGTTGCGATTGCCGCGGGAGAACCGGGGCACGAAGGGGCACGGCGTCTGGATTCCCTGGTCGCTGTGCCTGCTTCTCGCCGCGAGCACGGTTGCGCTCGGCTACACGGTCTGGAGCCAACAGCCGCTCGGCGCCGAGACCTCCCCATCGCCCGAAGCGACCACTGCCCCGGCGCCGGCGGGCACCGCCGCGCCGATCGCCTCGTCGGGGAACATCGCGCTGGATTCCAAGGGCTACATCATCCCCGTGCGGCAGATCCTCGTCAGCCCGAAGGTTAGCGGGATGATCCTCAAGTCGTTCATCCTCGAAGGCAAGCACGTCAAGCAGGGAGATGTGTTGGCCGAATTGGAGCGCGTCGAATACGAGGCCGACCACCAGCGGGCGACCGCGGCGTTGGAGTTGGCCCGGCATCGGCTCGGGGAAATTGAGACGAGCCGGCCAAAGGAGGTCGGGGCGGCCGAGGCCGAACTCGACGAGGCCCGCGCCCAAATGACGCAGACAAAATCCGACTACGAGCGGTGCCGGGATCTCTTCAAGAACAAGACGGCCATCTCGCAGCAGGATTTCGAGTTGGCCCAGAGCAGGCATCTGGCCCAGGAGCAGCGGGTCAAACGGCTGGAATACGCCCTGGGGCTGATGGAGAGTTCCCGCCAGAAGCGGATCGCCGCCGCCAATGCCGAGGTGAGCCAGGCGGAAGCGGAACTGGCCAAGGCCAAGTGGCGACTGGATAACTGCACGATTCGCGCTCCCATCACGGGCACGATCCTCAAAAAGAACGCGGAAGAAGGGAACATCGTCAATCCGATCGCGTTCAACGGCTCCTTCAGCCTCTGCGACCTGGCCGACCTCGCCGACCTGGAAGTCGAACTGACCATCCAGGAGCGCGACATTTCGAAGGTCCATGTGAACCAGAAGTGTCGCGTACGGGCAGAAGCGTTTCCCGATCGGGCCTACGACGGGACCGTCTCGCGCCTGATGCCCATCGCCGATCGGGCCAAGGGAGCGATCCCGGTGCGGGTCAAGATCCGCATCCCGCGCGAGGAAGAGGGCGTCTACCTGAAGCCGGAGATGGGCGCGATCGTGTCGTTCTTGAATGACGGAATGAAAGACGACAAATGAGAAACTAAGAATGTGGAATGCAGAATGTAGAATGTAGAAACAGCGTGGGATGGTAAAGGGACGGCATGGCTGGACGAGATTGCGTAGTCTGTTTCCGGTCCACTTGGGCTGCTTTGGCTGGACGCTGAAAGCGTCCCATCGTCCAGCCCAGGGTTGCCGCGCAGCGGCTACCCTGGGACCCTGGAATCACCCAAGACCCCATACCCCAACGGGGTTTCATCAGGACCTCGGGGGCTGCAAAAGCATAGAATCCAAATCGACGAGCGCTATGGATGGGATGGAAGGTCCGACCGATTCAACCCCTTCAGGATTGACGGTATCGCTGCGGCACGCCACCCAGGGTAGCCGCTGCGCGGCAACCCTGGGCTATGCCATGGAACCGCTTCGCGGTTCACCCGATGGACCCTTATCGGGACAAACCGGGCAAATGCTCTCCAGCCGAACATGCCCGTTCTTTCACCCACCCAGAAACGGTGTGTAGCATTCTGCATTTCTCATTTCCCGTTGTTCATTTTTCATTCCTTCTTAATTGCGGCGGACGGCCTGGAAAAGGATTGCAGCGCAGATGGCTCAAGAAAACGGGATGATCGTGCGGGTCCGCGGCGTCCATAAGTTTTTTCGCCGAGGCAGTGAGCGGCTCGATGTGCTCAACAACCTGACCCTCGACGTGCCCGAAGGGGAGTACCTCGGACTGATGGGCCCCAGCGGATCCGGCAAGACGACCTTGTTGAACCTGATCGCCGGGCTCGATCGGCCCAGCGAAGGGGAGGTCTGGGTGGGCCAGGAGCAGATCTCCGCCATGTCGGAGGCCCAGTTGGCCCGCTGGCGCACGCGGAGCATCGGCTTCATCTTCCAGTTCTACCACCTGCTGCCCGTCCTCTCCGCGTATGAGAACGTCGAGTTGCCGTTGCTCCTGTTGGGGCTTTCGCGAGCGGAGCGGCGTCAGCAGGTGATGACGGCGTTGGAACTGGTGGGCCTGGCCGATCGGATCCATCACCGGCCCGGGCAGCTTTCCGGCGGCCAGCAGCAGCGCGTGGGCATTGCCCGGGCGATCGTCACCGATCCGACCCTCATCGTGGCCGACGAGCCGACCGGCGACCTCGACGCCCGAAGCGCCGAGGAGATCCTCGATCTGCTTGTCGAGCTGCGCCGGTCGCTTCGCAAGACAATCCTCCTGGTGACGCACGATCCCCGCGCCGCCCAGCGGGCCGATCGCGTCCTGCACTTGGACAAGGGGCAACTGGTCGAGCAAGCCGCATGAAAGTCTTTTCGCTTATCCTGAAGAACGTCGGACGCAACCCGCTGCGATCGACCCTCACCGCGCTGGGCACCATGGTGTTGGTGTTCGTGGTGGTGATGGTCTGGTCGGTCCTCTGGCTTCTGGACCTGGTGACGGCCGAGAAGAAGGAGAACCTCAAGGGGATCGTCACCGAACGGTGGTCGGTCCCGAGCCGGATGCCGTTCGCCTACGCCGCGACGCTCGCCGAAGGGGCGGCCCGGAACCCGGGCGACGTGCGGCCCACCGACTCGATGACCTGGCAGTTCTATCCCGGGACCCTGGACCAGAAGAAGCTCACTCGCGAGAGCATGGTCTTTGCCATCGCCTGCGAGCCCGACAAGCTGGCCACGATGATGGAGGGCCTCGATTCGCTTTCCCCCAAGGAAGCGGCCGTGCTCAAGCACGGGATCGAGCGGCTCAAGGCGAACCGCCAGGGGATCATCCTCGGCTACAACCACCTGGCGAACATCAACCGGATGATCGGCGACGTGCGCGACACGAACGTCGAGAAGCTCATCGGAAAGCGGCTCAAGCTCTACGGCATCGGCGGGTACAAAGGCCTGGACCTGGAGTTCGACATCGAAGGAGTCTTTCCCGCCGGGCGATACGACAACCTCGGGGCGTTCAATCGCGAGTACTTCATGAACGCGATGGATCAGTATCCCCTCACGCACAGCGGGCGTAAACACCTCATGGCGGACCGCAACCTGAACCTGGTCTGGCTCAAGGTGCCCGACATGCAGGCGTTCAACCGCGTGAACGCCCAGATCGAGGGTTCGCCCTTCTACCAGGACCCGGCCGTGAAGTGCGAGACCGCCTCGTCGGGCCTGGCGGCGATGCTCGAACCGCTCCGCGACCTGATTTGGGGATTCCGCTTCCTGGTGGCCCCCGCCTGTTTCGTGACGCTGTCGCTGGTGATCGCCAACGGCATCAGCATCAGCGTGCGGGAACGGCGTCCGGAGCTGGCCGTGATGAAGGTGCTCGGGTTCCGGCCCCTCCAGCTTCTTTCCATGGTGCTTGGCGAGTCGGTGCTCTTGGGGACGGTGGCCGGACTGGCCAGCGCGGCCCTCACCTACGGCGTGATCAACTGGTACTTCGGCGGGCTGCGGTTTCCGATCGGGTTCTTCGACCGGTTCTTCATCCCCGCCGCCGCCTTGTGGTGGGGCACGGCGATCGGCGGCGGCGCGGCCCTCGTGGGGAGCTTCTTCCCGGCCTGGACCGCCCGCAACGTCAAGCCGGCCGAGGTGTTTTCCAAGGTGGCGTGAGCCGCGTCGTAGGACGGGTTTCCAACCCGTCCGTTTCCCAAGGACGGCTTGGAAAGCCGTCCTGCAAAGAAGGATGACTATGGTCTGGAAACTCGCAGGCGCAGGGGTCGGACTGGTGCTGGTGCTTCTCGCGGTCAACCGGGTGCCGCTTCAGTACACCCTCCGCAATCTCACGGTGCGATGGAAGACGACGTTTCTAACCGCGCTCGCCTTCACACTCGTGATCTCCCTGTTGGTCGTCATGCTGGCGTTCGTCAACGGGATGCAGCGAATGACCGAGGGGACGGGCGACCCGAGCAATGTGCTCGTGCTCGCCGACGGCGCCACCGACGAGTCGTTCAGCAACCTCAGCTCGGGCGACCTTGCCGAAATCGAGAGCCTGCCGCAGATCCAGCATGATGCCCGAACCGGCCGCCCTCTGGCCAGCCGGGAAACCTACCTGATCGTCACCCAGCCGCTTCCAAACGCAACCAAGGGAAAGGTGCAACGACGCTTCCTCCAGGTCCGCGGGATCGAGAACCCTGCGATCGCGGTGCAGGTCCACGGAGTCGAACTCCTGCCGGGCGGAAAATGGTTCTCCGAGGCCGGGGTCCAGGAGATGCCCGGCGAGGCCCCGGCGGTCCAGGCCGTGTTGGGCCAAGGGGCGGCCCACGAACTGGCCGGCGACCGCACTCCCGAGGAGCGGGCCGCGGCCCGGAACCCTAACCGCCTCGAAGTGGGCGAGACGTTCCGAATCGGCCAGCGCCGCTGGATCGTCACGGGGATCATGGCGTCGTCCGGCTCGACGTTCAACTCCGAGGTCTGGGCCAAGCAGGCCCTGATCGGCCCACTCTTCGGCAAGAGCAACTTCACCACGCTGCTCCTCCGCACCGCCAGCCCGGAGACCGCCCAGAACCTCAAGAACTACCTCACCAACGACTACAAGAAGGTGGCGGTCAACGCCCAGGTCGAACGCGAATACTATGCAAGCCTCTCGGAAACGAACCAGCAGTTCACCTGGGCGATCGGCTTTGTCACCATCGTGATGGCGATCGGCGGCGTCTTCGGGGTGATGAACACCATGTTCGCCGCGATCAGCCAGCGGATCAAGGATATCGGCGTCTTGCGCCTGCTGGGCTACGCCCGGTGGCAGATCCTCGTCTCCTTCCTGCTGGAGTCGCTGGGCATCGCCCTGGTGGGCGGAACGCTGGGCTGCCTCCTCGGCTCGCTGTCCGACGGCTGGACCGCCTCCAGCATCGTGTCCGGTTCCTCCGGCGGTGGGAAACTCGTGGTGATGGAACTCTCGGTCGACGCCTGGGTTTGGGCGGTCGGCATCTTCTTGACGCTGCTCATGGGCGGGCTCGGCGGCCTGGTGCCGGCCCTCTCCGCCATGATGAAGCGTCCCCTGGAGGCGCTCCGCTAAATGAACTTGCACGATCTTGGGAGTGGGCCACTGCTTGACCGCTGCCGTGAAAACGTCATCCGATCGGGGAAACCGTGCTGGCGGCAGCGGTCAAGCAGTGCCACACGGCCAACGCGGGCTCCCGGAATCGTGCAACCTCATGTAACGGGCTGGGGACGCAAATACAGAATTCACGAGTCCGGATTGCGGCGGCCGCCCTACGCCATGTGTTCTGCGTAGTGGGCGAGGATGTCGCGGCGACCGACAATGCCGACCAGACGCTTCTCCCCGTCGATCACGGGGACGGAACGGACCTGGCTCGACCGGAACAGGCGGACGAGCTTGGCGATGGTACACGCCGGGCAGACGGAGAGGGAGTGACGCGTGAAAATGTCGCGAACCTGCTTGTCGAGGTTCGACGGCACCAGCAGGTCCCCTTCCGACAAGACGCCCTGGAGCACGCCCTGCTCGTCGACCACCGGGAGCGAGGCCGCACGGCAACGCAGCAGTTGCTCCAAGGCCGCACGACAGGAGTCGTCGAGACCGACGGTTGCCACCTCGCGGCTCATGATGCTCTCGACGGGAACGCTCACCGCGTCGCGGTAGCGCCGGAGGTCGAGGGCCATTTCCAGCTCGCGGGCCTGTTTGCCCGGCAGGTAGTCGAAGCCGCATTTCTTGTACACGTGCCTTGCCCGGACGTTGGTCGACTCCACCGGCAGCCATACCCGCTCGAAACCGATCTCATAGGCGAGTTGCGTGCTGCACCTTACCAGTTCCGTGCCGATTCCGGTGTTCTGGCAGACGTGCGAGACGACCACGAGCATCTCGCACACCGCATCGTCGATCGGGAACAAGGCCGTGTGACCCACCACGCCCTGCTCGAACGACAGTGCCACGAGGTTGATCCCGTCCCGGATCATTCCTTGAATCCACTTCCGGCACACCTCGTCCCTGATCGGCGGCAGGCCCTGGAAGCAGGGCCGGGGTTGGAAGTTGAGGTACATCTCGACAAGCCGCGGGGCGAGGCGGTCATCGAGCAGGCGGATGAGGATCGCCTCGTGATTCCTGGTGATGAACGCCCGGGGCGAGGTGGCCAACGACGAAGCCGCCGCGCGGTGGCCCACGGGCTGTGCGGCCGGCGGGGTGGCAGGCGTGGCTGCCGGCTCCTCGCGGTCGGGCCCCGGTTGGGCGGGCGGTTGGATAGGCACGGCGACGGGCGGTAGGAGGAAGTCGTGCCCGAAACCCGTTGTCGGAGGTGCCGAGGACGTCATGGACAGTGCTCCCAGTCCGCACGGATCGGGGGCCCCTCACGGCCGACGACCACGCCGCGGCGCGCGGGCGGATTCCCCGGGGTGCCCCTCCTAGGGGTTTCGCCCGGATGGAGCGATGGACTTGAGCCTGGGCCCCGGAAGTCCGCTTGAACGGGCCGGAACCCCCACCGCACGTCCCGATCCACGAACCGCCCCTTTCTAGTGCATCGTCAGTCGTGCCTTGACGTGTGGCACAGCCGCCCTCGGCTGTGCGAAATGCCCTGCACAGCCGAGGGCGGCTGTGCCACACGGGATCATCGCTTCATCCATCAGAGCATGCTGGACGGGGCACCAGGAATCCTCGGGGGCCGGAGGCGCCGGACGCCGCTGGATTGACCCTGGGAATTGTTGAATGGCGGGAGCAAGGGAATATCACGCAGAGTGGTGTCCATCGCCCCCCCCTGGAAGCAGGCTGCGCCGCCGTGCGTAAGGGCTGCTATGGCATCGCGCCGCTCCGTGACGCGACCCGCGGTCTCGAAAAGACCAGGCCTCGTGACGCGAATTCGCTGCCGGCAGCCTGGAGGGCTGGAGTGGGGAGCGGTGTGCGGCGATGCTTTCACGGCGGGTGAGGCCCCATTAGAATACAACGTCCGATCCCGAACGCGTTCCGCCGCCCAAGGGACCCAACCATGACTCCCCGTCAGCGCGTCCTGGCCGCCCTGAACCACGAAGAGCCCGACCGGGTGCCGATCGACTTTAGCGGGCACCGGTCCTCGGGAATCGCTGCGATCGCTTATGCGAAGCTCCGCCGGGCCCTCGGGCTGCCGGAGCGGCCGATCCGCGTCTACGACCCGATCCAGCAGTTGGCCATCGTCGATGAGGACGTCTTGGATCGTTTCCACGTCGATACGATCGAGCTGGGACGCGGTTTCGCCCTGGAAGACAAGCACTGGGTCGATTGGACGCTGCCCGACGGCACGCCCTGCCAGATGCCCAAGTGGGCCGCGCCCGAGCGTCTGCCGGGGGCTTGGGTCCTTCGCAGCAAGTCCGGACGCATCATCGGCAGCATGCCCGACGGGGCACTCTACTTCGAGCAATCCCACTGGCCGTTCCTCCAGACCGACGACCTGGACCGCATCCCCGAGGCCTTCGACGAGACGATCTGGTGCGCGGTGGCGAGCCCGCCGGGCCCGCTGGGTGCCGGCCCGGAAGGCGAGAAGGCCCTCGTGGAAGGGGCCCGGGCGCTCCGGGCACAGACCGACCGCGCCATCATCGGCCTCTTTGGCGGCAACCTTCTGGAAATGGGCCAGTTCCTTTACCGCATCGACAACTTCCTCATGCTCCTGGCCGGCAATCCCAGGCGGGCACACGAGTTCCTCGATCGCATCGTCGAGATCCACCTGGCCAACTTGGAGCGCTACTTGCGCCTCGTGGGCCCTTCGATCGACATTGTGCTTTTCGGGGACGATCTGGGCTCGCAGCGCGGCCCGCAGCTCTCGCCGGCCATGTACGAAGAATTCTTCAAGCCGCGCCACGCCCGGATGTGGCGGCGGGCCAAGGAACTAGCCGACGTTAAGGTGATGCTCCACTGTTGCGGCGGCGTGCGGCCGCTGCTGCCCCATCTGATCGAGGCCGGACTCGACGCGATCAATCCGGTTCAGATCTCTTGCACCGGCATGGAGAGCCGGAGGCTCAAGGCCGATTTCGGACGGCAGATGACCTTCTGGGGCGGCGGCTGCGATACGCACCTGGTCCTCTCCCGAGGCACGCCCGAAGAAATCCGCGAGCATGTGCGCGAGCAGGTCGCAATCCTCAGCCCCGGCGGCGGCTTCGTCTTCCAGCAGGTCCACAACATCCTGGCCGACGTCCCGCCGGAGAACGTCATCGCCATGTTCGACGCAGCGTCTGTCAATGATGAAGGATGAAGGATGAGTGATGAGTGATGAGTGATGAGTGATGAGTGATGAGTGATGAGTGATGAATGGCACTAAGCTTGTCACACATGCAAGACGCAAATACCTGTGACCTCGGGATTTGGTGTCGGAATCCGGGCTTTTCTCTAGCCCAGGCGTTTACGCCTGGGACGCGGAGCCAACCAAGCCCGACATCAGCCCCTTCAGGGGCTTCCTGGAGCAAAGCCCCTGAAGGGGCTGGCAATTCAGGCCGCCTCGCCAAAGTCCCAGGCGTAAACGCCTGGGCTAGAGAAACTTGCGACTCGTGAACATCGAAGCTTCGTGCCATTGATGAATGATGAGTGATGAGCAGGGCATATTGTCGTCACGCGGAGGCGTCTGAGGATTCATCATTCATCATTCCGCATTCATCACTCTCCTGTGAGCGGCTCCTATGAACCTCATCGACATCTCGGTCATTGCGATCTACTTCCTTCTCGTCATCGGGGCGGGCTTCTGGTACCAGCGTCGTGCGGCCCGTGGGTTGGATAGCTACTTCCTGGGCGGCAAGAACATTCCCTGGGTGGCCCTGGCCGTGTCGGGGGCTTCTTCGATGTTCGACGTGACCGGCACCATGTGGATCGTCACGCTGATCGTGCTGTTCGGACTGAAGTCGATGTGGCACCACTGGATGTGGGGCTTCCTGATGGGGGCCTTCTTCATGTCGTTCATGGGGAAGTGGGTCCGCCGCTCCGGCGTGCTCACCGGGGCCGAATGGATGGTGACTCGTTTCGGCAGTGGGGCGGCGGGCCGCACGGCGCGCATGGCGTACGCCCTGATGGCCGTCGTGACCCTCGCCGCGTTCATCGGCTATAGCTTCGAGGGGATCGGAAAATTCGTGGCCGTCTACGTGCCCTGGGACGCGGAGGTCTGCGCCGTGGCGATGTTCGCCGTGACGACGCTGTACGTGCTCGTGGGAGGGCTCTACAGCGTCGTGGTGACCGACCTGATCCAGACCGCCATTCTCACCGTGGCGGCGACCCTGATCGCGGGCGTGGCCTACGCCAACATTGAGCCGGAGACGCTCGCGGCCGTGGAGGCGGCCCGGCCGCAGTTCAGTTCCGTGGTGCCCGTCTGGCATCTCGACGCCGCCGAGCAGGAACTGGTCCGCGGCACCGACTACGAGGCCTACACCCTGTTCGGCGCGCTGGCCATCGTCTGGGTCCTCAAGGGGCTGGTGCTCAACTTCGGCGGGCCCGCGCAGATGTCCGATTTCCAACGCTTCCTGGCCGCCCGCAACGCCCGCGACGCCGCCAAGGTCGGGGCGGCTTGGAGCCTCTTCATGGTCGTGCGCTGGGCCATGGCCATGGGGATCGCCTTGCTGGCGATCCAGGCCGGCACGAAAGTGGTCAGCGATCCGGAGCAGTTCATGCCCTGGGTGCTTCACGAGATGCCGGTCGGGCTGCGGGGTTTGATCATCGCCGGACTGCTGGCGGCGTTCATGGCCGCGTTCAGCGCGATGGTCAACGCCGGGGCCTCCTATGTCGTACGCGACTTCTGGCAGCCGCTGGTCGCGCCCAACGCGGGCCGACGCCACCTGATCGCGGCCAGCTATGGCGCCAGCTTCGCGCTGGTGGCCGTCGGGATCGCTATCGGGCTGAATGCGGCTTCGATCGGCAAGATCTTCAACTGGATCATGATGGCCCTGGGAGGGGCGTTCGCCGTTCCCAACGTGCTCCGGTGGTACTGGTGGCGGATCAACGGCTGGGGTTACGCGGCCGGGACGGTCGCCGGACTCGCGGCCGCGCTGGCCGTGCCGCTCGTGCCTGCGTTGGAGCCGATGGTTGTTTCCTTTCCCCTGATCTGCGCGATCTCCCTGTTCGGCACGCTCGTGGCGACGCTGCTGACGGCGCCGACCGAACAGGAGTTGCTGCTCGCGTTCTACCGCCACGTGCGGCCGTTCGGATTCTGGGGACCGGTGCGACGCGCGGCGGGCCTCTCGGAAGACCAACTCCGCGACCCGGCCGAGAGCCCTTTTCTGGCCCTCCTCAACACAGGACTCGGGGCGATCGCCATCTTGGGCCTGTACCTCGCCCCGATGTACCTCGTCGGCCACTGGCACCGCGAGGCGGCCGTTTGGTTCGCCGTGGCCGCCGCGGCCGCGGGCATCCTCTATTTCACCTGGTACCGCACCCTCCCACCGCCGAAAGCAGACGAGAGAACCCCATGAACTCGATCCCCTCGCGTGTTTGGCCCCCTTTCCTGCTTGGCCTCCTCGGGTCGCTCCTGACGCTCTTGTGGTGCGGCGAGGTTCTGGCCCAGGACAAGACGATGCTCGATCTCTCGCTGGAGCCGCCGCGGATCAACACGCGGCCGGGGCCCGAATACGCGGACCGCGTGCGCACGGGAAACATGATCCTTGGTATCGAGCGGACGCTGAAGGGGCGCCTCTGGGCCTGCTGGGTGGGGAACGGCGACAACCCGAACGGCTTCTTCATGCTGGCCACCAGCGACGACGGCGGGGCAAAGTGGTCCAATCCGCGTCTGGTGATCGACCCGACGGACCCACCCGGCGCCCCGCAACGCCGCGCCCTCGTGGGCAATCTCTGGACGGACCCCGCGGGACGGCTCTGGCTATTCTTCGACCAGAGTCTCGGTTACTTCGATGGGCGGGGCGGCGACTGGTACATCACCTGCGACAACCCCGACGCCGAGGAGCCGATCTGGTCGAAGCCCGTCCGCTTCGCCGACGGCTGCACGCTCAACAAGCCCACGGTGCTCGCCGGCGGCGACTGGCTCATCCCGGTGTCGCTGTGGACCCGCGACCGCATCGGCCCGGCGTCGCTGAAGGATGCGCATCACGATCTCGATGCGATCCGCATGGCCAACGTCTTCGCCTCGACGGACCGGGGCAAGACCTGGACGCGCCGCGGCGGTGTGGCGTTTCCCGGCACCGACTTCGACGAGCACACGATCGTCGAGCGTAAGGACGGAAGCCTCTGGATGCTCGCACGCACGATCCGCGGCATCAGCGAGAGCTTTTCCTCGGACCAAGGCAGGACGTGGAGTGCGCCGCGGCCTTCCGCGATCCAGAACGTCAGCGCCCGGTTCTTTCTCCGCAGGCTCGCCTCCGGCAACCTGCTCTTGGTGAAGAACGGCCCCCTCGACAAGCGTCTGCCGCGCCGTTCCAGCATGACGGCTTTCCTCTCCAAGGACGACGGCAAGACGTGGAGCCGCGGCCTGCTGCTGGACGATCGCGCCGAGGTCTCGTATCCGGACGGAGTCCAGGCCACCGACGGGATGATCTACCTGCTCTACGACTGGAACCGCCACACCGACGCCGAGATCCTGCTGGCGAAGTTCCGGGAAGACGACGTACTGGCGGGCAAGTTCCATACGCCCGGTGCGAGGCCGCGCATGCTCGTCAACAAGGCCCTCGCCCCCCGCCTGGCCCGTGCGATCACGCCGGACGCCCGCTGGACCAAGCAGGCCGGGGAAGACGCGAAGCAGGACCGCGTCACCGTGGCCTACGACGGCTTCACGCCGAACAAGATGGTGTGCGACACCACGCTCCGCCAGCTTCCCGACGGCTCGTGGATCCTGTTCATACTCGCCGGCGGCGACACCGAGCCCTCGCCGCTGAACTACACGGGCGTCACGCGGAGCCGGGACCAGGGCAGGACGTGGACGCGGCTGGAACGCTTCGACGTGGGCTTCCCGCGCGAAGGCGCCACCATCGGCCAGGGCCCGACGGAACTCATGGTCCTGGGCAGCCGCTGCACCTTGTTCTTCTCCACACACGGCAACCACTGGAACACCGACTGGCGTTCGTGGTTCCTGACCAGCGATGACTCGTTCCACTCGTGGAGCCGGCCCGTCGCGGTCCCCGGCCGGCTGAAGTACCGGACGTTTGTCCGGAACCACATCGTCACACGCGACGGCCGGATCATGGTCCCCTTCCAGCACTACATCGGCCCGGACGACGAGCAGTCCAAGCCGCCGCTGGAGCGGGCCTTCACCAATCCGCGCAACGGCGTGCTCATCAGCCGCGACGGCGGCGGCACCTGGAGCGAGCACGGCAACATCCGGCTGACGCCGAACGACCGCTACTTCGGCTGGGCGGAGAACAACCTCGCCGAGTTGAGCGACGGCCGGATCGCCATGATTATCCGCGCCGACGGGCTCGGCGGAATGCTCTACTACGCCGAGGCGAAGGACGGCGGCAAGACATGGCCCGAATTCGCCTCGATCACCCCCGTACCGAACCCCGGAAGCAAGGCCACACTCTACCCGCTCGGAGGCGACACCGTGGCGATGCTGCACAATCCGAACTCGAAACGCCGCACGCCGCTGGCCCTTTGGATCAGCTTCGACGGGATGAAGACGTGGCCGTATCAGCGCGTGCTCGTGCGCCAGTCATGCGACGGCCCGAAGGGGAACCTGAACTACCCCGATGGCTTCGTGAGCAAGGACCGCAAGTGGCTTCACTTCGCGCTGGACGACAACCGTCATCGCGCCGTCGTGGTTTCCGCCCGGCTGCCTCCGCTCCCGTGAACACGAAGCGGAGACGCAAGTGTTCAGCGGAATGAAGTGTGAATATGGGAAGGGAAAAGGAGAAGAGCTGGAAAACCGGGAAGGACAAGGAACTGCACCATGATCATACAATCCTGAATGGGGACCTTCCTCTCTTCTTTTCCCTTTCCCCCCGGCTGTGCCACGCAAGTCCGCACAGCCGAGGGCGGCTGTGCCACATAAGTCCGCACAGCCGAGGGCGGCTGTGCCGCAGATGCCGAAGTTGTCCTTGATCGTCCCCTAGGGCTTACCGCGCGCGGCGAAAGAGGCTCACGATGCCGTCGAAGAGATCGTCGAGGAGGCTTTCGCCCCCGGACTCCTCGGGACCGCTGAAGGGCATCCCGAGGACGCTGCCGCACCTGGAGAGATCCGGAGACATGAGCTGCTTCCTTCGGGCCTTTGTCTCATTCACCTTGGCCAGGCCGCCGGAACGGATCCAAGCGAGGATCCGTCGCAGCTCGTCGGCGTCGAACCAGACGCCGTGTTCGCGGCAGAAGTCGACGATGACTCCGCTGGCGCCCGCGTAGTTCCGCCGGTGCATGACCTGGCCGCATGCCGGGCATCTGCGGTATCGCCAGCCCTCCAAGTCGTCCTGGTCCGCCGGGCCTCGGGGCGCGGCCTGGGGGTGGGGCGCATCGAAGAGGCGATCCAGATCGAGGGCCTCCGACTCGGCCCGCTCGCTGAGCTGCTGAAACGTCTCGTTGCCCAACCAGAGCCCGGCGCAGCGTCCGCACTCCATCGCGCTATACTCGCCGATTCGCCGGTTGGTCAAGAGCCGGGACCCGGAGCAAGCGGGACACGGCAAGGGGGTGACATCGCCTGCGAGGAATTCAGGTCCCAGGCGCAGTCCGCAATGGTGGCAGAACCGGGCCGAGTCGCTCACGCGGGCGAAGCACCCGGGACAAACCGTGTGCAGATCGCGCTCGTGGAGCGTGAAGTCGGCCCCGCAGAACCGGCAGGCCGCATCACGCTTCTCACGCGGCGCGCCGCACGAGGAGCACCGCACCACCGCGGCGTCGTGCCGCTTCGGCTCTCGGACTTCCACCACCTCGCCGCAGTGGCAGCGAAACCGGCTGCCCAGGGCCCATCCCGAGGCATCGTACTGACGACAACATTTGGGACACGCCACCAACAATCGCACAGCCACTCCTCCCGCTTCTCCCTGTTCCGAATCCGAAATGGGGTCTCGCCCTCCCAAGAGCACGCCAGGTCATGCAACTCGTGCGCTCTCCGGGGCATCACAACGCTGAGTGCTGCTCGCAATCCAGAGAACTCCATCTCTTGATGTGGCACAGCCGCCCTCGGCTGTGCGGACCTTCCAAGGGTCCGCGTCAGAACAAGTTGACCAGTCTCCGCTGTAGGGAACGCCCTCTGTGGCGTTCCCTGAATCTCGATGGATGCGGTTCCTCCCATTCACGGAACGCCACAGAGGGCGTTCCCTACAGTCTTCTCGTTGCGACGAATTGTCCACATTGTTGTGACGCGGCGTCCAAGCACAGCCGAGGGCGGCTGTGCCACAGGCCGGTTATCAGACCAGCTTCAGGTGAGTGCAGGATTGCGGCCGAAGGTCATGATGGTGATATCGTCGCTCTGCGAGCGGCCGGCGGCGTGGCGGCGAACGTCGGCCAGCAGGAGCTTGCCCAGTTTCTCGGCCTCGGCCGGCCCGTTTTTCACGAGTTCCAGCACCCGCTCGACGGTGTAGAGGTCGCCCGCTACATTCATGGCCTCCTCCACGCCGTCGGTGGTGATGAGGACCATGTCGCCCGGTTCGAGCTTCCGCGTTTCGGCCTCGAACGGATAGTCTTCCACCACTCCGACGGCCGGGCCTGCAATGTCCTGGTCGAATTGCTCCACCGAGCCGTCCGCCCGGCGGATGATCGGGGAGGCGTGCCCGCCGTTCGCCAAGGTGACCTCGTGGTTCCGGGTGTCGACGACGCAGAGGATGAACGTGACGAACTTGCCCTCGATCTTGCCGTCGCACATGTGATCGTTGATCGCCCGCATCGCCTCCACCACGTCGTGTACGTGGCGCACGGTGCTCTGCACGCAGCTCGACATGCGGGACATGATCAGCGCCCCGGGCACGCCCTTTCCGGCCACGTCGCCGAACGAGAGGCAGATCTTGCCCTCGGGCAATACGAAGCAGTCGTACATGTCGCCTCCCACGGCCTTGGCCGCGTCGTAGGAGGCGTAGAACTGGTAGCCTTCGACCTGGGGCAACTCGGTGGGCAGAAGGTTGCGCTGCACGTTCCTGGCGATTTCCAGTTCGGCGTCCTGCTTCTGCTTGTCGGCGTAGGATTGGACCAGCCGGGCGTTTTCGTACGTCAATGCCGCCTGGCCCGCGACCGTCATCAGGATGTCCAGGTCGTCCCGCGTAAACTGTCCGAGCGGGTTCTGGGAGTCGATGCTCAGGACCCCCAGGGCCTCGCCGTCCAACCCGAGCAGCGGGACGCACATCATCGAGCGGATCTTGAGGTCGGCGATCGACTGCGTTCCACTGAAGGCCTCGTCCGTGCTGGCATCCGCCGAGAGGATGCCGGCCTTCTCCGAGAGCACCTTGCCGACGATCGTGCGGCTCAGACGCACGGTGGAGTCCTCGCCTTTTCGCCGATGCCGCATGGCGTGGGGCACCATCTCGCCGGTCCGCTCGTCCTTCAAGAGGATGCAGCCACGATCGGCGTACTTGAAGATGCCGAACAGGGAGTCGAGGATCTTGGGCAGCAGGGCTGCCAGATCGAGGGTGCCGGCCAGGCTGTTGCTGATTTCCAGGACCGCCTTGAGCTTCGCCTCGGGATTCACGTCGAGGACCCCGAACCGCCCCGCCCCGGCCACCTCGCCGGTGATCGTCGCCCCAGCTCCCTCGTGGAGGTTCACTTGCCCGCGGACCGCGGCCGCTTCGGCAGGGACTTCGGCACCCGCCGCCGACCCCGATCCGCCGGCCGGCGCCTGCGCCGCGGGAGGATCGAGAAACCGGGCGATCACGTCGCCGAACCGGATCGCGGTGTTGTGGCTGAGCTTGACGCGCCCTTCGATCCGCTCCTGGTCCACGAACGTCCCGTTATGGCTGCCGATGTCCTCCAGCACATACTCGCCGCCTTGCGCGTGAAGGACCGCGTGCCGGCCGGATACGGTCGGATGGCTGACCACAATGGAACACTCCGGACGGCGCCCAATCAGATTCTGCCCCTCCGTCAACGCATGGTCGATTCGCTTCTCCTCAATCAGGACTGCCAAGGTCGCCATACGCGCCTCCGTCTTGCGGGGGATGAACAAAATGCACGGGCTACCCGAGTCAGTGTACCCGATTTCCCCATGGGGTCCATCGGCTCCCTCGTGATTCCCCGACGCACCGTGGGTCACACCAGCCCGAAGCGCAAGCGAGGGTAACTCGCCGGCAGTCCCTCGCTTGCGCTTCGGGCTGGTGTTCGGCACCGAATCATCCGGGCTGGCCCCAATCCCTTCGCCAAATCGAGAAGGGAGACTTTCCGGATTGCCCCTCAGTCCGCCCCGGCCTTGATCGTGAACTCAAGCGACGCCTGGCCGATCTCCTGGCGATTCAGGTCCTCGATCGTCAGTTTCAGCGTGTGCTTGCCCGAGTAGATCCGCTTGGGGAGGTGGAGAGCGTAGATGAGGAAGAAGTCGCGCCGACGGTTGCGGCAAGTCTCTTCGGTCTTGCCGAGTTCCTCGGTGGCGACTCGCTGATCGCGGGAGTCGAACACTTCGTAGCTCCCACGGAACTGGGTGTGGAAGCCCCTGGGAGTCTCTTCGCTCTTGAAGTTCTCCAGCTCGACGTACAGGAGCACCTCCTGGCCGGGCGCGAATTCCGACTTCTCAAAGGGGACCACGTCGCCGAAACTCCTGACTTGCTTGACGAGACTCAGATTGCGAACCGTCAAGGGAGCCAACTCGCCAAGCCGGTTCGCCGCGGCGATGAGTTGCTGACGGGTCTCGGACGCCCGGCGGGCCGGATCGGTGATCCGCTCCGTGTCGATCCACGTCGCCAGCCCGTAGAGCATTTGCGACCAGGAATCCTGCATCGCCGGCGAGACCGAGGCGAGAGGCCGAAGGGCGTCGTCGCGCCGTCCGGCGGCAAGGTAAAGCAGACGCAATCGGGCCTGGCTCGCCACCTCCGCCGACGTTCGCGGCGATTGCCGGACCTCGGCCTCCATGAGCTTGATTGCCGACTCCAAGCGATCCTGCCATTGGTCCGGGGCCGCCGGGCCGGGCACCACGTACGACGCAGGAACCACGCCCTCGGGGATGACATCGCCGTGCGAAGCCCCGCGGGCCTCGACCTTCTCCGAGGGCTGCTCCTCCTTGGCAGGCCGAGCCGCATGGTCGGAGGCGAGCCGGGAAGGACGCTCGGGCGTCGCGGCCTCACGCTCCTCCGGCGCGACGGGCGGGAGACGCACCGTCGATCGTCCGCGGCTCCGCGTCGGACTGTTCTCGGCCCGGGCGGTCTGGGCCGGAGCTTCCGTGGCCCGCGAATCGCCGGGCAACGGCGCCGGCGGCGCGGCCGCGGCGTCTCGATCCGAGACACTGGACGAGACCCTTGAGGCGCCGTCCTCCGATCCGGCCCGCGGTTCCGTGCCTGCCGTCGACTCCCGCTGTTCCGCCTGACGACGATAGGCCAAGGCGGCCTGGAAGTACTGCATCAACGCGGGCCATAGGGCCGGGTCGGTCTGACGCAAGTCCTCGGCAAGCCTCGCCCTCGCAGCGCCGTCGAGGGATTCCCGTTCGGCGATCTTGGCTACCAAGTCGTCGACGGCCCGCGGGTCGGGCCGTGGCTTGGCCGTGGAGGGGGAAGCCGTAGCCTGGGG
>Ga0067045_1028595_pt1 | contig 30583 bp, 34 predicted proteins | sample TerdegcTABiofilm_FD_59184 | JGI IMG/M metagenome (GOLD analysis project Ga0067045, IMG submission 59184) | Combined Assembly of (Gp0054472, Gp0054536) Wastewater bioreactor microbial communities from Singapore -Terephthalate degrading...
GCTTCGCCCGCCGGGGCGTCCTCGCCGGGAACGCCCAGGTATTCCGGCGTGTATTCGGTCAGGAGGGCCATGGACACGGGTACCAGCATGTCCGCCAGCAGCGGGAAGGCGGAGCCGATTCCGGCGGCCAACTCCCCGGACAAGGCGAACAGCCGGTCCTGGAGAACCTCCACCTTCACGGTGGGATAGGTTCCGCCCCGCTCGAACCCGGATTTGCCGCAGGTGTGGGCCTTGCCGCCGATCTCCATGGGCGCGCCGTACAGACGGCAGGTCACCGGCCGACAGTCGTAGAGCACGCACCGGTCATCATCGCCCAGAAGCGGACAGCGAATGCGCTCCCTGGCCAGGTCGGCCAGAATGGTCTCCGTGGCCACGCCCTTTTCCCCGGCTTTGACGGCCTTGCGCTTGAGCTTGTAATGGGCCCGGTCGGCCTGGTCGGCCAGATCGAGAATCTTTTCCCGTTGCGGCCCCTTGGGGAAACGCTCGTTGAAAACGGAGTTCAGGTACAGGGCCTCGATGAGGCTCACGTCGAACAGGGCGTGGCAGCAGTCGCTGCACCCCTCGGCGCAGGTCACGGCTTCGGGGCAGGCCTGGCGCACCCTGGCGAACACCGCGTCCACTTCGGCCAACAGGGACCTGTACTTCTCGAAACAGGTGGCAAACGTCAGGGACATGCTCACTCCGCTTGTGTTCCGGCCGGGCTGGCGGCCAGGGACGGCAACGGGAGCGTCCGGCGATCCGGCCGCTCCCGCTGTCCGGTCCTTGTCATGACTGAAAGGCTACACTTCCTCGACGATGATGGCGCCCTGGTCGCAGACCTCGACACAGGACTCGCATCCGAGGCATTCCTCCATGTTCACGGGCACGGCCTTGCCCTCGCGAAGCTCGTAGACCTCGACCGGACACACGTCCACACACTCGCCGTCCCCGATGCACTTGTCCACGTCAACGGTGATCCTGTACGCCATGCCGAACCTCCACTGCTTCCCTTCGCGGGGATGGAACCGCGAAGCCGCCCTCGAAAAGACTTTCCATCGCAGCCGCCGCGCGAACTCGCGCTGACCAAAAACCTTATCCACACGGTCAAATCCCTGTCAAGGGATGGCGGTTTTTGACGGTCTCGCCGTCGCCCGGAGACATTCCTTCCCCCAGGCATAAAGATCAGCCCTTCGGCGTCCGATAAGATGTCCGGAGCAAGCAGCAACAGGCGAAAACCCTCTCACCGGACAAAACACGCCATGGGAAAGATATCGGTCCTGCGGCCGCGTTCGGCCGACATCCACCCGATCCTGATGCTTCTGACCTCGCATCGGATGGACTGCTGCATGCTGTGCCTGCGGTGCCTGGAGCGCTTCACCGACCTCGGCCGCTTCAAGCGCATCTACATCCTGGCCAACGCGGTAAGCGAAAACCACCGGGCCATTCTCGCCCGGTTCGCGGCCCGCCATGACAACGCCATCATCCGGGACTGTCTGCCCCGGGGCCTGGTTCCGGCCGTGAACACCGCCCAGAACGAGATACTGGCCGCCCATATCCGCGACGTCATCGTCAAGTTGGACGAGGACGTCTTCGTCACCCCCAACTGGCTGGACCACCTCATCGAAGGCTATCGCCACCACGCCCACCGGGACGACGTGGTCCTGGCCACCCCGCTCATTCCGGTCAGCCCCCCTGGCCGGCATGTGCTCAACCGCTTTCTCACCGTATCCTACCCCTCAGAACGGCACATGTATGTCGGGCCGCCGGTGGAGGAGAACTGGGTCTACCACCGCTGGATGTGGGAAAAGGTCCTGCGCGAAGATCTGGTCGAGACCTGGCTGGCCGAGCGTCCCGCCCTCTACAACTACCTGGACTACGTGACCATCAACTGCGTCATCTACGACCGGCGGCTCATCGAGCGGGTCCACCCCTTCCCGGTGCGCCCCATACGAGGGCTGCCCACCACGGACGAGCTGGCCATCAACCGCGCCCTGTTGGACGGGAACCTGCGCGTGGCCGTGCTCGGCCGGAGCGTGGTCCATCACTACAGCTTCTCGCCCTGCGAGGAATACCTGCGCGGGCACATCCCCATGGATGAGGTCTGGCGCTACACCGAGGGTCTGCGCGCCCAGCCCGCCGCCACCGAGGTCGAACGGCCCGCGCCCCTGCGCCCGGCCCTCAAGGTCCTGACCTCCGGTGCCCTTCACAGGGTGATCCGGGCGTAATACGCCCGTCCGCCCCGCTCCACCACCAGGATCAGCGCCCGGTGCATGCTGTGGCGCATGACGGCCCGGACCAGGTCGTCCATGCCGTCCACCCGTTCGCCGCCCACGCCCAGAAGCCTGTCCCCGGCCGCCAATCCGATCTTTCCCGCCGGCCCGGACGGCGAAACCTGGGCCAACACCAGGCCCTTTCTGCGGCCGTCCTCGCGCACCGTGATGCCCCACCGCGAGGCCGCAAGATTAAGCGCCGCATCACGGCCGAACGGCGCGGCCCGCACCCCCACCCGGCGGCGGTCGCCGCCGTGCAGGACCTCCAGGGCCACCTCCTCCCCGGCCGTGACCGTGCGCAAAAGACCCTGGAAATGATCGGCATCCTCGACCTGGGCCCCCGAGACCGACAGCACCACGTCGCCGGGGACGATGCCGGCGGCCTGGGCCGGACCGCCCGCGGCCACTTCGGTGACCAGGAGACCTCTGGGCTCGGCCAGCCCGAAATACCTCGCCACCCGTTCGTCCACGCCCTGGCCGAAAAGCCCCAGCCACACCGGCGAGACCTTGCCCGTGTCCATGAGTTCGGCCACCACCCGCCTGGCCTTTTCCACCGGGATGGCGAAACCGATGCCCTCGGCCCCGGCCCGGATGGCCATGTTGATGCCGATGACCCGGCCCTCGATGTCCACCAGGGGGCCGCCGCTGTTGCCCGGGTTGATGGCCGCGTCGGTCTGGATCAGGTCGGCATAGGCCGCGCCGTCCTCGGCCCGAAGCGACCGGCCCACGGCCGAGATCACGCCCGTGGTCACAGTGTGGCCGTAGCCGTAAGGGTTGCCGATGGCGATAGCCGGTTCGCCGATGAGCAGACCCCGCGAATCGCCCATGACCGCCTGGGGCAGGTTCCCGGCACCGCGCAGTGTGAGCACCGCCACGTCGAAATCCGCGTCCGAGCCCAGAAGCTCGGCCTCGAAGCTCCGGCCGTCCTGAAGCACGACGGTGATGGTCTCGGCCCCGGCGATGACGTGGTTGTTGGTCAGAACCAGGCCCTTGGCCCCGTCGATGATCACCCCGGACCCCAGGCTCTGGGCCGTGCGCCGTCTGGCCGGACCGCCCGGGAGTTCGAATCCCGGCCCCAGGAAACGGCGGAAAAATTCGTCCTGGAAAAGACCGCCGAAGGGATCGCCCCGGCTCTCGATCACCTTGGAGGTGGTGATGCTGACCACGGCCGGGGCCACGGCCTTCACGGCCAGGACCGTGGGCGTCAAACGGGCCGGGGACACGGATTTGGAGGCGGTCTGGGCCGTGGCCGTCAGTGGCGTGCAGGCCAGGCAGGCAAAAATCGCGATACATGGAAAGGTCTTGTTCATGATGGTCGGCAGGCCCCGGTAAAACGGGGCGGGTTGTGGCGGCGGATGCGCGTGCGCACTTGGGGTGCCGCGCCCATGGCCCGCCGGAGCAGGTTTCGGTTCGGAATATAAACACCGGGAGGGCGGGGGCAAGTCCGAAACCGCCCGATCACGGCCCGCATGGGGTCGCTGTCGGAGCTTCGGGCGGGGACCGGGTGAATAAAAATCAGGTGATGGGGATGCGGCGTTTGATCTTTTCCGGCCGTTTCTTGGGTACGGTGATCTCCAATATCCCCTCGGCCATCACCGCGGCCACGCCGTCCCGGACAATGTTCGGGGGCAGGGCGAAGCGCCGGGCGAAGGGCCCGTAGGAGCGTTCCAGCATCTGGTACAGGCCGCCCGAGGATTCCCGGGCGAAACGGCGCTCGCCGCGAACCCACAGGGACCGGCCGCGCAGTTCCACGGCCACGTCCTCACGGGCGATTCCCGGTACATCCACGGTGATGACGAAGGCGTCCGGGGTCTCGACGATATCGGCGGCGGGCGACCAGAGATAGCCCGGCTCCACGCCCGCTCCCTGGCCGGAGGCCCGTGCGGCCCGGCGGGCCCGTTCCACGGCCTGGTCCATTTCCACCTTGATGTCCTCGATCCCCATCCAGGGAGTCCAATTGAGCTTGCCCATGTGTTTCGCCACTGTCGCCGGGCGATCCGGGTTGGTGCCGCGACGGGTTACGCCGGGGCGTCCTTGGCCGAGCGCTTCCCCGCGTCCCAGGCGTCACGGGGCACGGCCTCGTCGATGAGCATGATCGGAATGTCCTCGCGCACGGGGTAGACCACGCCGCAGGCCGGACATGCCAGCCCTTCGACTTGTTCCGGGGCCGTTTCCAGGGTCTGCAGGTCCCCCTTGCATTTGGGGCAGGCCAGTATGCGCAACAGTTCCGGGGAAAGCGCCACGTGTCGCTCCTTGATCGTTTTCCCCCATATAGTCGTTTCCGGAACAGGCGACAAGGGATACGAAACAGCCTTCCCAAACATGTCCCGACACGGTAGCCTCGCATCATGCCCGACATCGACCTGCACACCCACACCACGGCCTCGGACGGCACCTTGTCCCCCCGCGAACTGGTGCTCCTGGCCGCCCGGTCCGGCCTGTCCGCCGTGGCCATCACCGACCACGACACCGTGGACGGCCTGCCCGAGGCCATGGCCGCCGGCCGGGAATCCGGGGTCACGGTGGTCGGCGGCGTGGAACTCTCGGTCTTCGACGGCCGGCGCGCCCTGCACCTTCTGGGCCTTTTTCTGCCTGAGCGCCCGGGCGATCTCGCCCGCGTCCTGGCCGGGCTGCGCGACACACGCCACGACAGAAACCGGCTCATCCTGGAAAAACTCGCGGCCATGGGCATCGCCCTAGACTACGACGAGGTCCTGGCCCTGGCCGGCGGGTCCGTGGGCCGGCCGCACATCGCCGCCGCGCTCATGAAAAAGGGCGTGGTCACGAGCGTCAAAGAGGCCTTCGCCCGCCTCCTCGGCCCCAACGGCCGGGCCTACGTTCCGAAAAAAAAGATGTCCCTCGAAAGGGCCGTCTCCCTGCTTCTGGCCGAAGGGGCCACCCCGGCCATCGCCCACCCCTTCCTGCTGCGCCTGAACGGCCGGGCCCTGGAACGCCTCTTGGCCGAATACAAAGAACTCGGCGTGGGCGCCATCGAGGCCCTCTACAGCGAGCACAGCCAGTCCCAGACCCGGGAATACCTGGCCCTGGCCGCCAAGCTGGACCTCGGCATCACCGGCGGCTCGGACTTCCACGGCGCGGCCAAACCCGATATCCGCCTCGGCGTGGGCAAGGGCGACCTCCGTGTGCCGGATGCCGTGCTGGCGGCCCTTTTGGCCCGACACAAGACCGGGGGGGAAACCTTTTGAAAAAGGTTTCCCCCCTGGACCCCCTTCCGAAAACTTCGGCGCGCTTCGCGTCCGGATTCCCGGACGTGTTGTAGGCTGGGATGCTTTAGGCTATTCTTGAAAAAGAATTGTCTTCCTTTCAAAACCGGCAACATTCGGAGTCCGCATGTTCGACGCCTCCGCCTCCCTGGTCTGGTTTTTGATCGGTGTCGGGTTTCTGCTCGCCGAACTCATGCTGCCCGGCCTGATCCTCATCTTTTTCTGCTTCGGGAGCTGGATCGCGGCCATTTTGCTCCTTGTAGCGAACGTGGGCGTGGAGGTGCAGCTCGCGGTCTTTCTGGCCGCCTCCCTGGTTCTGCTCTTCACCCTGCGCAAGCTGTTCATGCGCACCTTCGGGGGCAGGCTCAAGGACGGCGCGGACAAGGAACTGGCCGACAGGGCCGTGGGCCGGCAGGCCCTGACGACCTCGGCCATAAGCCCGGCCGCCCCCGGGGAGATCAAGTTTCGCGGCAGTTTCTGGCGCGCCGTCGCGGACGTGGACATCCCCGAAGGCGCGACCGTGGTCATAGAAGGTCCGGCTTCCGACGACGGCCTGACGTTTCGGGTCAAACCCCTGTAAGGAGCGCCCCATGTTCAGCGACACCATGATCATGCTCGTCGTTTTAGCCGTCGTGGTCATCATCCTGTTCATCAAAACCGCCGTGGTGGTGCCCCAGCGCTCGGAATTCGTGGTGGAGCGCCTGGGCAAGTACCACAACACGCTCGGGGCCGGATTCCATATCCTGATCCCCTTCCTGGACAAGATCGCCTATCGCCGATCCCTCAAGGAAGAGGTCATGGATATCCCCTCCCAGACCTGCATCACCAAGGACAACGTGGCCGTGTCCATCGACGGCGTGCTGTACCTCCAGGTCATCGACTCCAAGCTGTCGGCCTACGGCATCGAGAACTACTACGTGGCCGCGTCGCAGTTGGCCCAGACGTCGCTGCGCTCGGCCATCGGCAAGATCGATCTGGACAAGACCTTCGAGGAACGGGAGAACATCAACCGCCAGGTGATCGAGGCCGTGGACGAGGCGGCCCAGAACTGGGGCATCAAGGTCCTGCGCTACGAGATAAAGGACATCACGCCCCCGGCCTCGGTGATGGAGGCCATGGAACGGCAGATGAAGGCCGAACGGGAAAAGCGGGCCGAGATCGCCACCTCCGAGGGCGACCGGCAGGCGCGCATCAACCGGGCCGAGGGCATGCGCCAGGAGGCCATCTCGGTCTCCGAGGGCGAGAAGCAAAAACGCATCAACGAGGCCGAGGGCCGCTCCCGCGAGATCGAGCTTCTGGCCCAGGCCACGGCCCAGGGCATTGCGGCCGTGGCCGCGGCACTGTCGGCCGAGGGCGGGGTGACGGCGGCGAACCTGCGGGTTGCGGAGAAGTACCTGTCGGAGTTCGGCAATCTGGCCAAGGCCGGCAACACGCTCATTCTGCCCGCCAACCTCGCGGACATCGCCGGGATCGTGGGCACGGCCATGTCCGTGATGCAGGGGGGGAAGGGAACGTAGGCGGGATTCTCAGAATCTCCGGGACGACCTGCCCGGGAAAGGCCTTTCGGCCGGGCACGGCACACCGCCAACACCGCAGAAGGATTTTGATGAGACCAGCCTACGTCGCGCTTTTTTTGCTTTCAGGGCTTTGCATCGCCATTCTCCTGGGCATGTTCATCCGCCGGAGGCTTCCCGACCACCATCTGGGGGAGGAGACCTTCGACGCCATCAAGCTGGCCATCGGCCTGGTGGCGACCATGACCGCCCTGCTCCTCGGCTTTCTGATCAACTCCGCCAAGGGATCCTACGACGCGAGCAGGACCAACGTCCTCCAGATGTCGGCGAAAATCATGTTTCTCGACCGGGTGCTGGCGTACTACGGACCTGAAGCCGACGCGCTCCGTCATCAGTTCCGGGACAGCGTCGAAGGCATGATGCACGACCTCTGGCCGGACGGGAGCGGTTCGCCCCCCCATTTCGATCCGGACACGAAGACCGGCAATGCCTTTTTCAACTCCCTCCAGGCGCTTGCCCCTGGCAGCGAATCGGGGAAAAACATCAAACACGAGGCCGTCGCTCTCGCCATTGAAATCGGCCAGCTGCGCACCCTGATCTTTTCCCAGCTGGCCCCATCCATCTCGGAATCCCTGCTTTTCATCATCTCCTTCTGGCTGGTCATCATCTTCTTCAACTTCAGCCTGCTGTCCCCACCGAACGCCACGGCCATGACGGCCATGCTCACCTCCGCCGTCTCCATTTCCGGGGCCATCTTCCTGATCCTGGAGTTGGACCGGCCCTTCACCGGGGCCTTCAAGATATCCGGCGAATCCTTGCTCAACGCCCTCAACCACCTCATCAAATAACCTCGAACGCGGCGGCGGTCCTTCCCCCCCCGACGGGACGAAGACCCTACACCCGCAGCGTGGCCGCAAGCCTCCCGGGCTTTGAAAACACATCCAGGGCGGCCCGGATATCGGTGAAGACCGCGTCGGCGGCCAGGACGGCGTCCAGGCAGGCCCCCTCGGGACCGATGACCGCCAGTCCCAGAGCCGCCTCCTTGAGCATCAGCCGGTCGTTTCTGCCGTTGCCCACGCAGGCGGCGGCCGCCGCACCGAGGGAGCGCACGAAGGCCAGCTTGGCCGCATCCTCGGGACCCGGGCCGAGCACCGTGACCGAGACCGGAAGCCCGGAAAGGGCCCGGGCCACCGTACCGAAGGTGTCGGCCGTGATGACGTGCATGGTCAGAAGTTTGGAGAGGGCAACGATGCGCTCGGCCACCCCGGGCACAAGCGCGCCGTCCCTGGCCAGGGTGCCGTTGTAGTCCAGGACAAGATGGGCCAGGGACAGGTCGCCGAAGCCGGGAATGGCGGCGGTGAACATCATTGGCCCCCCGTGGGGCGGATGTCCGGCTTCCCGGTCCCTTCACCGCCGGCCCCGTCCTTGCCGTCCGGCCCGCCCTCCACGATCACGAACACGTCCACACGCAGCCCCACGGGCAGACCCGGCTCATCCAGGTCGATAAGCGCCTCCAGGATGCGGGTGTCGTTTTTTTCGGCCGGATCGTCCGTGCGCACGTTCTTGCGGCCCAATATCCTGGCCAACCTGAACACCGTGCCCCAGAATTTGCGTTCGCCGTAGGCGTCGGCCACCATGTACGCCCGCTGCCCCTCGCGTACCTTGGCGATGTCCTTTTCGTCCACGTCGGTCCGCACCCGCAGCCGGGAGATGTCACCCACGGTCACCACCGGGGTGTCGAAGGACACCGAGACCATCTCCCCGGCCCTTCTGTGTTTGCGCAGCACCACCCCGTCGATGGGCGAGCGGATCTCGGCCTTGGCCGCGTAGGCCTTGGCCCGGTCCAATGTGGCCCGGGCCTCGTCGACCTGGGCCCAGGCCCTTTTTATGTCCTCGGACCGGGACGGATCGTCCACCAGGTGAAACCGCTGCCGGGCCGCCTCCACGCGCTGCCGGGAGACCAGATATTCCTTCTCCGCCCGATCCTCCTCCTCCGGAGCCAAGACCTGGCCGGCCAGGAGCTTCTCCCGTCGTTCATGCTCCAGCTTGGCCTGGCGCATCACCGTGATGGCCTCGTCCAGGGCCGCCCGGGCCTCCTTGCGCTCCATGCTCCGAGCCCCGCTCAGGACCTTTTCCAGTTCCGCCTCCCGGGCCGCCAGGGCCGCCTCGGCCGCAGCCACCGCGGCCTTCAGGTCCGCGTCCCACAGCTTGGCCAGGGGCTGATCACGGCGCACCGCATCCCCTTCCTCGACCAGCACGTCGGTGATCTTGCCGGCGATGTCGAAGCCCAGGCGCATCTCCTCGGACACCGGTTCCACCCGGCCCGGCGCGGCCACCCAGACCATTCCGGCGGGCTGGCCGGGATCGATCGTCCGGGCCTTCCCGGTCCCGGCCGGACCGGGCACCGCCGTCTCCACCCCGGCCGGCGCCACGCCGACCAACAGACCCGCGACGAGCGCCGCCGCGGCACACAGTGCGAATGGTATCCTCATGCCGACTCCCCGTCTCGGGTGATGAGTCCGTCCTCGATGTGCACGATCCTGTCCGCGAACTCCTGGATGCGCGGATCATGGGTGACGATGACCACGGCCCGGCCGCGCTCCAGGGCCAGTTGCCGCAAAAGTCCGATGATCAGGCGGCCGTTTGTGGAGTCCAGGGCCGCCGTGGGCTCGTCGGCCAGGATGATCTCCGGCTCCCCGACCAGGGCCCGGGCGATGGCCACCCGCTGCTTCTGGCCGCCGCTCAAATCCTCGGGGCGCATCCCGGCCTTGTCCGGAAGCCCGACGGCGGCAAGGGCCGTCAGGACCCTGGCCCGGGCCTCCTCCCCCCGAATGCCCTTCAGATCCAGGGTCACCTGGACGTTTTCCGCAGCGGTCAGGGTGCGAAACAGGTTGTAGTTCTGGAAGATGAACCCGAAATGTTCCAGGCGGAGCACCCCGAGTTTTTTTTCCGTCAGTCCCGAGGTCTCACGGCCCTTGATGCGCAGGCTTCCCGCCGTGGGCGAGAGGATGCAGCCCATGATGGACAAAAGCGTGGTCTTGCCGCTGCCCGACGGACCCATGAGCAGGGCCACCTCACCGGCCCTGATGTCCAGGTCCACCCCGCGCAGGGCCGGCACCGTGACATGTCCGGTGTGGAAATCCTTGGTCAGTCCGCGCACGCGGACCAGGGAGTCACCGTTTCCAGCCATGCTCACGCCCCCTTGAAGACCATGGCCGGGTCGATGCGGGTCACCCGCTTGATGGATACGAAGGAGGCGGTCACGCACATGATCACGGTCAAGAAAAACAGGCCCACGGACATCCTCCAGGTCAGAAGAATGGAGGCCCCGCCCTTCTCGGCCAGTTTCACCAGAACGTGGCTGATGATGATGCCCGGAAAATAGCCGATGAACGCGGCGGCCACGGCCTGGGCCATGATGATCTTGTACAGGTAGCCGTTTTTGGCCCCCATGGCCCGAAGCGTGCCGAACTCCGGCAGATGGTCCATGGTCGTGGCGTACAGGGTCTGGGCCACCACCACCCCACCGACCACCAGCCCCAGGCAGGCCGCGATGACCAGGGCCATGCCCGCCCCGGTGGTGAACATCCAGTACCACTTGGTCTTGTGGGCGAATTCCTCCCGGGTGAACACGTCCACGTCGTCCACGGCCGCCGCGATGGCCGCCCGAAGCTCCCGGGGGTCCAGGCCGGGTTCGGCCAGGACCAGCACGTAGGTCAACTGGTCGGGCTTTAAGTGCGTGAACTCCAACGCGTTGGCGAAGGAGGTGAACACGTAGGGCGAGGTGGTGAACGACCGGATGCCCCGGGTGAATCCCACCACCCTGGCCCGACGGTCGCTGATCTCCACGGCCTGTCCCAATTCCGTGACCCCGAGTTTCCGCTGGTAGAGTTCGTCGATGATCACCGTGTCCCGGACCTCGAGGGCCTCGATGGACCCCGCGGCCATGGCCCAGGGCCTGCCCAGGCCCGAGGCCAGGTCGAAGCCCACCACCTCCACGCTCTCCATGCCGCCCTCGGGCTTTCGCCAGTTGGCGAACTGCACGATGAACTTCTCGGCCCGGGCGACTCCCGGAACGGACAGGACCTGATGGTATTTGCGCTCACGCAAGGGGTGGGTGACGTCGAAGTTGCGCACGCCCCTGGAGGCCACCCACACGTCGGCCTCGGTATTCTCGATGACGCAGGATGTGGCCGTGGTGAAACCCACGAAAAGACCGCTTTGGACGGCAATGAGCACCACGGCGAAGATGACCCCGGTCAGGGTCACGGCCAGCCGGATGCGGTCGTGCATGAGATTTCGCAGGGCGATGCGGATGGTCATGAGCAGGTTCGGCCGTGCGGCCGCCTCGGGCCGCAGCCGGATTTCTCCCGGCCCGTCCTATGGCACGGAGGCGGGGCGACGGTAAAGGGGCGCGTGGACGAAGACGGCGTCCGCCGGCACTTTCGGTTGACGAAAAGGACGGCGTCGGCCATAGCGGGTACACGTCGGTCCTGCATCCGCACTCCGGACCCGCCGGTGCCGCCCATGAAAACGGTCTATTACCACCTCAGCCCCTACATCAGCCACCGTGCGGCCGGACAGGCCTATCGTCGGGCCATGCTCCAGGCGGGCATTCTCCTGGCGGATCGCCCAGAGGACGCCGACGTGGTCATCCTGCACGACGCCCCGGTGAACCTCCCGGCAATCCTGAAGGCCCTTCCGGTAATCCGGAAAAAAGAACTAATCGCATACAGCGTCTGGGAGACGGACATTCTTCCCGATGCCTATGTCGAACCATTGTCCATGGTGGATGCCATCTGGACCTGTTCTGCATTTTCCAGGGCGGCCTTTCACTCCAGGTTCGAAAACGTCTCTGTCGTGCCGCACATCGTTGAAGAGACTTCTTTACTCCCGGATGACGTTTCAAAAGTGAAGGAAATGATTACCTACGACCCGGATGCGTATTATTTCTATACCATCATGGATTCGCTCAATCCCAGAAAGAACCTCACGGCCCTGCTCGATATCTTCATGAAAAATTTTCTGCACGACCCGGACGTTTTCCTGGTCGTGAAACAATATCGCACGCCGGTGGACCTTTCCGGCCTGAAAAAAGTCATCCCCGTGAACGCATCCCTGACCGATTCCCAGATCTCAGCCCTGCACCACCTTTGCCACTGCTATGTCAGCGCGCATCACTGCGAGGCCTGGGGACTGCCCCTGTCCGACGCCCTGGGAACCGGCAACGCGGTCATCGCCACAGGGTATTCCGGGAACATGACCTTCATGAACCGGGACAACAGCTACCCGGCGGATTTCACCCTGACCACCGTCTCCCAGGACATGTGCCGGCGCATTCCTCTTTTCACCCCGGCCATGCACTGGGCCGACCCCGATCCGGGGCACTTCGGCCACCTGATGCGCAAGGTGCGCGGCATGGGATCTCCCAGGCCCGGCGAACGCCGTCTGATCGCGGAATCCATGCGCCCCTTCCGGCCCGCGGCAGTCGCGGACATCCTGCGGGAGCGGCTGCGGTAAACGGCTTCCGGCGCCGCAGCCCCATCGACCCGGGCTGGAGGCGCCGCTGTCGCGTCCCCGGAATTCGTGCATCCTCGTCTCGGGGACAATCCGTTTCACCACTTCTTTTCATAACAATACGTTCGTATTTTTAATGGGTTCCTACGAGGCCTGCTTGTAGAGTTCCCAGGCCCCCAGGAAGGCCGCGTCGAAGGAGCGCCCCTCCATGCTGGCCCGGGCCGCCGCGCCCATGCGCCGGATGCGCCCCGGATCGCCGACAAGCTCGTCCAGGGCCGCCTCCAGGCTTGTGGCGTCCATGTCCGGCACCACCACCCCGGTGACCCCGGGGGTGACGTTCTCGCACGGCCCGCCCTGGTCCGAGACCACCACCGGCAGACCCGAGGCCTGGGCCTCGAGAACCACGTTGCCGAAGGTGTCCGTGGTGGAGGGAAACACGAACAAGTCGCTCGAGGCATAGGCCTCGGCCAGATCCTCGCCGTCCAGGCAACCGGTGAAATGGCAGCGCGTGCCGGCCATCCGTTCGCGCATCTCCTCCAGGTACGGCCCGTCGCCCACCACCACCAGGTTCACGTCCGCATGCCTGGCCGACAGGCTGCGGAAGGCCTCGGCCAGATGGTGCAGGTTCTTCTCCCGGGACACTCGGCCCACATACAGCAGGCTGACGCCCTCCGAGACCCCGTGGCCAGCCAGGAAACCGTTGCGTTTGGCCGGATGGAAGCGCTCCACGTCCACGCCGCGCGGATAGGTCCGGATCTTTTCCGGGACCACGCCGTGGGCCTTGAGTTCCTCGCCGGTGCTGGCCGAAGGCACGAACACCGCGTCCATCTGGTTGTAGTACCAGACCACGTAGCGCCACATGATCTCTTCCATGGAATCGTCGCCCGTAAGGTAGCGGGCGTACTGGGGGATGGCCGTGTGGTAGGTGGCGTGGATGGGAAGCTTCAGGATGCGGGCGATGACCAGGGCGGCCAGCCCGATGGGGCCGGGCGTGGCCGAGTGCAAAAGGGTGAAGCCCTGTTCGTAGACGTATTCGAGCATGCGTAGAAACGGGGGATAGGAAAATTTCTGGGAGGGATATTCCGCCAGGCGGTATTCGCCCACGGCCTTGAAGTTCATCACCCCCTCGCCGGGCGCGGTGTCGTCCTGTCCGCAGGTGATGACGGTCAGGCGCTTGCCGTGCTTGCCGGCCATGTCCAGGTGCATGCGCAGGGTCAGGGCCACGCCGTTGACCTCGGAGAAGGTGTCCGTGAAATGGGCCATTCTGGTCCGGCGGGTTTTTTTCCCGCCTCCGGGGAGACCGTTTCGCGCCCCGTGCTCGCCGGGGACCGCCGCCGCGAAGCGTTCGGCCACCTTGCGGCAAAATCCCCTGTCCTTGGTGAACACGGTGTAGGCCACGAAGTAGGGCCCAAGGACCGTATACAGGGCCCCGGCGGAACCGACGCACTGGAAGATGTCGAACAGGTTGGCCCCGCTGACCTGATCCAGGAGATTGCTCGTGAAGTGGGAGAGCACCTTGTCCGCGACCCGGGTGACGAACCGGAACCATTCCTCCTCCAGGCACACGTCCCGGTTGAGCCCCCGCCGGGCCTGGTCGAGGAAGCGGCGGTCCTCATGGATGAGTTCCTCGGCCTTGCCCCGGAACAGGTCGTTGAGGGAAGCGCCGGCCTTGGTCGAAGAGCCCCTGGTCATGCCGGACAAAAACGTCCGGGCCTTGAACACCATGCCGGTCTTTTCCTCCGGGTTTCCGGACAGGAACCGGTCCACGAACTTGAGAAACAGGTCCTTGTCCACATACTTTTGAAACCCGAATCTGCTTTTGTAGAACTGATAGGCGATGGCGTAGAGGTTTAGCGCCATGGCCTTGGGGTGGGAGGGCCGCCCTCCGGGCCGGGCCAGCCCCCCGCGCAACCCGCGCATGAAGTCCTCGAGCGTGGCGGCGCCGGGGACCTCGGTATACATGGAGGCGATGTGCAGCGACGAATGGTCGTCCGAACCGCCGGTCAGGCGTTTGACCCAGGGGGCCTCGAAAACCGGCTCGATGCCGTGCCTGACGGCCAGCCGCTCGATGTCCTCGCTGGTCAGGCCGGCCAGCACGGCGCGCAGGATGTCGTTCTGGAAGGCGTCGCGGGTGCCGTTTATCTCGAAGTTCTCGAACAAGAGCAGCATCTTCTCGAAATGCTCCACCGTGAGCTTGTCGTTGACCCCGTACAGGGGGTGGGCCACCACATGGGTCACACCCCGGCCCCGCAGGTAGGACACCAGTTCGAAGACGTTCTCCCGAACCTTCTGGATGTCGGCGTGGATGGCCTCGTCGATGCAAAGGGCCAGCACGTGCACCTTGCACCGGTCCTCGGGGAAATAGCTGGTGATCTCCTCGCTTATGAAGGCGTCGGGCAGGTGGGCGATCTCCAGGGCCCCGTTTATGGTGTTGTGGTCGGCGATGGTGACCATGTCCATGCCCCGGGACTTGGCGATGTCATAGAGGCGCATGGGCTCGGTGAAGCTTTCCGGGCAGCCGAGCTTTTGCAGGAACCACTGGGAAGGCCGTGTGGAGTGTTTGGAATGGACGTGCAGATCGATCCTCATGCCGTTCCCCCTTGTTTCCGGACAGGGTTGGATGAAGCGGGACCAGGGTTCCGTGTCTCCGGGCGGACGAAAGACGCGGCTTTCCCGACGCCCGCCGGACCGGGGCCGTTTCCCGGCCCGGGTCGGGCGGTTTGGGTGGTGACGAGGGTGGTGGTGGTCCCGTGAAGGATGGGGGCCGCATCCATGGCGGCTAGCGAAGACGAGAGAGGACGACGCGGGTCCATGGGGTTTTCAAGAAGGTCGGGTGGGTGCGTTTACGGCCGGTCATCTTCGCCATCCTTTCGCCAAAGCGCGGCTGGAGGGCGTTTAGCACGGCCCGCAGGGACGGGGTGTTACGGGCGGGATGTAATCAGGTGACGTTTGGCGGTCGGCCGGACGAGGCGGCCTATTCCCGCATCAGGGCCGACTCGCCGGCGAAAAACACGAACTGCGCCGGGAGCTTGCCCCCGGCCGCGGCGCGCACGGCCGAATCCGAGGTGAACACCGCCCGGTAGCCGAAGGACACGGAAAGGCTGGTATCCGGGCGCCTGGATTCCGGGGCCAGGAAGAAATCAAAGGAAACCGCGGAGGCGTCGGTCAGGCTCATGGGCAGGTAGGTCTTCTGGTCCGTGGCCAGAACGACGCCCTCGGCATCGCGCAGATAGGCCGTCAGGGTCAATTCCTGCACCCGGTCGACCCAGGCCGGCAAGGTGTCCGCCAGGGCCGTGGCCGAGCCCTTGATCCCGTAGCTCTGCCGGGTGGGCACGGACACGAAGGTGAAGCGCCAGTGGCGCATGGTCAGGGTCTGTTCGGCCGAGGGGTTCCAGTTGCGGGATTCCAGGTGGCGGGCCGTCAGTTCCGCGCACCCCGCCGCCAGGACCAGGCCCGCCAGGACCGCCAGGGCCGAGAACACCCGCCGCAGCCTTGAAATCCTCGCCAATACGTTCATGTCGCCTCGCCTCGCGGCCTATGCGGCCGTCATGTGGGCGTCGCCGGAGAGGTCCCCGCGGCCCCCCCGCAGTCCCGCCGGCTGGACACTAGACCCGGGGAGGCCCGGCCGCCAGCATCTCGGCCAGGGTCGCGTCCACCTTGGGGGGCCTGACGGCGTTTTTCCCCACAAGCTCCATTTCGATGCCCGCCAGCTCCCGATACAGGGAGGTCCGGTCCATGATCCCGGCCCCGGGATGCGCGGCCCGAAGCGTCTCGCAACGCGGGCAGCCCGGGAATTCCCGGACCCCGCCCGGGCCGATGAGCACGTGGGGCACCCCGTGCAGCCGGCAGATCATCAGCCGGTGCGCGTACAGCCCGCACAACCCGTCGTCGTTGAGCGGACACATGACCCGGGGTCTCTCCCCCCGGGCCAGGGCCTCACGGATCGCGGCCACGGCCGCCGCCGCCCGTTCCAGGTACCGTTCCCGTCGCTCGTCGGGCAGGGCAAGGAGCCCTTCGAACAGATACAGCCATTCGATGTACGTATGGTGCTGAAAATAACTCGTGCAACAGTTGGTGGCGCAGCCCTGGCAGGAAAACCCCAGGGGGCCGGCCACCGCGTCGTAGGCCTCGTCCATGCGCCGGTACAGGGCCGCAAGGCGGGCCAAAAGCCCCCGGCGTCGTGAGCCCGTCATTTCGCCTCCCCCGCGTCGTGCGATCGGCGCGAGCGCATCCAGCGCACGATGTCGTCCGCGCTGTGCGCCGGAGACACCCCACCGGTGCGTTCCCGGTAATCCGCCGCCGCCGCGTACAGGGGCTGACGCTCGGCGAAGACCTCCTCCAGGGACCTGCCGCCGGGCCGGGCGAACCCCCGGTCCTCGGCGCCTCCGACCCGGGACAGGAACGTGGCCAGATCGATCTCCAAAAAAACCACCGGACCGCAACGCCGAAGCCGCTCCACGGCCCGGGAGCTATAGATCACGCTGCCCCCGGTGGAGATCACGCAACGCCGCAGCCACAGCCGCGACACCACGTCCTCCTCGATGCGCAGGAAGTCGTCCAGCCCCCGGGCGTCCAGAAGGGCCTGCAGGGACATGCCGAAGGTGGCCTCGATGAGCCGGTCCGTGTCCAGATGGGCGAACCCCAGCCGCTCGGCCACCAGGCGGCCGAGCGTGGACTTGCCGGCGCCGGCCATGCCCACAAGGCTCAGGCAGTCCTCGTCGGACTGCGTGCCCACAAAGGGGGGGACCCGCGGCACCGACGCGGGGTTGAAACACTTTTCCTCGCCGCCCATGGCCATGCAGGGTACATGAACCCGGAGCAAAATAAAAGTTGCCGGACCTATGCCGTCGAAATCGCCGGGCCAGGATCCCGCCTCCGGCCGGGCCGCCGTTGTCATCCCGAACATCTTGGGCTATAGGCCAAAGGTCGATCAGCCATCGCGCCGCCTCTCACGGCGCGAAATCTCGCGCAAGGATGCCTATCGTCATGTCCGGCCACGTGGTGGAGGGAATCCTGGGCTACGCCAGGGAAGGCTGCGCCCTGCGGGAGCGCTTTTTCGCCGAGAACGCCGAGCAGGTTGCCCGTGTGGCCCGGACCATGGCCGTGTGCCTGGCCCGGGGCGGCAAGCTGCTTTTCTGCGGCAACGGCGGCAGCGCGGCCGACGCCCAGCATCTGGCCGCCGAGTTCGTCAACCGCTTCCAGATCGAGCGCCCGCCCCTGCCCGCCCTGGCCCTGACCACGGACACCTCCATCCTCACCGCCGTGGGCAACGACTACGGCTTCGAGCGCGTCTTCGCCAAGCAGGTCCAGGCCCTGGGGGTCCGGGGCGACGTCCTGACCGGCATCTCCACCTCGGGCAACAGCCCGAACGTGCTCGAGGCCATGCGCGCGGCCAGGGAAAAGGGCATGGTAACCGTCGGTCTGGCCGGACAAAACGGCGACATCGTTCCCTTAAGCGACTTCGCCCTGCTCGTCCCCAGCACGTCCACCCCGCTCATCCAGGAAATACATATTACCGCCGGGCATCTTCTCTGCAAGCTGGTCGATTATTATCTTTTCGAAGCGGTCATGGAGTTGCGCCCCTATCTCGACGAGGGATAGGCGGCCCGGCCATGGCCCGCATCCCATGTTCACGGCAAAACGGAGGTTTTCGCCATGCCCATCTATGAATACGTCTGCCGCGCCTGCGGGGAGAAGTTCGAGGACATCGTGCCCGCCGACGCGCCGGCTCCCGCCTGCCCCAAATGCAAATCCAAAAAGACCGAGAAGCTCCTGTCCTGTTGCCGGATCGGACGCTCCTCCGGGGATACGGGTTTCACGGGCACCGCGCCCGGGGCCTCGTCGGGCGGCTGCGCCGGATGTTCCGCGGGAAACTGCTCCACCTGCGGCGGCTGATGGCCCCAGAGCCCGGAACCTCGCATGAAAAAACGCATCGTCATCGCCACCCGGGGCAGCAAACTGGCCCTGTGGCAGGCTGAACACGTCTCGCAACGGCTTGCGGCGGCCCACCCCGGCCTGGTCACCGAGCTTCTGGTCATCAAGACCAAGGGCGACAAGATCCTGGACGTGCCCCTGGCCAAGGTCGGAGGCAAGGGCCTTTTCGTCAAGGAAATCGAGGAGGCCCTGCTCGACGGCCGGGCCGACCTGGCCGTGCACAGCATGAAGGACGTGCCCGCCGAGCAGCCCGAGGGGCTGGTTCTTGGGGTGGTTCCCGAGCGCGAGGAGCTCTCCGACGCCCTGTTGACCCGTGGGGAGACCTCCCTTTCCGCCCTGGCCCCGGGGGCCCGGGTGGGCACCAGCAGTCTGCGCCGCACCTCCCAGCTGCTCATGCGCCGCCGCGATCTTTCCATCGTGGATTTGCGCGGCAACCTGGACACCCGGGTGGGCAAACTTCTGCGCGGGGACTTCACGGCCATCGTGGTGGCCGGCGCGGGCCTGAACCGCCTGGGGCTTTCCGCGCCGGTGCGCATTCCCCTGACGCCGCCGGATTTTCTGCCCGCCGCCGGACAGGGGGCCCTGGGTATCGAATACCGGGCCAACGACGCGGACACGGCGACGTGCGTGGCCTTTCTCGACCATCCGGACACCCGGGACGCGGTCGCGGCCGAACGCGGCTTCCTGGCCGGCCTGGACGGCGGCTGCCAGGTGCCGATCTCGGCCTGGGCGGTGATTACCGGCCAGACCGTGACCGTGACCGGCATGGTCTCGGACACCCGGGGGGAACGCGTGATCCGGGAGACGGCCACGGGGCCGCGCACCGAGGCCCGGGCCATCGGCCTGCGGGTGGCGGACACGGTTTTGGCCAAGGGCGGCAAGGCGATCCTCGACGAGTTGTACGCCGGGGCGCCCTGACCTTCTACCCCGCCCGGCCGCTGACCCCGGCCTTCTCGAACGTGGCCATCTCGCTGAAAATCGCCGCGGCGCAGCGCAAGACGAATATCGCCATGGCCGCGCCCGTGCCCTCGCCCAGGCGCATGTCCAGGTGCAGAAGCGGGTCGGCCCCCAGGGCCTCCATGACCCGCGCGTGCCCGGGCTCGGCCGAGGCGTGGCTGAAAAAGGCATAGTCCGCCACATCCTGGTGCATCTTCCAGGCCGCCACATAGGCCGCCGTGGAGATGAACCCGTCCACCACCAGCGGCAGCCGGTTGGCCGCCGCCCCCAACGCCAGCCCGGTCAGGGCCGCGATCTCGAGCCCACCCAGCGCGGCCAGGATGCCCAGCGGATCGCCCTCGGAAACAGCCGCGTCGTTGGCCCACAGGGCTTGGCGCACCACCTCGGCCTTCCTGCGCACCCCGGCCGGGTCCAGCCCGGCCCCGGGTCCGGCGACCTCCAGCGGCGTAAATCCCAGATAGGCGCAGCACAAGGCCGTGGACGGCGTGGTGTTGCCGATGCCCATTTCGCCCATGCCCAGGCAGCGCACCCCCCTGGCCGCCGCCTTCTCGGCCAGGCCGATGCCCACCTCAACGGCGGCCTGGCACTGGGCCACGGTCATGGCCGGCCCCTTGGCCAGATTGTTCGTGCCGGGCATGACCTTGGCCGACACCAACGACGCATGGGCCGGGAAATCCCCCCCGGCGCATCCCGCATCCACCACCACCAGTTCCACCCCGGCCGTGCGGGCCAGCACGTTCACCCCGGCCCCTCCGGCCAGGAAATTGCCCACCATCTGCCGGGTGACCTCCTTGGGAAAGGGGCTCACGCCTTCTTCCGTGACCCCGTGGTCCCCGGCGAAGGTGTGAATGCGGGCCGGGTCCACCGTCGGCGGCTTGCCTCCGGCAATGCAAAACAGACGGGCCGCCGCCTCCTCAAGCCGCCCCAGGCTGCCGCGCGGTTTGGTCAGGCTGTCCAGACGGGCCTGGGCCTTTTTACGGAGCGTTCCGTCAACCGGCGAGATCGCGGCCAGGGTGCGGGCAAGGATATCGGGCATGATGCTCTCCTTCACGAATGGTGAAACGTCGCGGCCGCGCTCATCCCCGGGCCAGCCGGGGCTGGCCCGTGGAATCGAGCACGGCCTGCCAGAAATCGGAATCCGTGTCGATGCTCCGGCGGTCGGCGCTGGCCAGGGCCAGGGGCACATGCACATAGCGGTCGTGCATGGAGCTCACCAGAAGCCCGGTCTTCCCGGCCATGCCCGCGTGCACCGCGTGCTGTCCCAGGAAGCCGCAATACACCGCGTCGGCGATGTTGGCCGGCACCGAGCGGATGATGTAGCTCGGATCGATGTATTTCAGGGTGATGGGCAGGCCCTTGTCCCTGAAATAGGTCTTGCACTCCGCCAGGATCAGCCCACAGATGTCGCCGAGAACGGGATTTCCCGAGGCGTCGGTCTCGTTCGTGGGCGGCAAAAGATGCTGGCCCGCTCCCTCGGCCACCACCACCACGGCATGTCCCCTGCGGGTCAGCCGCTCGTCCAGGACCTCCAGAAAACCGCCCGGGCCGCGCAGGGCGAAACGTTCCTCGGGGATGAGCACGAAGTTGACGTGCTTTAAGCCCATGGCCGCCGTGGCTGCGATGAACCCGGAGCTTCTGCCCATGAGCTTCACGAGCCCGATGCCGTACGGCGCGCCCACGGCCTCGGTGTGGGCGCAGGCGATGGCCTCGGTGGCCTTTTCCACGGCCGTGAGAAATCCGAAGGTGCGGGCCACGAAACGCATGTCGTTGTCGATGGTCTTGGGAATGCCCACCACCCCGATGGGCAGCCCCCGGGCCGTGATCTCCGCGACGATGGCCTCCGCCGCGCGCATGCCCCCGACCCCGCCGATGAGCACCAGGAAATTGATGTTCATGCGCTCAAGGGCGTCCACGATCTCGTCCACGGGTTGCGGACCGCGCGAGGACCCCAGAAGCGTGCCCCCGAACTCGTGGATGTCGGCCACGTTGCCCGGATGCAGTTCCATGACGTCGTGTCGGCAGGCCGGGATGAACCCCCGCAATCCGTAGCGGATGCCCAGGGTGGCGGCCACTCCGTAGTTGTGGTGGGCCTCCATGACGATGGCCCGGATGACGTCGTTGATGCCCGGGCACAGGCCTCCGCAGGTGACGATGGCCACCTTGGTCTTGGCCGGTTCGAAAAAGATGCGCGCCCTCGGGCCGGCCTCCTCGAAAAAAACCGGCTCACCACCGTGTTCCTCGGCCTCGTTTTTGGTTATGAAGGCGGACACGGACGGCTCGTCGGGCACGAACCGGCCGCAGACCTTGGGGCATGCCACACCCGGCTCGCCAAGCGTCGCGATGCGGGCGTCCCCAGGGCCGATCCGGACAGGTCGGCGATCCTTTGCATCCTTTTCGTTTGCCACGAGAGTTCCCCGGTGTTCGGCGTTGCACGACTTGTGGGATCACAGCGAACCATACCTACCGGCTTGAGCCGGTTCTGACAAGACGCGGCCCACGCCACCTCTCCCTCACAGGAGTCCCCATGAACCCCTCCCCGCGCACCCTGGTCTTCGTCCCGCCTCTGAACAAGACCGCCGGAGGATTGGCCGTGCTCCTGCGCCTGGCCGCCTGCCTGCACCGGGCGGGCTATCCTGTATTCCTGGCGCCCAGGGAGGTCGTTCCGGACGCCGTGCGGGACTACGCGCCCGACGTCCCCCTTTCGCCCTTCGAAAACCTGCGCCTGCGTCCGGACGACATCTGGCTCGTGCCCGAGGGCTGGCCCAACGCCCTGGCCCCGGGACTTGCGGCCAAGGCCCGCTGCCTGGTCTATTGCCAGAACTGGGCCTACCTGTTCAGCGGCCTGCCCCGGGGCGTCACCTGGCGTGAACTGCCCGTGTCCTTCCTGGCTGTCTCCGACCCCGTGGCCCGGTTCATCGAATTGGCGACCGGCGTCCTGCCGCCAATCCTGCGTCCCGGTATCGACCTGGAGCTCTTCCGCGCCCCGGCCGCCAAACCCGAAGGGATCGTGCGCGTGGCCTTCATGCCCCGCAAGAACAAGACCCTGGCCGACCAGATACGCGCCCTTGTCGCGGCCAGGGCGCCCATGACCGGGCTCGACCTCCAATTTGTGGAAATACGGAACATGACCCAGGAACAGGTTTCCCAGACTCTTGGCGCGTGCCACATCTTCCTGGCCTGCGGATTCCCCGAGGGCTGCCCCCTGCCGCCCCTGGAGGCCATGGCCTGCGGCTGCCTGGTGGTGGGCTACGCGGGACTTGGCGGCCTGGACTACCTGCGGTCCGTTCCGCCCGCCACGGCCCCGGACTGGCCCCCTCTGCGGGCCACCCCATGGGGACCGAACGCCTTCGTCACCCCGGACGCCGACGTGGCCCAGACCACCCTGGCCCTGGAGGCCGCCGCCCGGCTCGTCCTGGAAAACGGACCGGACCTCGGCCATATCCTCCACAACGCCGGCCTGACCGCCCGGGCCTACAGCCTCGACGTTCAGGCCGCCGCGGTGCGGGCCTTGTGGGAGAAGATGGGATGACGGGGACAATGTCCCCTGGCCCCTTTTCGCCCCCCCCTACTTGCACAGCCACAGGGCCGCGCCTTCGAGCTTGCGCAGGAGTTTGAGGCTGGTCGACCCCACGATCTGGTCCATGATGGCCCGGGGCCTGTCGCCGGTACGGCCGATGGCCACGGCGGCGAAGTTTTCGGATCTGGCCATCTTGAGGATGGCCTGGGCCGGGTCCTTGGCGGTGATGGTCTTGTGGCGGATGCGGGAGTCGGGAATGCCGTTTTCCGCCAGGGCCTGGCGGGCCGTGGCGAAGAAGGGGGCGGGGTCGGGTCCGTCTTCGTGACGGATATGCAGCAGGGCGACATCGTGGGCGGGCTCGGAGGAGAGGATGAAGCCCACGTGGTCGGCGGCGCGCTGGCATTGGCTGGAGTCGTCGAGGCAGACCAGGACGTCCTTGCGATTTTGGTCCGGGTTGCGGCAGACCCAGATGGGAAAGCTGATGGCCTCCCACAGGATCTTGTGGGAGACGCTGTCGGTGAACATCTCGTCGAACCAGGACAGGCCGCGTCGCCCGAGCACGGCGGCGTCGTAGAGCCCGGCCTCGCATTCCTTGATGATGTCCTTGACGATGCCCTGATCACCCCGGCAGGTTTTGACGAACACGTTGTCCTTGGGAAAGCCCATGTCCAGGAGCCAGCCCCTGGCTTTTTCCAGGACCGGCAGCGCGGCCGCGGCGTCGCCCGACAGACAGCGGGCCGTGGCGCTCGTTTCGTGATCGGAATGGCTGGCATGACGGCCATGTTCGGTCTTGGGAGCCACGTAGAACAGGGTGAGCTTGACGTCCCGGCGGCGCGAGAAAAAGCCGTACACGTAGCGCAGGCTCAAGGACGAGGCGTATTCGTCGCCGATGGCGACCAGCAGGTGTTTTTCCATGCGTCTTCCTCGGGGATTGCGGCCGCTCCTGGTGGAGGCATTCCATGGGAGGTATCGATTTCGGCCGTCATGGAAGTGTTGCCGTCTTGCCGCCGGTCCGTCAAGCGCCGGAGCGGGTTGCGGAGCCGGACCGGCCGGGATTGAGACGCGCCGTACCCCTTGCCATGCCCGGCGACGGTGTTACTTTTCTCCCGCCGGGAGGCGCGAAGGGTCCGCGTCCTGGGCAAGGAGGATGATGTGATGTGGGAGAAACTGATCGTTCTGGCCATTGTGCTTGCCGCCGTGGTGTACACGGTGCGCCGCATGATCCGATCCGGCAGGAAACCGTCGTGCGGATGCGGTTGCTCGTCGTGCGGGACCACGCCGGCCGAAAAGAAAAAATGCGGTTTGTAGGGCCTGATGGCGTCGGCACGCGACCGGATTTTCAAAGGCCCTGGGATCTCCCGGGCCTTTTTTATTGGTAGCGGATGCGGGGCGCCCGGCGCGGCGGCAGACGATGGCTTTTGAACTTCGGATAGCCCAGCATGAGCCCGCCGTAGACCTTGTGCCCCGCAGGCAGGTCCAGGGTCTGGGCCAGCGGCGGCCAGTGCCGGGCGGCCCGCATGAACAACCCGGCCCAGCAGGTGCCCAGCCCCAGGGCATGGGCGGCCAGTTCGAAATGGGCCAGGGCCAGGATACAGTCCGTGGTCGGATCGTACCAGCCTTCGGCGTCGGCATGCGCGACCACCAGACGCGGCGCATCGCGCAGAATGACCTCCCTTCCGGCGTCGAAGGCCTCCACGAACTGGGTCATGCTGCCGGACTGGCGCAAAAAATCGGCGGTCAGCCCCGCAAGACGCCGCATCTCCTCCGCCGTTTCCACCACCAGCCAGTGCACGGGCTGCATGTTCAGGCCGGACGGGGCGTAGCGCGCGGCGTCGATGGCCCGTTCGATCAACTCGCGGGGAACGTTTTTGTCCTTCCAGTTGCGGATGGACCGGCGCGAAGTCAGAAAACCGACGGCGGCATCCGGATCGAGGGATCGGCGGGGCACGGGGGAAAGCCCGGCCGGGTCCTGGCCGTCCAAGCGCAGCGCCCCGTTGGGACAGGAAACGATGCAATGCCCGCAACGCACGCACGAGGTCTCGGCCCCGGCCACGGCAACCGGGATTTTTTCCGGAGAAAGCTCAAGAAGGCCCAGGGGGCACTCGGCGACGCAGATGCCGTCGCGGGCGCACAAAAGCGGGTCGATCTCGATAAGGGACATGGCGTTCCTCCTCCATGGGGGTCAGGACAGATGGGAGCGGGTCCAGGCCGCCAGATCCGAAGCGCTCCTGGCCCCCGAGGTCCGGGCCAGCTCCCGGCCGCCCCGAAACAGGACCATTGTAGGAACGCCCTGGATGCGCATCCGGTCGGCGATCTCCAATTCCTCCTGGGTGTCCAGCTTGGCCAGGACGACCGAGGGAAAAAGGGCCGCCGCGGCCTGCTCGAAGGCCGGGGCCATGGCCCGGCAGGGCGCGCACCAGGGGGCCCAGAAGTCCACCAGGACCGGCAGGCCGCTTTTGGCCAGGAAGGTATCGAACGAGCGGCCGGTCAGGGTCACGGGTTTGGGTTCGAGGATGGCGCCGTGGCATTTGCCGCACACCGGACCCTGGGCGAGCCTGTCCGGATCGACCCGGTTGACGGCAAGGCAGGCGGGGCAGACGGCATGAACGGGACTCGACATGGCAGGACCTCCAGGGACGGAAATAGGGGACGATGCGCGTCCCGCGTCGTGGTCCTGGCTAACGTGTTTCCTGGCGGTTTCCAAGCCCCCGGCCGGATGGGCTTTGAGGCAAGGCGGCGGCCCGGCGCAGGATCTCGGAAATGGTCAGCATGCCCCGCAGAAGGCCGGCCTCGTCCACCACGGGCACATGGCGGATGTTGTTTTTCCGCAGATACAGGATGACCTTGTAGACCATGCCCCCGAGCGGCACGCTGGAGACCGGGGATGTAAGATATTCGGCCACGGAAACGTCCAGCCCGCCGGGCAGGGAGGCGCTTTTCACGGCCAGGTCCCATTCGGTGACGATCCCGGTGGGCCGGCCGTCCTTTATGGTCAGCATGCAGTCCACCCCGCGTTCCAGCATGACGCCGGCCACGCTCCGGGCGGTCATTCCGGACGATCCGGCCAGCACGGTTTTGGTCATAAGAGTCTGGCAGGCCGCGTTTTCCATGAGAAAATCCAGGCCCAGGGCGCCCGCCAGATCCAGATCCGAGACCACGCCGACCATCATGCCCGCCACATCGTGCACTGCCAGGTGCTTGACCCCCTTTTCCTCCAGGACGCGGCAGGCGTGGGGCACGGCCATGGCGGCGGGAACCCCGGGGGCCGGGGAAAGCATGGCCAGGGCCGCTCCATGATCCGGGGAAGGGTGTTTCAACAGACTCCGCAGCAGGCTGGTTTCGGTAATCATGCCTACAGTGAGGTCGTTTTCGCGGACGAACACACAGCCCCGAAGCCCGAAGGCCATGGCCCGGGAAGCCTCCGCCAGCGGCGCGTCCGCCGAAACGTACTGGGGGAATTTGCCGGCCACCTCGCCGACGGTCCTACTGAACATGTCCTGGCTCCTTCCGAAAGGCGCCGCATGATGTTCTTACTTTGTCCGCATCAAGAGGGAAGTCAAGACATCGGCGGTCGCCGAAGGCATCCCCCCCCTCGCCCCGCCTTCCGGTCCGCTCCCAGGAGCGGCCTTGTGCCCGGACACGCTTTGTCGTAGACAGGTCTATCCACCAGACAGTCGGCATTCCCATGGAGAATCGCCCCATGTCCGACGCTTCCTCACCGGAAATCGATCCGCGCATCGTAAGCGCGGCACGGGAAAAAACCGCGGCCCGCTTCGCCGGCGCGGACATCCCCCATCCGGCGATGGCCGTTTTGTTCGAACTGGCCTGCGAACGCCTGGCCAGGGAGGCGGTCCTTGATCCGGATGTTTTGAACCCGCCGGCGCACCTCACGAATTCGCCTCCCCCCCCGCCGCCCGGCTTCAACCCCTCGCGGCGCCTCGTGGACGACATCGTTCCCCCGCCCCTGCCCCGGGCCTTCATCACCCTGCAGGAGGTGCTCGGCAACCCGCACAGTTCCCTGCACGACATCGCCGCGGTGGTGTCCCACGACCCGGGCCTGTCCGCACTTCTGCTCAAGCTGGCCAACAGCGCCTACTACGGTTTCTCCGGCCGGGTGGAAACCATCGAACGGGCCGTGGGCCTTCTCGGTGCGGCCGAGGTCAACGCCCTGGCCGCCGGGGCCGCCGTAAGCACCCTTTTCAGGGACAACCCCCATCCCGAACTCCTGGACATCTCCCTTTTCTGGAAGCACAGCGTGGCCTGCGCCATCGTCGCCCGCTTCCTGGCCGAGCGCGCCGGGCTGCAGAATCCGGAACGCTTCTTCCTGGCCGGCCTGCTCCACGACATCGGCAAGATCCTTCTGGCCGTGGCCGAGCCGGAAATGACCGCCATGGTCCGGGACATGGCCCTGCGCGACAACCTGCCCGAACTCCGGGCGGAGCGGGAAATCTTTTCCTTCGACCATGCCGAGCTTGGCGGGCGGGTCATTTCCAAGTGGCGGTTTCCCGAGATCCTGTCCCTGGCCGTGGCCGGACATCACACCCCCCTGCGCGCCCCTGGCGATCCCGGGCCGGTGGTCATCCATGTGGCCGACATGGTCGCCCTGGCTCTCGGCCAGGGCGCGCGGCCGGACCCGCCCGTGCCGCCCCTGTGCCCCGAGGCCTTCGCCTCCCTGGGCATATTCCCCCAGGACATGCGGCTGGCCGCCGTCGACCTGGACGAGCGGCTGCCCCCCCTGACCATGGCCTTCCTGGACGGCTCGGCAGGCTGATCCGCCAGCCCTTGCCAAGAAATGCCGCCGCGCATACAACCGTGGCCGGGTCGCGGCGCCTGCGTCCGCGAAATGCCCGTCCCTCTTTTTTCACGCCGACGCGCCGAGAACATCCAATGAACCGCCCGATACTTTTCCTGGCAACCGCTTTGCTCCTGGCCCTGTGCGCCCGACAGGCCACAGCCACGGAGCAACCGGCCGCGACCGCCGCCGAAACGCCCCGAACGGAGGGCCCCCCCGCCGTGACCTTCCCCCTAAGTCCCAAATCCTTCCACGGCATCGAGTGGGGGACCCGGCTCGGGGATGTCAAGGACATGACCGTGGTGGAAAAAAACGGTCCGGCCGCCTACGCCAAAATCCCGGGCATGTCGCCGCGCCTCGGGGACATTCCCGTGAACGAGGTCGTCTACGCCTTCTGCAACGACCGTTTCGCAGGGTCCATGACCACCTTTCAGGGCAAAGACCGCCTCGCGGCCATCCGCGATCTGTTGACGCGCCGCTACGGCCAGCCGGTCAAACCCGACGGTCCCGGGGAAAGCGCGGGCTGGCCGCTCGGGAACGTGCTGATCATGCTGGAATTCGATGATCTTCTGAATGCGGGAACGCTCAATTACGTCCACGTCCCGGAGTACGCCCCCTGCACCGCGCCGGCGGGGACGTCACCCTCCCAGACCAAGCCATGAACATCCGACGCGCCCTGTTCACCCTGCTCGTCATCGTCCTGGCCATGGCCCCATATACGGCGGCCGCGTCCCAGCCCGCCGGGGAAGGCAAGGCCATGCCCTTCAACGACCAATCGGTTTTCAACTACTTCAAGAATGTCGAGGAGCAGGAACGCGAAACGAACAAACCCATGACCGAAGAGGAATACACCAGCCGCAAGTGCGCCCTCTTCGCCACGGTCATGAAACAGGCGGGATACGATTTCGACGCCACGGTGAAAAGCGCCGCGGCCAACCTGGTCAAGGGCGGCGATCCCTTGCGCAATCCGCGCTTCAAATTCCTGGCCGGGGTGTTCCAGGTCCATCCCCGGGAGTTTCTCGAGCGCAAGCTCATTTCCCAGGAGACCTACCAGGCGGTCATGGCCGTTTTCGAGCAATGAAAAGAAGGCACGGCGCACGGGCCGCCCGAAAAGCGGATCAGTTGAATTCGGGATGTCCGGGGACCGCCCGGCACTGCCTGCATACGCCGGCCAGACAGGCCCGCAGGCAAAACCCCTCCGAAGGGGAAAGCCGGTCACCGGCCCCGGCTAAAAGCTCGCAGACCGCCCGGTTCAGGGCCTCGGCCATATCGCAGCCGCGCCGGGCATAGTATGCCGCCTTGCGCTCCAGAATTTCCTTGAGAAAGGCCATGTCCATGACCACCCTCCACACTGCGGACCGTTTTCCGTCACCCCGCGCCCCCGCATCCCGGAGGGGCGGCGTTTTTGGGGTCCTGCAGCACGTACCGCCGCGCTAAAAATATTGCAAGGATGATGCCGGAAAAAACCGCCGCCGGCCGGGGAGCCCCGGCCGGGTCACGAACAGTCCGTCGCGTGGCCGGCCAGAACCCTTTTCTTATGCGCATCCTGGATCTTGTAGAACAGATCGTCCATCTCGGCAGGCTTCATCAAATAATCGAAGGCGCCCCGCTCCATGCCCTGGATGGCGGCGTCCACGTTGGCATGGCCGGTGAGCATGATCACCTCCACATCGGCATGCTCCCGCTTGATCCGGGTCAATGTCTCTATGCCGTCCATGCCCGGCATCTTCATGTCCAGAATCACCACGTCCACGGGATGTTCCGCCAGCACCTCGAGCGCCCGCTCCCCGCGGTTGGCGGTCAGCACCGCAACCCCCCGCCGGGTGAGACGCTTGGCCAACGTTTCCACGTAGGCCTCCTCGTCGTCAACAAGAAGCACCCTGCACTCGCTCACGAAAAAACCTCCGGATGTCGTCTTTCGCGACACAGCGTTACTCATTAGCCGCGCAGGCCCGGAAACGCAACCGCCCCCCTTGCCCCGATCCGGCCGTTGGGCCACAATCGCCGCCGCACAACATCCATCCCAAAGGACCAGCGCCCATGAAAAACCCGGACATCCCCGCCCTGTGCGATCTCGCCCGCCGCGCGGGCCAGGAAATCCTGCGCATCGCCGAGACGCCCTTCACGGTCGACTCCAAAAGCGACGACTCCCCCGTGACCATCGCCGACAAGACCGCCGACGCCCTCATCCGCCAGGGCCTCGCCGCACTCTTTCCGAACATCCCCATTCTTTCCGAGGAGTCCGCCCAGACCGCGCATGATATCCGCACAACCTGGACCCGCTTCTGGCTCGTCGATCCGCTCGACGGCACCAAGGAGTTCATCAAGAAAAACGGCGAGTTCACCGTCAACATCGCCCTGATGGAGAAAAACTCCCCCGCCCTCGGCGTCATCCACGTCCCCACCAAGGACACCATCTACTACGGCGGCCGCGGCCTCGGGGCCTTCCGCATCGTCGGCACAGGCGCCCCTTCGCCCATCCACACCCGCAAACCGGCGCCGGGCGAAACCGTCCTGGTGGGCGCCAGCCGCTCCCACCCCGACCCCCATCTCGACGCCTTCCTGGAATCCATCCCTCCCCACCGGCTGGTCATCGCCGGCAGCGCCTACAAATTCTGCCTGCTGGCCCAGGGCGACATCCACCTCTACCCCCGCTTCAACCCGACCATGGAATGGGACACCGCCGCCGGACAGGCCCTCGTCGAAGGCGCCGGCGGCACCCTCACCACCCCCGACGGCGATCCCTTCCCCTACAACAAGCCGTCCCTGGTCAACGGCCCGTTTCTGGCCCGCGCATAGGGGAGGGAAGCCGGGGCTGCCGCCCCGGACCCCGCCCGGGGGGAATCATCCCCCCCGGACCCCGTGACCCCGACGGGCCG
>Ga0067045_1028596_pt1 | contig 30564 bp, 39 predicted proteins | sample TerdegcTABiofilm_FD_59184 | JGI IMG/M metagenome (GOLD analysis project Ga0067045, IMG submission 59184) | Combined Assembly of (Gp0054472, Gp0054536) Wastewater bioreactor microbial communities from Singapore -Terephthalate degrading...
TATATTATATTTATTGTTCCCATATTAAGTAAAATAATCCTTGTGTGTGGGCGTGCCTTTCGCAATATCCCGTTACCAAATTAATTCCCCCGCCAATCCCAATTCGCTTGCTCAATAGCACCTACCCCATTCCCCCGCCTGCTATCGCATTTTGTCGCCATCCCTTTATATCGTATTAGCTTATGCTGTGTTGCGTCTCCCTGCCTCGCCTTCCCATAGCCGCTTTTTTGCCCCTACCTTTTAGAACTTTTGGAACTTTTGGAACTGACCTTTTGGAACTTTTGGAACTTTAATTTGGTAACAGACCCCTTTTTTTGCATTGGACTTTTGGAACTTTTGGAACCATTAATTTGGTAACAGGATTTTTAAGTTTGTTCTTCTTTTTCTAATTTCTTTGATTTTGATTCCATAGTTTTTAAAAATTTCGGTTCGATTTCCATCTCGCCGCCTTTTTTTATGCTAATCAAAGCATTCTCAATAATATTTTGCAACATATCAATTTGTGCTTTTAAAATTTTGTTTTCCTCCCGCAATTTTTTAATTTCTGCTTCATATTTTTCCTTCTCTATGCTGCCCAGCTCGACTGGGCTTGCTCTGTCTCCAATTAGCATCTCCCCTTCCCCTGTTAAAAGCCAATTAATATTACATCCGAGATTATATAAAAGAATTAATAAGTCGCTTCCAGGCTTACTTTTATTCTTATAATATGGTGTTAAATAATCAGGAGTTTTGCCAATTGCTCTTGCAAATGCTGATAAATTCCCATATTTTGAAATTCCAAATAATTTAATTCTATCGCCAATCATTTATTTTTATAAAAATTTTTCAAAATATTAGAAAAATTATCAAATAATGCTTGCTATTTAGAAAAATTTTTCTAATTTTGTATTATTATTAAAAGCGACTTTAAATAAACTTAATCGAAAACATCAAAATTATGAAAAAGAATGTAAATATTGGTGATATGCGGAAAAATCCTTTAAGGGGGATTCTCACTGAAATCGCTAAAGAATTAGATATAACTCCCCAAGCAGTATGGCAACAGGTTTTCCTTACGCAAAATCCTAAAACTATTGATTTATTCAATCGCAAGCGCAGCCAACGTTTGAAAATAATTAAAAAATTTGAAATAAATAAATAGAGGTAAATTATGACTGAGCAAACAAATCAGAACCAAAATGATCTTTCAAACATAGAATCTCTCCATATTGCTATGGCTCGATGGGATGCTGAGTTTGAAGATATGATGCTACAAGAGAAGTCAAACTATCATAATTCCAATTATAATGATTCTCGATTTCATTTAAAACCTTTCTCAATTCTTCGCTATTTATTAATTCATTCGGTAGGGCTTGTAAAAGCTTTTTATCGCAAAGTTGAATTTTTTGACCAAGACATAAAATCTCGCAAAGGAGGTTCAAAATGATGTTTATTTCCCTATTATCAGAAAAATTAATTATTGTCATGATTAATCCTTTTTAAAAATAAAATATATATCAAATTCAATGCCAAATAAGGAGGATAAATAATGCTTGCTCTTGATGATAATCATTTTATTACTGCTGACCAAATCGCTTCATTAACAGGTATTTCTCTGCGTGGGGTTAATAAACGATTAACATCTCTTGATAATTCCTGCGTAAAATTTGCAAATAATCCTGCTCGAACTGGCCGCCCTCTTAAATTATATTCCACAAAAGAAGCGCTTGCCCTATGGAATCTCAATCCCGACATAATCAAAATCGAAGAACAATATGAAGTTATCCGTAAAAATCGAAATGATAAATCTAAACCCCGCAAATTGCCGATTGAACTGGAAAAAACAATTGTTAATCGCACTCGTGAATTATATTTAACACAAGGCATTAAAAAATATCTTTATCCAAGCTGTAAAAAAGCTTGTTTTGAGCAATGGCAAATCCTGGAAGGCATTGAGGGTTTTGATTCATGGGAAAAGCTTGCCTGGTATATTTATAATGACCGTATAATGCGTAAAGATGAAAATTATAAGGGATATTATTGGACTGAAAAATGGGAAACGCTTTGGATACGCCGTCATAATGTAATTGAAGCAAATAACGATTTGCCTTATGCAATGTGGGATTATATTGGGCTTTTTAATGATGTCAAAGCAATTGGCGAGGGTTTTGGTGCTGGTGATCTTTGGGTAGTGGATGGCACTCAATTCGATAGTTGGGTAAAAGATGACCACGGCAATCCAGTTTTAATTACAATTCTTGCAATTATGGATGGAATCACAGGAATGCCTTTGCTTTTGCATCCAATTAATTCAGAAAATATTACCGAAATTGGTATTTTATTGCTTAAATGCCTTTCAATATATGGTCTTCCTAAATATGGCATTGTTCTTGATAATAGTCGAACTTTTCGTTCCAAAGCAATCCAAAACCTAATTCGCTCTTTTTATACTAAAGAACAATTGCAAATTTTTGAAAATACACCTTGGCTCAAAAAAATGTTTAGAGGGCAGCAGGGTCCTATTTATTACCCACTTCCTAAAATGCCTCAATTTCCAATTAAAGCCCGCATTGAACAGTTTTTCCATCAATCTTTGAATTATTTAGCGGTTTATATGCCAGGCAGTTATCAGGCAAGTCGTGAAAGCAAATTATTAAAATATGAACTTGGCACAATTCCAATTTATCAATTGCAGCATGCTCCTGAATTAAAGACTGCATTAGATAAATTTAATTATATAATTTTTAAAGAATATGTAAATCGCTATTCCACAAGTGAATCTTTAAAATCTTTTGCAAAAATTACTGGTCAAAAACCAATTATAAATAATGCTTGGCGATATTATGGGGGTGAATCTCGCAAAGGAACTCAAATTCCAAAGGAAAATCAAGCATTTGCTTATTATTGGCTTGCTCCAATGGAATTTCATCATATTGTCAAAGCCCGTTCAGGACACGCAATTGTGATCCACGATAATACAACCTATAATTATCAATGCGAGCAATTAAATTTAGATTATAAAAATGAAAAAGTATGCGTGATACCAAATTCAGCAAATCCACGTTATTCATTCATTTATAAAGAAATATATAAAAAGCGAAAAGATGGCACACCTGAATTAACTGATATTGAATTAATTGGAATTGGCGAAGATGTAATCATTCATACTGAATCCGATTTAGATAAATTATATAAAATTCAAAAAAATAGGGAGATTCAAATGAAAACCCTTGATGATAAATTGCGGGAACTCCCTCCGCCTGAATTAGGCTGGGATTTGCCTGATAATATTTGCATAAATGATCTTGATGAAGAATTAAAAAGCAAGGATGCTCCTAATACTTTTTCATCTGACTCTGAAATAGCCAAGTTAAACAAAGATTTTGAAGATCTTTTAAAAAAGCAAGAAAATAACGAAGATGATGATGTTTTTCTTTATTAATAAATCTTTCAAGGAGTAATTTTATGAAAAATCAATTAATTAAACTCAATAGCGATAATAATGAAATCGCTAAAAATGATGAGCATAAAGAAACCTTAGTTTATGCTCTTGAAAAATTGAAACTTGTCACAAGCCCTGCACAGCTTAAACGCCTTTCTGCACAAAATCAAAATGCAGGCACATTGGGATTAAAAGTTCGGGATTTGCAAAAACAAAAAATGGATTTGCAACGCAAATTGCATCAAACTCCAGAATTTATTCAATTAAAAGAATTAAAAAAAGAGCTTAAATATTTAGCCCGTGCTTTAGATTCTGCAATTGATATGCTTAACGGCAGTTATGAGACTTTGCTTGCTGATTTTATGCCTGGAGCATCAATTCCCGAAAAAATTAAAACAATTGAATCTGCCATTTCTCAAAAACAATTACCAAAATCAATCCAAGAGAGCTTAAACTCTCATAAAATTTTGAAGGAGGAGAAATGAGCAAACGGCCATATAAACGAACAAAAATAACTCCCGAAGTTATTGGAATACTTGAAGAACAAAATAATGAATCAAAATTGCGCAAAAGCCTTAAAAAGCAACTTTATCTTGAAGCTCGAAATAAAGTATTACCTCAATTTAGTAATGATGATGACACGATTCGAGCTGTGCGCGATAATGCTTCATATTTACGCTTCAATAAATCCCCTGATGAATTAACAGATGAAGAATTAGTGCAATTAATAAAAGAATTTCGTCAAGAACCTGCCGAATATCCCTCTAAATATCAATTAGATACTCTTAAATTTTATGCCATTTCTTGTGCTTTAATTTATGCTGATTTAAATGAACGATTTGCAATTAATGGAGAAGAATATGAAGGTAATGCTTTGCGTAATTTACTTATTAAAAATTTTTCTGAACGTAAATTATTGCCAAAACCAATAATTGCATATTTATATTCCAGTTGGATAAACCCAAAATCAAATCAATTTTTGATGGAAGGCCATTATAGAAAAATGTCTCGAAAACCGCAAGAATGCTATTATGAAAAACTTTCACGCAAAGAAGTTCAATATTTAATCAAACGATTTCAGCTAATTCATAATAATTGCATAAACAAAATTCAGCCAAATATGAAAATATCAACAAATTAAAATTTAGTTCCACATTCTTTATGAAAAATAATTATAAAAGGAGAAAATAAAATGAATGAAGATGAATTAAAGCAATACAAAGAAAGATTAGAAGAGCAACTTCAATTATTAATAAGAAATTTAAAGAAATTTATTACTGACGTTTGCCCTTATGTTGCAAAAATGGAAAAGCAATTGACTGATGATGAAGCCCGCCAATTGCTTGATAAATTTCCATTATTAGATATTAAAAAACAACTTATTAGAATGGATAATTGGCGAGGAATTGAAAAGAAAAATCGCTCTGTATATCAAACAGTGCTTAAATGGTTTGAAATGGATGTAAAAGCCGGTCGCTATGAATATATTCAAAATCCAAATTTGGCAAAATCCAATTCAATAATAAAAGAAAAGGAAATTAATTTTACTCGTTCCGAATTTTTAAAAGCACATCCAGTTGGGAGCATTGTCAATGTTGGATTAGGTTATCAATATAAAATTACTAACGAATATCAGGCAAAAGATATTAAAACTGGTGAAATTGTTTCAATTGACAAAATAATAAAATGGTTACAATAATTAATTAACAAATTTAAAGGTTAAAAATATGAAAAAATTAACAAAAACCAAAAAAAGAACTGCAGAAGAGTTCATTATCGAAAAAGGCGATGGAGTTAAAGCTCAAATTGCTAATCAATTAACTGAAGAAGAACGAAGCATAATCAAAGCTCTCGAATTAAAAGAAAAAATTGATGCTTTAAATGCTGAACTCGAGCCAATCAAGGAATATTGGAAACAAAAGCTTTCAAATTCCGATACAGTCGAAAAATTCTTAACTCCATTTGGTGGAGTTGAACGCAGAACAACAAATAATTATATAATATCTCCCGATAAAATTTCCGATTTGAAAAAATTATTTGGCGATGAATTTAATGCATTTGTTGAAGAAAAAATAACTTACGGAGCCAAGCCTGCTTTAAAAGAATTGATTTTTGATGCGGATTACAAATATTCAAGCATTGTTCGTAAAGCAGTAACTGTAAAATCATCAACTTCAATTGTTTTTCTCAAACCAAATAAAAAATAATATAATTTAAATTAAAGAGACGGTATTTTTGCCGTCTCTTTTTTAAAAAAAGGAGAAAATTTATGGAAAATAATCAAAAAAATGAAGAAATAATTTATATTCCAATTTCGGAAATTGCACCCCATCCATTGCAAGAGGAAATTTATGGCGAGACTATAATCGAAGATGAATTTATTGCATCTATTAAGGATAAAGGTATAATTGTGCCAATAATTATTACTCCTCTTAATTCTGAAAATCATAAATCTTTTCAAAAGGAGCAATCTGATCCAACGTTTTCCGATAAAAAATATATTTGCATTTCCGGGCATCGCCGTATAAAAGGTGCAATTTCAGCAGGATTAGAAGTTGTTCCTGCTATAATTCGCAAATATGAAAATGATGATGAAATTCTTGCCGCATTATTGATCTCAAACTTCAATCGTGAGAAAAATAATACTCAGAGAATTAACGAATTTTTATATTACAAGCAAATATTATGCCAACTTGGGAAAGTTCATAAAAGTAAAGGTATTTACGAAAATACGATTTTTGAAAATGATGAGTTTTTGACATTTGTCAAAAACCTAAAAATAGCCCCTGAAAAACCAATAAATGCAATAGAAATTATAAAAGATATTTGCGGATATTCAGAACGTGAACAAAGATATATGACCGTAATTTTTGATGACAATTATTTTGTTCGAGTGATGAATAAATTTATAGAGCTTAATGTCCCTATCGAAGAGCATAATAAATTTGGTGAATGGTGGGATAAAATTCGTGCTGAAGTTCAAAATGGCAAAATCGCATTGAAAGAAGCTCATGACACAATTAAAAAGGAAATAAATCGCATTGAAGAATTTTACGAAAAGAAAAACAATAAACAAAATAAGGCATCGAAAGAAATTAATAATTCGCAAAAGAATCCAAAACCCAAAATTCTTGAAGAAATCCCCACTCCTCAAAAACAAAAAGGAAATAAGAGAAATTTATTGGATTTTACCTCGAAATCTTATATAATTATTCCAAAAGAGGAAATTAATCTTAAAGATATTGAAGAAGAGAATTCATTTTTTGGATGGTCTAATGGATACTATAATTTTGATGGAATTTCATATTTATATTTAAATTACCAGGATACTTATTTTATTTTTAATTTCTTTTCTATTATCGAAAATATTTCAAAAGATGTTTATTCAAAACTTATGCGAGGTGGCTATGAATAATCCAGCTTTAATAAATATTCCAATAGGGCAAAAATCTTTTGTTGGCAAACCATCAAAAGTAAATCTTGATAAGCCTTTATTAGCAGATCTTGCTGATTATGTAAGTCGTTTGTTTGAAATTGATATTGCCGATTTGCTTTCAAAATCCAGATTAGCTGAATTTGTCCCAAAACGTCAATTCTTTTGTAAATTAGCATATTATTTTGGATATTCAATGAACTCAATTGCCGAATTCCTTAATTGCGATCGCACAGCAATTATTTATTCTTTAAAGCAAATTAATCAATTATTAGATTCAGACAAAAGCTTGGATTATAAATTCGATTTAGCAATTAAAGCCTTTGACAATTCTTATGAAATAAAAAATATACCAAAACCCCCTAAAAAAGAAAGATTTATTAATAAGCCTTCTCTTGATGAAATTGCCGAAGCTATTATTAAATTTTATAATAAATCAAAAAATGATTTGTTTTCAAATAGGCGATGGTATAATAATCAATATTTAATTAAGATGTTTTTTAAAATCAGCGTTTATTTCAAATATAAACATCTTGATATTTCTAAATATTTGCATTGTTCGGAAAGAACTATCCCTAAGTATTTAAAAGAAATTGATAATGATATTAATTCAAATCCTGAAATTAATAAGAATTTTTTACAAATTTTGAAAATATTAAATCCATCATCTGAAATTGATAAAATCCCATTGCCAAATACTGCAATAATCGATTTCCAAAATAAAATTGATAGCATCAATTCTGATATTTATTTTTTATCTAATGAAATTAATAAAAGCAATGCTAACATTTATTATTTATCGAATAGAATTGAAAAAATTGAGGGTAAAATCAATGCTTTGTCCAAAATGCTCGAATGATAAATTTCGCACAGTCGATGTTTTCCGTGAACGTCGTTTTGAAATCGGCAAAGGCTGGATTTATGATCCTGATGTCGATACTCGACGAATAATGTGCAGGCAATGTGGTTCAACTTATTTGGTCGAAAGTCAAATTAAATACAAAGAAGTTATTGAAAATAAACATCTTCGAGCAATGATTCTACCAATTTGGGAGAATATATGACATCATTAGAACAATATATACGCAAGGCGCGCCGATTAATTCGCCAGCTCTTTGGAGAAAATCGTTTAGCCGATGTCCCCAAAGAGCTTTCTCGCCTTGCTTTTGAAATGAATTTGGATCAAAAAATTGTTAATTTGCCAAAAATTAAGCAAATACGGAAAGAAATTGGATGGGTTGCTTCTCATACTCTTAACGATATTTCTGCGAATGCATTGCAAGATATTCGTAATAAATTTGATAATAAAGTATTTGATACCGTCAAAAAATATACTCGCAAATTAGCTAATGAATCAGAAATTAATCAAGCAATAAAGCGACTTGGTTTAGTCGAAGAACGATATATTCGCACTATAAATAATTCAATCCAAATGGCAATGGGACGTGCAGGCGCTGTTGAGCAATCCACTAAACTTGGCACTGAATGGTTTCGTTATGATGGTCCCAAAACTGGATGCCGTAAATTTTGCGCAGATCATCTTGGTAAAATTTATAATATTTCTGAGATTGAGCAAATGAATAATGGCCAAGGCTTGCCAGTTTTGTATTTTATGGGTGGATATAATTGCCGCCATCGATGGGTTCCGGTTATTATTACTTCTCAAAATATTGAGCAAATTGATGATCCAATTAAAAGAGAAATTGAGCGTTATAAATTAAAAATATCAAATAAAGAATATTCAAATAATGTAGAATTGCCTCAAATTCCAGATATTTCTGAGGAGGAATTGCGCAGAAGCTGGGGAGATAATTATGATAAAGCCAAAAATATGTTTCCAAATAAATTGATCACAAAAAAACAATTTACTGAATTATTCGCTGGTGATTTCTATGAAGATAAATATAATGCTTCTTTTTATTTTGATAATCAGATGGGATCAAATTCCTTGTTTTTCACCTATCGGACAGAAAAAATAATAATTCGACGAGATTTTTCAAAAGAGGAAAAATTTGTTCATCATGATTTTTATAAAATTAATGATCGCTCAGAGCAAAAAAAGGGTTCTTATGCAAAAACATTTTTAATGCAGCTAGCATTATATAAAGCAAATGGCTATGACTTAATTAATATTTTTGCTGATATTGATGTTGGATGTTGGGCATGGGGTAGATATGGATTTAAAATACTCAATCGAGATTATGGAGATAGAATCTATCATTTAGCGGATAAATTAAAAATCTCTTATAATGAAATTGATGATATTTTCTTAGATAATAAATATTTCTATGATTGTTGCATAGAATTAAGTAATATATATAATATCCCTCTTAAAAAAATAAAGAAAACAATAATTAAGGAGAAAATTTCTTGGGAAGGTTATTTTGATTTGCTAGATGAAGAACAATTAGAAAGAAGTATTATTTACTCGAATAAGAAGATGCTAAAATGATTCGTGCAGCTTCTAAATATGTTTTGCCAGTTTTCATTAATTTTTCAATTTCCTCATCCCAAGGATCATCAATATCATGAATATTCCTATCAGTTACTTTCCCATTAATAATTGAAAAACCTTCGCATCTTTCATAAGGTTTAAGTTTTTCATTGTTTTCAATTTTTTTCTCAATTGTTTCAATTTCTTCGATAGTTTTAGGCATAAAAACTCCTTTTTAATATTAACGATATTAAATTTAAAATATTTTATTAATTTGCATTTTTAAAAAAGGACAATAAAATGAAAAAATTATTTACAATTTCAATTATAATTTCTATTCTTTTTGCCATAAATTTAAATGCTAAAGATAATTTAAATAATGTTCAATTTTTTAATGGAATATGGATTGGACAAATCATAGAAACAAAAACCCCAAGCCATAAAACAAGAGGTAATAATGAAAAATATCAAATTGAGATTTTTGCACACGATTCGTTGATTCAAATAAAAATATCTGAAGGGGGCAATTCAAAAATTGATTCCGTGCTTTTTTTAATTACAGATATGACAAATAATTTGAATCGGATTGGAATTTATGCTAAATTAATGGAAGATAACAATGATACTTCATTTTCGGATGAAGAAAATTCTTTAAGTATTGAATTTTCAAAAGACAAAAAGGAATATATTTTATCTTCATTCCAAAGATATTCTTTTCGATCCTATTATTTTGATGAAAATGGAGAGCCTAAATTTTATGATGAACCTACATATTGGTCACAAAAAATAAAATTGATAAAAAAAATAAAATAATTGAATTTCAAATGAAAAAGTAATGAACGCCTTTATTAATTCACAGAAGGCTAAAGCCCTCTGTTGCATGCTCATAATAGGGAGCTTCAACCACCTGCATTGCTTCAGATACTTGCTTCTTTCTTATCCTATGTCTCCAATCCCCCATTTATTATATCCCCGCCTTCTCTTGGGGGATTAAATCCAATTTTTTGATAAATTTCATCACGTGATAATGGAATTCCTGCTGCCAATGCTTCTCTGATTACAATTATATTGCTTTCTGCATCTTCGGGTTCAACGCTTGAAATTTCAAATTTATATGGAACAGTATTTGTTTGACCTGTATTTTTAAAATAATCAAATTTTAATAATTTATCATTAATTGTGCGTGTTGCCAATTCAATATCCGCCCACATAATATCTGCTGAAATTGTCGCCATTACTTGCAAAGCAGCACGCGATCCTGTTGCTTTTGGTAATTCTACTGTATTTGCCTGCCCTAATATTGCAATTGCAATTGAATTATTTAAATATTCGAGCAAATCTTTAAAACTCTGCCCTGCCCCATTTGCTGTAATTTGATGAAAATTAAAATCAATCAAATCGCTTGTCAGTAAATAATTATGTTGAATTGCAGTTTGCAAAGCTTGTTCAGCCGTTGCACGCTCCTGTTCATCTGTTCCCTTATCAATCCCCTGAATTATTCCTTTTAATTTTAAATTATAATTTGCCCATTCCAAAGTCATTTGATTTCGTATGATCTCCATTGTTCCAACCGCCCGCATAATTCCCCCAATTTTCCCCTCATCATCAATCAATCCAATATAATCCATTGAATCATTTGGAATTATAATTAAATTCTTCCCATTTCTTAATGCAAAAGAACCATCATTTAGAATTTCATAATTTTCAGGAGGAATTTTCTTCGCAATTGGAGTCCATAAGCTTAATTGTGGATCATATTGCCAATTTAAATTAATAAGTAATTTGCCAAATAAAGCAAAATCGCATATTGCTCGCAAAATTAAATCGATAGATTGGTATAATCTTGCTGAAATTTCAGTTGTATCCTGATTATTTAAACTTTCAATTTGCCATCCCCAACTTGTAATTGCCGTTTGTCTCATATTAATATGCCCTCGAATTCGAGGATTCATAATAGTAAAATTGCGCAAATGCTTGAAAAATTCAGAAGTATCTTTGCGATCATCATCAGAATCCACCATTTGCAATAAAGAATTATATTTTGTCAGTTCCGGATATTTCATTTTTTTTATTTTATTTTAATCTTATTTTCAATTTGTTCAATAAAAATCATATTATTTTCTAAATCTTTACTAATTTCTTCTTTTAATATTTCTTCATTCTTTTTAGTAAGACCCAGAAATTTCCATAATTTTTTTGAACGTCCAACCCCTAAAATCTGTAACTTATAAGCTAAATCTGCTTCTTTTGGCTGGCTAAAACCAAGAGTAATTGTATTAGCTCGTGTTTTTGCAGTTAATGAAGCAAGCATTTTGCCTGTAAAAGTCAAAAAATCATCATTTGGCTCACGTCCTGTCATTTCACGATAAGATCGATAGCCACCCTTAACAGTAACCCATAATCTACCTTGTTTTGTTATAAAAACAGCCAATTTGCCTTCTTTTTCCAATTGCTTTAATGAACTTTTTAATGGCATCCCGCCAGCAGGCCGAGAAAATGGATGCTTTGAATATTGATAATGATTCCCATCAATATCAATGCCCTCATTAATTTGTTGATGAACTAATTCAAGAGCTCTTATAGCAATTCGATTTAATATATCTTTTGGTATTTGCATTAAAAAAAATAATCCTTAATTATTGAAATAAAATTATTTCCATTTGATTGTCTTGCTAAATTTCTTTCGTGCAACAATTCAAATGCACAAATTAAAGAATCGGGCGCATCATCTGCCAGATTTGCTTTTTTGCCTTGAAATGAAAATATTTGAGACAAAAATCGCTTTCCATCATTTGAATATGCGATATTTTCTGGCAATAAAATGCGCCCCTCATTCCAAATACTTTGTATGTTTTTTGCCAATTCATCAGTATGATATTTGCAATATTGAATTGGGGGGAATGGAATTCCTTTTATTCTGCACCAATTACGCACATTATTTGTCCAAGTTGACTCTTGTGAAACATTGCCATCAAAACCAATTGCGCGATGATATGAATGCTTCATTTTAAAAATCGAATCAAGCAATTCATTACTATCGCTAAATGAATGACAAATAAAATCTGATAAATAATATAAATTATTTGCCGGTGAATAAAGTAATGATACAATTGCAGTTGCATCACCTTTACCTTTTTTGCTTAGATTTGGATCGCAATAAATTACTCCTTTTGCATCTTCGGGTATATTTGACCAGATAGGTAATTTATCTAATCTTTTGAAAATTAATCCATCAGGGGGTGCAGGTTTTTGCTGGAATTCTGCTAACCACTCTGATCCAGTTCTGCATTTAAGCATTTCTTTTAGCTCTTGTTCAGTTTGCGCTGGAAATCTTTCTTGCCATAAAGGCAAATTATTTTGCCAAGCTGGATAAATATAAACATGCCAATTTTTATCCAAAATACCTTCATCTTGTTCAATCAATAAACGATTTAATGCACAACGCTCATCGAAATTATTGCCAAGAACAAGAATTGTGGCTGATTTTGACATCGAATGATAAGTTTCAGCAATAATTCCAATTCTTTGCTCAGAATGTTCAGGACTTAATGGACTTTGTAAAGTTTCAATATCATCGCACAAAACAAATTCAGGACGTGCAAATCCAAAGGTTGCGCCACGTGCAGAACGTCCCTCCGAAAGTGAAATTATTCGTTTCAAACCCTTTTTCCCCAATAATCGAAAAGTAATTTGATCTGCATTTTCTTCAATAAATTCAATTCCATAATCGAAAATTATACGTTGATTATGTAATAATTCAGCAATATCCGATAAAATATTGCGTGAAACAGGCAAAGTGGATGATAAAGTTGCTGCAAATTTAATTTTATTCAAAATTAGCCAAACCAAAGTTTTTTTTGCAGTAGCAGTCTTGCCGTGTTTCCTAGCGCCTAATATAATATTTACTCCTGGTATTTGGCATAAATTTACAATATCTCGATGAAACTGGCAAGGTTCAGAATATCCATCCGAGTACATTTCTTTTGTAAAATAAAATTTATCAAAAGCCCAGAAATCATTTTTTACAAGCAAAAGTCTTTTTTGCTTTGCTTTTTCTGTTGATTCAGATTTAGTAAATGGCGCAGCAGGTTCGAGCAGTCTTTTGCGCTCGATTTCTTCTTCAAATTGTTGCATAACAATATTTAAGCCTGAAAATTCATTCATTTGTTTTCTAATTTATATTGTTCTACAGCAGATAGATATATTTTTTTGATTTCTTCGTCATCGGCATCGGATTTGAATTTGCGAATAATCATCGTTATAATTCCTGCATCAGCACGCTTTAAAAAATTCTCTAATTTAATTTGTTGTAAAATTTTGCGAATTCCTGTTAATTTTTCGAGCATCATGATTCTTTCTTCGGTAGAAATTCGTTTTTCAGATTCTAACTGAGCAATAGCTTGATGATATTGACGTTCGAGCAATTCATCAGGGGTAAATTCTTTTTTTACATCTTCGACATTTGCTTCACGGAATCTTGGCTTTATACGATTTAATTTGCCATCTAAATAACGCAAATGGGCATAACGCACTTGGTCATAAGTGCAATTGAATTGTGCCGCAACTTCCGAATAAGTCATTTCAGGATGCGATTCTTTAAATTTTGCAATCCTTTTTTGTTTTTGTAAAGTCAATTGCTGTGCTTTAATCCGCTTATTTTTCATAGTGCTTAAACCTTTTGTTGCATTTTCTTTAATTTCGTTCATAATTATTATACCCCATTGTTATAATTGGCTGTGAAATTAAATTTTTAACTGCTGAAAATTCCATTTTAATTGTAAAAATCGGATCCCCCAATGCATTGCATAAAGTAGTAAAATTTTTATCAAATGTTGGATAAAAATGGTGGATTTCATCAAAATCAATAATTGAAATACCTAATCTTCTTTTTGATAAATCAACATTATCATTATTATCATCAATAAGAACTTCGCACAAAACTAGCTTCATTCCCATCCTCCAAAGTAAATTTTAATTCATCATCAAGATCTTCGTCATCTTCTTCTAATTCAAGCAAATCTGCTTTTTCATAAAAAATTGGAAATTTTACATAAGCAACTGAATAATTTGCGTAATTCATATCAAATTCATAAGTGACATTACGACTTGTTGCAGGATTATAACTAATCATCAATTTATAACAACGTTCAGCAATTTCCAATGCAGACATCATCGCATCAAAAGTTGTATCAGAACTTGCAACACAGAAAAGAATTGCATCAGCACAACCCTGATTCGTATCATAATCGATGATCTCATTATTATTAATTTCAATAAAAAGCCAAATCAATGGAGCTTCTGCGGGCATTTCTCCCGATTGTCCAAAATCAATTGAATTTGGAGAAACACCAATTCTTGCAGCATTTTGCTTTAAAAATGTTAAAATTGCACTTATTTCTTCTCTAATTGTCACTATAAATCCCCTCAATTTGACCAATTTTAGCACGCCCACCAGGGTTTGACTTCTGGAATTTATTCGCCGTACAAATTTCACGTGCCTTTTTGAAGTTTATGTCGCATTCTTCAAAATATCTTTCAGAAGCTCCTTGTAATTGTCTGCACGCAAAATATTCAATGAACCATGCTAATGGCTCTCTCAACCAAGTATTATTGTTATCTTCATTAATTACGGTGAATAAATCAAATTTATATCCTGTAAGATTGTTTATGAATCCGATAGCGCTTTGAGCAATTCTTGCAAAATTATCCTCGTCTTTTGATAAATAAGCCACCATTGATTTGCTTAATAAAAAATCAATATCTTTCAATTGCATTTTTCAAAACCTATTTTATAAATACAAAATTATAGTATAAAATCAAAAAAAATCGGTATATACGCATATACCTTATTATTTTTATAATTAGCATTTAATTTTGTAAAAAAAGCATAAAAAAGATGAGCAAATTGGGTGATTTTCTAAAAGGGCTTGTAAATGGAGATCCAGAAAAACAGAAATTAATTGATGAAATCGAATCTGAACAGCAATCAAGCAAAAATCAAGAGCCTAAAGAAATAAATAATCCAGTATTTTCACAAGATAAAAAAGACCTTGATCCAGAAACAAAAGCTATGATTGCGAAATTGCTCGAAGATAATAAAAAATTAATGGATTTAATCAATCAATCTCAAATTAAAGAAAAAGAACGTGAAGAGATCTTGAAAGTTCAAGCTCAAAAAGAATTGCAAACAAAAATCAATAAATTAATTGAAGAAGCCAAAGCAGATGGACGTATTCCGCCACAAAATTCTGAAGAATTAAAAAAATGGCAAGGATTATTGGAAAAAGATTATGAAAGTGGTGAATTTGCTTTATCAAAATTAAAAAAAGAAGCCGATAACACTCAAATTCAAGGAAATAAAATCGCAATTGATACAAAATTACCAATTGATAGGGCACAATTAATTGAACAAGCGAAACAATCTTTTAAAACAAATTAAAATTAAGGAGATAAAATGAGCTTAATGACAATAACGGCAGATTTATTAAGTGCAACAGAAAATTTAGGAGGTTCACCTCCTGAATTCCGTTCGTATCTTGATAAATTAGATGAATTTGTATTTGCGGGAATTACCGGATTAGATCTATCTACAATTTCATCTGATGAATTTGAAACAATAAAAGATGAATTAGAAACAAAATTAACACCAGGAGAAGTAATTGCTTATCTGGAAAAATTTGAACAGGCAATAATTACCCCTGAAGAAGAATAAAAATAAAAAAAAGGAGATAAAAATGTTATTAAATCAAATTTCAAGAGGTTCGGCGGTTGATACACCGCAAGCATTGCAATCATTAGCAGTAAGCGAATTTATTAGCCAATTTCCATTGGCGAATTATTTGCAATTTTATTCAATAACAGGCAATGCTGATACGCCACGTAAAGTGGACGCAAATTTATCGGCAGGGGATACTCGTACAATTGGCACTGATTATACAGCAAAATCAAATACCCCGGGATTTGGAGCGATTGCTCTAAAAATTTATGGCGATAAAGTTAAAACTGATATTGCTTATGTGAGACGTGGCATTGATATTGGAAGTCAAAGAGCTTTGGATTTATCGAATTTTAGCCGTTCGTTAGGTCGATATTTTATGAATGCGATTATAAATGATGAATTATCGGCAGAAAAATTTAGCGGATTAAAAGAACAAGCCACTGCTCTAAGCCGTAAAGAAGTATATTCTGCACCAAATGGTGGTTCTTTCCCATCAGGGAATGGCAATACAGAAGTAAAAGCTCAAATGGCATTTTTGGAATGGCTTGATTCTCAAATTGAAGATATAATGGGAGGTCCACAAGTAATTTTAGCAAATGGTGCATTTATTGCAAGATTAGAAAGTGTTGGCAAAAATTTTGTTCAAACAAATACAGCACAAGATATTTATGGAGTCAATCAAGTTGTTAAATCTTATAAAGGAATTCCATTGATTAATGCAGGCTTCCAAGCAAATGCAACGGGGCTTGTAATCCCATCTTCTGAAACTGAAGGCACTTCAACAAATGCATGCACATCGGTTTATTTATTGCGATTTGGTGAAATGCAAGATGTGACATTTGCTACAAATGTAGGCCTTGATGTGAAAGATCTCGGGTTAGTTGGCACAGAATATATAACAATGGTTGAATTTGATGTGGATATGGCTGTTTTGAATGATAAGGCATTCAAACGTTTAGCGGGTATCAAATTAAATTCATAAATATAAATAAATTTTTTCATAAAGAACTCCTTGTAAATTTATCGGGGTGAAATAAAACGCCCCGATTTATAAAAAAGAGGAAATAAATATGGATTTAAATGCGATGGCACAATGGATAATGGCAATAATTGGTGGGGTATCATTATTAGTATCAGTTATTATTATCATTATCAACCGAGAAAATAATATGAGCGTTATCAAAAATGATATTAAATGGATGAAAAATGAAATTGAAAATTTGGCAAATGCAGTGGATGATTTAAGAAATAAAATATTTATAATGACAAATAAAAAAAAAGAAGTGGCGAGCAATGAAAAACTTAAATAAATATTCAATTATTATTGGAATCATTGGACTTGCGATTTTTATCGCTTTAATGATTTATGCACCAGGGTTTGCAATGTTTGGCGAGGCTTTAATTGTAGTAGCAACATTTATTACAATTTTTTGGCTTTTTGATAAATATGTTCTAAAAGAAATTGATACAATTGATTATTTAAAACAAGGGGATAATTATGGACTGGCGTTATTGGCTCTTGCTTTTATTTTTCTTGCAGGCGTCTTGCTTGTGCGTTAATGCCCAAAATAGAGATAACGCAACAGAGGGCTCTGGCAATATTCGAAATAGGAATAATGCAACAGAGGGCTTAAGCCCTCTGTTAAACGAAGCAAAAAAATATGTTGGCACTCGTGAAATTGGAAATAATCAAGGATTTACAAATAGATATTTAGAGCAAGGCTTAAAGAAAGTTGGCTGGCATAAATCAGAACCATATTGCGCATATTTTGTTTCATTTATTTTGAATGAGGTAAATGCAAAATTTCCAAAAACAAGATCAGGTGCAGCAAGAGCTTTTATAAATTCAAAAAGCATATTAGCAAAAGATGTAGCAAAGGGATATAAAAAAGCACAACCAGGCTGGCTTGTAATTTGGCGGCGAGGTTCAGAATATAAAGGGCATATAGGGTTTGTGTTAAATTGGCAAATGAACAAGGGGCGCACAATTGAGGCAAATACATCGGCTGATAAAGGATTGCAATATGATGGCGATGGAATTTGGGAAAGGTCAAGAGAAATAATTGGATGGGGGAATTTTAGAATTGATTATTTTACACCAGTTTTATAATAAAAATGAATAAAACAATTATAACAATTTTGACTTATATAATAGCAATTTTAATTGGCTTTGCATTTGGTTTATGGATCCCAAGTTGCAATAAAGGAATTAAAGCTCCTCCAATATTTGAGAACTTTATAAGTTCAGATACATCAATAATTAAACAAACCCCACAAATTTATATTGGGAAATCATTAGCAAAAGGTAAGCAGCCAATAATTCCATCGATAATTATGCCAACCGAATCGGATTTAAAATTCAATTGGAAAGCAATTGCTACAATTGATAGTCTTTTTGATAAATTATATAAAGATAGTGTCCAAATTATATATAGAGATACTCAAATGGTGGGAAATGGCAATATTATGCGGTTGGGATTTAATTCAATATCAAGACAATTTGAACCTGCTGAGGTAATTTGGAATGAACAAAGCAAAATTATAACACGAACAATTGCAATTCAGCAAAAGAAATGGTATGAAGAACCTTTACTTATTGGTTCAACAGGATTATTGCTTGGATTTGCATTTGGATATTTAATAAGGAAATAATATGACAAAAAAAATCCAAAAAATCGATGTAGAAACTGGAAAAGAATGGATTGGAGACATAAAAGCTGAGGAGTTAGAAGCTGGCATAAAAGATGCAAATTATATACATTACCAAATAAGCCCCTCGATACAATGGTTATGCCAGCATAATTTGAATAAATTTCCAGCAGTTACAGTAGTGGATTCAGCAAATAATATAATTTATTGTGAAGTTAAATATTTAGATTTAAATTCAGTGGAATTGGATATGACTTATCAATGTTCAGGAAAAGCATATTTTAATTAAATAAATGAAAGGAGACAAAATGACATCTGCAAATCATTTAGAGATGATGGGCAATCAAATTCGTAATGTGGTTTTACATCATATTGATGACGAACCAATTATAGTAAAAGAAGGTACGGTTCTTTATGATCCATCTACAAAAAAGATTAAATTTTTTGATGGTGAAAACTGGCAAGTAATTAATTCAGAGCCAGAAAAATGAATTAAAAAATAATATCCCCCTTTTTAAATGAGGGGATATTTTAAAAATTAAAGGAAAAATATAATGGATTTTATAACAAATATTGATTTAAAGCAAAATCAGCTTTTAAATGCAATAATTCAAAACTTGGCAACAGTGCCGTCAAGTCCTAAAGCAGGCCAGATATTTTATAATTCAACAGTTGGTTATTTAGAATATTATAATGGAACATCCTGGATAATATTAAATGATCCTAATTTAATTAAGGATTTAATTGGCAGTATATTAACTGACACAAATTCAATTGACTTTACTTACGCCAGTCAATTAATATCAGCAGCAGTTAAAAGAGCAACAGGCTTAACATCAGGCTCGCAAGGTTCAATAAGTGAGAACTCCTCTGGTATATATGTGGATTTAAGTATATCTGACGGAACGAAAGCAATGCCTGGCAATGCAAGGCTAGATCAATTAACAGCACCGACGGCTGATGTTTCATTAAACTCGCATAAAATTATAAATTTAGCTGATCCGACAGCAGCTCAGGATGCCGTCACGAAACTTTACGTTGACAATGCAATGCAAGGCTTGAAGGCAAAGCAATCCGTCAAAGCAACTACAACTGGTGCAAATATTACTCTATCTGGAACGCAGACAATTGACGGGGTTGCTTTACAGGCTGGTGATAGAGTATTAGTAAAAGATCAAACAACTAAAGCTCAAAATGGTATTTATTACGTGGCAACAGGAGCCTGGGGAAGATCTTCCGACGCAGACACTTGGACAGAATTAGTGTCCGCATATGTATTTGTAGAGCAAGGGACGACGCTCGCTGATACTGGGTGGCTTTGCACTGTGGATCAAGGTGGCACGCTTGGTTCGACTGATGTAACGTGGGTGCAAACTACTGGAGCTGGTCAGATTATTGCAGGTAATGGATTAACTAAAACAGGCAACACAATCGATGTAAATGTAGATGATCAATCAATACAAATAGTTTCTGATGTAGTTCAATCCAAATTAGACTCGGCTGGTGCAATTACAAAATCCGCCTCAGGAATTAAAGTCAATATTGATGCCCAGTCAATGCAAATATCAAGCAATGCCTTAGGAGCTTTATTAGATCCAGCAGGAGCAATTACAAAATCCGCCTCAGGAATCAAGGAAAATCCTGACGGCACGACAATTGAGATAAGCTCAAATAAATTACAAGTAAAAGATCTGGGAATTACAGGAACTAAGTTGGCGAATGGATCTGTGGATTTGACTACAAAAGTAACAGGGACTTTGCCAATTGCAAATGGAGGGACGAATGCCAGCACTGCTGCTGGGGCGAGGAGTAATTTAGGAGCTACAGGAAAATATACCACTACATTTGGTGACGGATCAGCTTCACAATTTACAATTACTCATAATTTAAATACAATGGACGTGACCGTTCAAATTTTTAAGAATGCCAGCCCTTATGATTTAGTTATGGCTGATGTTCAAAAGATAGATGTAAATTCAATAAAAATATTAACTGGAATGGTACCTACTACTAATCAATTTAAAGTAATAGTTACGGGATAGTAATGGATTATAATTTTATAGAAAATAGGAATTTCAGAATAGAGGAATCACAAGTATTGCCTCCAATCGGTACTGGTTTATATAAAGGTTTAATAGTTCTAAATGGAAGTAAATTATGGATTTGGGATGGAAATGCCTGGCAGACTTGGGAAAATTTAGATTTTGTTTTACGTGATCAACTTCATTATAAATTATTTGAAAATAGCGAATATGTAATAAACACTCACCGTCAAGGCAGTACCTCAAATGGCTTTTATTTAACAATGCCCCCCGCTTTAAATAGAACTTACAGTGTAGATAACGATGATTATTATTACGAGATCTCAACATTTGGGCAATGGGATAGGCGTGGTGCAAATCAAAGCGATGGAATTGATAAAACAACTTTATATATACATTTTCTAAAAAGTGCAAACGGCACAGACTGGACGGCTTTTGACTCAAAGCAATTTGATTATGTTATAGGTAATGATTATATAATTTTAACTAAATCAGCATATTTGACAAGCAACTCTACTTTTGGAAGCACTTATATTTACGTAGATTGTGTAGTTCAGCAAAGTGCAACTTATAATCCAAATGAGACACCAGTTTATCCAACAGCAAATTATTCAGGTTTCTTTTTAGATTTCAAAGTAAGAAGAGTTTTAAAAGCCAGTTGGAAGAAGCGATTATCTTATGGTTGTTTAACAACTTATGCAGCTCAATTGCCAGTGCCAATTCCAGGCAATCATCAATTTTTGCCTTTTGCAGGATATTATCATTTGGATTTTTATTGTGAGGTATCAAATCAGGCTTGCTCAGGAACGACTCCGCCAGGAACTCTTTATCCTTATTGCAATCAAGCAGTTGTTAGAAATTCTGATAGTTCAGATTCGTTCCATTTTTTGCCTGAGAACCCACCGAGTTCAGTAATTCAAGGTTCGTGTATAATTTATAATCCATCAGAAACAAGCGGGGCATTTATCTTGAATTTGTATTTTCCAAATGATCAGCAATTACATAATTTAACTTATGGAATAGTTCATTTGCATTATTTAAATAACCAAGCAGAAGGCTTAATAAAATAAGAAATAAAATAAAATAAATTAATTAAATAAATTAGAGGAGAAAAAAAATGGGAAATGAAGCAATAACAGTCGGCTCACAAAGCAAAGCAGTATTTTATCGTGAAAAACTTAATTCAACGGAAACGGATTATGATACTTATGATGCTTTAACTGATGATATTGTTGCAGGCGAAGGAGAAGAGGTTGTAGTTCCCACAGAAGACAATGCAGCATATATTGCTAAGTATATTGGAAGTTCAAAACCAAATTTACAGGATGATGATACAACTAAATTTTCTTTTGACCAAGCTGATTCAGGAGAAAGTTTTTATTCATTTAGGGATAAAGTTGTAATAGTCACAGGAAGTTCAAGTTCAATTGAAGATTATTATTTAGAAAACGGAGTAAATATAGGAGGTTCAGCTGCTACATCTCTAACTGAACCTATATTATTAATTTGGTACGGTCCTTATAATAAACTTAAGAACCCGGATAAAATGATGGTATGGATTGCAGCGGGAACAATTTCAGCAACATCGGGTTCCTTCGATACAAAAAATGCAACAATTAATAAGCCAACATTGGAATTTGTAGGGGTAAAACTTACAACTGATTTAACAATAAAAAAAGAGATGTTCGATGAATCAAAAGTATCAGTAGCGGAAGATATTAAATTATCGGCAGGGCAGGGTCATTATATTGTATATTTGGATTTGCCAACAGAAGAAGAAGAAACAGGCGGATAAGAATAACAATCTTTGATTATAATTTTGGAATTCGGGGTAATTTGTAAAGAATTTTATATAAATTACCCCATTTAAAAAATAAAATAAAGGAGAAAATGGATATAATATTAAAAAAAGATGGTATTGAATATAAGGTGCAAATTGGTGAGCCTACTTTTGAAAGAAAACAAAAACTTAGGGAATTAAGCGAAAATTATGTGTCAGAATGCACAAAAATCGATAATAAATTTAAAGAAAATGATTTAGAAAAAGATGCTTTAGCATTAGTTAGGAAAGCAAACGAAGTAGATAAAATTAGCGATAAATTTATTATTGGGCAATTTAAAGCAATCGCAATAAATGTGCCAGAGGAGATTAAATCCGAATTTGCAAGTGAAGAAAATTCAGACTTTTGGCAAAAGCAAAATTTGAAAGCCTTATCTGATGGTATCAAATTTTTTCGTAGAGAAAGTGCAAATTGATGATTATGAGATAGAAATAATTAGAATGAGGCCAATATTTTTAAGGCAAAAGGAAGATGATAATAATGAATATAATTTACAGGATTTATTGCAAATATCAGGAGAAGAAACAATCAATTGGGATAAGATAATTTGTTTGCAAGTTGCTGAAAATGATATTATGCAATTTGATAAATTATACAGGGAGTATTTGCCTTCAGAAGTATGGGATTTATATTCGATGAAGTTAGCAATGGCTGAAATTTCAAATCAAAAATTAAAGAATAAAGAATATGGCTAATTTAGAGTTCACAATACAGATATTGACGCAAAATGCAGAAGCGGAATTGATGGCGTTCAAAAATAAAATTAAAGAACAATCCACAATTCCGCTTAATTTATCTGCAAAAGAAGCAGAAACTGCGGGACGTCAAATATCAGCAACATTTACAAATATGCGAGCGCAAGCACAAGAAACTGTAAATGTAGCTCGCAATGTTGTGGCGTCGCTTGCTTTGGCTGGGAAATCAGGTACTGCAGAATATAAGAATGCTCAAAATGAATTAAAAAAAGCAACAAAAAATGCAGAAGAATTTGATAAGGCATTGCAAAAAGCTGACCCACAAAAATTAACTGATAAATTCAAAGGATTAAATTCAACTTTACTATCAATTGGAGCAGTTGCGGGAGTAAGCTTAGGGATTAATGAAATGGTGGGCGATTTGGTGCAATTAGATACAGCAACGGCAAAAATAAGGTCATTAGGAGGGGCGGCAAAAGAAATAGCACCCGAATTACAAAAAATGGCAATTGAAATGAGCGGAACTTTACCAATTGCCGCAAAAGATATACAAGCAGCAACTTATGATGCTCTATCAGCGGGGATAAACGCAAGCAAAGAAGATATGAAAGCATTTATGGATGCTGCAACGAAATTGGCTGTTGGAGGCGCTGAAACAGTTGGCGGGACAGTAAATTTATTGACAAGTGTTATTAATGCTTATGGAGCAAGTGCAACAGAAGCAGCACGATATTCTGATATATTATTTAATACTGTAAATATTGGAAAAACGACAATTCCTGAATTGAATCAATCATTATCGCAAGTTGTCCCGACGGCGGCAAGCGTTGGCATTGGGTTGGATCAAGTTGGAGCATCTCTTGCAGTATTAACAGCAAATGGAATTCCAACAGCACAAGCCACAACCGCATTAAATATGCTTTTATCTGATATGATAAAACCTACTGCGGATTTATCAGTGGTTATGCAAAATGCAGGAGTTTCAATGCAAAGTTTAGCAAAAGAAGGAATGGTGGAAAGCTTGCGCAAGATAAGCGAGGAAATGCAAAAGACGGGTAAAGTGGCTGGGCAGGTATTTAGCGTAGATGCAAGCAAGGCATTTGCAACGTTAACAAACAATATTGGTAATTTCCAAGATGCAATGACTTTTGTTCAAAATACAACTGGATCAACGCAAGAGGCATTTGACGAAATGGGGAAATCAGTAGAAGATCAATTGCAAGAAGCGTTAAATCAAGTAAAAGCAATATTTTTGGATTTAGCGCAATCAATATTGCCAACAATATCGGGTGCGATTGATATATTTAAAGGCGCAATTGGCGGATTGCAATGGATTTTTAAAAACTTTGGCGATACAATTGGAATTGTTATCGGTGGGTTAGCTACTTATAAAATTGCAATGATGCTGGTAAGTAGTCAAGGAGTGAAAGCAATGATTAGTGGAATTGCTTCTATGATTACAGGCCTTGCAGCGCAAACAACAGCAACCGGAGCCGCAACATTTGCAATGAATACTTTGAAAGCAGCATTTGCGAGCAATCCAATTGGTTTAATAATTATGGGCGCAACAGCTGCGGTAGCAGGAATTGTTAAATTAGTGGATTGGTTGCACAAATCAACGGAAGAGAAAATTGAAGAAAATAATGCAATTGAAGATAATTTAAAACTACAAAAAGATAATATTGAAGCGCAAATTAAAGATATTAAAACAACTTATGATAATGTCAATGCAAAAAAGGATTTAATTGATGAATATATTAAATTGGGACAAAATTCCGCGAAAACCGCAGATGAACAAAAGCGATTTGAAGAAATACAAGCACAATTAAATAAACAATATCCTGAATTGCGACTAAATACTCAAAATTTTGGGCAAGATTTATCAAAATTACAAACATTATCGCAGCAAGCAGGCAACCAATTAGGTAAATTATCTGGGCAATTATCGGAGCTAGATAAATCATTATTTGAAGCTAATAAAAGATTATTACAAACTCAGGCTAGTAATGCTTATTCTGAAGGATTGATGAAATTAGATGATGGTCTTTCAAAATTTTTGGTAGGAATGAGTGGAAAATGGCAAGATTATTATGATAAAATTACAGAGGAAGCGCATAAAGGTTTTTATGCAAAAACAGAAGAAGATTTAACAAATATACAAATCAACACATCAAAAGTATTTGGGCAATTATATCAAGAAGCAAAAGGAAATACTGAGAAGCAAAAAATGATAACGGAAGTTGAACAAATATTCATTAGTAAATATTTCGCTGCTTTAAGGCAATTGATAATAACGAACAAAGATGGCATCAAATCATCAATAGAAGAACAAAAACATGAGGTTCAAGAATCACAGAATTTATTTACTCAATTGGAATCTCAAATTAAGAATTATGGCAAAGAATATAAAAATTTAAAAGATGAACAAAGACAAGAACAAGAAAAAACTTTAAAAGACTCAATTAATTTAGCATTTCAAAACAAACAAATTAGTGAAGAACAACAAAAACAATTATTAAATGAAATAGATTTAATTACGAAAAAATCAACAACGCAAAAGAAAGCGGCAGATGAAAAATATAAACAAATGCTTGATGAGGCTGAACAAACCCGGAAAAATCAAGAAGCTGAAATAAAGCAAAAGGATATTGATCTACAACATACATTGGAAAGACAAGGCAGACAAAAGACTTTACAAGATGAGTTAAATTATGAGCAAGCAATTTTGCAAACATATAAAGACCAATTAGCAAAACTTAAAGAATTTGAGTTAAAACCTGAATTCAAAAGCGATAAAGCAAAAAAGGAATTAGAAAAACAAATTACTGAGCTAAATAAACAAATTCAAGATGAAAATAATAAAATTGATGAAATTGATATAAAAATAGAAATACAAGGCAAAGAGCAATTTGAAGAATTGCGGAATATAAAGCTCGAAGATATTGAATGGGATATACAAATTGCAATAGATAACGGTCAATATGGTCGGGTAATTGAATTGCGACAAATGTGGCTTGATTTACAAAAGCAAAAAGCAATGGAATTGCAAGCAAAAATCGATACAGAAATCGACCCAGTTGCGAAAGCAAAATTGCAGCAAGATTTAACGAAATTAAGTAAAGATATATCTGACCAACAAAAGCAATTGAAAATTGATATTGACACAACGGCATTAGATAAAATAAGCGATTTAACGGAATATACCTACCAAAAAGGCTTAATGGAGGCAAAGAACACATATCAACAAGAAATAAATCTTGCAGGAGATAGTGTAACGAAAAGGTTAATCGCGGAGAAAAATTATCAGGATGCAGTAGCAAAATTGGAGCAAGAGAGATTAAGCAATTCATTGGATATAAATGATGTTTTGCTGGATTCAATGCAATCAATGGCGAATGCCTTTACTAATTCATTTAATAAAGGGGCAGTTGATCCAATTGAACAAAAAATAAATGAATTGGATGATCAAATCCAAAAATTAAAGGAAAATTCATCAAATTTTGATAATGAAGAAAAGAATTTAAATGAATCATTAAAAAATAGACAAATAAGCTCAAAAAGCTACATTGAATCATTAAAGAAATTGGATAAAGAGAAAGCCGAAAGCAACGCAAATGCAAACGATAAGGAATTAAGGATAAGATTGGCAATGCTTCAAAGTATGCAATCTGCTAATGATAGAATGTATAAAGCGCAATCTGATTCATTAAAAAAATTAATACAAGATAATCAATTAAATTATGAATCACTGCAAAAATTAGGTGAATATACAGCAATTAATATAACATCATCATTTTCCACTATGTTGCTTGCAGGGGTTAATATTGGAGAAGCGTTTAGAAAGGCAGTTTTAGGGAATTTAATAAAATTAGCAGAAGATACAATATTGACATATATTCCACAAGTTTATTTAGCTGCGGCATCGCAATTAGGACCAATTTTAGGACCGATAGCAGCAACGGCGATAATAACAGCATCATATAGTGCATTAGAATTAGCAAAAGCAGCAATTAATGCAAGAAGCGGGGTTGTAGATATAGCAGGGCCTGGAACTACAACATCAGATAGCATACCAGCAAGATTATCAAGAGGTGAATCAGTAATAACAGCAGCGGCAACTGAAAAAAATAAAGAATTATTGATTTGGCTCAACAAAACAAATGGGGATGCGGCAGAATTTTTTAAAAGCAAAAATCGACAAGACCAATTAATTATAGTAAACTCAAATAATTCAGAAATGTTGAATGTTATGAAAAAAATGCAAAGAGGAATTGATGCTTTAAATCGTGAGAAAAAGACTTTAAATGCTGTGGATGTGAAAGTCAAATTAAATCCTAAGGAAATGATAAAACAAGTAAATTATGATAAACGAGCAAGCTTAAGTAGGAGTTAAGATGGGAGGATGGAAAATAGCATTATATGGAACGGATACATATTTTGAACCTGATAGCAATAGTGAAGTGGATTTAGCGATATTTGAAACTGAAGACCCAATGGAAGATGAAAATTGGTTAATATTAAATATAGCAGGGATGGGAATAAAATTTGAACAAATTGGAGAAACAGAAGAACGAATTGGTGGTTTTATGGCAAATTATAGTAAGAATAGGGATTTATATGATATAAAAATATTTCCATATAAATTCCCTGATGACATAGATGATATGCTCGATTTAAAAGATGTCTTAAATCATAAATATTTATATTTATATAAAGGGGATTATGATTTTGATGAATTTTCAATACATAATGATAATAAAGCCTTAGCGATTGCGGTTGTGGGGACAATTGAAGAAGAATACGAAAAAGGGCAAAAGACAGTGAGTTTAAAAGTATATAAGATAGTAAATTAAAAGAAAATAATAGAGCAAGTGGCGGAAGATATGCAGGTGACTGAAGCCATCTGTTGCGGAGAAATTAATTAAATGGAAGAAATATGGGGAAAAATGTAATATATAAATATGAATGGTGTGGGCAGAAAACTGGATGGGATTATCGGTTGGAATTCATTTTGCCTGATGCAAGCGATTTAAATAATCCTACAACTATAAAATTGCCACCTGGATCAATTGAAGCCACGCAAATGGATTGGAAATATGATAAATATCCATTAGGATGTGGTGAAACGCCGCAATTATCAATTACAGTGCATTTAAGCGATATTCCTGCAACGGCAAATTTTAATGATTTCCGAGCGGCAATAGTTAATCCTCGAATATTTAAAGCAAAACAAGACTATTTACAATGGGATTTGGATTTAGGGATAGTTGTAATTTTATCTATAAAATATAATAAAAATTCTGAGCCATCAGTAAATATCTGGCGTCCATTATTTAAAGGAATTTGTAAAGAGGATGCAAATATTTCAATTGAATTGCCAAAAATGGATGCAGAATTGAAATTTAATTATTTATATAAAACAGCAATGGAATCAGCCGATTTTAAAGGCGATTGGTTTGGGTTTGATCCGACTTGGGTAAATGATACAATTGACCAAATTATTGAATATCGAGTAAATTCTGAAAAGCCTGCAACTCACGATTGGAAGCCAAGTTATTTCCAATTTTATCGATTTGATACAATTGCAAAATATATTGATTATTCAATAGGTATTGTATTACATAGTTATATGAGACAAAATATAAATTATGAATTTAATTCAAATTTATTGCCAAAATTATATAAACAAAAATATGACGGAAGTGGAGAGCGTGGTGCCGAACTTCAAGAAGATGAAATATATTGCATAGCCGCAGTAGAAAAAGGTGAAGCAATAGCAGGATTGAATGTTCCAAGCGATGAAAATAGTTTAGCAGCACGATATAAATCTTTATGGAATTATATAACCGAAGCAGCAGAAGCGAGTATGAAGCGTGCAATATATCATGCAGACGCAATTGATTTTATGCCTTGTTATGGATATGATGATATAATAGATTTAAATTTAAAAGACCATATTTCAGCAAAAATTACAACGAATGCAGATATTTTAAGAGACGTAAAGGCATCATATCCCGAGCGATATTCAGATGATAAATGGCAAGATTTAGACAACTGGGAAGAAGTAGATGTAGCAAATCGAAATGAGGGGGGATATAATATAACTTGTTTATGGAATAATATGCCAATATGCGAGGGATATGCGCAAGGTTCAAATAATTTTTATAATGCAATATTCAGAACAACGGGATTATATTATATCGATGGAAATTATGCATATAGAGTGCATGAATATGTTAATTTTTTAATAAAGGCGGGGGTTTTATCGGAAATATTGCCAAGATGTGCACCAGAATATGAACGATGGGATGATTTGCCACAAAACAAGCCAAGTGAACGAATATTAAAAAATCAAGTAACTTCAAATATAGGACGATGGTTAGCATCGGCAATATTATCGATTTTTGGGAATAAAGAGCAAGCAAAACTGGAATTAGAAACGCAATACGATTGGAATATATGGTTTGCTGCTGGTGGATCGAATGGTATGTTTTGGTGGAATGGAAATATGGCGTTTAATATAGCAATGACGGATGATTATCCAATACAAATAAATAAAAAATGGATACCAATAAGTAGTGAATTAGATTTTCGTGAAGAACGAGTAAAAATGGAATTAATAACAATAAATATATAGCAATGCCAACACGAGAAATAATAGGAATAAACAAAATAACAGATGAGCAATTGCAACCACATTTACGGAAGCGTGGCGGGGGTGGAGGCAAGACAATTATTAATGAAGCTAATATTATTGGTGATAGAATTGAATGGGAAGGAATTGCGGGTGAATCGGTTGAAATCAATAAATTTGTAGGATTGGATAGTGAGGGGAATTATATATTAGCGGATGCAAAAAATGGGACAGAAGCCATAGGAATTGTAAAAATAGGTGGATTAGAAGGCGATCTAATAACAATTATAGATTTAGCAATTGTTGAAATTGCAGGGACATTTGAAGATGGGGATAAGATTTGGCTCGGTGAAAATGGGTTGGCAATATTACCTCCATTAAATGATTTAATGATATTGCAAGAAATAGGAATTATTTTGATTGATAATAAAGCTTTAATAAAAATAAATCAAGCAAAATATGTAGAATAGGGCGAAATTTTATAATTTTGTTTTAATCAGGAATTGATAATTAGATTAAGAAATTTGGATGATTTTATGAGAAATAAAGAAATTAATTTGGTAACGGGATTTGAAAATAAATATAAAATAATTTGGTAACGTTCGTAAAATAATTTGGGAATAAAAAATATACTTTAAGAATAAATAAAATATTAATGGATAAAGATTTTTTAGAGTTATTTGAGGAAAGTATTTTC
>Ga0067045_1028597_pt1 | contig 30563 bp, 26 predicted proteins | sample TerdegcTABiofilm_FD_59184 | JGI IMG/M metagenome (GOLD analysis project Ga0067045, IMG submission 59184) | Combined Assembly of (Gp0054472, Gp0054536) Wastewater bioreactor microbial communities from Singapore -Terephthalate degrading...
ATACTGTTTAATCTCATTCAGACTTTTTATCCTCCCGCAATTAAATATAGTAGTTGCGCCTTTAAGACTTGCCTCCTGATCATTACTATATAGGATAGGTATGTACGGCTACAAATAAATATATCTCCTTAATCTTCTATCATTGTAAAACCATAACTTAATTAACATTATCTAAACTAATAAAAAAGCAATAATTCACATGCAAACGAACTTATAACTTAATATTATATATGGATTGGCATACAAACATTACAACAAAAAAACTAATTAGGAGGTAAAAATGATTAAAACAATAACCATTCTTCCAGGTTTGGATAAAGAAGGAGGCAAAGAAAGCTACCAATACCTGACTTTAACAGCCGGGGAAACCGTATCCATAGTCGGTCCGACGGGAAGCGGAAAAACTGCTTTCATCTCCGATATTGAACTGCTGGCCCAGGGTGACACTTCAACCGGGCGACGCGTCCTCATCAACGGAAAAGCTCCGTCCGATGAAGTAAGGTATAACCCCGCGATGAAACCAATTGCCATGATAACCCAAAACACAAAATGTTTTACCGATTTAAGCACGGAAGAATTTTTAAAGATTCATGCCAGGGCCCGGAAAATTGCAGATAACAGAGTAATTATGGAGACTATTAATTTGGCGAACAAGTTTACCGGTGAAAAAATTGAAAAGGAGACCAGAGTTACCGTTCTTTCAGGCGGGCAAACGAGGTCTCTGCTAATTGCCGACGCTATTTTGATCGGCGCGGCTCCAATTATCTTATTGGACGAAATAGAAAACGCCGGCATTTTCAAACAAGAAGTCATTGATATTATCAAAAACACTTCAAAAATAATCATTTTCGTTACCCATGATCCAGTGATTGCCCTTCTTTCAAAAAAAAGAATTATCATGGAAAACGGGGCGGTGAAAAAAGTTCTATCCCAGAACGAATTTGAAACCAGGGCTGCCGAAAACCTTTTGGAACTGGATAAACGTGTGGGGTTTATCAGAGAAGAATTGCGAGCCGGACATGAAATTACCAAAGATCTGATTCATGTTAGTTTTGCTTGAAGAGTGGAGGTATTTTTATTGAAACTATTGGTAATAGCCGGTCCTCCATCAGCCGGCAAAACTTCCCTTACCAAACAAATCGTAAAAAGATTTAAAGATGAGATAAAGATCGCTTTTTTAAAAATAGACGTGGTTAAAGCATACGAAGACATAGAACTGGCCAGGGAATTCAAAATTATGACAAAGAAGATCTATTCCGGTGACTTATGCCCCGACCACGCCGGGGTAATGGTGCTGGGAGACGCTGTCGAATGGGCGGAAAGCAAGCGGGCAGACCTGTTTATTGTAGAAAGCGCAGGCCTGTGTCTACGCTGTTCTCCCTATTTAAACCAGGGCCTGGGAATAATCGTCCTGAGTTCCATAGCCGGAATCCACGCGCCTGAAAAAATGGGCGCTATGGTAAGCCTCGCCGATATTGCCGTAGTCACCAAAATAGACCTGGTCAGCCAGGCTGAGCGGGAGGTCTTAATCCAAAAAATAAAAGAAGTTCACCAGAATTTAATCCTCATTGAAACGAACGCCTTGCAAGGCACCTCTTTACACCGTTTATATGAGTTAATCAAACAATCGGAAGACATTGACGCAGATAAATTATACTTAAAGGGAAATCCACCTATCGGGACCTGTACGATATGTATAGGCAAGAAAGAGATCGGTTGGAAACACCATTTTGGCGTTATAAAAAAGCTGGACGGTCAAATCGCTGAATATCTGTATCGGGGTGAGTAAGATGCAATACTGGCTTCCTCCGGGGAAAAACTGTGGCTTATGCGGGGAAATCAACTGCAAAAGTTTCCTCCGGCTGGTTGGCAACGGCCAAAAAATTTATGAAGACTGTCCATATTATCAGGAACAGGGGTGCCGGGAAAACGCACTGGTAAAGGAAGCCGTTTATCCAGGCCACGATGTTCTGGGCCATCCATATGATTTTGTCCTGAGCCCTTTACCGGGGGAGACATCCGCCCGGAAGATTGTTCTGCCTTTTCGGGGCGACCTGGTGGAAAAAATGGACATCAAAAAAGGAGATTATGTGCTCGGCAGGCCGATGGGAGCAGGTTGCCCGATACCCCATGTTCTTCATGTGATTAAAGCCGAGCAGGTAACCGGCCTGCTCTATACCTGGGTGGTCGGACCCGGTTACTCAAGAGAACGGGAAGTTAAAGACGTAATAGCATACCATATGATCGGATTTGAAGGCATTGCCGACAGAATCAGCAATGAACCTTCTTTGGGGTGCAGGGTGACCTTTCTGCCCGGCTTCTGCATGATGAACCTGAATCATACCGGTCTGGTCAATATGGTCTTGGAGAAAAAAGAAGGCTTACATGTCCGGATCGAAGACATCCGAATTTTGGCCGCAAAAAATTAGATTTCACAATTTCCAGTAAAGAATTTTATATTATGCCGTCCGGAATGGCAAACTTATATTAACAACATCATTTAACAAGGACGAATCTAATGACATCTCCAAGGAAAACCATATTTGTAATATCAGTCATCGCAGTATTAATTACGGGAGTGTTAAGTTACAGAGCCGGTTCATCAGCAGCTGACAGTAAAAAGATTTTGCAGGAAAGAGTTCAGGAGATTTTTCATTCCCGCGCCCAGGCCTCGGTCACCGGCGCCGATCCCGAAAAAGCCCTTTCATATTACGACACCACGACAACGCTGGGCCGCTGGGCTTTGGAGCACGAGCAGTCCAAGTTGAAATACATCCAGTTGTGGGCTGAAAAACGGGGGGTTAAAATTACCGAAGCTGATTCGAACATAAAAATCACCTGGTCGCAAGTAGTGGGAAATAACGCTGAACTGACCGTGAACCAGACTCTGCAACTGGGCTATGTTTATCATGACGACCCTGAAGTAAATCGTTTCGGTATCGGCACCCGCCACTGGATGAAGCTGGTACTTAAAGACGGTAAATGGCTTTTACACCAGGACTTTTATACCGACGGTCTCGGCGACAACAGTTTGGCGCTTGACCCCATACCGTCAGACGGGCCCGCGGCGATAGAAAAAAATGAAAACACAAATTCTGCCGCGGGCGGCCCTCGCAGTGTCTTCAACCGGGAGGGCGCGGTAAAATATGCCGGTGAATACGCCGGACTGGCCTGGGGAGCGGGCAACAACAATCATTACAACCCCCGTTATCGCGATTATAACGACCGGGGCGGGGACTGTACCAACTTTGTCTCGCAATGTCTGGGAGATCCGGAGGGAGGCGGCTTGCCCATGGACGGCAACTGGTTCTACAACCGGAATGAGGGCGCGGGCAGCCAAGCCTGGGTACGGGCCGAGACCTTCGGTGACTGGCTGGTGTACAGCGGGTGGGGACGGCGGCTGGCCCGGGGGACTTTCGAGGAATTAAACACCCCTAACGAAAAGTACCCACGTGGGGCAGTACGTGAACTGCAAAAGGGTGATGTAATCGGCTACGGCAAGATGGGCTATTCAGCACATATGGCCATAGTTACAGGATATGATTCGCAGGGTTACCCGTTGGTATGTTCCCACAACGTGGACCGCTACCACTGTCCCTGGGACATGGGATATGATAAATCAACTGTCTACCACCTGTATAAGATTGGCGGCTAGCAGGCTGCGCTGCTACCTGGATTTTTTTCGCCATTACTATATAGAAATATTTACTAAATATAGTAACACTTACAAGACAAATTGAATATTATTTACTATAAATAAGAGCCGGTAAGGTAATATAAAGCCTTGTCATACTTGTAACTATTGCTAAATACACGGCATTTTAATTTACTTGACCGTCTCCAGGCTAAAAAATTTGGAGGAATCAAAATGCGCAGAAAACCAAAGTTAAAAGATGTAAAAGATTGCCCAAGACAGGAATGTGCCGCTGTCAGTACTGAAACAGTACCATTTTGTGACAGTGATCCGGTGAAGATTAAAGACCCGGATGATTGTGTAACAACGGACTGGAAAAAGAAAAAATTAGTAAAAATACCTGTCGTTCTTGCCGAAGTGGATGTGCAGATTGATCTCTTTTCTGAAATCACCCTGCCTACACCTGCACTTGAAATCAAGCGAATTAAAAAACGTTTAAAACTCACACAATGCAGGCTCATCCAAAACACCAAAAAGTTATACCTGGAAGGATTCGTCCGCAAAAACATTGAGTATGCCGAACCTGACCTATGTGTAGATCCTGACAGCATATGTGGCACCATTAGTCACTGTACTCTTGACACCCCCTTCAGATGCGTGACAGAAATTGAAGATTTCATTACTCCGCCATGCCCTGTCATACCCAGTAGAGCCAAAGAGTTTGAATACTTTTCATCTACCCCTCTCCCGCCAGATTTTCCGGAAAAGGAAAGGTTGCTGGCCGGAGACTTGTCCGAGTTCAATCAGGAGAGTTTTGAATTCTTTAACGAGCTTCCATTCTGTGAATTGGTCAGCAGCACCATTACTGAGTTCGACGAGTTCATCGACCGTCAACCTGTCACCGGCGGTCCTTTTGAAGAAAGAACCTTCACTGAATTTGACGAAAAGATGGTTATCAAGCTTAGATTCAAATTATTACAAAACCAGCAGTGTTGGATTCCCGCTTTTTGTCCCTGCCCTACTCCCGACCCATATGGTCTTGAGTAATTAACAGGTCACTAGTAACATGCCCAACGCAACCTGAAGCTTTAGAGTCCTTGATACTTCCTGCCGGAAGTATCAAGGACTCTTATTTTATATGTCTCCTATAGGCCTTAATGTCGCTTTCGCTTTAACCGAGCTTACTTTGACAGCTATTTTTGGTGAGGCCGGAACAGGCGGCTTGTTTTCTGGCTTAATTTCCTGGTATCTTTCTCTCCTTCGATTCTTCAATAATTTAAGATCCAGTTTTATGTTAGAAATATTATCCAGATCCTGCTTATTGATATCTATTACCATTTCTGCTTGAAGATTTTTTTCTAGCATATTATATCTCTCCTCTTTAAATATTAAATTTACGACCGGCTGGAATTAAGCAGTTGGTAGCCTGCAACATATTATGATTACTTACCCGTTTTTGACAATATAAAAACCGGTATTCTCGTGTAACGTCTTTATTGTCTTCTGAATATTTTAAAGGCAGAGCGCATCTAAACATACCGTATTCTTTTAAATTTTCCTAATTCAAAAGGAGGTACTATGCAATGGCTTGGGTGTCGGGAGTTATCGAATTTAAAAAACCATCGGAAAATCAGCATCATTTTGAAGGTAACATCGAATTGACAAAAGTAGACGATCTGGTTTTACATGGCATTGTAATGGAGACTGAAGGGAAGAAACCAGTTCCGGGAGCACTGGTCATGGTATATGCCCGTATAGACGGCGGCAAAGAAGAGCCGCTTTGCCATACTTTCAGCGGCAGTGACGGCTACTACTTGCTGCAACTTGATAAAAACAAAATATCGGAGGATGCCACTGCGATTATTGTCAGGGCCAGCGCCAATGATCATTCATCCGGCACCTTCTAAGTACCTGACGAGGGATTTGAATCGACTCGAGCGGAGCCTCCATGGGAAATGGCGGCTCTGCCGGTTGAGTTCAGGCGGGATGTTTATCAATTTCCAGCAAAGGTGGGGGTCACAGCAAAATAATTTTAGGGGAGCGGATATTCATGGATAACAGCGTAAAAAGGCCGGACCCCGGAGAGTTTTTTGCGGGTCAGGAAATGGATGAATTATTACATTTTTATGGTGTGGTCAAGGATAAAGACGCTGCAGCAGTGGAAGGCGCGGCAGTGATCGTATTCGCCTGCTTCGACGGCGGGACTGAAAAATTGCTGGGATCCACTTTCACGGACAGTGAAGGTATGTACTTGATCAATATACCAAAGTTGCCGGATTATAATGGACTGCTTGGATTTAAAATAAGAGCGGGTAAGGCGTACATACTGCCTGAGGGAGAAATTTTTGATGATAAAACAGTCGGCGTGCCGACAAAACATCACATTGATGTTCCTGTAATAGAAAGTGAAACAGACGAGATTTTTGATATAAGCGATACCAGTCGGGAAAATGCAGCCACCCTCCCGGAGGCGCCCGTAGAGTTGACTGATAAAGGGGTGGAAGTCAGCCAAAGTAACCAAAAGGAAGACGGTCCGCCCCAAAAAACTCCATACGATATGTACCGCTCTACCTACTGGCACTGGTTACGGCGGTAAAAAAACAAAAGTTATAGCCCTTGTTCCCGCCCTAAAGACGAGAGCAAAGGCTATATTAATTATTTTTACTATAATAACTGTATTTAAACCGATTTTTTGCTTGTATCCCGCCGCGGGAATCCAGTATTTGAGACCAAACCATTCCTTTTATAAATTCCCCGGGATATATTTTGCCGTCAAACAGTTCCGGCCCGACATAGCGCCCATGGAGTTCCTGATCAGAACGGCACTCACGGGCAAGTTCATCCGGCCTTCCCTCATATCCGGAAACAGCGCTGACTGTGGTCAAATCATCGCCAAGTCCGTTCGGATATTCAGGCAAGTTCAACTCTGGCTCGTCTTCGCCCGGCCCGCCGACAGGAGAGCTTTCAAGATACGGGTCTTCCTGGTAGAAGGGCGACTCATCCCGAGGCGCGTCAGGTTTGCCCCAGGATTCGGAACGCTTCACCAGGAGCCTGATACTCCTCAAGATAATTAACAGCATAAAAAAGAGCCATATATATTTCACAGCAACACGCCCTTAAGTATTACTTTTTATCTGGCAGGCAGTACCGGGCCGCCTTCTTCCTTGCCCTGGCCCATCTTCGAAAGCGAGTCGCGCATCTGGGTGTCCGCCAGGATGTTTTGCAGGTTGTAATAATCCATCACTCCGAGCTTACCCTGACGCAGGGCATCGGCCATCGCCAGGGGTACTTGAGCCTCTGCTTCAACCACTTTGGCACGCATTTCCTGAACAGCCGCCTTCATCTCTTGCTCTCTGGCCACCGCCATGGCCCTTCGCTCCTCCGCCTTGGCCTGGGCAATCCGCTTGTCTGCCTCAGCCTGGTCGGTTTGCAGCTGTGCCCCAATATTTCGCCCGACATCCACGTCTGCGATATCAATCGACAAAATTTCAAATGCCGTTCCGGCGTCAAGCCCCTTGCTCAGGACAGTCTGGGAAATCGTGTCGGGGTTTTCCAGCACGTGCTTGTGGCTTTCCGCGCTTCCCACAGTCGTGACCACACCCTCACCAACCCTGGCCAGAATCGTTTCTTCGCCGGCACCGCCGACCAGGCGGTCGATATTGGCCCGTACGGTCACCCTGGCAACAACTTTGACCTCTATACCGTCTTTAGCCACCGCCGATACCAGTGGAGTCTCAAGCACCTTGGGATTCACGCTCATCTGCACGGCCTGAAACACTTCCCGGCCGGCCAGGTCGATAGCCGCGGCCCGCTCGAAAGGCAGCGGTATGGCCGCCCGCTCCGCGGCAATTAAAGCGTTGACCACCCTGTCCACATTACCTCCGGCCAGATAATGCGCTTCAAGCTGGTTTACAGTGATATCAAGGCCCGCTTTGTCGGCTTTAATCAGCGGGTTGACGATCTTGGCCGGCGGCACCCTCCGTAAGCGCATGCCGATAAGGGTAATTATGCCAACCCTGACCCCGGCTGCCAGGGCTGAAATCCATAATCCAACTGGGATAAAGCTAAAAATTACAACAACACCGATTAAGATCAAAAAAAACAGTAACAGGGTCGCAATGGCTCCGGCGCCCACACTCATCACTCCTTTAATATTTATACGTTTTTCATGCTGCTGTCCGATATCTCCTTCACTACAACCCGCGTGCCTTCCACCTTGATCACCTTGACCCGCGCGCCGGTATGGATAAATTCTCCTTCAGTTACCACATCCAGGCGACGGCCATCTATCTCCGCTGAACCTGCCGGTCTGAGAGGAGTCAGGGCAATACCTTCCTTTCCGGCAAAAAGTTTCAATTCCGGCGCGGGAGCGACATATCCCTCATTATTATGTTGCTTGTTCTGTAGAGTTAACTCATACCACATGTTGTAGCGGGACATCATCCGCAGCCCGACAATAAAAATAACGATAGTAGCAATGATAGCCAGAACAAGGGCCGCCGTCGCCTGAGTGACATCCACCGCGAGCAGCAGCACCCCCCAGCCCACCAGGATGATCCCGATGATACCGGCCACACCGAAACCGGGGACAACGAAAGCTTCCAGCACAAATGCTATTACTCCCAGCAAAAAAGCAAGGAAGGCAAGCCAATTAATCAAAGCGTGGGACATGGTTCTCCCGTCACCTCCTGTAATGGAGTCTGAATACTTTCGGAAAGTCCTACCGTTTGTCATTGCGAGCGTTAAGCGAAGCAATCTCCGGCTCTTACCCCCGCTTTATACTGTGAGATCGCCACGTCGCTTTCGCTCCTCGCGATGACAGAACGGTCTTTGCAAACCGACTCCGAAATTACTCGGGGTCTGGAACAGTTCGCTATAATTATACTATTTTTTTCCTCTCCATGGCTACGCAAAACTTACATAATTTCTTATACCTCAGTAATCAAAACTGTCTCTCCTGATTCATTTTAACACTAATTCTTTAAAATGTATTTAAAAGCCCCCAGGGCCGCTTTGGCCCCTTCCCCCGCGGCGACGATTACCTGTTTTTCCGGTGCGGAAGTAACGTCCCCCGCGGCGAAAACACCCGGTACAGAGGTATTACAACTGCAATCAACCACGATCTCCCTGGCTTCATTCAGCTTCAAAAAACCTCTGATAAAATCAGTGCTAGGAACGGTACCAATCTCAATAAAAACACCCTGCACCTCCACCGTCGTCACTTTGGAAGGTTCTTCAACAGATCTCAGGGTAATACTTTTAACAGTTTGATCGCCGTTAATGCTTATCGTCTGATAACCTACCATTTTGGTCAAATTCGACGCGTCTTTAACCTTGTCGGTAATAACGGGATCACTGATCCACTCCTCCAGGGAGATTACATAGACGTGTCGGGCTATTTTAATCAGGTCGTAAGCTGCTTCAATGGCAGAATTACCGCCGCCGATAACAGCGACATTCATATTGTGAAACAGGGGAGCGTCACATACAGAGCAATAGCTTACCCCTCTACCGACGAACTCCTTTTCTCCGGGTACGTTCAACCACCGGGGCTGTTTGCCGGCAGCCACGATTAGTGTTACGCCTGAATACTGCATGCCGCTTTTGGTGTTTACGATAAAATTGCCGCCTTGCCCCCCGATGGATATTACTTCGTCCTCTTTCCTTTCGACCGGGTATTGTCCGACTTGCTCCTCAAACTTTTTCATCAACTCCCAGCCGGTGACAAACTGAAATCCCATGTAGTTTTCTATTTCGCCGGTCCTGGCCGCCTGACCTCCGTATTCCTTGCCGATAAGCAGTGTTCTGAGCTTTTTGCGGGCGGCGAAGACAGCCGCCGTCATTCCGGATGGGCCCATACCGATGATAATTACGTCGAACAAGTGCAATAACCTCCCGGTGTAGTTAATTTATTTAATAACATTAGCTTTTTATATTTTGTATTTGGCGGCGGGAAACAATACTATATAAAAGGAAAGAGATTCTCTCATTTAGCAGTGAGAATCCCTTTCCTTGAGGCAGTTTTAATAATTTGAAGTTCGGCTTATATTGAGGGGAAATCAGATTATTATGGTAGTCCCGTCAAACTTGGTGAGGGAGAAACCGCCAAAATCTTCATTGTAGGTGTTTTTATAATCCTGGAGGATCCCGATCGCCACGGCTTCAAATATCCTAATGTATCCATATGATCATATTATGGAAAAAGAATTAAATCTGTTCTAACCGGTATAAATTCTCCTCAGCCCCGCCCGCCTGGCTGCTTCAACCGCTTCCCGGAACTCCTTACGGGTGATCCGCCTGCTCAGTTCCGGGTAGTTAAAAGCATTAAAGGCGGGATAATACTGGTCCATAATATTTATGAAGGTATCTTTAGAAATCTCATCGGCCAGAAATTCGAATACTTTTTCTGAACGGGCCAGGTTGTCCGGCAGGACTAGGTGCCGTACCAGCAGGCCGCGGTAGGCGATGCCCCGCCTGTCCACGGCCAGGTCGTCCACCTGCATGTGCATTTTCTTCACCGCTTTTTTGACAACGGTGAAGTATTCCACCGCGCCGGAGTATTTTCGGCCGGCATCGTCGTCGGCAAATTTGATGTCGGGCATGTAAATGTCCACGATTCCGTCCAGCAAGTCCAAAGTTTCCGGTGCGTCATACCCCCCGGTGTTATACACCACCGGCAGGGTAAGCCCTTTTTCCGCCGCCACGCTGAGGGCCTCCAGAAACTGCGGGACGAAGTGGCTCGGAGACACCAGGTTGATGTTGTGGCAGCCCCTCTTCTGGAGATCAAGCATCATCCCAGCCAGTTCTTCGGCGGACACCTCGTCACCTTCACCATACTGGCTGATTTCGCAGTTCTGGCAGAACTCACAGCTTAAATTGCAGTAAGTAAAGAAGATCGTTCCCGACCCGCCTGTCCCCACCAGCACATCCTCTTCACCGAAATGCGGTCCGTAGCTGTTTACCGCCGCCAGCCGCCCGCCCCTGCATATGCCCAACTCCCCTTCCAAGCGGTTGACGCGGCATTCCTGGGCACAAACGGTACAGTCCCCCAGCATGGCCACAGCCTTTTTTACCCGCCTGGCCAGTTCGTTGGAAGGAAGTTTAAGATAGCTGCCTTTAACCATAAAAGCCACCTTTTCCATAAAATTGTTTTTTAATCGTATCTATTATGCACTAAAAAATTATTATTACCTCTATTTCCCTCGGGCAGGTCAATCCTTTTTGGGCAGACTATAAATTAAAGGAGGATTGAAAAAATGTCTGAGAAAAACTATATGCACCGGCCGGCAGGGTCGCCCCAACCCCGCGAACATGAATCCCAAAAGGCACAGCTGGAAAGTCAGCAGCACGGCGAAAACAAGGATGTTAAGCGCAAAATAGAATATAAAGCAGGCCGGAAAGACTGGAAAGAAAAAGCCCGGCTTGCGTCTGAAAAAGAAGAACAGGGCGAACTTCAAAACCGCGTCCAGGACGTTTTGGACAGAAACAAAAACCTTAAGGGTTACGGTTTGAACATCAGCGGTAACGGCTCTCAGGTTGAAATCAGCGGCATAGTTGATAGTTTAAGCGAGATTGAAATGGCGGAAGAACTTGCAGCCCGGTTCACCGGCGTGGAAGAGGTGACCAACAACCTTACTATCAGCACTGACGGAAGTATTAATGATGCCGACGTTACCAAGGAAGTACGGGAAGAACTGAACGCCGATCCAAGGGTAAACTTATACCACATTGGTGCGGAAAGCCACGGAGGTACTGTAATTTTGACGGGCAATACAGAAGACCCGGCCGAAATCGAGGCGGCCAGGAAAGCAGCCGCCAAAGCGCGGGGTGTCCGCAAAGTCGTCAGTCAGGTAAAGCTGAAAGACCCCGGCGGCATGAGCCTTGAGGAAATCTTCCACAGCCAGGTTAGAAACGACAAAAATGATTGATATGCTAGATATTAACATTATCGACAGGTGATTCATATGATATTTTAAGCGGGATAAACCTTCCGCCGGCCTGCTGGAGAATAAATATTAATAAATAATAGGAGTTGTATTTATTTATGACTCTTGATTTATCAAGTATATTTTGGATTTTCTTTATCATTATAAGCGTTTTGCCGTTTTTCAAGCAAAGAAGCACACAAATAAACCGGCTCAAGAAAATAAGGGAGATAGAATTAAAAAGAGGTACAAGAGTAATCGCACTGATCCACCGTCAGGAATCCATAAGTTTATTGGGGTTACCAATATCAAAATATATTAACATAGAGGACTCGGAGCAAATTTTAAGAGCAATAAGACTTACCCCTGACGAAATGCCGATTGACATAATCCTCCATACCCCAGGAGGATTAGTGCTTGCAGCTGAACAAATCGCCCATGCAATAAAAAACCATCCTGCCAAGGTGACCGTTTTTGTGCCACATTACGCTATGTCTGGAGGTGCGTTTTTAGCAACTTCAGCCGATGAAATCATAATGGATGAAAATGCCGTATTAGGACCTATAGATCCCCAGATAGGCGGATATCCGGCGGCGTCAATAATAAATGTCCTTAAAAATAAGCCACTTGAAAAAATTGACGACGAGACCCTAATGTTGGCCGACATATCAAAAAAGGCTATAAATCAAGTGAGGGAAAGCATATACAACATTCTTGCAGATAAATTTGACAACCAGGAAAAAGCCAGTGAACTTTCTGAAATGTTAACCGACGGGCGTTGGACACACGATTATCCGATAACCTATGAGATACTAAAAGATATGGGGTTACCTGTTTCACTAGGTATTACAAAGGAAATTTATGAATTAATGGAATTATATCCACAGCCGCCCCAAAGAAGGCCTTCGGTCCAGTATATACCAGTACCGTATCGAAAACGGATCAGTTAAACATCGCAGAAAGCAGACGGACTTCACTTAAAGATTCTGCCAAGCTCCACGGACAGTCCTGCAAAAATGTAGGATTGGGCGATTTCGGTTTTTTTGTAAGTGATACTGGCGCTGATGTTTTTGTCTTCAAAATGATAAACGGTCACTTCCCTGTTTATCGGGTTTACAATCCAGTATTCCCTGACGCCGCATGACATGTAAAGATCAAGCTTTTTGATCAAATCCTTGCTCCGCGTACCCTCTGATATAATCTCCACCACAAGTGCCGGAACGCCCTTGTAATAGTCGTTTTCATCCAGCTTTTCCTCAAGGTCGCAGATGACCATGAGATCAGGCTGGACAACATTTATATTCTCCGGGTTTCTCCTGAGGGTGATATCATAAGGGGCGACCAGGGGGACGCATGCTTTACCCTGAAACCAGTTGTAAAAAATACCAAAAAGCTCGGTCAAAGCTATCTGGTGTGCGGTTTTAGGCGAGGCCAGCAGGTATATTTCACCATCAATATATTCGTATCTATCCTCGGTATCTTTGGTCAACTCCAAAAACTCCTCATAGGATGCCTTTCTGCCGCCGTAACCGTATGCTTCCGCCTTTTCCATCACCTCCATTACCGTACCGGCCACCGCGCCGCGGTCCGGAGCCGCGTCCCTGACGGCTGACAGTTTTGCTATTTCCATACCGTTTCTTGTAATTATGATGTCCTCCTGCGCCGCAAGCATCAGGTATTTCCCGAAGTTGTTCTGCAGTTCCGTTGAATTTACTTTCATGGACACACCTCCAACAACAGCTGTAATAGCTGTAATAGCTATAATAGCTAAATTAACCATTGTAATTATATGCCATTATGGAGGCTTTGTCAAGGAAAAGCGGTGAATCTCCCTAACATACCCTTCCGTTCCGTTGACCCAGATCCTCTGCCCGTCTTTGATCAGCTTCGCGGCGTTTTCCACGCTGACGACCGCCGGGAGGCCGTATTCTCATGCAATGACGGCGCCACGGGTCATCAGCCTACCCACCTCCGTCACCAAGCCTTTGACGGATACAAACGACAAAGCACGGTCCAGGTACTGCATAAATAATCTTTTTAGAAATAATGAACACAAATATTTAGAGAAACCTATTGACAAATTTTATATCTCATAATAGGATTATATTGTAAATATTGTAAATATAGAATAATGATAGTTAGTTTTTATAGTATTAACTCATATTGATGTTGAAGTTGCATATTTCTCCGAGTCCAGTTGCCTGTCGTTATAAAGCCACGGCACTTGGGCCGATAGGTGTAGTTGGAAACGGCTGCGCCTCCCATGCGGAAAGGAGAGACATGACATCTTTGCTTCGCTTCTTAAGGCTTTGTCTCCATTCAACCAATGGGACAGGGCCTTTTTTCGTTAATTAAATATTTAATATTTCTCCGAGTCCAGTTGCCTGTCGTTATAAAGCCACGGCACTTGGGCCGATAGGTGTAGTTGGAAACGGCTGCGCCTCCCATTGCGAAAAGGAGAGACATGACATCTTTGCTTCGCTTCTTAAGGCTTTGTCTCCATTTAAACAATGGGACAAAGCCTTTTATATTTAATAATCTTTCCGGGCTTGAGCATCTCAGGCTAAAGGTTATAGTGGAAATAAAAAGAAAGGAGGTATTGACAAATTATGATTGGAGGTGGAAGCAGACAATTTTATGCATGGTAGTTCCTATATTTTTAACAAAAAACAAAAAAGGAGTGATTATTTAATGGAACTCATCATGAAAAAACGTGGTATCTCCAAGCTTGCGGTATTCTTTTTTGTCGCCGCGTTGATTGTCGGGATAACCCAGCTGGTCTCTGTTCCCAGCGCTTATGCCGATCCGATTCTGACGGTCTATGTCGACGGGGTAGAAGCGGATTCCTACGAACTTAGTGAACTATAGGATACACAGACGTTTACGCAGTATACACAAGTCTACAGCACCATAAACAACTGGCCAACTAAAAAGTTTTATGTGGCTCAGGGGCCGTCACTTGCAGATGTCTTAAATGATGCAGGGATGCCTATGAATCCCCAGACTATTACCGTAACCGCAACCGACAGCGCAAGTATGACTTTTACGGTTGCTGAGCTTCTCAATGATAACCGATATTATTACCCGAACCTGATGAGTGGTGATCCCAGTGGCGCTAGCACAGTACCCACCATTCTCGCCTTGCTGAGCGCTTCAGGCACTAATCCCGACAATATGACCAGCGCCGACAGGATCAGGCTGATGATGGGGCAACGCTACATTACCGAACAGAGTAATCCTTGGCAAGTGAAGAATATTTACCGGATCGACATCTCCACGACAGCACCGGGTCAATGGGATGAAGTTACGGCCAGCCCGGATCCGGGACAGGTGCCGTCAGGAACGGACGTTACCCTCAGTCATAGCGATATTGACGATGTAAAAATCTATTATACGACAGACGGAACAACACCGACTGTCAGCAGCAATATGTATAATGTCAGTCGCACAGATTACCAGCCGTCTTTAAATGTGCCCATCAGAATTACGGGCACTGGAACACACACCATCAAGGCCATTGCCATTGGCCCCGGACAGACAGCCAGTGATGTTGCGACCTTCGAATACATCGTTCCCTAATAACAGTTCTGTCCCGTAGCGAAATTACATCGTTTGACGGTACCGCAACACAATAGATAAACAGTACCGGCGCTGGGAGTGCATCTACTCCCGGCGCTTTTATCAGTTAAAAGGTATTGAGCAAAACTGGATAAGCAGGAAATCTGTCTCTAATACAGAAAGAAACACGCCAATTAAATTCATGGTTCTTATTCAATAGCGCAGGGATTAAGCGCGATGCACATCATGCTTGAAGTTTTGACAGTGATAAATTAGCGGTTAAAGGAAGGTGAGAGGAAATGCAGTTAATGAAACTTGGTTTGAAACCCGGCGCTGGAAAGCTTTTTGTCTGCCTGGCGGTGCTGGCGGCGCTGTGCGGCTTGCTGGGGATGGTCAATCCGGGTCCGGCCTCGGCCCTGGATGTCCCGGGCCTGCATGAAGGCTATATCACCACCGTGGCTGGCAGCGGCGATGGCTCTTACTCCGGCGACGGCGTTCCGGCCACCAGCGCCAAGATAGGCTTAACCGAAAAAATAGCGGTGGACAGCGATGGCAACCTCTTCATCGCATACAAAGACGGCTACCGCGTCTTTGAGGTGGCGGCGAAGGACGGTACGCAGTACGGGATAAACATGACTGCCGGGAACATCTACACCGTGGCCGGCAAAGGAATTAGCGGTTACTCCGGCGACAACGGGCCGGCCACAGATGCTCATATAGACAACGTTGAGTGCCTGGCGGTGGACAGCGCCGGCAACCTCTACATTGGCGGCGGTTACCGCGTCCGCATGGTGAACCCCAACGGCATCATCACCACTGTGGTCGGTGACGGAATCCCACCTACGACTAGCCCCGATACCTTCGGTGACAACGGCCCGGCCACCAGCGCCAGGATAAGTCCTGCAGCTGTAGCGGTGGACGGCGACGGCAACCTCTACATCGCTTCTATTAACCGCATCCGCAAGGTGGACCCCAGCACCGGCATCATCACCACCAGCGCTCAGCCGGGGTTTAATGCTGTCGGTATGGCAGTGGACAGTGACGGCAAACTCTACATCTCCTGTGATGCCAACCATCGCGTCTACCGGGTGGATCCTGGCGGTGCCATCACCATGGCCGGCAATGGAACTGCCGGATATTCCGGCGACGGTGGCCCGGCCACCAGCGCTCAGCTTAATCTATCTCAGAAAAGTGGTTTGGCGGTGGACAGCGCCGGCAACCTCTACATCGCCGATACGAACAACCATCGTGTACGCTACGTACAGATAGCACCGGAGGCGGAACCGGAGTTGGCCACCCTCACCTTAAGCGGCAGCCCGGCCCTGTATTACACCGGCACCCCCTTGACCTTCGACCTAGGCGAACTCACCCTGGCCGGCGCGGACCAGTACGGGGCAGCCTTCGACCTCACCGGTCAAACGGTCACCTGGGCGGTTTACTCCGGCCCCGCCACGCTCTCAGGCAGCATCCTGACCATCACCGGCAGCGACATGGTCAGCGTCACCGCCTCGGTCTACGGGGTTACCAGCAACATTCTCAGCCTCACCGTCGCCAGTCCCCCGGCCCTGATCGCCGATACTACAGATAACATCGTGGGTCAGGACGTGGAACTTACCTTTACGGACGATCCGGCCTGGAGAGAGGCCATAAGCGAGGTCAGAGTTGACGGTACGGCGTTAAACCCGTCGGCATATTCGAAAACTCGCGGTTTAATCACTATCAAGAAACATATATTCACCAAAGCCAAAGATTACGATATTGTCATCAAGGCCAGCGGGTATGCGGACGCTCAAGTGACGCAGACATTATTCGCGCTTACAATCACCGGGGATGGGGTGACGACCCCTGTGAAGCTATCCCCGGCCCAGCTTCAGCAAATGCAGCAATACCAGCATATATACAGTACGATTAACACCTGGCCCACCAAGAAATGGTATGTTGGAAGCGGCGTCAAATTGAGAGACCTGCTCGCTTCGGCCGGGATAAAAGATGAGGCCACGCTGATTAAATTCACTGCCAGCGATAGCTACACAGTGACGATGACGGTTCAGGAGTTATTAAAAGACCAGCGTTATTTTTTCCCGCATTTCATGGACAATGGGTCCGCCGGGCATATTCCCGGTTCTCCGGAGGATGCGGAAGAGGTAGAGCCGATCCTCGCCCTAAAAAGTGAAGCAAGCAATAATTTTGACGATATGAACAGCCAGAATGCATTATTACTGATGATCGGGCAGCGGGCGGTGACTGAGCAAACCAATGATTTATATTGCAAGTATGTAAATAAAATCGAGGTATTCACCACCGCCCCGGAAAAATGGGATAACCCGGTGGCAAGTCCGGCTAGTGGAAGTGTATCCCCGGGGACCATGATAGCACTGAGCAATGACCACATGGACAATGATAAGATTTATTACACCACGGACGGTAGCACCCCGACCGTGAACAGCCAGATGTACAACTGGATTGCCCACCGATGGTGGGGATCGCGTTCGGATGTTTTGGACACCATTAATCACCCGATCGAAATTAAGAATAACACCACGATCAAGGCCGTAACAATCGGTCCTGGTAAAGCGGACAGCGAAGTCGTCACCTTTGAGTACCGGGTTTCCGGCACCGCTACCGCTCCCCCGGCCCTGACCGCCGACACCACCGGTAATACCGTCGGCCTGGCCGTGGAATTGACCTTTACCGATGACGCGACCTGGCGCTGCGCCATTACCGATATCACCGTCAACGGGAACTCCATAGCCGGACAGTATAGCGTGACCGCCGGAACGATTACTATTAACGCCGGCGTGTTTACTGGCGCCGGTGATTATACGGTCGTCGTCAAGGCGGCCGGCTATACGGACGCAACCGTAACGCAACACATGGTAAATTCAGGCAGCGCTTCCGATACCACCGCGCCTATATGGATCGACGGCAGCCTGACAGCTTCCAAAGTGAGCCGGAACAGTCTGACCCTGACCTGGAGCGGCGCGAGTGACGACATCGGTGTGACCGGGTATAAAGTCTACCAGGGAACCACCCTGCTGACCGCCACGCCGGTAACCGGCACCAGCTACAACGTGACCGGCCTGAGCGCGGGTACCCAGTACAACTTCACCGTTCAGGCGGTAGACGCGGCCGGCAACGAAAGCACGGACGGCCCCAGCGCCACCGTTACGACCAGCACATATACGTCAAGTGACGACGGTGACAGTGCAACGACAACGCCAACAGCTGTTACCTCCACAACCGGGACTGCGATAGTTACCCCCGGCGTGGGCGGTACCATAAGCCTGGGCAGTGAAGCGACTGTCCAAATACCGGCCAACGCGCTGATGGGAACCAGCGCAGTGGTAGTAAAAGTGCAAAAAGTAACTGTCCCTCCCGAGATACCCGCCGGCTTCAAACTGGCCGGTAGCGTCTATGAGTTCAGTGTGGGTGGTCAGACTGCGTACAGCTTTGCCAGGAGTGTAACTTTAACGCTCACCTTCGACTCAACCGCGCTTGAACAGGGTGAGACGCCCGCCATTTATTACTACGACCAAACTCAGGCCAAGTGGATAAACCTCGGCGGTACCGTATCCGGCAATACCGTCACCGTGCAGGTGGACCACTTCACCAAGTACGCCGTGATGGCGGTCAAGAAAACAGCGGGCGAGCCGGCTGTGGAAAAGCCGTCTGCAGCCTTAACAGACATCACCGGTCACTGGGCCCAAGCCAACATCAACAAACTGGTTGCCCTCGGCGCCATCAGCGGCTATCCCGACGGCAGCTTTAAACCTGATAATACTATAACCAGGGCTGAATTCGCCACCATGCTGGTGAAAACGTTCAAGCTGACGTCTCAGGGCGGGAAAGTTTTCGCGGACACTGCCAATCACTGGGCTAAAGACTACATTGCCACGGCGGCGTCCTATGGCATAGTCAACGGTTACGATGCGAACACTTTTGGCCCGGATGACCTGATTACCCGCGAGCAGATGGCGGTGATGATCGTCAAGGCCGCTAAAGTTAAAGCAACTGCTGCGGAAATCACTTTTACGGATAGCAGCGCCATTTCCGCCTGGGCCGGAGAAGCTGTGGCTGCGGCAGTGCAAAACGGGATTATGAAAGGTTATCCCGATGGTACCTTTGGTCCCCGGCGGAACGCCACCAGAGCTGAAGCCGTTACGGTTATTGCCAACGCGCTCAAGTAAAACCGGACGTTGGGTAGAATAAACGGGAGGCTTTACTTATGCGCTATGGTAATGCGCTGACACAGTCAAAACAGGGGGAACCTCTATGGTTCCCCCTGTTTTTAATATCCCCCCATAATTGGCGTTCTACTTAATTCTTTTATCTTGGCATTCAAGTAATGGCGTTGACTTTCTCGCCTCTCGGCAGCTGCCTTTAGCTCTTCAATTAAATAATACCGTATCGCCTCGTGATCAAGCCTGGTAAAGGATTTGTTGCCGGGAATTGTCTCATAAGCCCGAATCAAGGAATTGCAAATTCCATATTTCCAATGTTCAAACATTGGATCGTTATTTAATATAAACGCGCATATCCCGCCAAGATCTCTCTCAGGAGGATAAAAACATACGTTTTCGAAATCTATACCGTAGAACTCCTTGCCATTGAAAATAAAATTACGCAAGTTTAAATCAGACATGCATAAACAAACCTGGTTAGATATATTCATGAACCCATGCAACTTTCGCAACCACTCGGCAAGCGCGTTAATCCATAGTTCCCGCTCTACTTTGTGGTCTGTCAGTAAATCCGTCAATAAAATGCCGGGAATATATTGCATTATAATACATTTATCATCATGCCATATTACTTTCGGCACGTTGATCCCATGCTTATGCAAGGTATCAATAATAAAAACCTCATTCCCTGCTGATGAATTAGTATGTTCCTTGATGACATAACGTTGTTTCAAATTTTCCCCGGCGGCAACTTCGACAAAAAAAACATTGTTACGTAAACTATGCTTCTTTTCGCTATATGAAACCTGCACGCCCAGGGCTCGTTCCAGTTTATTCAGACAGTCCATAACTTACTTCCTTACCGATATTTTTATTTCGTCATCAGGATTATAGTTATCCAACTGAGCTAAAAGTCCGACAATACAGTTCTTTAACTTGGACTCAAATATAGAATCAAGTTTTATTTCCCTTTGACCGATGGTAACAGACAACCTGTTCTTTACAAAAACACACTCTTCCCGCCTTGACTCGCCTTGAAGAACTCTCAAAGCAAAATCCCTGCAATTGCCGCCACAGGCTACGCATTGTTCCAGTCCGTTGACAAACGGCATTCTATCTGTAACTTTGTCTTCAATTAGATCAACTAGTTTATTAACATCCGACAGCGGGTTGATTACCGGGATACCGTTATATTCTGATAATCGGTTGGAAATACGGCCGGAAATTACGAAAACCAAACCGTTTAATCTGTTTTCAATTTCCTCATGCTCACCGGCACAGAGTATTTTGGGCAGAATGGTACCGGAGACACCTTCAATGATCACATAATCATGATCAAAATAGCTCAATATTGTTTCCATATCCAACTGTCGCGGCACGAGAATGTCAGTCTCCTTAAACCCCCTGGCCACAACCATCTCCGAACCGGCTTGTTTATGCCTCCAGGTGTTGCTCCCCACCACATCAAGGGAAAAATCCTCGTAGTGAATATTTTTTACCGAACCGACCCTGTAACCCCTTCTTTTTAGTTCCGAGATAATCCGTTCAATAGTTGTCGTCTTCCCGGACTTGGAAAACCCGAATACTGAAAACACTTTCAAACAACCACCCCCAGCGCCACTATTGTTGCTATTAAAAAAAACACCGTAACAAAATAGTCTAAAACACTGTATTTTAAAAAATGCAAGTAAGTCCGCCGCCGGTACACTCTAAACGCCCTTGCCTCCATTGTAATAGATAGTTGATAGGCTTTAATCATGACACTGGAAAGCAAGGGAGTTAAAAAATGTGTATAGAATTTAATCTTTTTCCCCCATGCTATTCTCTTCAATTCAACTCCCCGGAGTTGCATCGATATGAGGGTATCGCTGATCTCTTCCTTAAAAACAGGTAAAAAACGAAACGCCACCATGACCATAAAAGCGATTTCGTAAGGAATCTTTAACTGCACCAGGGCAAGAATATAATCTTTGGAGCTGCTTGTCACAATAATCATAGCTGAGCCGAAAAAAACAAGCATCCTAAATAAAATACAAAGGGCGGAATTAACGCCGTTTGACGTAAGGATATTAATACCTTTAAGAGAAAGCAGCACCTGGCCGCCCGATGTGAAAACACTTTGCATAATGAGCATCATCAGCAATATTGGCAACAGTTTCTTAAATCTAAATATAATACTGAAAAAATTAATACGGAATAATGATAAAATAACCAACGTAAAGATAAACAACAGCAGCAACAACCGGGGTGAATTCAGAAAAACAGCCAACGTTGACAGACATAAAATAATCACTATCTTGGTCCTGGGGTCAAGGCTGATCATGATTTTTCCTCTAGCTTTCTATAAGCTGTCCATCTTTGAGCCTGATTAACCGGGTGGCGTGCCTGGCAATGAAATTATGGTCGTGACTGATTATAACCACACCTCTGTTTGAAGCTGTGATTCTTTCTATGTAATCACCCAACAGTCTTTTGCGGTAAGGATCCAGACCCGTTGTCGGTTCATCAAGAATCAGCAAATCAGGTTCCAGCGCAAAAACCGCCGCTATGGCCAGACGTCTTTTTTCCCCCGCGCTCAAGCTAAGGGGGAAAGATTGAGAGTACCGGGTTAACTCAAAATATTCCATAATCTCCCTGGTTTTTAACGTCACCTGGTCTAAGGGCAAGCCAAGATTATGCATGCCAAAACTGATCTCTTCCTCTACCGTCTCACAAAACAGCTGTTTTTCCGGGTTCTGAAAAACATATCCGATTCGACGTCCAATTTGTGCCAGCGTCAGGGAGGTTAATAATTTTCCATTTAATTTGATCCACCCTTTTGTTGGTGTCAATATTCCTGTGAGCAGTTTAGAAAAAGTTGTCTTGCCACTACCGTTCGATCCCGTAACAGCAGTAATTCCCTCTTTAAAGATGCTCATATTTATGTCGCTCAAAATAGACCTGCTCTGACCGGGATAGCTATAAGAAACATTATATAAATCTATAAACGCCATCCTTGATTAAACCTCATCTGCTAATTTGTGCCGGATCAGGAATTCCCGCTCTTTCTGTATATCGGCTGCTTGTCCATCCCAAATCAGAAGTCCGTCTTCCAGCACCAAAACACGATCCGCGATAGAGACGCTCTCCAGATCATGTTCAACAATGAAGATAGTTTTACCTTGCTGGCATAAATCAACCAGGATGTCTCTGATCATCTTTTTCCCCAATGAGTCCTGCTGGGTCATCACTTCATCAAGCACCAGGATGGCGGGATCAAGAGCCAAAACCGCTCCCATGGCAACCAGGTGCTTCTGCCCTCCGGATAAGTTGTTCGGGTTCGCTTGCCTCAAGGCGCTAATTCCCAACATATCCAACACGCCATTCACACGCTCTCTCACTACTTCAACCGGCAGGCAAAGATTCTCCGGGGCAAAAGCTATTTCGTCTTCCACCGTTGATGAAAAAAGCTGCGTATCGGGATCCTGGAAAACCAGACCCACCTCCAGCGCCAGTTGGGCAACCTTATAATCCCTGGTGTTCTTTCCGTTTACCCATACCTGCCCGGTCAGCTCACCCCCCAGGTAGTGAGGGATAATACCACCGAGACATAAACACAGGGTGCTTTTGCCACACCCACTGAGACCTAAAACTGCCACTATCTCTCCCGGTCTAACCCTGAAGTCTAGATTTTTCAAAATATCCCTTCCTGCCGGATATCTATAAGTCAAATTATCAACCACAATTGCGTCCACATCAGTTGACCTCCGAAACTCGCAAACATCTTTCTAATTCCCATTGAGACCTTTCCCCCAGGGCAATTTATTTTTGACCAACTGAGATGCCTTATAGGCTATAATGCCGCCAAGACCGCCTGATAAAGCCGCCACAGACAAAGCAAGCACTAAAGGCACGAAAGGCAGCCGGAAATAAATTATATTTACCAGCGCCGAACCTGAGACGTTGGCCGCCAAACCCGCCAGAAAGGCGCAAGGCGGACAGCATACCTTGTGTTTGACTAAGTAAAGGATCAGGTCAACGGCAACACCAGGCAAGGTGTAACTGAGCAAAGTCATGGCTCCGTGTGAACCAAAAATCCCCGACCCGAAAACCATCAGCGCCTGAACAGTCCCGATTAAAGCGGCTGTCCCCGGTTTGCCTACTATTCCCGCCCCAAGCACAATCCACAACATGTAAAAACCACCGGCCACAACCCCGCCGGGAATCAACAACGGCCCGGTGATAATATGGCTTAAGGGCACGATCAGGGGTTTGCTGGCGACGCCCAAGGCGGAGATCATAGCAATTACGATCAAATCAAATACCGAGAATTTATCAAACATTTTCATATTCCAGCCCCCCCGTTGAATTCTAATTGGCCAGTTAAATTCGGTTATGGCCGGCAATTGCCGGCCATAAGTGTTATTTCAACGCATTCACAATAACCGTCACAGCCTCGGCCCTGGTGGCCCGGCCCTGGGGCAGGAAGGTGTTGTCCGGGTAGCCTTTCATGATCCCGTTCCTGGCCGCGGTGACAACGGCATCTCTGGCCCAACCGGAAATGCTGCCGCTATCGGCAAACTGGGTTTCTCCCGCTGCCGGAGTCAGTTTAGCTGCTTTGACGATCATCACGGCCATCTGCTCGCGGGTAATCAGGTCGTCCGGGCCAAAGGTGTAGGTGTCATAGCCGTTGACCACCCCGTTGGCCGCTGCCGCGGCAATGTAGTCTTTGGCCCAGTGCGTCGCGGTGTCGGCAAAGATTTTGCCGCCCTTGTTCTCAAGCTTGAACGCCTTGACCAGCATGGCGGCAAACTCAGCCCGGGTAATGGTGTTGTCGGGCTTGAAAGTGCCGTCGGGATAACCGCTGATGCAGCCCAGGGCGACCAGCTTATTGATGTCGGCTTGGGCCCAGTGACCGGTGATGTCTTTCAGTGTCTCTGTCTTTTCTTCTTCTTTTTGTTCTTCTTTCTTGACAACCAGCACGGCAAACTTGGTGAAGTGGTTTACCTGCACGGTGACGGTGTTGCCGGATACGGTGCCGCCAAGGTTGACCCACTGGCTTTTGGCTTCGTCGTAATAGTAGATGGCCGGGGTCTCGCCTTCGCTGAGGACACTGGGATCGAAGCTGAGTTTGATGGTCACGTTCTTGGCAAAATTGTAGCTGTTCTTGCCGTCCACGCTGAACTCGTACACGCCGCCGGCCAGTTGGAAGCCTGAGGGCACGGCTGGTGGCGTGGTCACTTTCTGTATTTTCACTTCCACTGCGCTGGTTCCGGTCAGCGCGTTGGCCGGTACTTCGATGGCGGCTTCACTGCCGAGGCTGACGGTGCCGCCCGCGCTGGGCGTGAGGGTAGCCGTTCCGGTCGTTGAGGTAACTGCTTGCGGTGTTGTTGTTCCGCTGCCACTACTTGAAGTAGCATTGCTCGTCGTAAAGGTGTCGGAAGGTCCATCAGTACTCTCATTGCCGGCCGCATCTACTGCCTGAACGGTAAAGGTATAACTGGTACCAGCGCTCAAGCCGGTAACGTTGTAACTGGTACCGGTTACAGGCGTTGTTGTCAGCAGGGTTTGCCCCTGGTAGATTTTGTACCCGGTGACGCCGGTGTCGTCGGTAGCGCCGCTCCAGGTCAGAGTCAGCCCGGTCTGGCCTATGTTGGAAGCTGTCAGGGTGCCGTTGCTCCAGGTCGGCGCGGTGGTATCGGATGGACCCGATGATTGAGTGTAAGTGACGAACTTGGTGAAGTGCATGGTCCAGATCACCAGGTCGTTACCTTCATGCTGTTTGCCTTCCTGAACTGATTTGGCAGCTAATTCTGCTGTTACCGCATCTGCATAAGTTGCCGCTACAACGGTATCTATCAGATAAAATGTTCCGTCACTGCTGAAATAGCCTACTTTCTTGCCGGCCTGGCCGGGAATGAGGAGCTTGACGGCTTTGTCGAAGGTCAAGGTACCGTCGCTGAAGCCGACTTCAATGGCGGCACTGACTGTGGCATTACTTATTGTCGCCGAACTGACCGCAGGCGTGTGTATGACGCCGTCCCAGGTTGCAGGCGCGGTCACGGTAACACCCGCCGGGATTTCCACCTGCACCGGTTTTGTTTGGCTCAATGAGGTGTTGGCAATCAGATTAATTTGCGGCAATGGGTTGGAATATACATTGCCTGAAACCGTATCACTATGTTTTGTGATATAGCAATCCGCGTCTGTGACTGTAACAATACCTGAAGCGTTTTCCGGCAAGATATAAACTGCGTAGCCCGGTCCGTCTGTGCTCCACTTGCCGGCGGCGTTACCCGCTTCCACTTTGAAGTTGTATTTATTATTTGTGCTGAGTCCGGTGACGGTGTAACTCCTGGTTTCGCCGGATACGGTATCTACCAGGGCACCGTTTTGGTAAACCCGGTAGCCGGTGACGCCCACGCTATCGGTTGCGGCGGGCCAGCTCAAGGTCACATTGCTGCCGGAAACATCGGCGGTTAATTTGCTGCCGCCGGCCCAGGCGGGGGCGGCGGTGTCTGCCACGGTCACATCGCAGGTGGCTGTGGCCGTATTGTAGCCGGTCTTGCTGGCAGTAACGGTGATGGTGGCGTCACCCGGAGCCACAGCGGTAATCACGCCGCTGCTGCTGACGGTGGCCACGGCTTCGTTACCGGAAGCGTAGCTTACGCTGGCATCAGCCGGGTCAGTGGTGACGCTCAAGGCACGGGTGCCGCCAACGGTCAGGCTGTCTGTGGCCGGTACGCCGCTGATGGTGATGGTGCCCGGAATCCCTGCGCTCTTGTCGATCTGATAAGTCTCGATAACCTGGCCGTCCGCCTGAACGGAGGTCAAAGTCAGCACTTCGCCGTCAATGTCGACGACCTGGTAATTACTGACCCCGGCCACTTCCTTGGCGACATAGTCGTAATCACCCCCGGCGCCATATAACTTGCTCCCCGAAACGCCCATGACGTAGACGATGCCCTGCCCGTCGGCCTGGATCTGGTTGTCCCGCATCGGATTGGTCCGCATGTACACGTGCTGGTGGCCGACAAAGGCCATGTCAACGCCGTTTTGCTCAAAGACGGGAACCCAGTTCGCCTTAATTGAGTCATATATGGATGTTTTCCCGTCGTTAAAAGCGTAGTAGGCAGGGTGGTGGAAAACCACGAACTTCCACTCGCTGTGGTTGTTTTGCAAGTCTTGCCGCAGCCATTCTGTAGCCGCCGGAACAGCGTTGCTGGTGCTGTCCAGCATAGCAAAGTGGGCGTTTCCGTAATCAAAAGAGTAGAACTTTTCTTCCAGGCTGGCGGGGCCGTTTTCCGGCAGGGTGAAAAAGTCTAAATAGAAATCGCCGTCGTGGTTCCCCATGGCGGGCATGAAGGGAATCCGGGAAAATAACCCTGTGGCCGCACCAATAAATTGCCTGTAATCCGCTTCGTTATCCGCATCCGTTACGTCCCCGCCCTGGAGGGAAAACTTCAGGCCGGGATGGCCGGCATAGGCTGATTCCAGCATACCGTCCCACTGGCTGCTCCACCCTGTGCCATACCCGGCATGGACGTCGCCCAGGTAAAGGAAGGAAAAACTGTCTGTATCTTGGGCCGTGTCAAATGTGCGCTCCTGGCTCCAGTCTTCCCCTGCCCCGACCCGGTAGACGTACCGCGTCCCCGGTTCCAATCCGGTTAAGTTGACTGAAAACAGGTTGTCCGTGCCCGAAGTACCAAAGGCCCGGCCGGCGGCTTCCGCTTCAAGGGCCGCGGCAAAGCTGCCGGTAAACTCGGCTTCTTTCAGGTACTGGACCCTGGCTGTGGCGCAGGTATTCGGCATCAGCCAGGTGATGGTCTGGGTCGTTTTGGGATCGCCGGACCAGGTCAGGAGCGGTTCATTTTCCGCCGAGGCCAGACCAGGGGCGGCCATCCCTAGCAAGCCGGACAGCACCGCCAACACAGCCAGGCGGGCAATAAGCTTTCTTATATATAGCTTTAAGCCAGGTTTCACAAATTGCAATTTCTTTCGACTCCTTTTACCATCAATGGTATCAAGGTCATTTCTTTTAACAACCCCTTGCCCGGCAAAGCCATGGCAAGGGATTGTTAAAAACATTAACTACTTATTTCAACGCATTCACAATGACCGTCACAGCCTCGGCCCTGGTGGCCTGGCCCTGCGGCAAGAAGGTGTTGTCCGGATAACCTTTAATAACACCATTTCGCACTGCAACGGCCACAGCCCCGGCAGCCCAGGAGGAAATGTCAGCATTGTCCAAGAAGGATGTCCCCTGGGAAGATTCCGTGGCAAGTTTGGCTGCCTTGACGATCATCACGGCCATCTGCTCGCGGGTAATCAGGTCGTCCGGACCAAAAGTGTAGGTGTCATAGCCGTTGACCACCCCGTTGGCCGCTGCCGCGGCAATGTAGTCTTTGGCCCAGTGCGCCGCGGTATCGGCAAAGATTTTGCCGCCCTTGTTCTCAAGCTCGAACGCCTTGACCAGCATGGTGGCAAATTCAGCCCGGGTAATGGTGTTGTCGGGCTTGAAGGTGCCGTCGGGATAGCCGCTGATACAGCCCAGGGCCACCAGCTTGTCGATGTTGGCTTGGGCCCAGTGACCGTTGATGTCTTTCAGGGTCTCTACCTTTTGTTCTTCTTTCTTGACGGCCAGCACGGCAAACTTGGTGAAGTGGTCTACCTGCACGGTGATGGTGTTGCCGGATACTGTGCCGCCGAGATTGACCCACTGGCCTTTGGCTTCGTCGTAATAGTAGATGGCCGGGGTCTCGCCCGCGCTGAGAGCGCCGGGATCGAAGCTGAGTGTGATGGTCACGTTCTTGGCAAAATTGTAGCTATTCTTGCCGTCCACGCTGAACTCGTACACGCTGCCGGCCAGTTGGAAGCCTGAGGGCACGGCGGGAGGCGCGGTCACTTTCTGTACTTTTACTTCTACTGCGCTGGTCCCGGTCAGCGCGTTGGCCGGCACTTTAATAGTGGCTTCGCTGCCCAGGCTGATGGTGCCGCCCGCGCTGGGCGTGACTATGGCTGACCCGGTCGTGGAGGTAACTGGCTGCAGGGTTGTTGCTCCGCCACCGTCGCCGCCACTACCGGAGGATCTTTGGGTATAGGTGACGAACTTGGTGAAGTGCATGGTCCAGATCACCAGGTCGTTGCCTGCGTTCTGTTTGCCTTCCCGGGCTGACTTGGCAGCCAATTCTGCTGTAACCGCTTCTGAATTAGTTGCCTCTACGACGGTATTTATCGGATAAAATGTTCCGTCACTGCTGAAATAGCCTACTTTCTTGCCGGCCTGGCCTGGGATGAGGAGTTTGACGGCTTTATCGAAATTCAAGGTACCTTCGCTGAAGCCGATTTCAATGGCTGCACTGACTGTGGCATTACTTATTGTCGCCGAACTAACCTCGGGCGCGTGTATGATGCCGTCCCAAGCCGCGGGCGCGGTCACGGTAACTCCCGCCGGGATTTCCACCTGCACCGGTGTTGTTTGGCTCAATGATGTGTTGGCAATCAGATTGATTTGCGGCAATGGGTTGGAATATACATTGCCTGAAACCGTATCATTATATTTCGGGACATAGTAATCCGCGTCTGTGACGGTAACTGGTTCTGCAGTGCTTTCTGGCAATTTGATTGCACAACTCGGTCCGTTGGTGCTCCACTTGCCGGCGGCGTTGTCTGCTTCTACCTTAAAGGTGTATTCATTACCTGCGCTGAGTCCGGTGAAAGTGTAACTCCTGGTATCGCCGGATACGGTATCTACCAGGGTACCGTTTTGGTAAACCCGGTAGCCGGTGACACCCACGCTATCGGTTGCGGCGGGCCAGCTCAAGGTCACGTTGCTGCCCTCTATGCTGGCGGTCAATTTGCTGCCTTCGGCCCAGACGGGGGCGCCGGCACTTGCAACGGTCACGGTGCAGGTGGCGGTGGCTGTGGTGTAGCCTTCCTTACTGGCGGTGACGGTGATGGCGGCCTCACCGGGGCCTACGGCGGTAATCACGCCGCTGGCGTCAACGGTGGCCACGGCTTCGTTGCTGGAAGCGTAGGTCACACTGACATCGGCAGGTTCGGTGGTGACGCTGAGGGTCTGGGTGCCGCCGATGTTCAGAGTGATAGTGGCCGGTACGCCGCTGATGGTGATGGTGCCCGGGGCGATGGTTGCATCCGAGGTTAAGGCCGCGCTCTCGTTGCCGGCGGCGTCCACTGCCTTGACGCTGAAGCTGTAGCTGCCGGGGGCAAGCCCGGTGACGGTGTAGCTGGTAGTGGTAATCGGAGTTGCGGTCAGCAGGGTCTCGCCCTGGTAGACATTATACCCGGTTACCTCAACATTGTCGGTTGCCGCAGGCCAACTCAAGGTCACGCTGCTGCCGGAGACATCGGCGGTTAATTCACTGCCGCTGGCCCAGGCGGGGGCTTCGGTGTCTGGTTCCGTTTCAGTCATGATGGTCTGGGTCACGGTCGCATCCTGGTACCCCCCGGCTTTGACTACGATAGCGAAGTCTTTCGCTTCCGTGAAAACACCGGCGTGAAGGGTGATCTTACCTTCGCTTATAGTGTATTTGTCTGCCGGCAGCGCCACCCCATCCACGCTCACTTCGGTAATCGCCGCCCGCCAGGCTGCATCATCGGTATAGGTGATGTCGACGGCCCGGCCGACTGTATTATCGGTAGTGTCGGGGGTCAGGTTAGGAGCAGCAGCCAGCATCTCCACCTCAACCTCGTATACCCATTTGGCGAACAAGCTATAGTTGATGTCGCTGGTATTCTTCTGGCCCACGAACAATCTGATGGTATTCTGGTAGTCCATGATCTCAAAGGGCGGGGGTTCACTACTACCACGCGCTCCCACATAGGATTTTAGAGCAAGCATGGGTTTTACCGGCACTGCACCTTCTTCCGGGTTACTCGAAAACACATTCGGATAGTAATAGCGCGGCACATCCAGAAGCTCGCTCCTGGATACGGTCATACTTTGCCCGTCGGTTGAAATGAATTTGAAACTACTGACGTTGTCAACGTTGATATCAGCGTCATCCAGGATATCCTCCAGGAAAACACCTTCGGCCGCGCCCAGCCTGTAAGCAGGCATGCTGTCCCTCGCGGAGTAGCGCTGCTGCTGGACCGGCTCCCATTCGTTCATGTCGTATTCGACGGTTCGGGTTTCAACGCCGTTTTCCTTCACCACAATAGTCAGCGGAATATCAGGCACAACAGTGACGGTGATACTGTCGGTAAGGCCTCCATCGTCAGTGGTAACCGTGATGGTCGCCGTGCCTGCTGACACCGCGGTCACCA
>Ga0067045_1028598_pt1 | contig 30544 bp, 28 predicted proteins | sample TerdegcTABiofilm_FD_59184 | JGI IMG/M metagenome (GOLD analysis project Ga0067045, IMG submission 59184) | Combined Assembly of (Gp0054472, Gp0054536) Wastewater bioreactor microbial communities from Singapore -Terephthalate degrading...
CATCGTGGGCGAGCCGCGCTATCTCGTAAATGTGGCGGGTAATGTTGTGCTTCGTACAATTTGCGAGCAGAGGGTCAGGATAATATGCTCCACTGCGAGTCTTGAACCCCATTGCAGAACAGGCTATGGAACCTGAATAGACTGTTTCGGTAAGGTGCATCATCTCCGCCAGCTTCTCCTTGACGTGGGATGCCTTGTCCGAACCCTGCATCTCACTGGCGAGAGCGCATGCCCCCACGATGACGTCGGACACTCCGCCCTTGCACCCGCCGTAGTTCTGGCGGTGAAGCGTGGCAAAACGCTCCACGAGAAGGCCTGTGAAATCTACCTCTCCACACATGAAGACCCTCTCCCACGGAACGAAGACGTCCTCGAACACAATCAGAGTCTCCCCGCCAACCAGCCCGTATTCGGGGTTCCCCGCGTCAATGCGGCCTCCGAACTTGCGCTCGTCATTCGTTTGCCGGCCGAAGATCTGGATGACTCCGGGGGCATCCAGTGGCACCGCGCACACGAGAGCGTACTCCGCATCGGGTTCCCTCATCATCTGAGTAGGCATGACCAGGATTTCGTGACTATTGGCTCCACCCGTTTGGTGTGCCTTCGCTCCACGGATGACAATCCCGTCCGAGAGCCGCTCGGCAATTCGGGTGAAGAGGTCCGGATCGGCCTGCTGATGAGGGGGCTTGGAACGATCCCCTTTTGGGTCGGTCATGCCACCCACGATCATTCTGTTGCTCTTCTGCACCTCCTTGAGGTACTCCAGAAAACGCTCGTGATACTTTGTGCCATGCTTCTCATCAATTTCGTACGTGGTCATGTACGTGGCATTGAGAGCATCCCACCCCACACACCGTTGAAAACAGCTCCCCGTTTCGTGCGCGACGGCCCTTAAGAGCTGCACCTTCTTAATGAGATCCTCGACGGACTGGTGGATGTGGGTGAAGCGGTTGATCCTTTCGCCCGTCAGGTGGCTGGTGGCAAGGGCTATGTCCTCGAACTCGGGGCGAGTGGCCATTTCATAGGTCTTTGCAGCGGCATTGATGTGAGGGATAAAGGCTGGATGGGAAGTGATGTCGTTCACTCTTTCGCCATTGTAGTACACGACACGCGGTTGTTCACGCAGGCTCCGGACATAGTCTTCTGCAGTCTTGATTCCTATCATTTGACCATTCCTTTCTCGCGGGGTCTTTGAAGTCTTGGGGGCTTGTCTTGCTACACGTTCGGAGAAGAGAGATAACACTTGCCGCGGACAGAGTATTGTCAGTCACGGACACAACCACGTGCCGCCGGGACAGATCATCGCGCGGACAAGCGGTTTCGCAACCGCAAATTAAGAGGACGGCCGTCCACTCACAATCTTCAAATGGCACCCACTCGATTCGGCCGTTGCTCGCATCCCGAATGCTTTCCCAGTATTCAGTCCGATCATAACCGGGATTACATCCTCCGCAGAATTTCACCGCTGCCTTCATGGAGCTACCGAAAGGAGTGGTCCACCCTTCTCCCAGGACCGTACCGCTGTAATGCCCTACCAACTCGGTGGGTGGTTGACCCAGAGAACCTCGACTTCCTCATTGCTCACGTTACGAAACCGGTGGGGGCTGGTTGAATTAAAGTAGAACGTATCACCTTCACGCAAGACGTAAGTGGTCCCGTTCACCGTCAATTCGAGGGTGCCTCGCATGACGTAGCCGAATTCCTCTCCGGGGTGTACATAATCTCCCACGGAGCCGCCTCCCGGTGCCACCACTGCCAGCCTTGCGTCAAGTTTCTTGTCGGATCCCTGACGCACGAGAATCTCTAACAAGAGCTTTGATCCCAGGACAGAGACCCGCTGTCTCTCTTCCTTGCGCAAGATCACCTGTTGGTCGCTGCCGCCTTCCGAGAAGAGCTCGACAATTGTGGAGCCAAGGGCGTCCGCGATTTTCTTGAGCCGAGAGACCGAGGGATCCAGCTTGTCGGTCTCTACCATAGAGAGATACGATGGCGTACACCCAACGAGCTCGGCTACCTGCTTCAGTGATAGCCCGCGAGCCTTGCGCACCGCCCGCAGACGACTTCCAATGGAGCTCATGCCTGGCAAGTCCGGAAACATTTCAGTATTCGATTAATCAGCATAGTATTGTCGACAGGGGAAGTCAACCACAAGAATGCGCTTCCGGTGAGAAAGCTGCTCGAGAGATCTTTCAGAAGTGGCTGTGGAACAGGTGTGTCCGGAAATGGAGGACCTCTTGACATAGAAACGATGGCCATGCGGGATTCAGCCTAGCGATAAAAATCCTTGACAGAATTTCAGGATCTTGTTATGCCAACAAAAGCGGACTTCTAGGCTTAAGACTCATACGGGACACGGACATATGGCAGCAAGCCCTGCCGGTCTCGTACTGTATTCCATAAGGATGGAGGCGGGAAGGATCGCATCTTCATGTGTGTGGCAAGCTCCATCGCGCGAGAGACTTCGGACGCTCACACCGAACCCGAAAAAGAAAAACTCCTGACGTGCAGCCGCATCGAGGCTAGGTGGCGCCTTGCGCAGCCGGTACGCTGCATGAGCTACATCATTTTCGATACACATCGCGGTTTCAGTTAGCAGGCAGCCAGGGAGAGATGCACCCGTGCCATAGCGAGATCCCACAATCGTAGTACGCCGAGGGGCTGACGAGAGATTCGCGGGCTGTCAAGGGGGGCGAAAGCATAACATCAGGAAAATGGAGTGAACATGTCCTTGGCATTATTTGATCTGAGCGGAAAAACGGCCATGGTCACTGGGGGAACTCGCGGCCTAGGTGAGGTTTCTGCCATAGCGTTGGCGAAAGCAGGCGCGGACGTGGCTGTGTGCGGCCGCAGTAAGACCGATCTTGAGCGGGTCTCTCGGACCATTCGTGAGCTCGGAAGGGAATCTGAAGGGTTTTCGCTGGACGTGACCTCCAAGCCGAGCATCGAGGCAGGATTCGCCGAGATTCTCAGCCGCTTCGGGAAGATCGACATACTCGTCAACAACGCAGGCGTAAATCACCGCGTACCACTACTCGAATTTCCGGAGGACCAGTGGGACAAGGTTCTCGCTACAAACCTCAAGGGATATTTCCTCGTGGCTCAAGTGGTTGTGCCGCAGATGTTAGACCGAGGATATGGAAAAGTGATCAACATGGGGTCCATTCTCGGAACTGTCGCGTTGCCAATGCAGGCAGCATATGCGTCATCAAAAGGGGGAGTACATCAGCTCACCAAGGTCATGGCACTGGAGTGGGCCAAGCAGGGGGTGAGGGTGAACGCGATAGGACCGACCTACTTCGAGACTGAGTTGGTCGCCCAGCTCCGAAATGACCCGGAGCGCTTCAACTTCATAAACGAGCGCACGCCCATGGGAAGATGGGGTTACCCACCGGAGCTCGAGGGTACCGTAATCTTCCTTGCTGCGCCTGCCTCGGACTTTATCACAGGACAAACCATCTACATTGACGGCGGCTGGACGGCCTGGTAGGGGAGCGAGACATGCTGGTCCACGAGATTCTCGAGTACACTGCGGGGAGGCTACCTGACAAGACTGCATTGATAGAAGGCGATGTAAAACTAACTTTCAGCCAGACTCTGGCCCAGACGGAGGCGTTTTCTCGCTACCTGGCCGAGCAGGGGGTGAGGTCGGGCGATCGGGTGGCGCTCCTCCTCCCGAACTGCATCGAGTTCTGTATCGCATATTTTGCTGTTCTGAGATTGGGAGCGATTGTCGTTCCTCTCAACAACCGTCTTGCCCCGAAAGAATTCACCTATATTGTCAACGATTGCAGTCCCCGTACCCTGGTGCTGGGGTATCAGTACTGGGACACGTACCAGTTGTTCAAAGACGATGTGGATCATATCCCTGACCTCATCTACGCAGGGGATGAGCCCAAGGAAGGCGCTGCCTTCTTCGCGGATCTTGTGAAGGATCCATCCGCACCGCCTGTTCCTCCCCCGATCTCGTTCGATGACCCTGCATGCATCATGTACACGTCAGGCACTACCGGATTGCCGAAAGGTGCGGTGATGAGTCATCGCAACATATTCTGCAATGCTCGAAACGCGGGAGCTCATATGGGCTATCGCGAGTCTGACATCACACTTATCGTGGTACCACTCTTCCATGTAACAGGATTGAACACGCAACTCATCGCGTTCTTTTATACAGGGGGAACGTGCGTAATCATGCGGTCGTACAACACCGCGCGGATGATCCAGCTCCTGGCTGAGCACAAGGTGACCACCATGATAACTGTGCCGACGATGTACACCCTCATGTTAGTGAATCCCGAGCTGGAAAAAGTGGACCTTTCCTCATTGCGTGCCCTGTCGTACGGAGGGGCCCCCATGGCGCTCGACTCCATCAAGGCCCTGCACCAAAGGCTGAACATAGATCTTTTCAACGCCTACGGTTTGACCGAAACCAGCTCTCTCACCACCACCATGCCTCCCTGCGACACCCTTCGCAAAGGAGCCTCAGTGGGCCTGCCTGTCACCGGGGTGCAGCTTCGGGTTGTCGATGCGGACGGCAACGATCTCCCTCCGGATACCGTTGGTGAGCTTTGGGTCAAGGGGCCCAATGTGGTGACCAGTTACTGGAACAAACCGGAAGCTACCGCAAAGAATCTGGGAGGCGGCTGGCTGCGGACAGGAGATTTTGCCCGAATAGACGAGGAAGGCTTCGTGTACGTGGTGGACCGGATGAAGGACATGATCAACCGCGGGGGTGAGAATGTCTATTCCATCGAGGTGGAGTCCGCTTTGCTCGACCATCCCCACGTGATGGAGGTGGCGGTAGTCCCCCGACCTCATAGCATCTTCGGTGAGGTGGTCCACGCGTTTGTCGTGCCCACGCCGGGCACTCAGCCCACTGAGGATGATCTCATAGAGCACTGTGAGCGGCTCATCGCGGATTACAAGGTTCCCGCAGGTGTCACGTTTCTCGATGAATTGCCGCGGAATCCCGGTGGCAAAGTCCTCAAGACGAACCTGCGCCAGCTCGTGCCTCCAGGAGATCCTCCGCGTCGGAAGTAGGCTTTGGGGTTGAGACAAGCGCTTGAGTCCTAATTCCACATGAATCGGCTGAGCGTTATCCGATTCACCCAGAGAGAAGGGAGTGACTGCATGGCAAAGAAGCAAATCACGAGAAGGGACTTTGTGAAGGCCGGACTCCTTACCGCCGCTGCTGCCGGTCTAGGTCCGGGGGTTCTAAAACCAACGGGCCTGTGGGCGGCGGAGCCCAAGATCAAGGGGCCGGTCAAGGTCGGGTATCAGGCAATCATGAGCGGCACCCTCGCCGGATACGGTGAATTCCACAGGATGGGAGCAGTGATGGCCGCGGATGAGATCAATGCCTCAGGAGGAATAGGCGGAGCCAAGCTGGAAGTGGAATTCCGAGACTCCACCCTCAAGGCGCCTGAGGCCCTCAAGAACGCCCGGTATTTCGTTGACTCGTGGGAGGCAGATTTTCTTGCAGGAATCGACTCATCAGGGCAAGCGCTCGCTCTGGCTCCGGTTATGGCTCAGTTGGACAAGCCGTTGATGGTCACCCATGCAGCCACGGAAAAGCTGACGGAACAAGAAGTCTACAAGAACGGTATCAAACAGATATTCCGGATCTGCACCCCCACGTACCAGGATGGGAATGCTGCCGCGTTTGTCGCCAAGGATTTGCCGGCCAAGAAGTGGGCCACAATCAGCCCAAAGTACGAGTACGGGTACACCTGCTGGCAGATGTTCAAGGACACCCTTACAAAGCTGAAGCCGGATGCGGAATTCGTAGCCGAGTCCTGGGCGCCGTTCGGCACTACCGATTTTCGCCCGCATATCAATACGATTCTGGATGCCAAGCCCGACGGCCTCTACTCGGTAGAATGGGCTGGCGAGCTGATAGCGATGATCAAACAGTGCTCGGAGGCCGGGCTTTTCAAGAGCATAAAGCACGTGATGCTGCCGGTCGGTGCCGCTATGGATGTGTTGGAAGGTTTGGGCGACGCCATGCCCGACGGACTGTGGATGTCGGGCCGGTATTTCTTCATGTACCCGGATTCCCCCAAGAATACGGAATGGGTGAAAGCGTTCCACAAGCGCTGGAACCATTATCCGGCGTACGTTTCCGAGACCGGTTATTCGACGATGTACGCCTTCAAGAAAGCTGTTGAAGCATCCGGCTCCAAGGACTCGAAGGCTGTCATACAGGCCCTCGAAGGCATGGAGCTCGATAGCCCTGCAGGAAAAAGGATTTTCCGCAAAGAGGATCATCAGGCCATGTACACGGTCCCCTGGGGGCTGACTGCGAGTGACCCCAAGTATCCATTCAAGATCATGGGTAAGATGGTAATCATCACACCGGAACAATGCTTCAACCGTCCGCCATTCGAAGGGGCGGAGTGCACCCCGCCGTTCAAGTCCTAGGGCACACAAGCATCCCCGGTCCGCTGTCAAGAGCGACCGGGGACAATCATCGGATTCGCCCGGAAATCCCGGCGTGACTCCGGAGGTTACCATTCATGCTCGAATCCCTTGTTCATGTCTGCCTGGCCGGGCTCGCCCAGGGAATGTTCGTCTGGCTGGTGGCCAGTGGGTTGACGCTCATCTTTGGGGTGTTGAGGGTACTGAATTTCGCTCATGGCAGTTTCTACATGCTGGGCGCGTACTTTTGTTACACGCTCCTGTCCGCATTGGGGGACAATTTTTGGGCAGGACTCCTCTTGGGGCCGCTGTTCGTGTGCGCCATCGGCTTCGTGATCGAGCGGTTTTTCCTTCGTTATGTCTACCACTTCGAGCTGCCTTACCAGTTGCTGCTCACCTTCGCGTTTGTCCTCATCTTCGATGACGTGGTCAAAGTGCTTTGGGGCGCAGGTTCCCTGGGGTCGCCTCGCGTTCCCGGTCTTGCCGGGTCAGTACCCATCCTGGGAAGAAACTTCCCGACGTACAGCCTGTTCATCATGGTTGCCGGGCCGCTGCTCGCATTGGTGTTGTGGCTCGTGTTGGAGAAGACGTGGGCGGGCAGGATTATCAGGGCTGCGTCTTCGGACCGGGAGATGGCATCGGCCATAGGAGTACGGGTGCCTGCCCTTTACACAGCGGTCTTCGTCTTCGGCACGTGGCTTGGTGCGCTGGGCGGTGGGCTGGCGGTCCCGTACGTCGGGCTGCTCACACCGGGCATGGGAGAGACGATAATCATTGAAGCGTTTGTGGTGGTTGTCATAGGAGGGCTGGGAAGTCTCAAAGGAGCTTTTCTCGGCGCCTTGGTTATCGGCCTGCTCTCCTCGTTCGGCACGAGGTTCATCCCAACCTTCGACATGTTCCTTACCTTCATTCTGATGGCCGTCGTCCTGGTGTGGCGGCCGCAGGGTTTCTTCGGAGAGGCTTCTTAACATGGGCCGTTACAAAGCGTATCTCCTTTTCGGCTTGATGGGTGTGCTTCTTGTGGGCATCGGCCTGCTCGCAGGTCGTTTCGTGCTCTACCTCACCATGCGCGTGATGCTCCTGGCCATCTTTGCCCTGGGCTACAATCTCCTGCTCGGGAGAACCGGCTTGCTTTCGTTCGGGCACGCTGCTTTTTTCGCGTGCGGGTCGTACGGCATGTCCTTGTGCTTCCTCCATGTTACCCCCGATCCCTTGGTCGGAATTCTCGCGGGGGTAACCATGGCGGTGATCGCCGCCCTTATCATCGGCTTCTTCTGTGTTCGCCACACGGAAATCTACTTCGCCATGCTTACCTTGGCCTTTGGCATGATGATCTTTTCGCTGGTCTGGAACTTGCGAAGCATCACCGGTGGAGACGACGGGCTTGTGGGAATCGGAAGAGCCCCGTTGCTCGGTTTTTCCATTGCTCGGGACTCTCAGTTCTATTTTGTGGTCCTGGCCTTCTTCGTGCTCACGGTGTGGGTGGTTCATCGCATTCGGTCTTCAGCCTTCGGCCTTGTCCTGGCCGGCATCAGAGAGAACCCTCAGCGCGCGGCCTTTGCAGGCCTATCGGTCAAAGGCTACCGACTGGCGGCATTCGTCATTTCCGGCGCCTTTGCAGGCCTGGCCGGCTCTCTTGCTGCGATGCTGGAAAGCAACACCAATCCGTTCTCCGCACACTGGACTCATTCAGCGGAGCCCGTGCTGGTCAGCTTGATCGGCGGGCTGCAGACGTTTACCGGGCCAATTGTGGGAAGCCTCATCTTTGTGGTGCTTCGCGAAATCATCGAGCGATTCACGCAGAACTGGATGCTGTGGTTTGGACTGCTCCTTCTCGTGATTATCATGGGGTTCCGTGGTGGAGCGATGGGCGGCGTGGAGAGATATTTCGCTCAGGCTGGCACAAAGCCCCAGGAGGAGGGCCGCCCATGAGCACACCCCTGTTGGAAGTGGACAACCTGAGCAAAGCCTTCGGACGAGTGGTGACTGCCAACAAAATAAGCTTCCAGATCCACGCGGGAGGTATTACCTCGATAATCGGCCCGAATGGGGCAGGGAAATCTACCCTCATTAACGTGTTGTCGGGCACTCTTCCTGCGGACGACGGACGGATCTTTCTGCGAGGCAAGGACATAACTCGCCTTCCTACTCACCGGCGAGTACGGCTAGGACTCTGCCGCTCCTTCCAGGTGGTCAACGTGTTTCCGGCTCTCACTGTTTTCGAGAACATCCAGATTCCCGTGTTGGGAAAGGCCGGCAAGGCCCACCACTTCTTCCGGAAGCTGAGAAAGGAACCCGGAGCACGAGATGCGGTAATGAGTGTGTTGGAGCGGGTGAATCTGGTGAACCAGGCTCACACGGTTGCAGGAGAGCTTTCCCACGGCGATCAGCGCCTGCTGGAGGTGGCGATAGCTCTCGCGGTCCAGCCGCTGCTCCTCTTTCTCGACGAGCCCACTGCAGGCATGAATCCCGTAGAACGGGTAGAGATCCTTCAGAACATCCGGAAACTTTCGGCCAGCGGCCGGACGACGTTCGTAATCGTCGAGCATGACATGGACATCGTGTTTTCCCTGTCCGACCGCGTCATGGTGCTCCACCGGGGCGACATCATCTGTGACGGCACTCCCGACCACGTCAGATCCGATGAGCAAGTGAGGGAGTGCTACTTGGGCGAGGAGGTGGCGGAGTGATCCTTACTGTGAAGGACGTCAATACCTTTTACGGTACTTCCCACGTGTTGCAGGACATCAATCTGGAGGTCGGCTTTGGTGAGGTGGTGTCATTGCTCGGTCGCAACGGAGTAGGCAAGACCACCACCCTGCGTTCCATCATAGGGCTCACGATTCCTCGGAGCGGCTCCATTATCTTCAAAGGGGAGGAAGTGTGCGGTCTCCCGCCGTACACCATGGCCGTGAACGGTGTCGCGTACATGCCGGATGACCTGCGTATCTTTCCGGATCTCACGTGCGAGGAAAACCTGGAAATCGCTGCCAAGGTAGCCCGACGCCAGGGTATGTGGAATCTTGACAAGGTGCAGGAGCTGTTTCCCGTGCTTCGGGCTCGTCGGAAGCAAAAAGGCCTGAACATGTCCGGGGGCGAGAAGAAGATGCTCAGCTTGGGGAGGGCCCTGATGGCCAATCCCGATCTGGTTCTTCTGGATGAGCCCTCAGAAGGGTTGGCTCCTTTGGTCGTGCGCGCCCTCCTGGATGCAGTCGACACGATCCGCAAGAGCCGCGTAACAATCCTCCTCGCAGATCAGAACCTTCGTTTCTGCAGAAAAGTGTCAGACCGCGGTTACATCCTTGAAAAGGGTCGTGTGGTCCACAGCGACACCATGGAGGGGATTCTCAATACCGAGAAGGTTGTGAAGAAGTACCTTGCGCTCTAGCATTCTTTCCTGATAGGCGCTTCCGGCTCCCACCGGGTGCTTGGGATCAGGTCTTGTTTCTTGACGAACCTATGATGACGATGGTCTGTGAATAGGCAACTGGCCCAGTCTAGACCAAGCAGGCGAGTTTAAAAGGTGAGAGGAAGATCAAAAAACAAGACCTGACCCCGTGTCCGCAGGGGAGTTGAACCGCATGAGGATCGCTTCCAGCACTGCTCCGCCTATTGCTCTCGCCTTCTCGGAAATAGTGTAACAGTACGATACGTCGCCGCGGGGGTCTATGTCGCCGACCTTCAGACCTTTGGTCACAAGAGTTTTCGGTCGTATAAGCCCCCGAATGACGCCGGACAAGGCGGCAATCACCGGCTTTCCCGCGACGTGTGCCACAACCGATCCGGCATCCACCATGTCGCCGATTGAGGAATTCGATTCGAACGTGCCGTCGTCGGGCGCTCGAAGAACCCGGCTTGTGGTTTCGCCTGCAATGACCCCAGGAACCCCGGTGTTGGGCGAAGCCGGACCGTCGAAGATGAGACGACCAAGGTTGTGACCTCGGTTGGTCTCTACCACGACGTGCACGTCACTGCTTGCGCAGAATCCGGGCCCCAGTCCTATCACGAGGGGTGCGTCCTCCCTGGTGGTGCCGAGATTCTCCTTCGCAAGTATGGCGTCGACCACCACATCAGGTCGGATCGTCTCTTTGCACCGATTTTCGCCGTCGATGATGATCGCAATCACTCCCCTGTTCCACAGGGCAGCCACCTCATCGGCGCGGCTCACAAGTCTGGCCTCTGTTCCCTCCACAGTGCTGGAGCCATCATGGACTGCCTCCGAGAAGCTTACCAGTCGTCTGACCGCTAAAGGAGCCTCGATTTCGGTCATGAGAATGTTGTGGAATCCGGCTCTGTGGAGCCGACAGGCCGTGCCGGTGGCCATTTCGCCGGCACCTCGTATGAGAATGATAAGGGAGCTCAAGAGCCGCGACATGTAATCGTATCTCCTTGACGCCACTCGGCCTCGAATGAGCCGAATTGTGGGCCACAGGCGTCGAGCAGCTATACATGTTTCCCCTTTCGGACGAGGTCTTTCAAGACCGACAAGACCTCCTCCTTTCTTTTCAGGGGGTACGAGTCGAGGTACGCTGCTATGTGTTTTTCCTGGACCTCGCGGATTGCTTCCAAGGTATCCCTACCCTTGGCAGTGATTTGAAGCATAGTCAGGCGTTCATCCCGAGGATCGTTCTTCCTTTCTATCAACCCGGCTTTTTCCATCCGTTTGGCCAGCCCGGTCACGTTCGCACCTGTGACCAACATGTGTCTGCTTACGTTACCGACTGTGTCCCATCCCCCTTCACATCCTACGAGGTACTTGAGAACATTGTAATGAGAAAACGTGAGCCCATATTCTCTGAAAACAGCCGACGAATTCTTCTTGAATAACTCTGAAGCCATCACCACAAAGATCATGATCTTTTCGTTGACGCTCACAGAGTCTGTTTGATCTTTCTTGAGCATTGACCTTCCGTCCAAAGGTATTAACCCACTCATCACGAGTCGCTAAGAGTCGTGAATCCCCCTCCCTCCAAGACAGACGGGAAAAGGGGGACTCGCTCTTCAGCCGTTTCATAGCACACAGAGTGTGCTAGATGTCAAATGAGAATGGAGCGCATTGAGAGCACGTCCGGGCCAAACCGTAAACGGGGCGACAAATGACAGCGTGAAAACGCGGTTCGCACTCGACTATCCTGTTGGCCACAATTCGGATGGCTCCCCAGGGCACGGGTTTCGACGCATGCAACTCCTTGTCATTTCTTCCTCTAATCGCGCTACTTCGCGCGATGTTGTCTCAAGAGCTCTCCGCCTGCTTCTTTTCCTGCAATGCCTTGAGAATCTTCTCGGGGGTCACCGGCAGCTCATTGAAGTTTACCCCAATTGCATCGTATATCGCATTGACAATAGCGGGGGCTGGAGAGAGCTGAGTTCCTTCGCCAGCCTCCTTTGCGCCAAACGGGCCCACCGGATCGTCAGTCTCGATGTCAATGGTCTCCATCTCGGGCACTTCCAATGCAGTGGGAAATCCATAGTCGAGAAACGAGGGGTTCATGACTTGCCCGTTCTCTACGATCACGTTCTCATAAAGGGCCTGTCCCATGCCGCCTGCAATGGAGCCTTCCAATTGTCCTTCAACCAACATGGGATTTATCGGTCGTCCGCAATCGTGAGCCGTGACCATCTTGAGCACCTTGACCTTCCCTGTAGTCGTGTCGACCTCCACTTCCGCTGCCTGAGTCATGAACGAGTAGTTCGGAGAGAAGTTGCCCGGCTCATTGAACAGAGTAGTCGGCTCCTTGGTGTCAGCCATCCACGATGCCCTTCCCACCAGAGGCATCGGCAGGTCCTTATATTGGTATGTCTTGATCGCCTGCCCGAACGGGATGCTGATGTCGGGTGAACCGGTGACGAATATCTTGCCGTCCCTGGCCACAAGATCTTCAGGATTGGCTTCCAGCTCATCGGCTATGCATTCGAAAAGCTTCTTTTTTACTGATTGCGCTGCTATCCGGGCAGCGTTGCCGGCCCTCACGGTTACCCCGCTTCCAAAGGTTCCCGGGTCGAGCGGTGTAATCCCGGTGTCCGCAGCGGTAACCCTGACAGCCTCATATGGTACCCCGAGCTCCTCCGCCACGATCTGAGCTATGACGGTCTCGGCCCCTTGCCCGATGTCAGCAGCACCGCTCAGCACGTTCACTGCTCCGTCTCTCCCTACCTGGACTACCGCGCCGGAGCTGATGTGACTCATGTTGGTCACTCCGCTGGGGAACGAAGCGCCACCGAGCCCAACTCCCCTTCCGAAGGGGAGCTTGCCGCGCTTTTCCCTCCAGCCGATTGCCTTCGCCGCCTCCTGCACACTATCCGCGAACCCACAGGTATTGATAACGAATCCTCCAGGATGTGGCTCTCCTGCCTTGATGCTGTTCTTGAAACGGACATCTGCAGGGTCCAGATTCAACCGTTCCGCCATCATATCCAATTGACGCTCAACTGCAAAGCGCGCCTGGGGGATACCGTGCCCGCGCATGGCTCCGCCAACGGGCTTGTTCGTGTACACGTGGTAGCCCTCGTAGAGCAAGTTTGGAACTCGGTACGGAACCATGAGGAAGAAGCACGATAAGGCCATCATGGTCGGAGCAGTGCTGTTGTATGCGCCGCCATCCGCATGCGCCAGAAACTGTTGGGCAAGAATCATACCGTCCTTGCTCATTCCCGTCTTGACGGTGAGGTACATAGGGTGCCGCTGACGAGTCGCAATGAAGACCTCGTCTCTCTCGTACACAAATTTTACCGGCCGGCCGGTCTTCATCGCGAACCACGCTGCACAGAAGTCCTTAGCGAACATGTCGATCTTCTGACCGAATCCCCCTCCTACTTTCGGCTTTATGACGCGGACACTGCTCTCGGGTATTTTCAGAGTGGCTGACAGATTCCGTCTCAGGAAAAACGGTATCTGAGTGCTCGACCATAGCACCATTTCTCCCCGTATCGGATCGTATTGTGCCACTGCCGCGTGCGGCTCCATGGGGGCGTGATTCACGGCCTGCGAATAAAAGCGGTCTTCAGAAACCAGATAACTCTCTGAAAATGCCTTTTCAACATCCCCGAATTCTTTTCGAATTGCAAATGAGGTATTGTTCGCGACCCCCTCGTGTATGATCGGCGCCCCTTCTTTGATTGCGTCGAGCGGGTCGAATACCGCAGGCAACTCCTCATAATCGACTTCAATGAGATCGATGGCCTCTTCCGCTATCTCCGGGTCGATGGCGCAGACAGCGGCTACTTCGTCGCCGATGTATCTGACCTTCCCCTTGGCGAGAGCATACTCATCCCGCGCTTTTGGCACTATCCCGTACTGGCGGTCTGGGATTTCAGCCCCGGTGACGACTCCCTTGACGCCGGGGAGACGCGCGGCCTTTGACACATCCACGTTCAGTATCTTGGCGTGGGGAAGGGGACTTCGGAGGATCTTGCCATAGAGCATGCCGGGAAACACGAGATCGTCCGTGAATTGTGCGGCCCCGGTGACCTTGGCGGCAGCATCTACCATAGGTAGCCTCTGACCGACGACACTGAATTCCTTTTCCATCTAGTCCTGACCTCCCGTCCTTTTGGCCACATCCATCACCGCTTCTATGACCTTCGTGTACCCCGTGCAGCGGCAGAGATTTCCCGCCATCTTCTTCTTGAGGCTCGCCTCTGTAGGGTGGGGTTCTTCGTCCAGCACGGCCTTGGCGGTCATAATGATGCCGGGGGTACAGAAACCGCACTGCAAACCGCCCAATCTTACAAATGAATCCTGTAGGGGATGGAGCGTACCATTCTCGGCAAGTCCTTCTATTGTGACTATTTTCTTTCCGACCGCGTCCATCGCAAGCATCACGCACGAGAGGTAAGCTTCGCCATCAAGCAGCACCGTGCACGCACCACAGGCGCCAACATCGCATCCTCGCTTCGTTCCCATGAGTCCCAGCTTGTCCCTCAGGACCTCGAGAAGAGTCTGATTCGGAGCGACAAGGACTTCGTACAAGTCCCCATTTACGGATAGTTCGATACCGTGCTTCACTTCACCTACCTCCCATGGCTTCCTTGATTGACTCTTTGACCAGCAGGCCCATCAGTTTCCGTTTGAATGAAAGCGAATCGATGGATGACTTCATCAGCCTGGCCTCTTTCGTCACCAGACCGTCCACCGCTTCTAAACAGTCTTGCCCGAGCGGTTTTCCCCTCATGAATTCCTCGAGCTGGCGTGCTCTGACCGGTTTGCGGTCAACGGCAGTCAGAGCTATCCGCGATTCCCCCGTGGCAGTCGATGTCCAGAAAGCGGCTCCCACTATGGGAAAATCAATGCTGCCCCGATTCGCGAATTTCTTGTACGTCGAGAAGGCGTTCGCCGAAGAAGCCGGTATCACAACTTCTGTCAAGATCTCTCCTCGCTCGATCTGCAGGGGCATCTTGCCCTCTCCGGAATACATGCTCTCCAACGGGACTTGCCTCGATCCATCCTTCGCCGACAGAACCACTTCAGCATCCAACACCAGCAAAGCCGGTGCTACGTCGCCGCAATAGGTCGAGTAGCACACCCGCTCCTTCTTGGCCACATGACACAGGTCGCCACCAGCCTTGAAACAGAGCGGCCTGGAGCTTCGCCACCATTTGGATTGATTAAAATACTTGCATCGAGTCTGCTGACAGAGGTTCCCTCCAATAGTCCCCATCGTCTGATGGTGATACGAGCCTACTGAGGAAGCCGCGGCGGCCAGGGCCGGCAACTTCTCGGCCACAAACGGATCCCTGTAAACGTGCTTCAATGGAGTGAGAGCCCCTATCCGTAGTGCACCGTTCTCCTTTCGAACGTAACTCTGGCCGGCCACGCGCTTGAGATTGACCACCGTGGTCGGCGTTTCCACTCGGTGCTTCATGTTAACGAGCAGATCTGTGCCGCCTGCCAATACTCGTGCCGACGGCTGATCGAGCAAGATTTCGCAGGCCTCTTTCATGCTTTCAGGTTGCCTGTATTCGAACTTCGGTAACCTCACGGTTCTCCCTCCTCTCAGCGAATGCATTGGAAAGATGGATCAAGACCTTGCGGCCGTTAAACGATTGCCCGGGAAGCTTCGGGGAGAAAGTGCCTCCGCTCCCAGCTCTTCCTCGAGGAGATGATTTACATGTAATTAGTTTACTAGTAATCTTTTATCCCCGTCAAGTTCTTTTTCGTACCCCCGATCATTCTGGAATCCCAAGGAATCTCAGCCGACAACGTGCTGAGCTACCGGGCCTTTTCAACCGAGGCCGTCTTTCTTTCCAGCTTGGAAGGGAGAGCCTTCAGCCAGGGGAAGCCCGAGACCGGATCGAAATGCTCGAGCCCGGTCAATGCGTTGGCATTTGCCGTCTCCCACCCATGGGTCAGTCTCAGGCAGTCTCGCCGTACCTCTGGGGAAAGACGAGCTCTCACCTGCAGTGTGCCGAATCTGGTGGAGAGAACGACAAACTCGCCGTCCTGAGCACCCATTTGACGGGCCGCATCCGGATGAATTTCCACAACAGGCTCTGGAAGCATCTTTTCATACTCGGGAATGCCCCTGAACTGGCCGTGATGGTAGATCGGGACCCGATCGCCCGTGCTGAGCCAGAATGGGAAGACCTCGTCCGTTTGCTCGGGCAATTCCAATGCAGCAGGAACCGTTATCCCCGGCTGTCCCACAGAAAGAAGCTCGTTCGAGCGGTAGTGAACTTTTCCATCCTCTGTGTGCCAGCGATCCTTTTCTTGTGGCTCGACAGGGTACGGAGCCGTCGCGCTCGGACTGCCCTCCAAGTCGCTCAATCGGATGTTAGCTCCTGCGAGTCTATACTCGATGGCATCTCGATTGTTGTCCCACGGAAACAGGTCATGAAGACCGAATTTGCGAGCAAGCTCAAAGATGAGCTTCCAGGTCGGCCACCCGAGAGGGGATGAGGTTGCCGGACGAATGAGGCCGACATAAGGCCTGCCGATTCTCCCGTAATCATGGAGCTCAAGGTTGTCCAATTGATCGGCGCCCGGGATAACGAGGTGCGCCAAGCGTGCAGTGGGAGTCATGAATAAATCAAAGACCGCGAGAAAGTCCAGGCTCTGGAGAGAGTCTCTCTGGCGGAAATGGCCCGGGAATGTGACCATAGGATTGGCGCCGGCGATGAGCATAGCACGGACTGGGTAGGGATCTCTGTCCAGAATAGCTTTCGGCAGCAGCATTCCCTGACCCTCTCGTCGACCGTTCGTGAAGAGTGGAGTCCAGTCGCTGCCGAGAGGTGCAATCATTGGAGGGTACCGGTCGGCTCCGGGCAAGGGTTTCAAAGGGACTGACATATGTGAAGGCTTGTTTCCCGGATCGAGAAGGGACTGGAGGCATGCGGCCGCTCGGATGGTCTGAACTCCGCCCGGCCGATGCTCGAGTCCTAGCCCGACTGCTGTCCAGCCCGGAAGGTTGCCGAACAAGAGTGCTGCAGCTTCGCTGAGCTGGGCCTTGGCAATGTCGGTCTTTTCGAGGAGCATGCTGTAGGAGACCCCACCGACCAAATCGACCAGATCACTCCATCCTTCTGCCGCGTGGTCCTCAAGCTTCAGATGTCGTTCTTCTATGGCTTTTTTTAGGAAAGCGAGCGCAAGAAAGCCGTCAGACCCGGGCCTGGGGCGCAGGTGCATGTGTGCCAGCCTTGCACTTTCTGTAAGGGAAGGGTCCACAACAATCAGCTTGACCCCCCTTCGCACCGCCTTCCGCAGCTCGCCGAACGTGCGCGGCGAAGAGACTGCAGGATTGGTCCCCCACAGGATCACTGCTCCAATCTTCTCGAAATCGGGGACCGGTTTGCCTCCATAGGTGAGAGAATGGCCGAGGACTTGTGCGTAGTGGCAAAGGCTTCCTATGGACATGTAATTGGGCGATCCGAACCCGTTTGACAGATGCCTCATGTATTGAGCCACTTCAAAATGCTTCAGGCCCTCTCCCTTGAAAAAGACCACGCTTTCCGGGCCGAAGCGCTCCTTGCAGGCGATCAGGCGTGACGCCAGGATGTCGAGGGCGTCCTCGAAGGATATCTCCTGCCATCCGGATTCTGTCTTGAGCTGAGGCATCCTGAGTCGATCGGGAGAGCGGTGAACGGCGCCGAAATTCCTTGCCTTGACGCAAATGAATCCTCGGCTGATCGGATGGTCCGGATTCCCGTGTATCGAGATCCTGCCATGGGCATCAGACACAAGGAGCCCACAGTGCTCATCGCATATCTTACAGATGGTCGGACTTGGTGGGCTTGCCATAGTCTCTCCTTTGGTCACGGTGGGTGCGCCGGTAATCCCGATATTGAGCGCGGACTCGAACGCCACGCCCGCCGACACTGTCTCACAATCGGGCAATAGGGCTGACTCAAGGGGGGCTGTAGAGACTATGCAAAAAAATACTCCGACTTACCTGCCCGGTCAAGCTCGAATCGTGATAAGGCCCGATGGGGAAGGGGGGCCGTACTCATATGCGTCGACTTAGTGGGCAATTTCATAATTACGGTGACGTATTCTGCCATGACTCCGTCGGGGTTCGCGCTCCTTCAGCGACGTAGGGGCACCCCTTGTGGGTGCCCTGGGCTGGCACAAGGCCCGCCCCGAGTGCGCGAACGATGCGCTCACCACGTACACCGCGGTGCAGATATGGTACCGTATTTGTGCCACCGACCACTTAGACCATTTTGAAGATACATCTCACCAGTCGCTTGATCTGCCATTCCCGCTTCCGAGAGCCCTCTCGGAGCTTTTGTGAGATGTTCCTCCAGTTTCGGAGACACCAGAGCATTCATGCCCGAGGTACACCTCTCCCCATGTTACCCCTACGTAGGGCTGGCTGTACCCGCCGCCGATTCTCCTGTCGGGCAGAGCCCGACCTACGATTGCGGCATGGTGTAATTGGTATAATCGCGACAGAATCGCGAATACAAAGTTAACGCATATCGGGCCCGCATGCCCGTCATGGATTGTCAGCAGGGAACATTCTGCTGTCACGAATGCCACGCGTTGGGGGTGAACTGCGGCCTATCATCGCAAACCAAGCTTCTCCATTCGGGTGTAGAGACTGGATCTCTTCATCCCTAACACTGCTGCGGCTCCCCTGGGGCCGCCGATGCGCCCGCCAGTCTTGGCCAGCACAAAGCGAATGTATCGCTTCTGCATCTCGTCCAAAGTGGGCAGATCGGCAAAGATGTCGTCAGAGATCGTCCGAGGCCTCGAAGGAAGCTCGATCTCAAGCCTGTCTTCGGTGGAAAGGAGTACTGCTCTTTCGAGTATGTTTTTCAGCTCCCGAACATTTCCAGGCCATTCGTACTCCGCGAGTCGCGATTCGTCGTCGGTCGATAATTTGAGGTTAGGTTTGCCGTACCGTGCCGTATACTGGCTAACAAAATGATGAGCAAGCAAGCGCACGTCGTCCAATCGTTCCCGGAGCGAAGGTATGGTGAGAGGCACCACGTTGAGGCGGTAGTAGAGATCTTCCCGGAAGCGGCCTGCCGAGACTTCTCTGGCAAGGTCCCTATTGGTAGCGCATATGAGACGAAAGTCGGAATACAAGGTTTGGGTCCCCCCGATCCTGACAAATGTTTTCTCCTGAAGCGCTCGCAGGAGCTTCACCTGTATCGACTTCGGGATTTCTCCGACCTCGTCGATAAACAGAGTCCCACCGTGCGCTACCTCAATTCTCCCCTTTCTCTGGCGGTCAGCTCCGGTGAAGGCCCCTTTCTCATGTCCGAACAGCTCGCTCTCCACAAGGTTTTCCGGCAAAGTGGTCGGATCCACAACGACGAATGAGCGGTCCCTCCGGGCACTTGTCCTGTGTATCCGGTTGGCTAACAACTCCTTTCCCACTCCGGTCTCTCCGAGGATAAGCACCGTACTGTCGGACTTGGCTATCATGTCTGCCTGGGCGAGTATCTTTTTCATGATAGCATCCCGGGTGAGGATCTCACCGCGGCCACCGTGATCCAGTTGAACACTGCTCTCGGAAGCCTGTTTCTCTACTCGAAGACAATACGCGTGAATCTGTCCGAGGTAGATTGTCAAGTATTGTGCAGTTTGAACAAGTCTCTCCTTATCAAGGAGATTGAAAGACCCTTGGAGATATGAGTTGTCATGGTAAAGCACGCCCCGAGTGTGTCTTCCCACTTGAAAAGGTAGACACAGAATGGCCTTCCCTGCATAGGGCCATTGATCGGACCGTTCGAGCCTCACCACTTGAGGCTCGTTTTGCTGATACGCTTGTCGAACGAGATCCAGATTAGGCCTAAAATCGTCGGAGGCCACATCGCGTTGAGTCAGGTTACACGTTGCCCTCAGGATGGGGTCTCGGCTGTTCCTCCGCTCGCTGAACCAGAATATGGCCCCCCTCTCGGCCCCGAAGAATCGGTTCGTAGCCTCCACCGTTCGGGAAAGAAGCCTATCAAGGTCAGCGCTCGGTACTAGAGCTCGGATGACATCCAGGAACCGTGTGAGGAACTCTTCGCGGAGGTCGTCGCTCATCAGAGTCTCGTCTCTGATTCTCAAGAGGTGGCGAAGGTCGTCAGGGTACAGATCCTCACCATCGCCGGACAACAGCATCCAGGCTCTTTGAGCCAACTGACGGGCTTCGTCCTGCTCTCCTTTCCTGAGCCGTAGTCGTGCCATTTCAATTCTGGTCATGGCCACCTGGAGTGGAGTTCCGGCACGCTTCAAGTATTTTTCGCTCGCCTCCAGGTCGGCTCGTATGTGTGCCTCATCTTCTCCGCGAATCCTGCGATCCATAGCTCGCAATCTCAAGGCGACCCCCCGCAGATGAATGTTGGGCTCCTGGAGAATCCTGTGAACCTCTCTCTGGAAATTGAGCTGGGATACAGGAGCAATTCCCGACCGGTGAATCTCGTACAGCATTTCGAGGACCATGGGCGATGCGTACTGCCTGATTAGTCCTGCGGCTGCCCCTTCCGTCACGGTCTGCATGAGCAGCTCGCGAGCTTCGGTTAATCGGCCTTCCAGGCATTGACAGTATGCCAGTCCCCCCCTCGCGAAATAGAGAGCCAGATTGTTGTTCGTCTTGAGGGCCTCCTGTAGAGCTCCGGACAAATGATATGCTGCCTCCTGTCTCTTCTTCGCTATGGCGAGCACTATGCCAAGAACTGACCTGATGGTAGCTGCAAGGGATCGGTCAGCCTTTTCCAACGATAGGCGGCGATAATAATCCAGGATGCCTATCGCGCGGTGGAACTGCCCCATGTAGGCTGCGCAATAACCAAGCCAGATGGGGGCCGATGGATTAACGATCGCATTCCTCTGGAAGGTCTCGAAGCTTTGCACAGCTCGCTCGAAATGGACAACGGCGTCCTCGAAAAAGCCCTGTATGAAGTAGTATAGCCCCAGGAATTCAGCAGAGCGGATCAGGATGTCCTCGTCACCGAGCTCTTCCACGAGCTCCTTACCTTCATGAAAGACCTTTATGGCGTCGTGACGCCGTTCTCCGAAATAGTACAACCTGCCGAGGTGCAGCTTGATGAGTGCCTCGGATCTTCTATCTCCCACACGATATGCAGCGCCCAAAGCCTGTTGAAGAAGGATGGTCAGATCGCTGAAGCCCTTTCCCATGACAAACCCTAAATCAGAAAGCCCCAGTGCTGCTGCAACCAACAACGTGTCGCCCTCTACAGACTCTACCTCGTTCGACAGACGGCTCAACGCATTGAAGGTGCTGTTCCATGCTGCTTCGCGGTCTCCGGCTTGAAGAGATTTGCGTGCCAATTCCAGCTCCAGTCTGGCCGGTTCAACCGATCGACCTGGTCTTCCAGTGGGGTGTGGCTCCATGGTTCCCGCCTTCGGAGAGGTTTCTGACGATGATAGCGTTGGGGAAAGCCACGGGTCAACGACTGTGTCGCAATACCGACGGAAAAAATGTCCCTGCACCGACAAACCACCAATCCCCACGCGAGATTGCATCGTAAAAACAATTACTTATTTATGGCACTCCCTTTGCATGTTCCTCGCCGTGCTAGCGAGCGCGCCCCGTAGTGCCGGTATCAAGACAAATGAAGAAGTGTTCCCAAACTTGTGAAACCGTGCGCCTGTGGACTTCTCCGCTTGAAAGAGAGGATACGGATCGGCGCGAAACGACAACAAACCTAAACGCGAACGGAAGGAGTGAGCTATGCCTGTATTCAAAGACACCGACACCATGTATGAAATGCTCGGCAGCCTGTGGAGACATGTCATCTTGGAGACAGAGTTCGGCCCCAAGTTGAAGGATTACGATATCACCTTCAAGTTTGTCATAACGGATCCGCACGGCTACCTCTGGGTTTCCCACGACACGGTAATCACAGGTGATCAGGCAAACCAGGCAGCGGTAATAACGATGGAGCTCTCCGGTGACACGGTGCACAAGTTTTGGCTCAAACAGATCAGTCTTCCGGTCGCCCTTGCGACGAGAAAGATCAAGTCCAAGGGGCCGATTCCGAAGGTCCTCAAGATTCTCCCTTTTCTGAAACCCGTCTACGAGAAGTATCCCGAGTACTGCGAAAAATTCGGCATGCCGTCTTCATGAGTACTTCCTGTCGGTCTTGTTTCAGAGGCTCTGGCATTGCCGTTCGGATCACGACACCTGTGAATACAGATCAAAGAATCAAAGGAGCGCAATAGATGGCTTCTAAAGTTCCCGGTCACATAGCGTACGAGCTGGAGAGCAAAGCAGAGGAGGTTCCAGACGTTGCCGTGGTAACGTTCGACAACGGGGAATACGCTGATGAGCCTCTTACGTACGCTGACATCGTATTAAACGGCAGAAAGATCGCGAGAGAGCTTGAAAGAGCAGGCATCGGAAAGGGCGAGACGTTTGCTCTGCTCATGAGAAACCACCCTGAATTCATCTTTTCGCTATACGCGGCAACGGCGATCGGCGCAATCATGCTCCCGATCGACCCGCGCACCACTGGAGAGCGTCTGGACTATGTGCTCGCGGATTCCAAATCAAAGGGCATCATAGTGTCAAGCGAATTCATGGACAATGCGGCAGAATCGCTTAAGCGAGTTCCGGGGATCAAGATGATCGGCGTCGCGTACAAGGAGGGGATGAATGATCCCGTGTCCGATAGGTATCCCCACCTCAACGAAATACTTGCAGGCCCCGAGGCTCCAGCCCCGTCGTCCCGAAATGACGATCCCTCGGCTCCGATCGAGATCATTTACACATCTGGGACAACTGGCGATCCCAAAGGAGTAGTGATTAAGGGAACACGGCTCGCGCCCTTCGCTCAGCTCGCCATGCTTGTCTGGCGGTACACCATTGACGACAAGCTATATACGGGGCTTTCCCTGTCCCACGGCAATGCACAGGCAGTAACCATGATGCCTTCGCTGCTCTTGGGCATTTCTTCGGTCATCAGTCGAAGGTTTTCGAAGAGGACGATTTGGGACGTATGCAGAAAGCATGGTTGCACTACGTTCTCGCTTTTGGGCGGAATGATGATGGGGATTTACAGCGAGCCTCCGAGACTGGACGACGCAGACAATCCAGTGCGGCTCGTGCTAAGCGCCGGCACGCCCAGAGCTATCTGGGAGGCTTTCGAGAAGCGATTCAACGTGCATATCCACGAATGGTACGGCGCGGTAGAGGGCGGATTTGCTCACAATCCGCCAGGGTCAGGCCCGATAGGTTCATTCGGAAAGCCCATCCAAGGCGTCATGGAAATGAAGGTTGTCAGGGACAATGGTACCGAGTGCGAGCCTGGAGAAGTGGGAGAGTTGATCTGTCGGAGCGTCGCTCAAAAGACAGAGGTCGAGTACCTCGGCAAGAAGGAAGCGTCTGAGGCTAAAACGCTCGGCGGCTGGCTCCGCACTGGTGACATGTGCCACAAAGACGACCAAGGATGGTTCTTCTTCGATTACCGAAAAGGTGGCGGACTAAGGCGCGCAGGTGACTTCATCATGCCCGAGCACGTGGAAGCTGTTCTGGCCGGGCACCCCGATGTCACTGATGTATGTGTGTACGGGATACCTTCGGAATTGGGCGCCCCCGGCGAGAGCGATCTCGTGGCAGCCGTGGTGGCGGCAGAAGGGCGGCGAATAGACCCCGGTTCTTTGTTCCGACTTTGCCGGCAGGAGCTTCCGGGGAACTTCATTCCGTCCTACCTGCAAGTGGTAACCGAAATACCCAAGAGCGGTTCCGAGAAGAACCTGGATCGGTTGCTGAGAGATGATTTCAAGGAAGACGCTGACAACGTATACCGCCTCCAGGACTTCAAATAGGCCTCCGAAGGCCCTGTGAATAGCAATAAACGAGGAGTCTACATGAGAAGGTACCAGGAAGACTTGGATTTTCGCGGAGAGGAGTATTTGAACGAGTGGACCTTTTGGTCGTCGCAGGACATTCGTCGCAAAAAGGGCGTACTTGAAGCTGCAAGACTGATGGCCAACTCAGCCTTCACTGCTCCGTTTGCGGGTGGAGTCCCGCAAACAGAATGTCACCTCGTCTATGGCCAGGAAGAAGTGGAAGCCGTTGCTCGAAAGGTCGAGGAGGTCGCTCACGAGAATCCCGCCTGGACAGAGCCGTTCCTCTATGAAGCGGTGATGGTACGAGATTCGGACGTGATCCTCTTCATAGGGAACACGCGATGTCATGAAACCCCACTGGACGCGGGCTGCGGACTGTGTGGGGGCGGGCTCGACTGCAGCTATTTCTACGAGCGGAAGCCCCATCGGTACGGGCTTGTCGACATTACCGATCGTTCGTCGACCCGGATGGTCAACGGCCCGCTTTGTACGGCACGGGTTGACGATCTCGGGTTTGCGGTCGGTAGCGCATTGTGGATGGCCAACACGTTGTTGGTCGACGCACGAGCCTTTGCCAGTGTGGGCATAGCCGGGCAAAAGATGGGTTACTGCCGGAGCTCCGGCATGGTGGTTGGGGTGCTAGTGGCGGCCAAAGCAAAGAACCCCTACGTGGACATCAATATCGATTACCACCTGATCAACATGGACAAAGCTCTGGACAACATGAGGAAGATATACCAGACGGCCAGAATCCTCAGAAGCTTTGACTATAGGAAGTGGATTCCAAAACCGCAGAAGCCTACCGAAGAGGAGGCCGAGTAATGGGGCATCTAGTAGGGAAGGGGTACTACCTGGAGCATCTCGTTGGCGTGGCGAAAAGTATCGTTCTCGCAATCAACAAGGCGCCTCAGATCACAGGCAAGACGGCAATCGAAGCGGAAATCCTTTGGGGAGACGATCTCGTTCCGATTATCGAGGTGCTGGAGCCGCTGGCACCAGTAGTGCGCTACCTCCAATGGGATTACGAGACTATAAAGGGGTGCTACGAGAAAGGTGAATCGCCGGTGATCATCGGTATTGGCGGCAAAGCAAACCGTTCCAATCTCGGCTGGAACTGCGGAGCTTGTGGATTCGATACCTGCGCCGAATTCAATGCCTACAGCAAAGACAAGGGAGGCGGAGGGCAGCTCGGGGGGCCTTCCTGCAACTGGAAAATCCTCGATTATGCCATCGCGTGCGACTGGGCCTGTGCCGCTGCCTGGCAGCACAAGGTGGATAACAGGATTATGGGCTCGGTGGGCTTTGCTCTGCAGGCTCTCAATTACCTGCCCAACTCGGACATAAAGATGGGGCTGGTCCTGGGTCCACCACGGGATCTTGTGTACTACAGCAGAGAGGAGACTCGCTCCGTGCTCAACTATGAAGCTGAAAAGGCCGAGATTATACAATCGGTGCCGACAATGTTTGCATGTTTCCCGGGCGGCGGCAATCCAATGTACAAGACCAAACAGGATTGGTGGGCACCACCAGAGTTTATGGGCATTGGCTATTCTGAAGTGGCAATGGAAGTATTGCAGAGAGTTCTCTACGAGCAGGTCCCGGAGATCGTGGTCAAACATGCGGATGCAGTGGCGGCCCGGTACAAGAAAGACGAATAGTCTCTCAAGAACGGACAAACGTTCATGTGCAAAGGAGATCATTCATGGATTTTTTGGAGCTGGATCTAAATCTGAGCGACGATGATATAGCGCTTAAGAAGGCAGCGCACAAATTTGCGAAGGAGGTCATGCGGCCCATAGCAAAAGAACTGGACGACATGACTCCGGAGCAAGTCATCGCCCCGGACTCTCCGTTCTGGGATTTTATGAGAAAAGCGTATGAGCTCGGGTATCATGCTATCCTCATTCCCTCCTCATACGGGGGGATGGATCTCACTTCGTTGCAGCAGTTGATTATCTTCGAAGAGCTCTGCTGGGGCAGCTCAGGCCTTGCTGTCCAGCTCGCGGTGGCCTCTTTTCCTGCGTTTGTTGCCAGTATGCTGCCAGAAGACGACCTCGTCGAGAACATTATCGTTCCCTATTGCGAATGTCGAGACGGGAGCATCAGGGGCTGTTGGGGCATCACCGAACCTGACCACGGCTCTGACACCCTCGTACCGGGATATCCCAGCTACCGCGATCCCGCTATCAGGGCGAATTGTGTTGTGACATTCGATGGTGACGAATGCGTGATCAACGGCCAAAAGTCGTCCTGGGTGTCTGGTGGGACAATCGCTACTCACTGCGCCCTCTATTGCCAGGCCGATCCGTCCATGGGGCATGCCGGCGGAGCGTTGCTCGTGGTCCCGTTGGATCTGCCAGGCGTCTCGAAGGGCAAGCCTCTCAACAAGCTGGGGCAGCGCGACCTCAATCAGGGCGAGATCTTCTTCGATAACGTGCGCGTTCCAAAGTCTTACATGGTGGCCGGACCGGAGGCCTACGAGGCTATGGTCGAGATCACGCTCTCCGCAACGACGGCTCTGATGGGGGCACTGGGAACCGGAATTGCCAGGGCAGCTTTCGAAGAGGCGTTGAGCTACGCGAAAGGACGTGTCCAAGGTGGTAAGCCTTTGATCGAATACACACACATCAAAATGAGACTGTTTCACATGCTCAAGCGGGTGGAAACGAGCCGTCTGATCTCTCGGGCTGCCTACGTTTACAATCAGAACACATCTACTCCTGTTGAAGAATACTCGGTCATGGCCAAGATCCACGGTACGGAGGCAGCATTTAAGAATACCCATGAAGCCATACAGATCTTTGGAGGCAATGGCATGGCCAAAGAGTACCTGATCGAAAAACTCTTCCGAGATGCTCGAGCCACTCTTATCGAAGACGGCTCAAATGACACGCTCGCTATCGCCGCGGGTCACAAGATCATCGAGACCTACCCACGGTATTAGGATGCGCTTTTGTTTCTCGGCCGCGACCGGATCTTGAGGCGGAACCGGTGCCAGAGAAGAGCCCCTTTAGCCGCTACCCACATTTCGGGTACCGTCCGGTCGCGCCAAAGAAACGACATAAGCCGAGATAATCAGGAGGAATCCCATGAGGGATGTATACGTAATCGGAGTCGGCATGTTCCGTTTCGGCAAGTACTTGGAACGAACAATGAAGGACATGGCGGCTGAATGCGTGAAGCTGGTGCTCAAGGACGCTGACATAGGAAAGGACGAGCTGCAGTTTGCATACGTGTCGAACGGTTACTGGGGACTGTTCGAGGGGCAGCACTCCATAAAGGGTCAAGTGCTGCTCTTTCCCCTCGGAATCCAGAAGATTCCCATAACGAATGTGGAGAATGCCTGTGCAGGTGCTTCTACGGCATTTCATCTTGCCTGGATGAGCATAGCCTCGGGATTGTACGATGTCGGGCTGGCTCTGGGAGTGGAAAAACTGGCGCACGCGGACAAAGAGCTCTCTCTCAAATCATTCATGAGTAGCATGGATGTCCTGGACTTTTCCAATCAGGTGCAAAGGATGCTGTCCGCCGTCCAAGGCTTGCCAGTGAAGCCTCCGCCGGAACAAGAGGAAGCGGGTAGCGGACGGAGTATCTTTATGGACATGTATGCCGTGGGAGCTCGTTGGCACATGGCCAAATACGGGAGCACGCAAAGGCAGCTCGCAGTTATTTCGTCTAAAAACCACTTCCACAGCACTCTAAACCCGCTGGCGCAGATCCAGAAAGACTTCACCGTTGAGGAAGTGTTGGCCGACAGGCTGGTGTCGTATCCGCTGACGAGGCCGATGTGCGCTCCAATAGGCGACGGGGCGACCGCTGCGGTTCTGTGCTCCGCAACCTTCTTGAAGAAGCTCCCGAATGCAAGGCCTGTCAAGATCAGGGCTTCTGTGCTGGGATCGGGAACTGACAGGGGCCTCGATGGGGAAGACATAGGAGCAAGACTGTCTAGAAAAGCATATGAAATCGCTGGAATAGGGCCGGAGGACATCAGCGTGGCCGAAGTCCATGACGCCACCGCATATGGTGAGCTCCATCAAACCGAAGTCCTCGGCTTTTGCCCTGAGGGTGAAGGAGGATTGTTTGCGGAGTCCGGAGCGACGAAGCTCGGGGGAAAGCTTCCCATCAACACGAGCGGCGGTCTCGAATCCAGAGGCCACCCCATAGGCGCGTCCGGCATGGCACAAATTCACGAGATCGTTACGCAGCTCCGAGGAGAGGCAGGCAAGCGACAGATTGAAGATGCTCGTCTCGGACTGACAGAAAATGGAGGTGGAACGCTCGGCTTCGAAGAGGCTTCCATGACTATCCACATCTTCGAGAGAGTCTGATCGCAAACCGCAACTGCGAGCTGGCGCCGTGACAATCCGGTGTCCGCTGGAGCCGCAAAACGAGGCCACCATGCCGGAGGAGTGTTGCCCGAAGCTCAGGGCATATTGCGGGGGCTCCGCAAGGTGCCGCCGGGCGGTTGAGACTATCGCTCCATCGGGCATCAGGCCGGAATCAACGGCCATTGTCGTAGGGGCGATTCGTAAACCGCCCAAAATCAGGGTGCCTCTCGGAGCGCCCCTCCAGACACATCCCCATCCGAAGCGGGCTCTGAGTCAGTTTCGAGAAAGCGGTAGCGCAGCCCGCTTTTACGATCCATTGGACTGATTTTTAAGGCGAGATCTCAGTCACCCTTTTTTCTTGACCGGGAGGGCTTGGTCGGTTACTTTCATAGTTAGGAAGACTTCTGAACTAGTACATTGTTGATTTCGATGCGTGTGCCCCACAGGGGATTGGTGGCAGACCGTTAGTTTTTCCAGGTTGTATTGAAAGTCTTCCAAGAAAATTATCAGCAAAGGGAGGAGGGAATTGAGATGAGACAAAAGTCCGTGGCATCCTTGCTGGCTTTGCTCCTGGTTGGCTGCTTTGTTGTCTCCGGTGCCGGCCTTCTCTACGCCGAGTCTCAGAAAAAGCCCACCAGTTACGCCCCCGTAGTCATTACGGAGCCGTTCGACTCCATAATGGCACGTATGAAGGCGGCCAAGCCCGAGGTGATGAAACGTCAGCAAGATTTGCTCGAACAGCGTTACGATCTGAGCAATCGACCGGCTCAGGGGGTGACGATGTCCCGGGGGAAGCCCATCCAGGAAGGGACTCGGGTCAAGCTTCGGGAGGGACAGACGTGGGAACAATTGGCTACCATGACGCCGGAGCAGATTCGTGAAAAGGACTTGTGGCCTGCCGGCTTCTATCCGCTGCCGCATCCGAACCACCCGGAAGGTGGCATGCTGTTTCCCAAGACTCACATCGAGGAGATCAAGAAACAGGGCTTGGGAGATCTTACCCGGTTTGACCTTGATTTCGATCTGCCCGAACACTTCCTGCCTGAATCGCCGCCTGCGATTTTCTTGACGACACGCCCCGATCTCGGCGATGTCTCCAAGGGGAAGGTAGTCACCATTAACAACTACTTCGAGCTCTTTGACGGGATACTCAATCCCAAGCAACTGGAGGGCCTTCGTCTTTTGGTCACACCGTTTCCCCAGCAGCAGTTCAATCAGACCGACGATCGCCGATCCGAAAAACCTCACAGAGGTGTGACCTGCTTTGACTGCCATGTGAATGGTCACACGAACGGAGCCACACACCTGGTGGGCGACATCCGACCGCAGGAGTTCCGTCACCGGCTGGACACTCCCACTCTGCGGGGAGTGAACATTCAAAGATTGTTCGGGTCACAACGAGCGCTCAAGTCAGTGGAAGATTTCACGGAATTCGAGCAGAGAGCGGCCTATTTCGATGGTGATCCTGTGATCGCAACGAAGAAAGGCGTGAACATCCTGGAGCGGGGAAGCCAAGTGCACTTCATGGCTGAATTTCAGGAGCTGCTGGATTTCCCCCCAGCGCCGAAGCTCGACATCTACGGCAAACTGGATCCGGCAAAGGCTTCTGAGCTGGAAATCAAAGGGCAGGAAATATTCTTTGGAAAGGCAAAATGCGCAGTTTGCCATCCCGCCCCGTACTATACAGACAATCTGATGCACAACCTCAAGGCAGAACGGTTCTTCAAGCCCAAGATGATCAACGGGAGGATGGCCTCGGCTGACGGTCCGATCAAGACTTTTCCGCTCAGGGGAATCAAGGACTCGCCTCCTTATCTTCATGACGGACGATTGTTGACCCTTGAGGATACTGTTGAGTTTTTCAATCTTATCCAGGGGCTCAAGCTAACGGCAGACGAGAAGAAGGCACTAGTCGCGTTTATGAGAGCCCTGTAGGCGCGGGGGCAGGCCGTGAAAGGAGCTTGGTCGAAACGGGAGCCGTGTCAGGTGCCCTGAGGCCTCACGAAAAGACAGAGGCGCAAGCACGGTCACGTTGCCGAATTGCACTTCAGGGTGTGCCAATTGCCATCCCTGAGGCAACCATAACAAACTAAGATAACTCATTCAAATCGAAAGGGTCTCCCGATGCCTGAGTTTGCTAATTCGTTTTCTGGACTGAAATTGGACCGAAAAGTAACGCACGAGGAGCTTGTGAGAGCGATCCGCTACATGATCGCGGCTGAATATGAGGCGGTGCAGCTCTACATGCAGCTCGCGGAGTCCACCGACAACGAGCTGGCCAAGATGGTTCTCGTGGATATCGCCGACGAGGAACGGGAACACGCAGGAGAATTTCTTCGACTGCTCAATGAGCTGGCGCCCGACGAGGAGAAGTTCTATAAGAAGGGGTATGAGGAAGTCGAGGAAATGATCGAAAAGCTGAAGAAGGGCCAGTGAGGATTGGGCCTTTGTTCGGCTGACCTGGAACGAAGAGGTGCCTAAGTGGTCGACGGCACAAATACGGTACCGTATCTGCACCGCGGTGTACGTGGTGAGCGCATCGTTGGCACTGTAGGGGCGG